>VYMB01000106.1_pt1 | contig 36882 bp, 35 predicted proteins | sample 5115321 | NCBI WGS metagenome assembly VYMB01 (sample SAMN12291794, study PRJNA351875) | freshwater metagenome | isolation source: freshwater lake | place: USA: Michigan, Wintergreen Lake | collected 2011-08-02 | reverse complement strand
ATCGGAGACGACGTTTTGGTCTGAGATTTAATTTAATCGCTGGCATTTACAACTACGAACTTGCTTTAGGCTATCATCAAGTAGCTGAATAAGACTTTTGCAGGAGGTCTATTAATGATGCGGGTTGGTCGCAATTAAGAAAATGGATAGAGTATTTTGGCATTAAATACGGCCGATTAACTATTGCAGTTAATCCAGCCTATACAAGTCAAGAATGCTTTAATTGTGGTCGGTTAATCAAAAAGTCTCTATCAGTTAGAACTCATGTTTGTTTGTGTGGGTATGTAGAAGATAGAGACAAGATGGCGGCATTAAATATACTCAAAAAAGCTACGATAGGGCATATCGGAAGCTGGTCGTCAGACCTAAACGCTTGGGGAGATTTAAGCTCTATTTTGGTTGGTAGAAATACCTGCCAAGACAACTTGAGTCAGTGAACCAAGAATCCCTCGCTTTCAGCGACGGGAGTGTCAATATTGCGGGTATTAACCCGACAAGTTGGGAAGGAACAACAATCGATAATACTACCCCTCAATACAGCTACAGCAACATCTATACTCCATTCCAAAGTTTAGGTGATCGGGTAGGTTATACAATGTTTAATCAGACTGGCCAGACTGCGACTTTAAAGATTCAGTTTAGCTCGCCGGTGACTAATCCCATCTTTCACGTCGCCAATCTTGAGGCGATGATCTATGATTTCTCTGATCCGGGCAATGGTTCGATCGCACTCAGTTTATTGAGCGGTAACGGTGGTGGTGGCGATGGCTTAACAGTCGATACCACGAACAAAATCATCGCCGATGCGAATCCTTTTACTGGCGCTGGTCTTTCTCCCTTCACTCCCCCTCCGACTACTGGTGCTCGTTCCGCTTACGGTTCTGTGGCGTTATTGGGGACTTTTTCCACCTTGAACATCAAGCTACAGGGAAATCCTAGCCTAACACTTGCTGGGGATGGTGCATAAAATTGCCTAAAATCTGTGAATAGACCATTTAATTGATTAATGCTCATTCTTAATTCTCCTGACTACTGACTACTGACTACTGACTCCTCACCTAACCGAAGATTTTTGATTTTTGCAAGAGGTCTATTATCTCAACTACAGTTCCCGAACCCACCTCAACCCTCAGTCTCCTCGCCCTCGGTACTCTCGGCGCAGGTGCAACCCTCAAGCGCAAACTTAAGCGATGAAAGTCGGCTAAATTGCCCACTAAAAATACAATAAATGCCCCTTCAAGACTGATTGAAGGGGCATTTATTTCTCCCTTGGCACGAGACAAGGGAGGGTCTCCCTCCGTTTCCTGATGGGTTACACAAGAGGTAGAACCCCTGAAAATCGGTTGCAAGGGAGACCTTGGCAACGAGGTAAGACTATATTTCCCGAAAATTATTCCTATTAGACCTCGACCTAATATTATCTCAAGACCAAAAGTCTCTCTAGTTAAGGAATCTACCCGAATAAAAATTATTTTAATTGCCTCATATTTTTTCAGTGAAATTGAATTAGCAACGATAGATATACGCTTCAGTTGTCGAACTATTTAATTAGTACACAGACTAAAAGCAAGCTGTGACTGGGTTATAATTTTTGGAGATGTCTATTCTTCTTCCTTCCACAGAGAAACGAGAAGATTCTCATAAGCTGCCCGCGCATTTAAATTGCTTGTTGAGACGAGGCAAGAGGCAAGGGGGGGTCAGCTAATCTAAGGATAGGCGGTTAAGATGCGTCTTAGCTTACTCCTCACTTAATACCGTTCACTGAAAAATCAAATCTGATAACTGGTCTTTATATAATAAAAACTTATCAAAACCTGAATACACTTGAGAAGATTTAAATTTACATTCCTTCATCTTTACTTTTCTTAACAATTAATTGAGAAAAATTCCTATTTGTCAACGAGATTGCAATAGTTACAGCCTGCTGCTAGAATCCAAGAATTGGGTTACTTTGTGCATTTTTAGGCCTTGTGCCTTGAAACCCTTACCATGTCTAGGATTACTAATTCGTCCCCAGGAAAAACTTGCCAATTGCTCCTTTGACGAAAAAGATCTTTTGCCAAAAATATGTGTACTTATGTTAAAACGAAAAAGTTTTTTTGACAAAATAGACCAGATGTGCTGCGAGGAAAGTCTGCGGGTAAGCTGTTAACTATCTAAATTACTGGTTAAGACTGTATGGGAGAGGAGAGAAGAACCTGATAAACCAAACGATGCTGATAGAACAAATTAAACCTTTAGCCAAGCAAAAATATCCACTGCTGATATTAGCCAACTTTCTAATCCTTTAATCACCGCTAAAGGCTGATTATTGCCTGCGGTTGCAATATGTACTTTCGGTAATCCTGTTTGAAAAACGGTGACTGACTTTGCTGAAGGATCAATCAACCAACCTAATTCTGTTCCTTGTTGTAAACAGAAAATAATCTTTTCCATCCCTAAGGTAACAGATTGTTCAGGAGACATAATTTCAATAATCCAATCGGGATAACGTAAAAATTGATCAGCCATTTCTCCATCTAGATCTCTTGGCAAATTCTCCCAACGAATCACCGCAATATCTGGCACAATTGAACGTTCTGCAAAAGTACAACGTAATTCAGGTAGAGCATAAGCTAATTTTTGAGGTTTAGTCTGTTGATTAATGGCAGAGGCTAACTCAAATTGTAAGATGCTGTGTTTTCCTTTGGGCATAGGTTTTTGAGTGACAATTCCATGATAATATTCCCTAGCAGGCTTAGTTTCTGGAAGGGCAAGAAATGCTTCGAGGGAAAGGGATTGTTTATCTTCTATTGTGGTAAACATTGATTGATTTCTCCGCTCTTGAGGTGTTTTCCATTATCAAAGGAGTTTATGGTTACAGAAAGGCGTTCATTCCATATATTCCTTTGAGTGGTTTTCTATGAGATACTTGGCATAGTGCAGAAGTTCGTGCTTTAGAGACTCTGGCATTGTCGAAACTGTTGGTAAGATTTCTGGATCATCTAAATCCTCAGAAAAAGAAACAACAAAAGTGGGTTAAATTGCTTCCTAGTTACCATTGTAAAATAATTAAGAGAATTTATTCATAATCAGTCCAATATATTTAACCAAAAAGTAAATCATGGAGGATTGCTAAACGCTGGTCATCTTCACGAACAATAGCACCATAATAATTTTTTTTATTCTCTAGCCAGAGTAATTCAAACTCGATCGCCTTGGACAAAGCTAAACTAAAATTATCCAAAGCTTGGGGACAATCAAAGATAACTTTGCGCGTCTCGAAGCGGTCAAAATGTCCTTGGCAGAACATTTTGAAAAACGGTAAAGAATGCAGTGACACCCCACCCCCAATAGCCACAGTCAAACCGGCAGCCTTAGCTTTTTTTGCCAAAGGTAAAGCCAGAGCTAAAACTTGCTCGCTATTCACATCCCGGCGAGTTAATCCCAAAGAACAGGCTAAATCCATGCGTCCGATGACGATACCATGGAGAGATTTTATCTCTGGAATCGCCAACATTTCCTGAAAATTCTCACAGGCAGTAATCGTTTCGATATTAACTAATAACTCCACATCTTCCACCCCTTGATCGGCTAAAACCCTCCCAGCTGCCCGCAGATATTTTTGTAAAGCATATGCTGTTTCTACCATGGGAGCAATCAAGCGATCAACTCCTAAATTAACCGCATCAAAGATATCTCTGATCGCTTCGCAACCGGCGATTTTCAGATTAAAATCCACCCCCGCTTTCAGACTAATTTCTTTCAACCGCATCGCTTCCGTCAGTCGGGTTCCTTCCGTCTCGAATTCTGCTTTTACCCCTGAAATATGGTGATCTTCCCTGAGTTCTCTTAACAGTTCCACCATTTTTTTTTCTAAGCAATTCATGATTTTAATCGTTCACAATCGGTAACTGCTAGATGAGCCTTGTTGATTATAGCCGATCTGCGAAAAGCCGATAGCTGAGGACTAAGTAGGTAGGTGTTAAAAATTGTCAGATGCCCTCTTATTCAGGAGGGATTAAGGGGGTGCCGATCCCCCCTTATCAAGGGGAGCAGGGGGGATCGAACCCAAAATCTATCTTCAATTTAATTAAAACCAGCTACTTAGGAAACCATAAAAATACCCTAAACAAGAGGACAAAAGCGACAAAATACTGGCATAATGAGCAAGGCCGTCTGATTTTTTTCTGGCCCCATCCTTTCTATACTACATTCGTAATATAAGTAATTCTCTAGTTAGACTATGCGAACTCACTACTGTGGCGACCTTAGCGCGATCGAAATTGAAAAAAGTGTCACCCTCTTCGGTTGGGTCGATCGCCGTCGCGATCACGGTGGCGTTATTTTTATTGATCTGCGGGATCGCAGTGGTATTGTCCAGATCGTCAGTGATCCCCAACGAACTCCCGCTTCCTATCCCATCGCTGAAACCGTCAGAAACGAGTATGTCATCAAGGTGACGGGAACAGTCAGTCAACGGCCTCCCGAATCCCTTAACCCGCGCATTGCCACCGGAGAAATCGAAATTTACGCCACTAGCATCGAGATTCTCAACGGGGTTACTAAACAACTGCCTTTTGTCGTCTCCAGTTCCGAAAGTGAATCGGTCCGGGAAGATGTGCGCTTGCGATACCGCTATCTAGACCTACGCCGGGAGCGTATGAGTCAGAATTTACAACTACGTCACCAGGTTGTCAAGGAAATGCGCCGTTTTCTCGAAGATGAACAGCATTTTATCGAAGTGGAAACACCAATTTTAACTCGATCGACTCCCGAAGGAGCGCGGGATTATCTGGTTCCTTCCCGTGTCAGCCCGGGCCAATGGTACGCTTTACCCCAATCACCGCAATTATTTAAGCAATTATTAATGGTGTCGGGAATGGATCGCTACTATCAAATCGCCCGCTGTTTCCGCGATGAAGATCTGCGCGCTGATCGTCAACCGGAATTTACTCAGTTGGATATGGAGATGAGTTTTCTCTCTTTACCTGAGATTTTAGCCCTGAATGAGGCTTTAATCGCTCATATCTTCAAAAAAGTCAAAAATATCGATATAAGCCTACCCCTGCCCCGTTTAACATATTCTGAGGCTATGGAACGCTATGGGGTCGATCGCCCCGATACCCGTTTTGACCTGGAATTGGTCAATGTGGCGGAGATTTTTGCCGATTCGGGATTTAAGGTCTTTTCAGGTGCGATCGCTAGTGGGGGGACGGTGAAAGTTTTACCGATTCCCAACGGTAACGAGGCGATTTCTAACGTCAGAATCAAACCGGGTGGGGATTTATTCAAAGAAGCCACCGATGCGGGGGCGAAGGGAATCGCCTACATCCGCGTGCGCGAAGACTACGATTTTGATACCATCGGTGCGATTAAAGATAACCTGACAGAGGCACAAAAACAGGCTTTAATCGAGAAGACTGGCGCAAAACCGGGGCATCTGCTCTTATTTGGGGCAGGAGATACCGATACAGTCAATAAATCCCTATCCCGCCTACGCTTAGTTTTAGGGGAACAATTGGGATTAATTGATCCGGAGAAAATCAACCTCCTCTGGGTGACGGATTTCCCGATGTTTGAATACAACACCGAGGAAAAACGCCTAGAAGCACTGCATCACCCCTTTACTGCCCCCAATCCCGAAGATTTAGACGATCTAGCCCACGCTCGCGCCCTCGCCTACGATATGATTTTTAATGGTATTGAAATCGGTGGCGGCAGTTTGCGGATCTATCAACGGGAAGTACAGGAAAAAGTCTTCGCTACCATCGGTCTATCGCGAGAGGAAGCCTATAATAAATTCGGCTTTTTGTTAGAAGCTTTTGAATACGGAACCCCTCCCCACGGTGGTATCGCCTACGGTTTAGATCGCTTGGTGATGTTGTTAGCAGGAGAAGAATCAATTCGCGATGTGATTGCTTTCCCGAAAACCCAGCAAGCTAGTTGTTTACTCACTTCTGCACCTTCAACAGTGGCAGCGAAGCAATTAAAGGAATTATCCGTTGCTTCTACCTACAAACCGCCATCCTAAGATTAGGGTGGGCAATGCCCACCTAATTTTTAAAAGTCTGTTGACACTAAGTTAAATTCTTTTCTGCTACAAAGTCCTCCCAGCACCGCACACCACCCGAAAACCGTAATTGTTGATGCGGTTGACGCGGCGGAAGTAGTAGTCGTAGCGAATCGCGGAACGGCAGTAAGTAGGATTGTAGCCCCAGGAACCGCCCCGCAGAGGAGAACGATTATCATTACCATTTTCTATCCAGACACTGCCATCCGTCGGCGCACCGTCATAGTTATCGTGCCAAGTATCGGCGCACCACTCCCGGACATTGCCGTGCATATCGTACAGTCCAAAGGCGTTTGGGGGAAATTGTCCCACGGGAGTTGTTTCGTTTCGATATTCTCCGTTCGGTTCATCGGCGTAGGTATTACTGGCATTGTAGTTAGCCAATTCCCCCGTAATGGTTTCCCCAAAGTAAAACGGGGTGGTGGTTCCAGCACGACAAGCGTATTCCCATTCCGCTTCACTCGGTAGTCGGTATTCCCGAACCGTTAGTTTTGATAATCTCGCACAGAACTCGATCGCATCGTACCAGTTGACTTGTTCCACGGGACGGCGATCGCTATCGGGACGGTATTTAAAATAGGCTGGCTTGAAATCAAGGTCTTGTTTAACTTTTAAATCCGTGCGAGAGGCGATCGCTTGCCACTGAGCTTGGGTGATGGGATATTTACCCATAAAGAAGGGTGGGACAGTTACTTCATGTTGTGGTCTTTCCCTTCTAAATCCTTCCCAATTAAATTTTTTAACCAGTCTTTCGATTTCCTCATCTTCTGTTCCCATCAGGAAAGTTCCCCCCGGAATGGCGACCATTTCTAAGGTGATGCCTTTGCCCAGATCTTCCCTGAAATATTGGGACTGTTTCAACTCTTTTTTGATTTGCTCACCCTTCGCATTTACTCCCACCACCTCAAAGTTAAATACTGATAACAGTTGTTTTGGCTCTTCTGGTTCAAGCTTGAATTGATAGGTAATTGCTCTTTCTAGTTGCTCAAATCCGTCTTCTTCCCAATAATCAAGCCAGTGGAGGTCTCGCAGATTCAAGCCAACTTCTGCAAGTCGCAGATCAGGAATTTCGCATTCTTCTAACCTCATGGGAATAAAAAAAATTGTCCCCGATGGCATCTCTCCCAAGGTATCAAGTGCAATCCTCAACTCCCGTTGGATGTATCCCTGTTTATTAGCCGATTTCGCTGACAGACAGGCCAGAAAAATCTGACTAGCTTTAATCGCTTTCGGAATTTCATCTCGCCAAATTTGCCCCCCAATCAGGTCTTTTTTATCCAACCAAGGTTTATATCCCGCTTGCTTAAGGCGCTCATGCAGTGCCAAAACTGCTGGTTTGTCCTCACTAGCGTGAGCTAGGAAAATTTGAATCTCTGACTTTTTCATAACTTTTTCTTATGACCACAAGTAGGGGAGAGCCAGATTAACTGGCAGAAAATCCCTAAATAAACCATTTAATTGATTATTACTCATTCTTAATTCTCCTGTCTCCTGTCTCCTAACCCCACCAACAAACTTTTTGCCGCAAACCCTAGTTAATTATTTTTAGCTAGTTGACTAACAACCCATGCTCTTAAATTCTTTTCTGCCCTCACTTCATCCTCTTTAGCAGTGGCTAAAAATTCCTGGAGTTTAGTTTTGGGAACTAGGGGAAAAGTGGGACTAAATTCTTCTTCCTGATAAACGCCCTTTTCTAACCGATAAATGCGCCAGATTTGTCCATTAAAACGCCATAATTCCGGCACTCCCAAACGGGCATAAAGTGCTAATTTATTAATATCCGTGTGGGTTATATCCACTTCCACCACTAAATCTGGGGGCGGATCTTCAGTTAAATTAATCCTTTTCCCTAGCACTTTAGCTTGATTTTGAATATAGTAAGCATTATCAGGTTCTGCCCCTCGTTCTAAATCTTCCCTAGCTAGAGTTGTGGACCCCATACTTTTAATTTTTAAACCCGATTCTACCACCAAAATCCGAATAAATAATCCAATTAATTCTCGATAAAACTCGTGTTCTTCTAGGGGCATAGTAATTTCTAAAGTGCCACGATCATAAAATAAATGGGCGCGATTATTTTCTCCTAGGGCCTGTAAAATTTGCTGATAGGATAACCAACTGAGATGATTAAAAACTACCCGTTTTTCGCCCCTAATTTGCTCAGTATTTAACTCCAGAGGAACTGTCACCATAATTACCTCAACTTTTAGCTAGTTGACTAACAATCCATTCTCTTAAGTTTTTTTCTGCCCTCACTTCATCCTCTTTAGCAGTGGCTAAAAATTCCTGGAGTTTAGTTTTCGGAACTAGGGGAAAAGTGGGACTAAATTCTTCTTCCTGATAAACCCCCTTTTCTAACCGATAAATGCGCCAGATTTCTCCATTAAAACGCCATAATTCCAGCACTCCCAAACGGGCATAAAGTGCTAATTTATTAATATCCGTGTGGGTTATATCCACTTCCACCACTAAATCTGGGGGCGGATCTTGAGTTAAATTAATTCTTTTCCCTAGCACTTTAGCTTGATTTTGAATATAGTAAGCATTATCAGGTTCTGCCCCCCGTTCTAAATCTTCCCTAGCTAGAGTTGTGGAACCCATACTTTTAATTTTTAAACCCAATTCAGACACCAAAAAATAGATAAAACGTCCGATTAATTCTCGATAAAACTCGTGTTCTTCTAGGGGCATAGTAATCTCTAAAGTGCCACGATCATAAAATAAGTGGGCGCGATTATTTTCCCCTAGGGCCTGTAAAATTTGCTGATAGGATAGCCAACTGAGATGATTAAAAACTACCCGTTTCTCACCCCTAATTTGCTCAGTATTTAACTCTAGAGGAACTGTCACCATAACTGCCCCGAAAAGCGAAATTTATGCCCAAAAAAGGGGGTTAACTCACCCCCTTTTTATCTTATTAAACCAGTGCCGGAACCTGGGGCCAACGCCCGATCGCCTTACCAATGACCGCTAACTCCCGAGTTAATCGATCGAATCGGTCCGGAGTCAAGGATTGCGGCCCATCAGATAGGGCCTTCGGCGGGTTAGGATGTACCTCGATCATCAAGGAATCGGCCCCAGCTGCCAGGGAAGCCATGGCCATAGTCGGTACATATTCCCATTTACCCGTACCGTGGCTAGGATCGATCATGATCGGCAGGTGAGTTAAAGTTCTTAAAACGGGAATACAGGATAAATCTAGGGTATTGCGAGTATATTTACTGTCAAAGGTGCGGATACCGCGTTCGCAGAGAATAACATTGCTATTTCCTGCCGCGAGGATATATTCTGCCGCCATCAACCAATCTTCAATAGTGGCCGCCATGCCGCGCTTGAGTAGGACTGGTTTCGGTTGCGCCCCAACTTTTTTCAGGAGGGAAAAATTCTGCATATTGCGGGCCCCCACTTGCACCACGTCGGCTATTTCGACAATCTTAGGGAGATCCGCCGCGTCCATTACTTCCGTGATAATACCCAAACCACTGGCATCTCTAGCCGCCGCTAGTAATTCTAAAGCGCTTTCCCCGTGACCTTGGAAAGCGTATGGAGAGGTGCGGGGTTTGTAGGCGCCACCCCGGAGGAATTGCGCTCCAGCTGCCGCCACTCGTTTGGCAGTTTCCACGATCATGGCTTCATTTTCCACCGAACAGGGGCCGGCGACAATGCTAACGGGATGATTTCTGCCGATGGGGATAACACCGTTAGGAGTGGGGACTAAAACCTCGCTGTATTCCCCGTGACGGTATTCTAAACAGGCGCGTTTGAAGGGTTGTTCGACTCGCAGGACGGTTTCGATCCAAGGGCTTAATTCTTGGATTTGTAGGGGGTCTAATTCCCTGGTTTCTCCGACTAAACCGATGACGACTTTATGCTTACCGACGATTTTCTCGGGACTTAATCCCCATGCCTCGAATTCGGCACTGACGCGCTCGATTTCAATTTCCGGGGAACCAACTTTCATGACAATAATCATGGCATTAACCCTTTATTTTTTTCTTTAATCTCTATTGTTGACGATTTCTAGAGGTTATCTATTTTTCTTCCACTTCTTTTTTGCCGGACCGCCACGCTGCGATCGTTCTGCCAAAATTAGCTTGAAATTCTTGCCATCCTAGCCAATCCCCCACCCGATCCTCATCCCAAGAAGCGGAGAAGATGCCATAACTCAGACCGATGAAACCTAGACCAAATAGGCTTAAACTGACGAGCATGGCGACGTAGGAAGGGATTTCGAGAAGATTGTGGCTAATAATCCAGTAGAAGCCAAAAAAGGAAGTTATCCCCAATGCGGTTGGAAGGCCACAAAATACCGCCATCCGTTTGGCCATCCGTTGACTGACCACTTGCGGAATCGCCTTTAAGCTGGTTTCCTCGGAGCGATTTTTTATCGGCGGTGGCACGGGACTAGGGGCAATTTTCGGGGTTTTTCGCTTATTTTGGCGCGGCTCAAAGGGGAGACGCTGTTTTTTCTCCGTCGATTTCGATTCAGAGGCCATGGTAGGGATGCAAGGGGGGTATGCTTAACGGCGAATTCCGAGACGACCAATCAGGGTTTGATAACGTTGTTGATCTTTCTTCTGGATATAGGTTAACAGTCCCCGACGACGACCGATCATCTGGAGTAATCCCCGACGAGAAGCATGGTCTTTCGGGTTAGCTTTCAGGTGTTCGGTCAGTTGGTTGATTCTCTCGGTTAAGAAGGCTACCTGTAACTCTGATGAACCTGTATCGGTTTCGTGGGCCTGATATTGGCTGATTAGTTCTTGTTTTTTGGTCTGGGTTAAGGCCATAGGACTCGTGATCTCTGCTTAAATACTGCAATCTATCATAGTATCACGTTTCTGGTCGATCCGTAAACAGTGTTCGGGAGGCAGCCCTCTCAGTGAGCAGTTACCAGTTATCAGTGGGGGTGTTAAGTGAGCAGTATATGGGTGACAGTAACAGTGTTGTCTTTTCACTGATTACTGTTTACTGATCACTGAAAAAAACTCCCCATTTCCCCAATTCCGCAAATCATGGCAAAATCTTAGAGATAGCGTCTAACTTACCTTGAAGATTCCATGCTGTTAAAATCCACGACCCGTCATATTCGCATTTATACGGCTGAAGTAAAAAATAATCAATTAATCGAGAGTAACAATGTCTTGACTCTTGATGTGGATCCCGATAATGAATTTAATTGGGAAGAAGTGGCTCTCAATAAGGTTTATAGTAAGTTTGATGAATTGGTGGAATCCTACAATGGGGAAGAACTGAGCGAATATAATCTCCGTCGCATCGGTTCAGATCTAGAACATTTTATCCGTTCTCTCCTGCAAAAAGGCGAAATTAGCTATAATCTCAACGCCAGAGTCCAGAACTATAGTATGGGTTTACCGAAATTAGGGTGAATAGTCGAGAAACCCCACGCTGTACTCTCAGGTTAGCGTGGGCGGAATTCTATTGCTAGGAGCCAAGGACGATTTGGCTACTGGAAAATTTTAATTGTTGCCAGAGATCGATCGTGGTAATTTAAGAAGGCGATCGGGGAACCCTAACAGGGAAGCTCCCGACCCTGGCCAAGGATTGTCTGTTTAACCATCTGTCCTATGTACAAGTCTATTAGTGTTTTAACGCTGCTGACGGGAATTATCGCCGTTGATGTGGTTTTAGCTCAATCCACTGTTAATCTTCCCATCAGAGTTAAACAGGGAGAATCCTACGAAGGATTATTGACTAGAGCATCGCAATTAGCAGAGAAAACTATCATCAGTCGTTTTAATCAACAACAGGGTCTTAATAAAATTGATTTATTAATAACGGCCGAAAAATCAGGAGCGATCGCACCTCTCCTGGCGGTGAAGGTGTCCCGTCAAGATTGGTTTGGCAACCCTAATATTCAACGCTGGACGAATGTTTTTCCCTTTGGCAAAGATATCCTCGGTTTTAGCTCTCCCGCACCTGTCGTCACCCCGAAAAGTCCCCCCGCTGCCGTTAATCCCAGTCCATCTCCAGCACCATCTCCCACCGCTACCACTCCTCCTCCTCCCCCTCCTTTACCCTTCGAGGATGAGCCGAATAATGCTCCCCAAATTCCTATTCCTAACCAAAGATTAACCAGTCCAGCTAATCGTTAATTGATAGGAAAAGGAAGGGCTTTCGGCCGATATATTAACTTTTAAGTGGCAAAACGGGGCTGAAACCAGTCTAGGGGAAAAATATCATCTTCTTGGGCGGTTTCTGTCCAACCGGTGACACTCTCAAAACAAGTCCCCGTCAAGTTAGCACCTCTCAAGTCCGCTCCCTGTAGATTTACCTCTTGTAAACGCGCTCCCGCTAGATTAGCACCCGCTAGATTAGCCCCGCGTAAATCACCACCCGTCAGACGTGCCTCGCTAAAATTAGCCCTTTCTAAATTAGCCCCCTGAAAGTCCACCTCTTTAACAAAAGAGCCGCTAAAATTGGCTTCCCTTGCGGAAATCTGACGACATTTAGCCCCACTTAACCGCGCTTCCTGCAAATTAGCCCAATTGAGATTGACTTTATCTAGGTTTGCCTCCAAGAGATTAACTAAGTATAAATTCGCCCCGCATAAATTCGCCCCGCATAAATTCGCCCCCCGGAGATTAGCATGGGAAAGATCCGCCCCACTTAAGCGCGAGTTACGCAGGTTTGCCTGTACCATAAAGGCCCCGGTCAGATTGGCTTTGGTTAAGTCCGCTTCCACTAATTGCGCTTGACTTAATTTGGCATAGGTTAAATTCGCCCAATTCAAACTCGCTCCCCGCAGATTTGATTTAGTCAAAAAAGAGCGACTCAAATTAGTTCCGCGCAAATTGGCCGCAGCAAAATTGACAGCGATTAGAGTCACTTGTTGTAGATCTAGACTCATCAAGTCAATGGCTAAAAAATCCCGCTCTCCTTGTTCGTAGAGTCTTAGTAACTGATTAACTTTCATCTCCCTTCTTCTACTTTAAGATGGTGGTTAAGAAGTAATCAACAAAAGCACCTAAAAACTTTGTCTGATAACTCACTAAGCTTTTAGATGAGAAATTTACGAGCCTCTATTTTGAGTTTATGTAAAGTTTTTTATCGATTTTTTAAGAGAAGATAACCCGAACAGCAAGTTAATTTTAATCATAGTTAAATAGCTTGGCTAAAACAGTTTGACTGGTTTTCCCAATTCTACCCCAGTCCATCGGCTAATTAGTATCTGAAACTACTCTTGTTAAAAAACTTATCTATTGTTCAAATAGGAGACAGGAGACAGGAGACAGGAGACAGGAGACAGGAGACAGGAGACAGGAGAGGAGAAAGGAGACAGGAGACAGGAGACAGGAGACTATTTCTATTTATTCTTCCCACACCCCACACCCTACACCCCACACCCCACACCCCACACCCTACACCCCACACCCCACACCCCACACCCCACACCCCACACCCCACACCCCACTTCCCCCATCTCCCAACCCCTGCTAATCCCCTAATTCCCTACTCTAAAGCGTAGATACGACCATCCATGAGCAGACGGGTGATCCCTTTAGCTTCCAGTTGAGCGTGAGCTTTTTCGATCAGGCGACCGTCGGGAACTTTAATCACTTTTTCCTTGCGCTTGGAGAAACGACGAGCGATGCGATGACTTTCAAAGATGGGGAGAGTGCGCTGCTGGATTTCCTGAGGGGGAACCTTACCCAATTCGGCAAAATCCTTGAGGGGACGGGTGATCAATTCGGCAGCGCGATCAATGACCAAGTAACAGGTTTTGGGAAAAGCCGCCGCCGACAGGGGTAATATCTGTAATTGGGCTGTTTTAACGATAGTCGGGCCTAAATAGCTCCCCGCTAGTTCCTCCTCCTCCTCGTCTTCATCTTCATCTTCATCCTCCTCTTCATCCCAATCCTCGTCAAGCTCATCTTCCTCCTCCTCTTCCTCGATAGCTTCGACGAAAAACTCGGTTAAATTAGCAGTTTCTAGGGTCTTATCGCCATTAATTGCTGCATCTTCCGAATTATCTGCTTCTGGCGGGTAAGCGGTATCCATTAACAGGGTTAATTGTTCCACAGAAGCGATCGGTTGCTCAAAAGCCTGCTCATCCTTAGCTGCGATTTGGGCTGCTCGAACACTAATCACCTCGATCGCTTTTTCCGGTAAATCGGCTGCTGCTTCCTCCTCCTCGAGGCCACGGGGACTACGGGCCAAGCGTTTTTTCTGGATTAATTGCTCGTATTCCTCGCCAGAAAAAGAATTTTTGAGAAAACGACTGACCGTAGAACTACTCACGCCATAACGCTCGGCTAACGTGGAAGTGGTGGCCTCCGTTTCCCGATAAAGCTTAAGAATTTCTTTTTTCGTGGCATCAGTCAGTTTTCTTGGACTCATATTACTTATATAGTTATTTTTTAAGCGATAGGATTTTGCCGATGGCTAGTCAGGGGAAGCTGTCGTCCTTGAGCGGACGTACTCTTAATCATAAAACGCTCTAGCCAATTAAAACTAAGCAATTCGTTTTCTAGTCCCTGTTCTAGTCTATCCTTGACTTCTGTTTCTCACCACTACTCAAGATTAAAAAATTGACGATGATATCAAGTGCTGCTAGTCAAAAAGCCTTATTAGTTCTGGCCGATGGTACGGCCTACGAGGGTTATTCCTTCGGGTCCAAGGGAACCACCGTCGGCGAAGTTGTCTTTAACACGGGGATGACCGGTTATCAGGAAGTCCTCACCGATCCCAGTTATGCCGGTCAAATCGTCACTTTTACCTATCCGGAATTGGGAAATACGGGGGTTAACCCCGAGGATGAGGAGTCAATTCGTCCCCGGGTGAAAGGAGCGATCGCCAAAAATATCTGTCACCGGCCCAGTAATTGGCGTTCTAGCCAATCCCTACCAGATTATCTGGCCGCTCATCATGTTATTGGCATCTATGGCATCGATACCCGGTCTCTGACCCGCAAAATTCGCTCGGTTGGGGCGATGAATGGGGCAATTTCTACGGAAATACTCGATTATCACGATTTACTGCGGCTGGTGCAGGCGGCCCCCAGTATGGCTGGGTTAAATTTAGTTAAGGAAGTAACCACCAAGGAAGTGTACGAATGGACGACTCCCACCCCGTCCGCCTGGGAATTTGCGCCAATTGATAGTGATCAAGAACCGTTAACGGTGGTGGCGATCGATTTTGGCATCAAACGCAATATTCTCCGGCGTTTAGCCAGCTACGGTTGTCGGGTGATTGTGGTTCCCGCTGACACTCCCCCGGAAAAAATCGCCGAATATAATCCCGATGGTATTTTCTTTTCTAACGGACCGGGAGATCCGGCGGCTGTCACCGAAGGTATTGCCCTAGCCAAGCAACTTTTGCAAGGGGAAAAACCCACTTTTGGCATCTGTATGGGTCATCAAATTTTAGGCCTATCCCTAGGAGCAGAAACCTTTAAACTGAAATTTGGTCATCGCGGGTTAAATCAACCCTGTGGACTGCGGCAGCAGGTGGAAATTACCAGTCAGAATCACGGTTTTGCCGTGCAGGAAGCCTCTTTAAATCCGCAAGTGGAGATTACCCATCTCAACCTCAATGATCGCACCGTAGCGGGTTTAAAACACAAGTCTTTGCCCTTTTTCTCGGTACAATACCACCCCGAGGCCAGTCCCGGCCCCCACGATGCCGATTATCTGTTCGCCAAATTTGTCGATTTAATGCGGGAGGCAAAAAAGGGTCGGTCGTAAACTTTTAGGATATACTAGGGTTTTGATTTTTACCGCTCTAGAGCTAGGAGGGGATTATTCCAGAAGCAATTAACTTGACCGTCAGCTTGCGAGGCACGCGCGAGGTCAAAGATAAGTACCAAATTTTCCGTTTGACGGGTCTTTTAGATGCCTTTTCCGAACCGACTTTTTGTAAGGTGATCGAAGGCTATGTGGAGCAAGGTCCTAAGGATGTGATTATTAGCCTCGCTCAGATTGATTTTATCGATAGCTCCGGTTTAGGGGCTTTAGTAAAATTGGTGAAAAAGGCCAAAACCGAAGGAGGCAGTTTACAAATTGTTACCAATCCCCGGGTAACTCAAACTGTAAAACTGGTGCGATTGGAGAAGTTTTTTTCCCTGCAACCCACCCTGGAAGCGGCGATCGAATATCTAGAAAAAGCGTAAATCGTGGAATCTCCTCTCGAAAAAATTCGCTTACAGCTAAGTGGCGAGGGTTCACCACTCCTAGAGGGTCTTGACCGATTATCGCCCGCTTCTCTGGCCTATCTAGGGGATGCTGTTTATGAGTTATACATCCGCACCTATTATTTATTGCCGCCCCAGCGTCTGGGAGACTATCACGCTCAGGTGGTGGGCAAAGTCAGGGCCGAACAACAGGCTTTAGATTTAGCACAACTGCAGCCCTATCTGACGGACCAAGAAAAAGAAATTCTGCGCCGGGGACGCAATGCGGTCACGGGAAAACGCCGTCGTCTGACAGCCCAAGTCTATCAGCAGGCCAGCAGTTTAGAAACCCTGTTCGGCTATCTTTATCTGCAAGACCCCTCAAGATTACATCAACTATTAGAAAAACTAGAATTATAGCCCTCAGGGACGATTCCCGACTTTACTCTTAATCCATCCAACCATGAGCGATCGACCATTTCGTGACAAGTCCGATAATCGTAATTCTCGCCGGCCCTCGCGGCCAAAAACTGGGCCAATTCTGACTAAATCCCCGGCAGTAACTCCAGAAAACCAGGAAGCTGATGATCTGCTCTACGGGCGCCGGGTGGTTTTAACGGCCATGGAGGAGGAGCGCCAACTTAATCGGATTTGGGTGGTCAATCGACTCCGTTACGATCCCCGTTATCATACCCTCTTAGAAAAAGCCAAGGCCAACGGCACGGTAATTGATGAGGTGGACGATCTGCGTCTCGATCAGATTACCAATAAGGCCAATCATCAGGGGATTGCGGCCCAGATGTCCCCCTATGATTATATCGAATTAGCCGATCTGATCGAAAAAGCTAAGGGCAAAAGTCGTCACCCCGTCATCGTCATCGCTGAAGGCATTACGGATCCCCATAACCTGGGGGCAATTATTCGCACCGCCGAAGCTATGGGTTGTCAGGGGGTAGTTATTCCCCAACGTCGCGCCGCCGGGGTGACATCGACGGTGATGAAAGTGGCGGCGGGGGCCTTGGAATATTTACCCGTCGCCAGGGTGGTCAATCTCAATCGTGCTTTAGAGGAATTAAAAGCGGCTGGTTTTTGGCTCTACGGCACGGCGGCAAAAACTGGTAAATCTTTACACACAATCAATTTAACGGGTGCGATAGGATTGGTCATAGGTTCGGAGGGAGAGGGGTTGAGTCTGTTAACCCAAAAGTCCTGCGATGAGTTGGTATCTATCCCCTTGGCTGGCAAAACCCCCAGTCTCAATGCTTCGGTGGCGGCGGGTATGGCTCTTTACGAGGTTTACCGTCAACGCTGGCAAAATTCCCCCGACTGAGAATCTGTATTTTTCGACACTCCCAATAGCCAAAAGGAAAAAGTATAAATAAAATAGGAAGGAAGTTTGCGAAATGTAAACGAACGTGACAAAACCACCAGAGTAGATTTAGATGGGGAACGAAATGAAAGAATTTTTGATTAGCTTACTGGAAATGTTCGGATTAGCCTACTGGGTCGAGATTAAAACCGACTATCCCAGATGTACTTATTATTTCGGTCCTTTTCTCGCTAAAGATGAGGCTGAAGTCGCTCAAGCTGGTTACGAAGAAGATTTGAAAACAGAAGGAGCGCAGGGAATTAAATTGGATATAAAACGTTGTAAACCCAAAGATTTAACTATTTTTGAGGAAAAAGAAGAAAGCAAGCTCCTGAATCCCCTAAAGGTGTTACGCAGTCAAGTTTCTTAACAATTTTCAGTGATCAGTAATCAGTAATCAGTAATCAGTAATCAGTGATCAGTAAACAGTAAACGGTGAAAAGACAGCGGAAAGCTGCCTTTTAATAATGCACACTTAATACCGATAACTGGTAACTGGTAACTGATTCAAGGCTGATAGTCAAATATCAATGGGATCGATTTAAAAAACAGCTATATTCTGCTTCTGTCAGTCTTCCCGCTTCGTAGAGAGTATCGGTAATTTCTGCTAGGGTTAAAACCGAATAAGGTTGATAACCATGACTACGAAGTTTATCTTTAACGGGGCCACCATGGTCGATAAAAACAACAATATCATTAACTAATAATCCCGCCGATTTAATCTTTGCTGCCCCCTCGATCGCACTTTTGCCAGAAATTAAAATATCGTCCACCACTACCACGGTTTCCCCCACTTGAAAATTACCTTCAATTAATCTTCTTGTGCCGTGGGCTTTTACTTCTTTGCGGGGGAAAATCATCGGATGATTTAATAATAAAGATAAACCGGTAGCTGTGGGCAAAGAACCGTAGGGGATACCAGCAATGCGGTCAAATGTCAAGGTTTTTAATATTTCTCCATAGGCTTCAATTACCTGCTGAAAAATATTAGGATTAGAGATAATTTTTCTCAGATCAATATAATAGGAAAAAGTTTCTCCCGACGCTTGCACATAATCGCCAAACATCAAGCAACCAATATCAAATAATTGTAGAATTAAATCCTGATGAGGATGTTGTTTTAAAAGACAAACGTTAGCAGTCCAAATATCATCTTTGCTCGATTCTTGCTGGTGATTTTGTTTAATTTTGTTGACTTCCTCTCGTAAATCCTTGACTTTTGCCCCCAAATCGGGTTGAGACAAAAAGTCTTGGGGGACAGGAATTAATAAACCCTCACCATGACTATTTAAACCCACCGTAATTAACTCGGAGAATTTACTTTTGTCTTCCCAAATACTGCGTAATAAAATCAATCTTTCGGGGGCAAAATTGCGAATCTTGGTCAAAATCTCTGGTTGAGTAGTTCCCACTTCTAAAAATACTTGTTCGGGAGTTCCCCAGGTGCAAGCTTCTTTGACAACTTGCAGATAAAAAGGATTGTCGCGACTGGGAAATTCTTGCAGATTAATCGCGCCTTGATTGGAAGTATGACAGAGGATAAAAGCGCCATGCTCGGGGTAAACTAAAAAAGGAGCAACGTGATCCTGTCCGGAGTAGGGATTGAGAGTAACTGCGTCCACCTGCCAAGTTTTAAAGATAGTCTCGGCTAAAATACTGCTAGTATTAATATCACCGTGTTTAGCATCCAAAATTACCGGGATATGAGGGGGAATTGCCTTTAAAATTCGCTGTAATAATTCTAACCCCGCCGCTCCCAAAGCTTGATAAAAACCTAAAGTTGGTTTGTAGGCACAGACAAAAGGGGCAGTTTCATCGATAATAAACTTGAGCCACCGTTCTAAATTAACGATTAATTCTCCCGGGGTGGAGGGCATCATTTCGGGGTTAGCATCTAAACCGAGGACAAGCAGACTCTGGTTTTGACTAATGGCGTGGTTTAACTTTTGAAAAAAATTCATCGGTTTCTAATCTCAGGATTCTGGATTAGCTTCTAATTCTACACTATTTGTCCGAAAAATAGGCTGTAAAATTGTCTGGTGCAGACTTTTTCTGGTGTCAGCGTCAAGGAATTTCTTTTGTAGGGGTTGCCATTCTTGCCATTTTTGGTGACGGATATTTTGAAAAATTTCTAGTAAGGTGGGCATTTCCTTGGCAAGACAATTGGGGAAAATTTGGCTAAGAAAATCCGAGAGAACACAACAATCCTGCATTTCTCCGAGAATACCTTGAAGGTTTTTAATATCTTCTAGATACTCTTGATATCTGTCGCCATAAAACTGAGTGAATAACTCCATATTATAGCGGGAACGCTTGGCTTCTTTACGGAGATCGTGCAGTAATAATCCTTCTTTTTCCAATAAGTCATCAATTTCTTGACTAGAAAACTCTCTTACTTTTTGATCTTCCTCTAAATTTACCCCAACTAACCAGCCTTCATGGAGTAAAAATCGACTTGCTTGGGGTAATAATAAGTCCGGTAAAACCGTGGCAATATCTAATTTTCCAATCGGTTGATAGGTGGGATTATCCAACCAACTGGCAAAATCTGCCTTAAAATTGAGAAATTTGTCGGACTTTAACAGCTTTTCTACCTTAGCAAAAGCCTTCTTTCTTTGGCTTTCGAGAACTTGTAAAACTTTCTTAAGTAAATCCTGTTCTTTCGGGGGTAAAATTGGCTGATAATGACCGACAAAAGCCGATTTTAACACATCTAAATCCCGCAATTCTCCTAAAATTCTGCCCAGATTACCCACCCGTTTTTGATCGGCAGATTTCGGCATGGTTAAAGCGGGGGCAAAACCGGTTAAGGTACTGCGAAGACGACGCATTCCCACACGAATTTGATGTAATTCTTCCGTATCCTGATCGAGTAAAACCCCAGCTTCGTGTTTAAGAACTTTATGAAAATGTTTATCAATACCGATATAGGCCCAATCGGCAACAGTTTTAGCCCGAGGATTAAATTTGTTAGTCATTTGTCTTTAGGGAGGAAATAATGTCAAGATGATGATAGAATCTTTAAATCAAGACTGGAACTAATAGATACTATTTATTCTATACAATAGGATGAAGCGGCAGCTTTAAGAGAAGTTTATGGATAGTTTTTGGCTAGATTATGGGGGGGAAATCGCTTTTCGCACAGGAGAGCATCTTTTCTTGACGGGAATAGCCATGGCTATGGGTAGCTTAATCGGGATTCCTCTAGGTATTTTAATTAGTCGTCAAGCTATTCTCGCTCAACCAATTATAGCGATCGTTAACACCCTACAGACTATCCCCAGTTTAGCCCTATTTGGCTTTTTAATTTCCGTGCCTTTTTTGGGAGGAATCGGCAAAATCCCCGCTATTGTTGCCCTAACTCTCTATACTTTACTGCCAATTGTTTTAAATACCTATCTGGGCATCAAAAAAGTTGATCCCGAATTAAAATTAGCCGGGTTATCCCTAGGTATGACCGACGGGCAAATCCTGCGCTATATCGAATTACCTCTGGCCAGGGCGACAATTTTGGCAGGAGTGAGAATCGCGACGGTGATTGCTATCGGTGTGGCTACGATCGCAGCTGCCATTGGTGGCGGTGGTTTGGGAGTGTTTATTTTTCGCGGTATTGCCACGGTAAATAATCAGTTAATTTTGGCGGGGGCAATTCCTGCCGCTTTTTTAGCCCTTGTTGCCGATTGGAGTCTTGGTCGGCTAGAAAAGACCTTTTCCCCTTCGCAACACCCAAAAAAGCCCTCTAAATGGCAATGGGGATTAGGTTTAATCGGGTTGGCCCTGCTATCTTTCCTCTTGACTCAAATTTTCCATTCATCCCCCGGCACAGTGGTGATCGGTTCCAAAAATTTTACCGAACAGGTGATTTTAGGGGAAATTTTGGCACAGGAGATCGAAAAAGAGACGAATTTACGGGTCGAACGTCAATTTAATCTCGGTGGTACTCTGATCTGTCATGAAGCGGTGAAAGCAGGTAAAATCGACGGTTATGTGGAGTATTCTGGCACGGCTTTCACGGGAATTTTGCGAGAAAAACCCCTGAACGATGCCCGATTAGTCTCTGAAAAGCTGCAAGAGATTTATCCAGAAAAATTTAATCTAGAAGTGTTTCCCAGTTTAGGATTTGAGAATACTTTCGCCATTGTTATCCGGGGAGAAACCGCCCGTCAATACAATCTTAAAACTCTCTCGCAAGCGGCTAAATATACCCCCAATTGGCAAGGGGGTTTTGGTTATGAATTTTTGGAAAGGGAAGACGGTTACAAGGGGTTAGCGAACACCTATGGCCTAACTTTTGCCCAACCCCCGAAAGTGATGGATTTAGGGTTAATGTACCGCGCTTTAGCAGCCAAACAAGTGGATTTAGTGGCGGGAAATTCCACCGATGGCTTAATTCCCGTGCTAGATTTAGTCATCCTAGAAGATGATCAACGCTATTTTCCTCCCTACGAAGCGGTACCGATTTTTAACCGGGATAGTTTGCAAAAATATCCGCAATTGCGAGGGGTTTTAGCCAAACTCACCGGCAAAATTACCTCCACAGCTATGCAGAAATTAAACTATCAGGTGGATGGCAGCAATCGCAGGGTGGAGGAAGTGGTCAAAGAATTTCTAGTCTCCCTCTCTTAACCATTTAGTCACTCCCCCGGGTTGGTCGATTAAAGTAATGCCTTGGGCTTTTAATTGTGCGCGAATGCGATCGCTTTCGGCGTAATTTTTCGCTTTTTTCGCCTCTGTCCGTTGTTGGATGAGATTTTCGATATCCGCTGCACTAATTCCCTCAGAAACAGGGGTTTCTCCCTGGTCGGCGGCAATTTCTAAGCCCAAAACCCTAGACAATTTCACCAAAGTATGCCATTTTACCGCTAATTCGGCCAGATTGCTGTCCGTCTTACCCGCATGGGTTAAATTATTACCCTCCTTGCGTAATTCCTTAGCGATTTCAAATAACACCGCTAAACCACCGGCAAAGTTAAAATCGTGATTTACCGCCTCTTGAAAGCGATTTTCTAGCTCTTGGTCAGTAATATCGGAATTATCTTCCTGAAGATGCTTATAACCAAAGGATAAACCCTCTTGTAAAGTATGCCAGCCATTAGTGGCCGCCTGTAATCCCTCATCGGAAAAATCGATCGGTTTGCGGTATTGGGCCCCTAAAATTAATAATCTCACGGCTAAGGGGTCATATTTTGCCAATAACTCGCGAATAGTGATGAAATTACCGAGGGATTTCGACATTTTTTCCCCGGCCACCTTAACCATGCCATTATGTAACCAATAGTGGGCCAGGGGTTTACCCGTAGCCGCTTCACTTTGGGCAATTTCGTTTTCGTGGTGGGGAAAAATTAGATCACTTCCCCCCACATGAATATCAATAGTTTCTCCCAATTGTTCTTTGACCATGGCCGAACATTCAATATGCCACCCCGGACGACCTTGGCCCCAGGGAGAATCCCAACTAGGTTCCCCCGGTTTTGCCCCCTTCCAGAGGGCAAAATCAAAGGGGTCTTGTTTCTTGATTGCTTCCGGGTCGTCGGTTTCTACCCGGCCGCTGGCCCCGGCTTGCAAATCATCCAGTTTTCGCCCTGATAGTTTGCCATAATCAGAAAAACGACGGACGGAGTAGTAAACATCGCCATCGCTGGGGTAAGCATAGCCTTTTTGTTCTAATTCATAGACTAGGCGCTTGATACCGTCGAGGGTATGAGTGGCCCGGGGATAAGCGTCCGCCGGTCTGACTCCTAATTTTGCCATATCCTCAAAGTAGGCCTCGATAAATTTCTCGGCTACGGCTGCCATGGTGGTATGTTCATTTTTAGCCCGATTGAGAATTTTATCGTCAATATCGGTGAAATTCTGAATATAGCGCACTTTATAACCGAGATACTCCAAATAACGCCGCACCACATCCCAAACCACACAGGTACGCGCATGACCCAAATGGCAATAATCATAGACGGTAATGCCGCAGCAATAGATGGAGACAATGCCGGGGATGAGGGGGGTAAAGGGTTCTTCGCGACGACTGAGGGTGTTGTAGAGGATTAAGGTCATGGATGGAGAAATTTTTTTCTGGGGAAAAAGGCTAGTCCAATTTTATAGCAGTTATTTTCAGTTATCAGTTATCAGTGATCAGTTATCAGTGACCGCTAACCACTTTACCTGATTTCCGTACTATATTCTGTGTTTTTTGTCAAGGGGTTTTTGGGGTTTTAGTAAAGATGTGACAGTAAGATTCGAGAAGATAAGCTAAGACGCATTTAAACCGCTTACTCTTAGATTAGCCGAACCGCCCCCAATCCCTTTACTGTTGCCTCTTGCCTCTTGCCTCGTCTCAACAAGCAATTTAAATTACGAACAGCTTAGGACTGTTTTGATGAGGACTATTATTGATGAAATCGATAGAATAACGATAGGGGAAGCTTGATTGTTTGCCTTAACCGACAATTTTTATTGTTAATCAACTTTGACCAGACCATCACCATGAATGAACCACCTAATAGCGCTGGCGATGAAATCCAATTACCCCGGGGAGAAAGAGTTGACCAGCTAAGAAATCTGATCGAAACCCTACGCATTGCCGATGAAGTGGCCAATCGCGGTTATTTGATTACCAGCGCCGAAGTGGCCGATTTAATGGATATTAATCCAGGGGCCGTTACCAGTCGCGGCGACCATTGGCCGTGGCGAAATTGGGTAATCTCCCGGGTCAGACGCGAGGGAAACCAAATTCTTTGGCAGTTGGAAAAAGTCGATTAGGGTTAATTGCAACCATCAGTTAATTTCTCTCTTAACTTTTGTCAATTAGCAATTAGGGTTTGCTAAATAAATCTAAAAACCTTGTTGGGTAAGACTTTTAGACTTTTGGTCAATCAAAAAGTCCCAGATCTGGGAGGGATCGGGGGGAAAATTCCGGGACTTTTTCCCTGAAAATTAGGTAATTTACCAGATGAAAATGGGTAAAAACCTACACCCCACACCCCACACCCCCAACCCCCACACCCCACACCCCACGAAAAACTTTTTCAGCAAACCCTAATTATCTCGTCATTTTCCCCGAGCAGGTGACGCGCAAAACGTCGGGCCAGGGGCGGAGTCGATACAAGTGTACTGGTAAAACCAGAAAATACCTGCAATCCCAGTTTATCGGCGATCGCTCCCACTAGGGGCCGTCCCGAGGGAGCAAAGGCCACTAGACAATGATGACAGCTGCCGGGGAGAGAGGCTAAAGAGGGCAGCAATGTCCCCACGGCGGCCCGTATTGCTTTTTCCCCGGCCAGAGGGTTTAAAATCGCGTCTGGATCGGTGATAATGGCGCTAATTTGCCCTAGATAAAGGCTTTGATCCCGGAATTGTACCGCTCCCGTTTCTAAAACACTGGCAATTATTTCTGGGGTTTCTCTCTGCCAAATGCCCTGCTTTTCTAGTTGGGTGATTTTTTGCTCTAATAGCAATCTAGCAGGAATTGCGGGCATAACTAGGGTGTTTAATTTGATCTCAGTGGGGGGAATTTTGATCACCTGGGCATGGGTAAAATAGACGGGAGCAGCAATACCGGATTTTTGCAGTAAAGACCGGGTTAATCCCCCCGCACAGACGATAGTTTCCCCGGCATAATAATTATTTTTAGGAGTTTTTACGCCGGTAATTCTCGATGCAGTTTCAATTAATTCGATGACAGCTTCCCGAATAATCTTGCCTCCCAGACGCAGGAAAGCTTGTTGATAGGCAAGATTAGTTTTTTCGGGGTTGATGTGACCGTGAGGCAGTCGTAAAACTCCGGAGATAGCTGCGGGATTTAATAGAGGTTCTAAAGCGATCGCTTCTTGCGGATCGAGAATTTCGGGAGTAATAGCAAAGATAGCAAATTTTTCGGCCACAGTAGCCGGATCATCTTCGGGGTTCACGGTGAGAATTAGCTCTAGGTCCCGGTATTCGTTATCTATGCCCAATTCCTGCGATAAATTGCGCTGAATTTCTCGACCTTCTTGATATAATTTTCTCTCGATTTCTGTGGTGCCCGACCAATAGGCTAAACCTCCGTAACTGTAGAAAGTGGCGTTGAGGGGATGGGTTTCTTTTTCTAATAAGAGGACTCGACTGCCTAGATTGGCTAGTTCATAGCTTAATGCGGAACCGGTGATACCACCACCGATAATTATATAATCATAAGTTGTGGTCATAATTGGGCTAATTTTTACTAAATTAACCTATTCTATCATTATACTTGCTCGGTTCCCTGGTTCTGATTTGATCAATAGTTGCTATAATTAGAGAAAAAGTTCAAAGCGGGATCGGATAACTATGCAACAGCTAGAAACTAGGGGGATGACTGACTCATGGATTAAAGGTAGTTGGGAAGAATACTTAGCAGCAATTAACAACCTCCCAGAAAATCAAGGAAAAAGTTATTATTACAATGGCTATTATCGATTAGAAATGACTCCTATTGGATTTGAACACGCTAGAGATCATCATGTTGTCTTTTTGGGGGTGAGTCTCTACGCTATCCTCAAAGAAATTCCTTTTCAAGGACTCCCCACTTGTTCTTATCGTAAAAAAGGAATTAGAGAAGTGCAGCCAGATATATCTTACTATCTAGGAGAGAAAGCGAATCTGATACCAAATGGGACTTCGATTATTGATTTAAATCAGTATCCCCCACCAGATTTATCAAAGGTTTTACCTAATTTAAAACTTGCGGTTTTAGAGTCAGCTTTACAACAGGCACGCAGCAAGGATCAAAGTCAGGTGGGACGTTGGTTAATCAGTCAATTTCAAGGTTAACCCCATAAAATCGAGGCGAAGATTATGCAACAGCTAGAAACTACTATCTCGACAGATTTATGGATTAAAGGTAGTTGGGAAGAATACTTAGAAGCAATTAACAACTTCCCAGAAAATCAAGGAAAAAGTTATTATTACAATGGCTATTATCGATTAGAAATGACTCCTATTGGTAACGATCATGCCAGCGATCATGCTATTTTAATCTTCGCTGTTAGTCTCTATGCCACCCTAAAAAATCTGGCCTTTAGTGCCAAAGATAATTGCAGTTTTCGCAAGTCTGGTTATCGAGAAGTTCAACCAGATATATCTTATTATTTTGCAGAGAAAGCTAATCTGATTCCCTACGGTACTTCGCTGATTGATTTAAATCAGTATCCCCCACCAGATTTAGTCATTGAAATCTCAAAATCTACCCTCAATGATGACTTAGGCAATAAACGCTTACTCTACTCAAAGGTTTTACCTAATTTAAAACTTGCGGTTTTAGAGTCAGCTTTACAACAGGCACGCAGCAAGGATCAAAGTCAGGTGGGACGTTGGTTAATCAGTCAATTTCAAGGTTAAATCTTACTGTTTTTTGGCAGCCGCTTTCTCCAATAAAGACTCGGCAAAAGCGATGGCATCTGCTGCCGAATTTCCTCCCGTTAATTGTGCCAATTCTTCCCTTCTCGTCTGACGATTATCGAGAGAAGTAACCCGGACAACCGTGCGAATTTCCGAGAGATTAGTGGGATTATCTTCGGCAATCATTTGTTTATAAACTCGAAAATGGTGATCAGCTAAAGCAGCCACTAAGGGTTGATGAGTAACGCATAAAACTTGATATTGTTGACCTAATTGATCTAATTTATCGGCAATTGCTTGGGCAACTTTTCCCGATACTCCCGCATCAATTTCGTCAAAAATTAGGGTTGTCGCTGCCGATTGGGATTGGGAAAAACAGGACTTTAACGCTAGGAGAAAACGACTCATTTCTCCTCCGGAAGCGGTACTGGATAAAGGTTGGATTTTTTCCCCCGGATTGGGACTAAAATAAAATACCACTTGATCGACTCCCAGACTGCTAGGATTACCCGGGTTAATCCGACAGACAAAAATCACCTTTTCCATGGCTAAAGGTTTTAATTCCTGTACCAATTGTTTTTCTAGTTGACTAGCGGTTTGTTGTCGCAAAAAGGTCAACTGGGTGCTAGTTTCTCGATAGATGTTTTCCTGTTGCTGACAAATTTTTTCTAATTCTTCAATGGATTGTCCTTCTCCCGTCAACTCCGCTAATTCCTGCTGTAATTTCTGATAATAATCGATCGCTTCGGCTAAACTTGGGCCATATTTGCGACAAATGCGCTTAAGTTGGACAATTCTCTCTTCTATCTCGTTCAATCTCTCGGGATCTGCCTCTAGACTATCCCCATAAACGTTGATTTCCTGTCCCGCTTCCACCACCTGATTTAATGCCGATCGCACCATCTCTAAAATTGGCTCTAAACTCGTATCATAAACCATCATATTTGTCAAGATATTTTCAGCTTTTCCTAACAAATCAGCGACAGCGGGTTGATCGCGATCGTTTTGGTAGAGTAGTTGATAGACTTGATAGCTGGAATTTTGCAAATCGACACCGTGGGAGAGTCGGTTTCGTTCCTGTTCCAACTGTTCCAACTCGTCAGCGTCAGTTAAATTAGCTGATTCTAGTTCTTTTAGTTGATATTCTAATAAATCTAATCTTTGTAGGCGATTTTGTTCCGATTGCAACCTATTATTTAAAATATTCTTGCTTTCTTGCCAGTTAGCGTAGGCTATGGCTACCTTTTCCCGCTGCCGCAGCAGCGATTCACCCCCGTAGAGATCTAATAATTCCCTCTGTCGATTAGCGTCCATTAACTGAACTGTTTGACCTTGGGCGGTGATTTCTACCAAAAAATCTCTTATTTGCGCCATTTGTTGGCGATTAGCGACGACTCCGTTAATCCGAGAACGAGAACGCAAGGAATTATTAGTAATCACTAATTCCCGGCTGATGGTCAGACTATTATCCTCTAATAGGTCAATTTCCTGACTTTCTAGCCAAGCAATTAATTCTGGAGTCAGAGAAAAAGTCGCTTCTAGGGTTGATTGTTGGCTTCCCTGACGGATGACGCGATGATTGACTTTACCACCGAGAACAATATCGATCGCATCTAATATAATCGATTTTCCTGCCCCCGTCTCACCGGTCAGTACATTTAATCCGTTCCCGAAAGTTAATTCTAAGCGATCGATGAGGGTAAAATTTTCAATTTGTAGGCAGGATAACATATATCAGTAATCAGTAATCAGTTGCTAAGTAAGTAGGCGTTAAAAATTATCAGATGCCCCCCTTATTAAGGGGGGATTAAGGGGGGATCGAACCTGATCAAGGGGGGCAGGGGGGATCGAACCTAAAATCCATTTTTAATTTAATTATAACCAGCTACTTATTCTTATTATCTTTCAGCATTCCCTAATTTTCCCCGAAACGGTAGCCTTTACCATAGACAGTATTAATTAGAGGCGTTTCTCCAGGCGCTTCGATTTTACGACGCAGTAAGCGCATCAGGGCAGGAACCACATTACTATTAGGTTGCTCCCCTTCTGACCAGAGATGCTGATAAATTTGTTCATGGGTGAGAAGTTGCCCTGGATGGGTCATAAATAAAGTTAACAATTGTATTTCTTTTGCTGATAAACTAATCGTGCGACCGTGACGATAAGCCACTTGATTTTCGCTATCGAGTTCTAAATCAGCAGATTTTAATTTACTGCTATTACTAGCTTCAAAATTGGGAGAACGACGCAATAAAGCGCGGACTCTCGCTAATAATTCTCGCAGTTGAAAGGGTTTGACTAAATAATCATCAGCGCCGGCATCTAATCCCGCCACTCGATCGTCTATGGTATCCTTAGCGGTTAGAAATAAAACGGGAGTGGTGTCCCCCTGATTGCGTAAATATTGACAGATTTGTAATCCGGATTGCTGGGGTAACATCCAATCGAGAATTAAGAGGTCATAATTATTCTCTTGTGCCAATTCTAACCCCGTCCGACCATTATCAGCAATATCAACTTCATAGCCTTCTTGATCAAGAATTTGTTCTAAGGGTTCGGTTAATTCTTTTTCATCATCCACCAAAAGTATTCGCATACAAGTAACATTGTCAGTTATCATTTATCAAATGTGAGTTTTCAGTTCAATCGACCGAATCTAAAACCTAATTAGTTAGGCTAAAAGCTTTGATGTACACCTTCTTTTTAGGTAGGAGAATTGCCAGATTCTTTCTTTTCCCTGTTGCCGTCAGAAGCTGTTTACTGATTACTGTTTACTGATCACTGAAAAACCATTTCTCCTAATTATCTATCTTTGGGTAATAAATTACGCCATTCGAGAGGAATATAACTTTCAATAAATCTAGCCAGGGTTGGGTAATGACGCTGATACAAAACTCCCATATAGATAATACCAAGTCCTAGGACGGTTAGGGCAAAGGGAAAGAAAATTGAATCGGCAAAGAGACGATAGGAGAGATAGGAAAGATAGGCAAATACTCCGATACCTCCAAAAACCACAAATAATCTTCTTTTTAGCAGGACGGATAATAACATCAATCCCAAGTTAATTAAACAGTACAAAAATCGTTGCGCTTCATTATCATCGATGAGGAGAGATAGACTAAACCAAAACATAATCAATCCGAATAGGTATAGCCAAAAAGCAAAATCTCCCCGACTACGACGCTGACGCACATCAATTAAATAGGCAGTTATTAAACAGGCAATTCCCAACCAAAAGGATACCCACAGTCGCAGTCTCCATGTATATTCGTTCTCTCCAAATAGTAAAGGGGTTAAGTCCATTGACATATACCACAGACTAAAAGCGATCGGTGCAGTTAAAAAAGGAAATTTAACAAATCTCAAGGTTATTAATCCTGCGATAATCGTGCCTAATTCCATTAAAAACCAACTGCCTTTAATCCATGTATGGAAATCTCGATAGATGCCCGGATCGACCGCTTGCCAGTATCCTGTCCAGCGTTGTAAACCGTAGATTGCTAAGGGAGTCATGGCTACTGCCATGGTAAATAAAAGGCCTCCGGGTATTTTGAGATTTTGCTGAAAATAGAGATTTTTCCCCGTAAAAATGAAACAAATTGCATAAAATAGGGCGATAAAAAATAGGCCTGCACCGCCGAAACTCTCCCAAGCTTCGTTCATAAACCACCCCAGGGCGGAGATAACAATTAATGCCCCAAAATAATAGGCCACATTAGCAAAATTAAAGCGAGGGCGATTAACTTCATCTTCTTCGGGATAACGGGATAAAAAAGCTGTCCATAAATTTTCAGCTTGGCTGGCAGTAATTAGGTTTTGTTGTACCGCCCAATCAAAATCTTCTCTTTCTAGTCTCATAATATTCTATAGTCGTTATCCTAATGATACTAAATCCTGTTTAAAAGGTATGGGAGAGTGGAGAGTGGGAAGTGGAGAGAAGGGATAACAATAAGTAAAAATTATGATTTGAGAATAAAAAATTAAAAGATTTAAATGCTTTAGCTAATTAGTTAAATGTAACAAGTGAGTTACAAGATTTTGATTTTCCCAGAATTTGCCAAAATTTGGCTGAAAATCGGGGTTGCCTATATTTCTTAATCTGGTATGATCGTGGTATGCTGTGGGCTTAGTCTAACCTTTAAGCCTCAAATCAACGCAAAACCGCGACAATCAGAGGACTGGATTGATACCATTCCCCAAAAAAAGCCCCTAATGGTGACATTTCTTTATGTGACAATTTTTGAAGTTTTGTAAAGGCTATTGACTTAAAGCCATGATTGTGCATACTAAAAAGTTGGTACATTAATACTCACAAAAGGCGACCTAGTGTTAGTCCAAAAGAAAACTTAGCCCTGAAATTCTGTCAAAACCCCATAGATGGCCCAGATAGCCATGGCGCGTAAATAATGACAGGCGCGAAAAGTTCCCACCGACGTTATTGCTTCCGGGGTGCGAAATTGTAGGCCATTTTCATAAATTTGTTGCACCACTGCCTCCGTAATTTGCCATCCTTGCTTTTCCATTCCCATTTGCAGGAAAAAAGCCACCAACCCAAAATTAATTCCTACCCAAACTTCTAAGGGATGAGTTGCTTCGGGATTTTCGGGAGTACCATCGGGTTTTAACCCATTTGCCGCCCCAAATTTTCCCCCATGAAACTTGAGAAAACAAGCCTGATAAATCTTACTTAAAGCTGATTGCGTGTATTGATTTTCTACCACATCTGGTAAAGCCAATAAACGGGCATAAAATTGACCGCATAATTGGTCAGTCATCACCACATCGGAACCACTGCCACTATCTAAATTATAATATTCTCCATTCCAGAGAGTATCATGATAAATAGCGCGAGATTGCTGTAACCAACTGGCAAAAATTGCCGTATCTTCTCCAAGAATTGCCCCAATTTTAAGCGCCGCTTCTAGAGCTGCTATCCACAAACCACCACAATAGGCACTAATTCCCTGTAAACGCCAATCATCAAAGGTTTGGTCTGGTGCGCCGGAATTTTCGGGGATGCCATCGTTATCAAGGTCAAAGGTTTTTAAATATTGCAAAGTCAGGACAATTGACGGCCAACATTCCCGCAGAAAATCCTCATCTTTAGCCCCCGTTAATAAATAATCCCGATAGACTAATAAAACAAAATCACTGCCTAAATCTTTCCAAAGATTACAATCTTGATAACTGGTGTAATTACTCTTTTGCCAAGGGTGTTCATTGGGCGCACCTAAATCGTGGGGAGTGGCATTTTTAGCCTTACGAATGGCACTAGCTTGGTTATAACCGATAATCCGAGGAGTATCGTCGTGGGTGGGAATTGCCCTGGCAAAAGCTTCCATGACGGACTTTTCTAAGCGCGGCCATAACATCAGTAACCCAAAGGAACCATAGAGACGCACATCAAGACTTTCATACCAACGATAATCAATACATTCTAAGACCCCAAATTGACCGATAGGATCCTGTTCCGTGGCTGCCGTCCAGAGAGTGCCGCCGTCAGTTAGGAGGTATAATTCGTTAAATAAAGCCATTTTAAACCAATCGGCCAGATCGCTGCGTTCTAGGATCGGTTTTTGCCAGTTAATAATATTTTCTCGCCATGTATCGCCGTGTTTTAATGCTGTGCGTACCATCGCCCAAGCATTTTGACCATTGCGCCCGAAAAAGTCCGTATAACGACGATAATAGTTAATTCCTTGGGCAAATTCCGTTACAGGTAAATCCCAAGCTAAAATAAAAGGAATTTTGCGAGTTTTCCCCGGACGAATGGTAAAACGAATCGCCATGGCCGTGGCCGTTTGTTCCCCTTTTTGGGCGGGGGTTTCGTCCTCAATATCCGGTAAAGAGCCATTCATGGCGAAATAGTCCCAAACCTCGCCCCCATCGCCGGCAGGGTTCCATTTACCCAGATAGAATACCTCTAGACTCGGATTAGTAATACTGGCAATCGCCATCTGTCCATCCCCTTCCCCGGGGTTTTCGTAATCCCGACGCATTAGACAGCCAACGCGGAAATTATCGACAATCCATTGATTATAATTACCCTCACTTTCCCCCCATTTTGATTGATATTCATAGACGGGACTACCATCATCTCTCACCTTAACCACTGGGGATTTAATCGCATTAGTAAACCAACCGATTGTATTTTGCCAAGTCAGCATAATACTAATAGTAATCGGTTTATCGGTGGGATTATGAGCCGTCCATTCAAATAGGGCCATAGGATAACTACTTTCTTGATAATTATGCGCCCAAACCGGTGAGAATTGTTCGCAAATTAATTGAGTCTGAAAAACATCTTTGTACTCGTACCAACTGCGGGGATAAAGGGCCCCATAGCTTCCCTTTTCGGCTGGATACCACGACCAGCGCGATAAAGTTCCATCCTTGGGGCTTTCCGTCGCCATAGCGTAGGCTTGGGCGCTTCCGTCTTCTGTTTGTTCAAAAATGCTAAATTGACAGGCCGCAAGGCGATTAAAACTGTGTTCACCACCGTCCAGATGCCAGAGATTAAAGTCACCTTTGGGGGAACGTCCGATGCACCCCCCTCCAAATCCTCCTAGGGGCATCCCATGCCAAGGACCATCATCTAAATTGCTGGCGTAGCGGACGCTGTAGGGTTTTTCCCAACCTTTGCCCAGAGGACGTTTCCAAGCGGCGGCGGGAATTTCTGGAAGGGAGACGAGATTAAGCATAGATGTTTTTAACTGGGGTGTAGGGTGTGTGTGGGGAAGTGGGGTGTGGGGTGTGGGTTGTGGGGTGTGGGGTGTGGGTTGTGGGTTGTGGGGTGTAGGGTGTGGGGTGTGGGGTGTGGGGTGTAGGGTGTGGGGTGTAGGGTGTGGGGAGATGGGAGAATAAATAAAAATAATCTCCTGATTACTGATTACTGACTTCTGACTCCACCAAGAAACTTTTTCAGTAAACCCTAATTATTCGCTAAAGAGATAATTGCTGCGATCGCTAACTGGCCAATCTTGATTTTCTCCCCCGATAATTAAACGTTTAATATCGACAAAATCCCTACTTAATTGGGTCAAGGCATTGATTAAAATATCTAAAGCAATAGGATCGCTAGTACCAAGATCAAACCAACAACGTCCCCAAGTACCTAGGTATTCAAAATCGGTCATATTGTGCATCGGTGACATAAAAGCGTTTTCCACTATATCGGTGTCATATTCCATATAACTAATATCGACTCCCACCTCCTGTACCTGTAGGTTTTCGGCATTAAAAGCCCCTAATTTACCCAAATAAAACCAAGAGGCAAAAACTTCTTCTACATATTGCTGTTCCATATTCGAGGGAACTGTGGAAAATTCCAGCCAAAACCAGACATCAAAAGGATTAAATTCGCGAAATTGTACTTCCATATTTTTTATAGGAGACTCGGAGACGGGAGATAGGAGACAGGAGACAGGAGATGGGGAAGTGGGAATTATCAATTATGAATTGGGGAGAAGGGAGTATTTTCAGTGAACAGTGAACAGTAAACAGTAATCAGTGAAAAGACAGTAGGAAACTTTTATTTAATACTGATAACTGATTACTGATTACTATGCTGTACTTTCCAGAGAAAACTAGCGAAGAGATTGGTGACAATATGAGCGAGGATCGGGATTAATAAATTACCGGTGATGATGACGGTATAACCGAGGGCAAAACCGACAACAGTTGCCCAGATAACATAGGGCCATTGTTGGGAACCGCTAAAATGGAGGATACCAAAAATCAGACTAGAAACGGTTAAACCAAAGATATTTAAGCCCAAAGCCGGCAAAATCACCCCGCGAAATAATAATTCTTCACTTAACCCCGGCAGCAATCCAATCCAAATTAAATCGGGCCATGCTAAAGGTTTAATGACTAATTCTAAGTAAGCGTTAGCACTATGGCGATAAGTAGGCCAAAAACGATAGAGAAGTCCACTAATTCCACTAATCGCCCCCGCTAAGGCTAATCCGAACAGGAAATCCGGGAGAGTCCAGCGAATGGCGGGAATAGCGATCGCACCGAAATATTGCCAAACTTTGGCGACTACCAGCAAGATAATCGCCGTTACCGCCATAATGGTGAGGACTTGTGTGCGTGTCAGGGGATCAAATTCGGAATTAGGGGAATTAGTCACGGATTCTCGGATAAACAGCGTAAAGAGTTTAAATTAGGGCGAAGAGATGCGAGGCTAACCCCAGCCCGTTGACAAACGATCGCACCGATCGCCTCTGTATATGAGTGTACCCTAATTGCTTTCACCCCTAGAGATTCCGGGGCCACCTTCATTCTTGTACTATTTTCCTGCACGGCAATCAGTACAGTTTTTTCTTGACAAAAACTCAAAACTGTGCTAGAGCCGCAAGCACTGGCGGGAACGATCAGCGCGTCCACCTCCCGGCTCCAAATAGCATCGGGACTGGGCTGCTTGACCAATTGGGGGGCGCGACTTAAACCCACCAAAACGCAGGGTAAAAAAGTATAACCGATTTCTTCGGCTGCGGCCTTAGGGGAAAGTTGCGGATCCAGGGGCAGCGGACTTAAAGCGGGAGCGTGGGCTGCCGGTATTTGGAATTGTCGCACCACCAGATGGGAAATCACCGCTTCGGCCCCAGCCAGGGGATCCACCCCCTGACCATGGCGATAATTAGCCAGGGCAATACTATCGGTATCGTCGGGAAAACGGGCAACAATGGCGATCGCTTCCGCCCGTCCTTGCTTAATCAGTTTTTCTGCTCCCCGCAGCAAGCTGTCGGGATTGCCAATTGTTCCCCAACTGGCCCCAGAGGCTGCCTCTCGCAACTGCACATTTAAGGGGGCATCGGTGATGACGTAATCGGTGATATCTACGCCTAGGGTAGCCCGGACAGCATCGGCAGCCTGAAGGTGTCTTTGCAAGAGGTCAAATTCAATGGCGCGATCGAATAGTAACCCGATGCGATTTTGATGGACGGGACTTAATCCCCAATCCCCCCGGGCAAAACGATCTAAAGCGTAACCCTCCACATAATAGGTGTTGTCCAGAGGCCAGTACAGTTGTGCGCCGTTGAGGACATTGGGATGGGTAATTAGGCGATCACAAACTTGGGCGATCGCTCTGGCCACGGGAATGCCATCCCCAGCATAACCGCCAATCGCTGCCCCGATGCCGGTGGGAATAATTAGTACGGCGGTATAGGGACGGGAATTCACGAGGCAGTAGTGACAATCGCTTCGACTTTTACCTGATTATTCTCGGTATCCACTTCTGTGATTGCCCAACGCAAGGGTTCACCGCGTTTGGCTAATTCTTTTTCGATTTCTTGCTGCAGTTGTTGCGGGGTTTCCTGTAGGTCGATTTCGGCACTAATAAAGTGAGTGGTCATGGGGATTGTCTGGGGTAGTTATACCCTCAGTTTATCAAGATTTTGCCCTCTTGCGCTGGCTTATACAATCCTTATACTAAATCTGGTTATTAAAGACTGATTATTTATTCCCCTTTTTGCATGAGTGCATGAGCAGAAAACGGGTTTCTCCGAGAAACCCGTTTTCTGTGCGTTACTCAACGGATTTAGTATTGTAGAACCCCCTTGAGCTATCCCGCACACTTTTCTCTTTTCGTCAAATTTTATGTTAGGAAAGATGTGACTAATAGAGGGACTGCATTTAGTTTTTTTGTACTAACTAACTCGGCAATTTTCCAGCCATTGTTCTAAATCTTGTGGTGACTGAAAATCTAACAAAGCTTCTCCCAAGTTTTCTAACTGTTCTAGGTCAAGACTGCGGATATTGGGCAATAATTCGGGAGAAATGTCCCCTACACGCCGATTTAATTGACGTAAAACGAGGTTAGCTTCTCCCTCTTGTCGTCCCTCTTGTCGTCCCTCTTGTCGTCCCTCTTGTAAACCTTCCGACCAGATTTCTTGATAGATAACTGATTCTTTCATGATGTCTTTCCTCAATAATCGTTGGATGATGTCTTTCTCTAATACTAACCCA
>VYMB01000075.1_pt1 | contig 37835 bp, 36 predicted proteins | sample 5115321 | NCBI WGS metagenome assembly VYMB01 (sample SAMN12291794, study PRJNA351875) | freshwater metagenome | isolation source: freshwater lake | place: USA: Michigan, Wintergreen Lake | collected 2011-08-02 | reverse complement strand
ACTGCGCTATGTTAACTTAATTTTATCGCAAGAGGGAAATTTAATCTCTCTAAGCGAACGCCTGTTCTCGTCGGCTTGTATGTAAAGTTTTATGTACGGATTCAACATTTCTGACTCCCAAAGCACTAACGGTTACTGTTTACAATAATAAAGGCGGTGTAGGCAAAACCACCACAACCGTAAATCTTGCCGCTATTCTTGCCTTGTTAGGTAAAAAAGTTTTAGTTTTAGACTTTGATTTTAATCAAGGAGATTTAACTAGATCTCTCCTAAATATGAAACCAGAAGATGGCCTACTAGAAAAGGCTTTAACTGACCGCAATATTGAACTAAAATCAGTGATTCGTCCCTATATTTTTAAGAATTCAAAACGACAAATTACCTTCGATGTCGTTCCTACTGAGCCTAAAATGGCAGAGTATTCGGAATTTGAGTATAATGCTAAAATGAAAATATACACTCTCCATAGAAAATTAGACTTAGCTAGATATGAATATGATTACATCTTTATAGATGCAGCTCCCAATTGGCGATTTACTAGCAAGCTGGCTGTTTATGCTGCCGATGTTGTCCTCTTACCCACAAAACATAACAATTCATTCTCCCTTAATAATGCAGCCACTGCCATCAAGGAGTTTCTGCCGGAAATGCAAAAATCAAAAAAAGATGGGACTCCCATAGCCTTACCAATTTTTTTCAACGGTGAGAAGATTACTCAACCACAGTTACAGCTTGCCCAAAAAGAAATTAATCAAATACTAAAAAATGACAAAACCCTTGTACACTATTTTTATCCCAAACTCGCTCCTGCCAAAAAAGATTTACATATTCACCACCTGCCAGAATACGCTATTATAGCCAGTGCTGCTTTTGAGTGTGTGCCTGCCGTTTATAAAAATCGTTCCGCTTATGACTACTACAAAGACTTAGCAAAGGAGTATTTTTTACAATGATGGAATATACCGATATTGGTACTTTGAAGTATCTCTACTTAGATGAAATAGAAATTACTAATGGAACCGATGCTGATAGTTTTTTAATTGAAGTTGCTGCCAAACTATTACAGCAGACAGGTGGACGCAACTGGCTGCCTGTAATCGTGAAAGAACTATCAGAGGATCGCTATGAAGTTATCGGCAACTCATTTGTTTATGCTGTGGCTGAAAGGGCTGGACTAGAAAGAATTTGGTGTATTATTGCCGATGGAACAGAAGATGCTAGGAATATATCCAGAGCTTTGGCAAGAGAGGAAACCCCAAAACTAAATCTGTCAACAGCTTCAAGAGAAGAAATTAAATCTGCTTTACAGTTCTTGATTGAACAACCGAATAGCCCACTGAAAACAGTTAAATTAGCTACTGCTACTGCTAGGATTGATGAGGCTCCCCGTCAATTCTGGAAGAGTTTAGACTCAATTGTTGCCCTCAAGTGTGGAATTACAAAAGGGAAGGGATTAGATTTACTCAAAACTGTCTTTTATCTCACTCCTCAAGATCCAGTGATTGAGGAATTTTCAGAAGAAACTCTCAAACTCAAGACTGTTTCTGAATTAAAGACTCTAGCCAAAGAAAAAGGAATCGTTGGTTTAAGCAAGATGAAGAAAGCAGAGCTAGTCAGAATATTAGCGCAATAGAAAAAGGAGTATCAACCAAAGTGAATGATCAATTATGAATGATCAATTGCTAGAAGATATTGAAAGTGAATTAAAATGGCAGCAAAGCCTTTCTAACGAAGATATGGAATTGGGAGCTTTTTCAACGTTAACCACTATCGAGTCATGCCAGACTTGAGCATTGATTATGCTTGTGGAGTCCATCTGTTATCATCTTGGGTAGTTCTCTAAGGATTTAGTCCCTATGAAATGGCGAGTGATACTTGAACCCGATCCCGATACAAACGAATGGGCAATTTGGTGTCCGGAACTGCCCGGATGCACATCTGCCGGTATTACACAAGAGGAAGCTCTCAACAATATACGGGAAGCGATCGAGCTTTATTTACAACCTGATGCTATCGACCTTCTACCAGGAGCAGTAATCCGTGAGGTTATGGTCGGATGACTCGACTCAGGAGAATGAATGCTGACGAGGTTGAGCGCATATTACGCAAGTATAACTTTGAACTGATCTCTCAGAAGGGTAGTCATAGAAAATGGCGTGGCAGGGATCAAGATACTCAAGTTATCGTACCTTACCATCAAGGGAGAGATTTACCTACTGGAACATTGCGTAACATCATGATTACAGCCATGATCCCAGAGAGAGAGTGGAAATCTCCATAAACTTCATCTAAAGTCCATCTGTCTAACCAATCACTGCACCCGACCGAGAGTTAGACTGATAATATCATTCAAGGTTGGGCTTCGGCCGTGAGCTTTTGCCGAACAGTTGAAGCATGAAACCCAACGCCCGATCATGTTAGGCTACTGGATTGTTTCATCTAATTTAGTGTATTAGAAAAATGCTATAAATTCTATAATCTAAGACTTTAATCCGAAATCTATTGCCCTATTTTAGCTGAAACAGTCCACTACAAATAATTGTGCCTCCCTACTTATAACAAATCACTCCAGTATCAATTATGAATTATGAGTTAGGAAGTGCGAAGTATTTGCAGTGAACAGTAAACAGTAATCAGTGAACTGAAAACTCACATCTGATAACTGATTCAAGGCTGTCTCCTGTCTCCTGACTTAGCCCTTCAGCAATAAATCGCTAATTTCCGACTGACAATGCCCAATTAAACGATTAAGGGCTTTTTTACCTTGTTTACCTTGATAATCTGAACGATCGCTATCAGTAATTCGATAGGGACGACCGATCGCCACCTTGACACGATGATAAAATACAACGGGATGCCAACCATCTTGATCGAATAAAGGTTCCGTGGTATCTAATAAGCGTAGCAAACTCACGGGAAAAGGACTAATAGCAGTTTCCGACTCGGAGAGAATAGCCACAGGTAAGACAGATAGATTCTCCACGGGACAACGCAGGGCTAAATGGGCAAATCCGCTTTGAAAACGGCTAATTTTACGAGGATCAGTCAAATTTAACATCGGCGATCCACCTTCTGGAAATAAACCGATCCAGCGTCCAGACTGTAAAAAATCCGTTGCTTGCCGAAAAAAAGTCTGGTGGCGTTTTTCGGGAGTATCAAAGGGAAAACAGCCTAATTCTCCGATTAATTCCCGCAAAAGCGGCGTTTTTCCCATGTAGTGATGACAGGCGATCGGGAGAGTTTTGCCCAAAGCTTGAATTAAGATCGGCGCGTCCAAAAAGCTGCGATGGTTACTTACCACGATCGCCACTCCTTGACTGGGTAGATTTTCTTGACCGACGGTAAACAGACTCGTGCGTGTGGTATCAAGAATTAAACGAGAGGTAGATAGGGGGGTAAGCAGCTTCATGGAAAAAAAAATCGGCCTTAAGATTGTTTTTATTGACTTAGATCACAACTAAAGGATAAAACAGAATTGGGGGATCATAAGATATACAGATTATCTCCCAATCATCTACGGATCAGCCTTGCGGCGGCCTCGTCTATTTAAAAAAATAAATTTCATGAATGATTTGAATGAGCGAAAAACATTTGCTTTAACAACACCCCTTTATTATGTCAACGATATCCCTCACATCGGTAGTGCTTACACGACGATCGTAGCGGATGTTATGGCACGATGGAAGCGGTTACAGGGCAATTCTGTCCTCTTAATTACAGGAACCGACGAACACGGACAGAAAATCGAACGGACTGCGGCAGCCAAAGGACTCAATCCCCAGGCACACTGCGATCGCATTGTCACCAGTTTTGCCAATCTCTGGGCAAAGCTACACATCCATTATGATCGCTTTAGTCGCACCACTGCCCCCCGTCATCAGGCAATTGTTAACGAATTTTTTGAAAGAGTCTGGGAAAAAGGCGATATCTATCTCGATCGCCAACAGGGTTGGTATTGCGTCGCCTGTGAAGAATTTAAGGAAAAAAGAGAACTGTTAGATAATGGCTGTTGTCCCATTCATACTAACCTAGCCGCCGAATGGCGCGACGAGGAAAACTATTTTTTCCGTCTCTCTAAGTATCAGGCACAACTAGAACAACTTTACCAAGAGCAAGCCGATTTTATTCAACCAGAAAGCCGACGTAATGAGGTTCTCAACTTCGTCAACCAGGGACTACAGGACTTCTCCATCTCTAGGGTTAATGTCGCTTGGGGGTTTCCCATTCCCCACGATGGTCAGCATACCATCTACGTTTGGTTTGATGCCCTTCTTGGCTATGTTACCGCCCTTCTCGACCCCGAAGACGAACCCACCCTAGAAAATGCCTTGGCCAAATGGTGGCCGATCGATCTGCATCTGATCGGTAAAGATATATTAAGATTCCATGCCATTTATTGGCCAGCTATGCTAATGTCAGCAGGTTTACCCTTGCCCAAAAGAGTGTTCGGCCATGGCTTTTTGACCAAAGACGGGCGGAAAATGGGCAAAAGTCTCGGTAATACCCTTGATCCCTTCGATTTGGTTGAGCGCTATGGGGCCGATGCCGTCCGTTACTATTTCGTCAAAGAGATTGAATTAGGACAGGATGGCGATTTTCAGGAAACCAGATTTGTTAATATTCTTAACGCGGATTTAGCCAACGATTTAGGCAACCTCCTCAATCGCACCCTAGGCATGGTTAAAAAATACTGCCAAAATATCCCCCCCCAGTTGACTGGCATAGATATCCCCAACGACAATCATCTTAAGAAGATGGGGATCAATTTAGGGGGCATTGTTGAACAGAAGTATGATGCGCTACAATTTAATCAAGCCTGTGAAGAAATATTGGCGTTAATTCGCGCTAGTAACAAGTTTATCGATGAGAGTGCGCCCTGGAGTTTATTTAAACAGAAACAACAAGCAGCAGTAGAAAAAGTCCTCTATGCGGTTTTAGAATCAGTCAGACTCTCTGCTTACCTACTCTCACCGATAATACCGACCTTGAGCAGTAAAATTTATCAACAACTAGGTTTTGTTATTGATTTTAATACTTTCAGGTCGGAGGATGGGGAAAACTTCCCTGATGGTGTCTCTTTTTCCCAACACTGTCAATGGGGATTACCCACAAATCCACAACTAGGAACACCTGAACCGATCTTTTCTAAACTAGAACTACCGTTAAACGATTCCTAAAGGAATTTTTTAATAACTCTATTTTTTAAGGTCTGTTGTCCTTTCGGATACAACTGGCAAACACTCAACACTAAACTTTTAACAAACGAGGAAAAATAAAATGTTTGATGATTATGACACGGCCCCAGTCTTCACCCCCGAACAAGTGTTAGAAAATCGCGGTCGTGTGGCGATTTTCATCGATGGTTCTAATTTATTCTATGCGGCTCTGCAATTAGGTATCGAAATTGACTACACCAAATTACTTTGTCGTTTAACTGCTGGTTCTCGTCTCCTGCGCGCCTTCTTTTATACTGGAGTTGATCGCACTAACGAAAAACAGCAGGGATTCCTCCTCTGGATGCGTCGCAACGGTTATCGAGTCATTGCTAAAGATCTGGTACAATTGCCCGATGGTTCCAAAAAAGCCAATCTCGACGTGGAAATTGCCGTGGATTTAATGGCGCTAGTGGGTTCCTATGATACCGCAGTCATTGTCAGTGGTGATGGGGATTTGGCCTATGCTGCCGATTCCGTCAGTTACCGTGGTGCGCGAGTGGAAGTGGTTAGTTTGCGATCGATGACCAGTGATAGTTTAATTAATGTAGCCGATCGCTATGTTGATCTAGATCAAATTAAAGAAGAAATTCAAAAAACCAGCAAACATCACGTTGGTTATAATAATTTCCCCGTCAGCGTCTTGGATCAAGATCGGAGCAGTCGCTAGAAAAATTCGGCAAAAATCAAGTTTAAGGTGGGTAATTCCCACCTTTTTCAGTTATCAGTGACCAGTTATCAGTGACCAGTTATCAGTTATCAGTTATCAGTGACCAGTTATCAGTGACCACCTCCTTGCTCCCAGTCTCCTGACTTGAAAATAGAAGCTGAAATAACGCAAATTCTTCAATCATACTAAATCCGTTGAATATAGGCTACATATCAGGAGAGGCACTCCTGCAAGTGGAGTGACTCTTAAATTATTACAGATGTATCAGCAGCTGCGTGTAAGCATCCCACCGAAAAACTAATGCGCTCCGGGGTTTGGGGGCGGCGCCACGCCCCCAACGGGGGGTTTGGGGGGTAGAACCCCCCAAAGACTTGGATTGAGTGATAAAATCGGCAGTAATACGGCCATCCGTTGAGTATGGGCTACATATCAAGAGAGGCACTCACGCAATAACTGGATTTAGCATAACCACTCCCCACTCCCTGTCTCCTCAATTAAGCGATACTACTGCGCTTTCTCGCTTCCTTATAAGATGTTCCCACATCCTGTAAACCGACTTTAATCATCTGTTGTTCCAAAAGGGCAAAAAAACGCAAGCGATCGCCACCTTTAATCACCGCTAAATTGTGCGCTTCCGCTAAGGCGATCGGATAACCATAACCTTTTAACACCTGGGCCAGTAAAATACTCAAAGAGCGATCGAGTAATTCTCCCTCCTCCACCACCCAAGCAGGAACCTCTACCCTAGCGATTTCCGTCCCCACATGGAGATAACAGAAGTAAATGCGATGTTCATCCCCATAAAGATCGAGTATTTTCAAAGAACTGCGCCAAAAAGGACTTCTTTGCCCCGGTTCCAATAAATAACCCCAGAGAGAAGCATCCCGGAGAGGATCGACAACGCGACAAGGGGTTTTTTCTGGGTCTAAATCACCGCAATTGATCAAGCAATTGGGAGTATCATAGGGACAAGATTGTAAACGCAGGAAATTTAAGCTTTCCGTGCTACGAGAAGCACTAATATAACCCATAAGCGGGATTCTAGCTGATTTTAAATCGTCCCAAGACTGAAAAATCGGTGGCAAAATTAAATCTTTTGCTTCCGGGGGGAGACTATCGATAAACCAATAGATCAAAGAACCATCCACGAGGGCTAAATTTGGTTCATAATGGGCGCCGGGGGGTTTTACCCAACGAGTAGCCATTTCCGCTAACATTTGACTTTCTAATACCGTCCGACGATAACTCATCCACTCATCCACGCGAATACCCCACTGTTTAGAAATGTAGAGGTCTTCTGATTTGTAATAGACTTCGGGAATGCTATCGAGGAGAGGGTGTAAATTTTGGCCATAGTGCAACATGATCCTACCGATATTAATTAGATAACAGTAGGCGATTTCGTGGTGAGAAGGGGCAATTTGGGAACCATCCGTGGCAAAAACGCTATGACTTTCGGGAGCGGGAAGGATAGTAATGCGGGTGTCGAGAGGTTCGATCGGTAACGCGACAGAGAAAATTAGGCGATCGTGCCAGTTATGATAGAGTTCTAGCAGTTTTTCCTGTTGCTGTTGAGCTTGTTCTAAAAGAATTTTAGCCCGTTGCACTCGCTCGCGACTAGCTGTCACTTCCTGTTGAAAATGTTGACTAATACTGGGCATTTTTGCCGCTAATTTCGCAAGATCGAGCATAACTATCCTCTCCCTGACTTTTTTTGATTTTATCGCAATTTTGTCTCTCTAATGCTAATTTTATGATTGCTTGCTAAGTTTGGCTATGCTTCTGCGAGAAAAGCTGACGATAAGAAACATTATACTTAAAAAATTATTATTCAGGATTGTTGCATATACTGTGGTTTTTAAAATCTCCAACCTTCTCGTTCCATTAACCCTTGAACATTGGTACAATCGATAGAAAAGTGTTGACAAACTGTAGGGATTTTGGGAGCATTAGGCTTAAATACTTCTTCAGTAACTACGCAACCATTTCTTATCTTAGCACAGGCAATAATAAATGGATCTGCTACTGGCTTTCCTTGTAGTCTTGCTTTTTCAATAACTAAATCTCTAAAGTTTTTTATAGAAAAAATTTCGGCAACAAATAAACTTTCATCATCAGTGGGTTCCAAAAATATTTGTTTATTTAAGTTTATCCAATCTAAAACAAATCGTTTATTGTTGCCAGATTCTACTTCCTTAAGCACTTCCCGCACTGATTTTAGTCTACCTTCTGACACAAGTAAATTAATTCTTTCCCAAACAGTAGGAAAACTTTCTGGAAAATAGTTTCCTAAGACCTTAAAACTATTTGTGTCAAAAATGTAAATCATCAAAACAGCCCTTTGTTTAATAAATATTTTTCAAGTTGTTCCACCGTAGCAACTTTTTTAATGTTTAGATAATCAGCAACACGCTCAATATCGTATTGGCCTTGATAGTATTTATTGAACACAAGTTTTAGGTAATTTTCTCCCAAATATGTCGCTTGATTGGCATAGTAATTGCCGCCACTAGATTTTTTATTTTTGTCCTGACTTTTTGAAGTATATTCCCTTTGCCACTCGCTTACTTTAAGAGTATATTCTTTCTGAGAAATTAAGTTATTATCTAATAGTTTTCGTAAAACTACTTCCCGACTAACTTTATAATCCTGAGCAATTTTCAAGATAATTTGATCGTCAACTATTTTTTCTACCATTATCTCATGAAAAACATTATTAGGTAGCAAAAATTCTGCCGCAAACTTATTGCAAAATAGCTCAATATTTTTATTATCCCCTTGTAAACTATCAATATATCTATCGTCAGACTTGGTAATCCCATTAGTCTGTAAAAGAATATGTGCTAACTCATGAAAAATCGTAAATATTTGTCGAGATTTGTCCGTGCTATTATTCAGATAAATGATCGGAAATTCAATATCTATCAAGCAAAATCCAGAGATTTCTTTTTGTTTGAAAGAACGCTTAAAAATGAAAATGCCAGATTCTTCCACTGCGTTTCGCCAGTTTTTTAAGGCAGTTTCTCGGTCATTCCATAAAAGTTGTTCTTCTAGAGTAACGTTTAAATAATTTCTTATCTGGCCCGCTACTCTGCTTAAATCATCTCTAAAACTTAGCGAAACATCCTGAAAAATTTTCCTGGTACTAGGATTAATGCCCTCATTAATTTCTGAGAGCGACAATTGCATCGCTTTAGCCTGTCGTAAAGCATAGATCGTGTCGGTTTCCAAGTTGTCGATTTCAAACGCTGGTAAAGTTCTAAATTCTTGTTTTTCCTCCGCTTCTTTGGGAGGTTCCGGAAAAAAGAATAAAGCTAGAGGACGTTTATATATTTCAGCCAACTTTTCTAATTGACTATAAGTGGGAAAGTCCTCTCCTGACTCCCATTTCTCGATTTTTTTAAACTTGACCGCCACAGACTCAAGAGAACATCGCGCTCGTTCTCTTGCCCATTTGATCATTGTGGGATTAACGCCTGTCAGTTTCTCGCCCATTAGTACATCCTATCATTACTAGATAGAGATTTCTAACCTAAATTATATAACACTCATGGTACTTGTGTATTAACTGGTTGGCGTTGAACATCCCTCTGGGCAAGCGACTTGACAACAAGAGCAACAATTTGCTATAATGACCTTTTGTCAACGATTTGACCTTCGGTAAAAGGAGTTCAGAGTAACCTTAGATACAGCCCTATCATGCCCACCATTCAGCAATTAATACGCGACGAAAGATCCAAAGCGAAAAGAAAAACCAAATCTCCCGCCCTCAAACAATGCCCCCAACGTCGGGGAGTTTGTACAAGAGTATATACCACCACACCGAAAAAACCCAACTCAGCCCTACGGAAAGTGGCTAGGGTACGTTTGACCTCTGGATTTGAGGTGACAGCCTATATCCCGGGCATCGGTCATAACCTGCAAGAACACTCGGTCGTCCTCATTCGCGGCGGTCGGGTCAAAGATTTACCCGGAGTCAGATATCACATCATTCGCGGCACCCTTGATGCCACCGGGGTGAAAAACCGTCAACAGGCGCGGTCTAAGTACGGAACCAAACGCCCCAAACCCGCCGCTAAATAAACAGGGAATTGATTAACCAAAAAAAATACTCCCACCGAGTCGGTCAAAGTTAACCCAAGAGACTGAAGACTCGCAGGAGAGGGTTTGAGATGGGCTGTAATCATCCGACTGTCAAGCAAAAGTTAAAGTTAACCTAGAAAATTCAGGAATATTCCGATGTCTCGCCGTAAAAACGTCAAAAAACGTCCTATTCCCCCCGATCCCGTTTACAACAGCTGTTTAGTCAGCATGACCATCCGCCGGATCATGCGATCGGGCAAAAAATCCTTGGCCGCTAATATCGTTTACGATGCCCTGAAAACCGTCGGCGAACGTACCGGTCAAGAACCCCTAGAAGTATTTGAAAAAGCCGTTAAAAACGCCACTCCCCTAGTGGAAGTGAAAGCGCGCCGGGTCGGTGGCGCTACCTATCAAGTCCCGATGGAAGTACGCAGCAATCGCGGCAGTACATTAGCACTACGCTGGTTGGTTCATTACGCCAGAACCAGAGGCGGCAAAACCATGGCAGGTAAACTAGCTAACGAGATCATGGATGCGGCCAATGAAACCGGCGGCACGATCAAAAAACGGGAAGAAACCCACCGGATGGCAGAGGCAAACAAAGCCTTTGCCCACTATCGTTACTAAGAAAGATACTTTAAAGATACTTTAAGGGCGGTAGACCACACCGCTGCCGCCAAAAAACTGTCAAGAAAAGTATAGAATTGTAAATAGTGTAAAAAATCCTAGAACAAAACCCCATCACTGGCAAGCAAAGCAAGGAGGTTGCTGTGGCACGGACTATCCCGCTAGAGAGAGTGCGAAACATCGGAATCGCCGCTCATATAGACGCGGGCAAAACAACGACAACAGAAAGAATCCTGTTCTACACGGGAGTCGCCCATAAACTGGGCGAAGTCCACGATGGAACGGCAATTACCGACTGGATGGAACAGGAACGGGAGCGAGGAATCACCATCACCGCCGCCGCCATCAGTACCAGTTGGCAAGATCATCGCATCAACATCATTGACACCCCCGGCCACGTCGATTTCACCATTGAAGTGGAACGTTCCATGCGGGTACTCGATGGCGTGGTAGCAGTTTTCTGCTCCGTTGGTGGTGTACAACCCCAATCAGAAACCGTCTGGAGACAAGCCGATCGGTACAAAGTACCCCGGATTGCCTTTATCAACAAAATGGACAGAACTGGGGCGAACTTCTTCAAAGTTTACGAACAATTAAGAGATCGCCTCAGAGCTAACGCCGTTCCCATCCAAATGCCGATCGGCGCAGAAAGCGAACTGAGCGGGATCGTTGATCTCGTCAAGATGCGCGCCTATATATATAAGGACGATCTAGGGAAAGACATAGAAGAAACCGACATTCCCGAAGACTTATTGAAAAAGGCCGAAGAATTCCGCGTGCAGCTGGTGGAGGCTGTAGCGGAAGCTGATGAAGAACTCCTAGAAAAATATCTAGAAGGTGAAGAACTCACCGAAGCCGAAATCAAACGCGGTCTCAGAGAAGGGACGATTGCGGGTACAATTGTTCCCGTCCTCTGTGGGTCGGCCTTCAAAAACAAAGGGGTACAACTGCTCCTCGATGCCGTCGTCGATTATCTGCCCTCGCCCTCGGAAGTAGCTGCCGTTAAAGGGATTCTCCCCGACGGAACCGAAGAAATCCGGGAAGCGAAAGATGATGCTCCCTTCTCTGCTCTCGCCTTCAAAATCATGGCCGATCCCTTCGGTCGTTTAACCTTCCTGCGGGTTTATTCTGGGGTTTTGGCCAAAGGCAGCTACGCCTACAACTCCACCAAAGGAACCAAAGAACGGATCGCTCGCCTGATCGTCCTCAAATCCAACGAACGGATCGAAGTGGATGAACTGCGCGCCGGTGATCTGGGAGCGGCGATCGGACTGAAAAACACCATTACTGGGGATACCCTCTGTGATGATAAGAACCCGATTATCCTAGAATCCCTCTTTATCCCCGAACCGGTTATCTCCGTGGCGGTGGAACCGAAAACCAAACAGGACATCGAGAAACTCAGCAAAGCCCTGCAAGCTCTCTCCGATGAAGATCCCACCTTCCGGGTGAAAGTTGATCCCGAAACCAATCAAACGGTAATCGCCGGGATGGGAGAACTGCACCTGGAAATCCTTGTCGATCGAATGCTCCGGGAATATAAAGTCGAAGCGACGGTAGGCGCTCCCCAAGTTGCCTATCGGGAAACCGTCCGCAAACCCGTACGGGCCGAGGGTAAATTTATCCGTCAAAGTGGCGGTAAAGGGCAGTACGGTCACGTCGTCATCGAACTCGAACCGGGTGAACCGGGGTCCGGCTTTGTCTTCGTCTCCAAAATTGTCGGTGGTGCTATCCCCAAAGAATACATCAACCCGTCAGAACAAGGGATGAAAGAAGCTTGCGAATCGGGGATCGTAGCGGGTTATCCCGTCATCGACCTGAAAGCAACCCTGGTGGATGGTTCTTTCCACGATGTGGACTCCTCCGAGATGGCCTTTAAGATTGCCGGTTCCATGGCGATCAAAGAAGCGGTGATGAAAGCTTCTCCCGTTCTCCTCGAACCGATGATGAAGGTGGAAGTGGAAGTACCCGAAGACTTCATCGGTAACGTCATCGGTGATCTTAACTCCCGTCGGGGACAAATCGAAGGTCAAGAAACCGAGGCTGGCATCGCCAAAGTCTCCGCTAAAGTTCCCCTGGCGGAAATGTTTGGTTACGCCACTGATATTCGCTCCAAAACCCAAGGACGCGGCATCTTCACCATGGAATTTAGCCATTACGAAGAAGTCCCCCGCAACGTGGCTGAGGCGATTATCACCAAAAGTAAAGGGAACGGTTAATCAGTGACCAGTGACCAGTGAGCAGTGGGAATAAACCGATCATTTAAATTCGATCGGTCAACCCTAATAACTGCTAACTTAAAACTGATCTCTGGTAACTGATTACTGTTTACCCAGCTGAAGAAGAAAAAAAAACAAAGGAACAGAAAGTAAATGGCACGCGCTAAATTTGAACGGACGAAACCCCACGTTAACATCGGGACGATCGGTCACGTTGACCACGGCAAAACTACCCTCACCGCCGCTATCACTATGACCCTAGCGGCTCTGGGTAATGCCCAAGCTAAAAAATATGATGAAATCGATGCCGCTCCCGAAGAAAAGGCCCGCGGGATCACCATCAACACCGCTCACGTTGAGTACGAAACCGCCGATCGCCACTATGCACACGTTGACTGCCCTGGCCACGCGGACTATGTAAAAAACATGATCACCGGTGCGGCACAGATGGACGGTGGTATTCTCGTGGTCTCGGCCGCTGATGGCCCGATGCCCCAAACCCGGGAACATATCCTGCTGGCTCGTCAGGTGGGTGTACCTAACCTCGTGGTCTTCCTCAACAAAAAAGATATGGTGGATGATGAGGAGTTACTGGAACTCGTAGAACTGGAAGTGCGCGAACTTCTCAGCAATTACGACTTCCCCGGTGACGATATCCCCATTATTGCCGGTTCTGCTAAAGAAGCCCTCGACTACATGACCAAAAATCCCAAGGCCCAAAAAGGCGAAAACGAGTGGGTAGATGCGATTTATGAATTAATGGACGCGGTAGATAGCTATATCCCCACCCCCGAACGGGCGGTAGATAAACCCTTCCTGATGGCGGTAGAAGACGTATTCTCGATTACCGGTCGGGGGACGGTGGCTACCGGTCGGATCGAACGCGGTAAGGTGAAAGTGGGTGATAACGTGGAATTGGTCGGGATCAGAGAAACTCGCCCCACCACCGTGACCGGGATCGAAATGTTCAAGAAAAGTCTTGAAGAAGGGATGGCCGGTGACAACGCTGGTATCCTCCTGCGTGGTATCCAAAAAACCGACATCGAGCGCGGCATGGTGATCGCTAAACCGGGTACAATCAAACCCCACACCCAGTTTGAAGGTGAGGTGTATGTGTTAACTAAAGAAGAAGGTGGTCGTCACACTCCTTTCTTTAAAAACTATCGTCCTCAGTTCTATGTACGCACAACCGACGTAACTGGCACTATCCAAGACTACACCGCCGATGATGGCAGCACTGTAGAAATGGTCATGCCGGGGGACAGAATCAAAATGACCGTGGAACTGATCAACCCGATCGCTATTGAACAGGGTATGCGCTTCGCTATTCGCGAAGGTGGTCGTACCATCGGTTCCGGCGTTATCTCCAAAATTATCAAGTAGGCTAATCTACTAATTAACGGGGCAGTTAATGATAAAAAACTGCTCCGTTACTGTCTTTATTTTGTACCTTGACAATTGCAATAGGTGAAATTATGGCTACGTTACAACAACAGAAAATTCGCATTCGTTTGAAAGCTTTTGACCAGCGCTTACTCGATACCTCCTGTGAGAAGATTGTCGATACTGCCAATAGAACTAACGCCACGGCGATCGGACCGATTCCCCTACCGACAAAAAGAAAGATTTATTGTGTCCTGCGTTCCCCTCACGTTGATAAGGACTCCCGTGAACATTTTGAAACCCGCACCCATCGCCGCATTATTGATATTTACCAACCCTCTTCTAAGACAATCGATGCTTTGATGAAATTAGATTTACCCGCAGGGGTTGATATTGAAGTTAAATTGTAAAAAATGCCAAAAAGATGTTATCACTAACATCTTTTTTTCTTAGATACTCTTTGTTATACTAAATCCGTTTTTAATAGTCTGATTAACTCCCACGTTATGGATTGTTTCACCCCAATCTCCCATAACTTTTAAATAGGATTTTTGATAAAAGGAAGTTATTAAAAGGAGTCCAATACAATTGTTAGGGGTGCATCGCCACAATTGAGATGCACCCGATCGCTAAACCGTTTGTAGGGGAAAACCTAAAGCTTCTCGTTGCTGTAAATACAATTGAGCAACCTGTCGAGCCAAATTGCGAATTCTGCCGATATAACGGGTTCTTTCAGCTACAGCAATCACACCTCTAGCATCGAGTAAATTAAAAGTATGGGAACATTTGAGAACATAATCTAGACTGGGAATCACCAGAGAGCGCTCGATTAATTGTTTAGCTTCCTGTTCATATAAACTGAATAAACTAAATAATAACTCAGGATTGGAAGCCTCAAAATTGTAGGTACATTGTTCGATTTCATTTTGCAGAAAAATATCGCCGTAGAGGATATTTTCATTCCATTGAATTTTATTAATTGCCTCCACATCTTGCAGATACATGGCTAATCTTTCTAAACCATAGGTAATTTCGATCGCCACGGGACGACAATCGATGCCCCCACACTGTTGAAAGTAGGTAAATTGAGTGATTTCCATACCATCTAACCACACTTCCCAACCCACACCCCAAGCGCCGAGGGTGGGAGATTCCCAGTTATCTTCCACGAAGCGAATATCGTGATCTTCTGGGTGAATTCCTAACACCCGCAGGGAGTCTAAATAGATATCCTGAATATTATCGGGAGAGGGTTTAATTAGGACTTGATATTGATAGTAATGCTGAAAACGATTGGGATTTTCGCCATAACGGCCATCCGTAGGACGACGACAGGGTTCCACATAGGCAACGGCCCAAGGTTCTGGACCAATTGCCCTTAAAAAAGTGTGGGGACTCATGGTTCCCGCACCTTTTTCGGTATCATAGGGTTGAGCAACTAAACAACCGCGATCAGCCCAAAATTCATTTAATTTAGCGATAACAGCTTGGAAAGTTAAAGACATGGGAAAAAGTAAAAAAGCAGATTAGGGGTTGGGGAAGTGGGGTGTAGGGAGAATACATAAAACCTCTCTCCTGTCTTCTGACTCCTGACAGTTAAAGTCACTGACTGACTTTTAACTGCAAGCGAAAATTAACGGGGGTAGAAGACTGGGGGAGAATAACTAATTCATAAAATCCCCCTTCGGGTAATTGACCAGACCATTGCCGATCGCTAGACTTGTCTAAGAGAGTGACCTTGCCACTGGGAGAGTAGAAAGATAGTAAAACTTCGCCTTCCGCCTCTAAATTTAAGTCTAACCGATTACTGGAACGCAATTTTATTGCATAGGCTTTTCCTTGTCCCTGGCTGAGAATTGCCTCGATAACTTCCTCTCCCCCCGCGTCTAAACTTTCGATCGCTTGGTAGGATAGGCCGGACTGTAAAGATTGTAACTGATTCCAGGCCAAGCCGCTCCACAGTTGCCCCAGACTGGTATCAAAATTTGGTCTTTCTGTCAATTCGGGAAATAGCTGAAAAAAGGCAGTATCAGTGAGTAAATTAAGGACTTTACTGCTTAAGCGTAACTGATTCACTTGTTCTCGCCATTTATGTCGCTGTTGCTCGTCGTAGCTACCTAATGCTTCTCTAGTGCCAGAATCGAGACGCTCTAAGCGATCGAGTATTTCTGCTGCTAAAATATCTCTTTGTTCCTGTTTCTGTTTTTCCTCTTTGATATCCCCATAGCGGAGGCTAAACAATTCATTGACGAGATTTTTAAAAAACTGACCATCAATTCCCAACTCTAGACGGCGCTTTCTCATCTCGGCTTTCCGTTGCCATGCCCGATCTGTGGCAGAATTAAAATTATTTTCTTCCGTGGCAAAAACGGGTTTAACGGTTTGGGGTTGATTGCTGTGTTTAACCCACTGTTTCCCGATTAACCAGCCTATTGCCGCCGATAATAACATCAAGAGGCAAAAAATAGCGATCCTGCCGGAACAGCCGAGAAAAAGGGGCGATTTATTCCGAGAATTAGCGGCCATTGTCTCCTTAGACGATTTGGGGTGTGGATATGTAAAGATGAGATTAACACAAATAATAGGCTAAGACGCATTTTAACCGCCTATCCTTAGATTAGCTGAATCTACCCCAATCCCTTTACTGTTGCCCCTTGTCCCGTCTCAATAAGCAGTTTAAATACACGGACAGCTTATTATTCATAGCAGATAACCATGACTACAACCCAACCCCTATCCCCTAGCCAAACCGCCCGAAAAGATGAGATAATCTTCCCCAAGGGCGAATTTTGGAGTGATGAACCGCCATTGGAAAGTAATTTACATCTAACTCAGATTATTTTATTGATAAAATGCCTAGAATGGTTATGGCAAGATAGAGAAGATTACTTTGCAACCGGGAATTTAACCATCTACTACAGCCCAAATCAGAAAAAATCAGAATACTTTAGAGGACCCGACTTTTTTGTAGTATTGGGAACAACTAGAAACCAAAACCGGAAAAGTTGGGTAGTATGGCAAGAAGAGGGAAAATATCCTAATGTGATTATAGAAATCCTCTCAGAAAGTACCGCTAAGACTGATAGGGAAGAAAAGAAAGAAATTTATCAAAATACATTTAGGACTCCTGATTATTTCTGGTTTGACCCCTATAGTTTAGAGTTTGAAGGATATACGTTAATTAGGGGAAAATATCAACCGATTGAACCCAATCAGCAAGGTTGGTTATGGAGTGAAGAATTGGGCTTATATTTAGGGATCTACGCCGATAAATTGCGTTATTTTAGTCCTAGGGGTCAGTTAATCCCAACACCTGAGGAAGCCGCTCTTCTGGAGAAACAGGCCAAAGAATCTGAACGTCAACAAAAAGAACTGGCTTTACAGCAACAAGAATACGAACGTCAGCAAAAAGAATCTGAACGTCAACAAAAAGAACTGGCTTTACAAAAAATTGAGCAATTAACGGCAAGATTAAGAGAATTAGGCATTAATCCCGATGAAACCTTGTAGGGACCAGACGGGAGGAACCACTCTTAACCACTCCAAATCTTAATTCACAGGCCACAATGATGCTTGTACAAATGCTTTCTTCGCCGACATCGACAATATGCTGGAAAACCTGACCTTGAGGATACTTGATCAAATTTGACAGGATGTTAGTATCAAGAAGATATTGATAGGTCATTGGGTGGTACTAAAATGTGATGTCATCAAGGGGAAGCAACCCTTCATCTATGTCAGGAAAATTGTCTGTAATGTCTGGCAAAGTAGTCAGCAAAGAAAGTAGAGAACCGGAATAAATCGGCTCAATGATTAAGCGATGACCTTCTTTGCGTAACAAAACTTCTGTGCTTGATAGGGCAAGTTCAGGAGGAATAGTTAAGACTTGCTCTTGTCCATTTGTTAGTAAAGAAACCTGACGCAAGTTTTGCATCCGTTGACCTCTTTGTTAATGATCGCCTTACTATTTTAACCTGAATATTGCTTGATATAAATAATTTTATCTAGTCACTTAAAAATCATTAACACTACCTCAATTTTCTCAAAAAAAAATCGCCCCGCCGCTAGGCGGGAAAGAAAGAAAAAAAGAAAAAAGTAAAAAAGGGTAAAAAGGGTAAAAAGAGAATAAGGGTTACAGAGTCCTCCGGGCACCGCACACCACCCGAAAACCGAAGCTGCTGCGGAAGACGCGGCGGGTGAGGCAACGGTAAGCGGAACGGCAGTAAAACGGATCGTCGAACCAAGAACCGCCCCGCAGACATTTTAGAGTCCGAGAATGATTATCATTTTGAAGCCACGCCGTGCCATCATCCGGCGCTCCAGCATAGCTATCATGCCAATCGTCTTCGCACCACTCCCAAACATTGCCACTCATGTCATACAGTCCCCAACCATTGGGCTTTTTCTGTCCTACGGGATGAGTTGTCCTATTAGAATTTCCGCTATACCAAGCGTAATCTCCTAACTGATTAGCATCATCACCAAAATAATAGCGAGTAGTTGTCCCAGCACGACAAGCATATTCCCATTCCGCTTCTGTGGGTAGGCGATAGGTTTTCCCTGTTATTTGACTCAATTTCTTACAAAAAGCTTGAGCATCATTCCAACTAACCTGTTCTACCGGATTTTGGGGATTGTTTTTAAACTCAGAGGGATTGATTCCCATTACCGCTTCATATTGTGCCTGAGTCACTGGATATTTGCCAATCGCAAAACTGTTGACTTTAACTTGGTGTTGAGGCTTTTCATAATTACTTTCAGAAGAACCCATGAGAAATTTACCTGCTGGTAAGCTTACCATCTCTAGTGTGACTCGATTGGCTAGTTTTTCGGTAAATGGAGTAGGTGAAGCAATTGGGGGTATTGGTGACACAGGCATCCTGACTGCTGCTTGTGCTTGTTGAACAGGTTGTAAGGCATTTAAAACCTGTTGTGCCGTCCATCTTTGTTTTCTATCTTTTTGCAAACACCCTTCAATAATTGGTTTAAACTCTTTCGGTAAACTGGGGATTTGTAGCTCACAATTCATCACCTTTGCCATTAACTGGTGAATATCATTATTAAACTTATAGGGAAGTTGATTAGTCGTCATTTCGATTAACATAATACCTAATGACCACAGATCCCAAGCCGATGAAATATCACCTTTAAAGGCTTCGGGAGGCATATAAATAATTGTCCCGCTATTATGTACTGTTTGAGTGTGGCTTTTGTTATTTAAAGTTCTAATTAAGCCAAAATCTGCTAACTTGTACTGTTGATTAACCTTGAGGATATTACCCGGTTTTAAATCTCGATGGACTTTATTTTGTCCATGAAGATAATTTAAGCCTTGGGCGACTTGAGCAGTAATATTTTTAATCTCCCCCGCTGACAAACCGCCTTTTTTAATGTGATTTTCTAGGCTACCCTGTGCCAATTCCATCACTAAATAAAGCATCTCCGTATTGAAAAAACGAAATTCCCCGACGGAATAAGCTTTAATTAAATTAGAATGTTCTAATTTTCTGGCATTTTGTAACTCAATTAATTTATCATCGCTACTTTCGGGGATAACTTTAATCGCCACTTCTTGAACCGATGTATTTCTGACTATTTCACTGGCATGAAATACACCTCCAAACCCCCCCGCACCGATAAACTTATTAAGACGATAAGAGTTTATTTGTTGTCCTTCTAACATCTTCATCATTTGGTCTAGCATAATAATAACTTCTAAATTAGTCAATTTTTCCGTTAAAATATTGTCATTGGTTAGACTCTGTTTTAACCTTTGTTTCTCTATTTTAACTTGAGCTTTTAGCTTTGCTGTGCCATGGGGAATAATGGTTTTACTATGCTTAGTTCAACCTATAGCAGCAAAAACTTTGACCTCGTCATCCTATTCTAATAAAGGGATTGGGGTAGATTAAACAAACCTATGACTATTTCCCTAAAACTCCATCACCCCATTTGTCTAAAAATATTAAGAGATGTAACTATTTACCCCCAACCCAGAAAGTGATTACTCAACAGGGGTGAGATCAGGATAGTCTAGATCGAGCAGTCAGATAGATGTTTAGTTAAATTCCTACTTCAGATATGTCCGTTTCTAGTCCTCCTCGTTCCCTGCGTATCGGTTCGCGTAAAAGTCAGTTAGCCCTAGTACAAACCTACTGGGTACAGGCAGAATTGAGTAAACACCACCCCCATCGACAGTTTGAGGTGGAGACGATGAGTACCCAAGGCGATAAAATTCTCGATGTGGCCCTGGCGAAAATCGGTGATAAGGGTTTATTTACCAAAGAATTAGAAGTGGGAATGTTGGATAGATCGATCGATCTTGCCGTCCATTCTCTCAAGGATCTGCCCACTAATTTACCCGAAGGCTTAATCTTGGGTTGCGTCACCGAAAGAGTTAATCCGGCCGATGCTTTGGTGGTAAATAGCCAAAATCAAGACTATCAATTAGATAATTTACCAGAAGGTTCAGTAATTGGGACTTCTTCTCTGCGTCGATTGGCCCAGTTGCGTCACCATTATCCCCATCTGACTTTTAAAGATGTGCGCGGCAATGTCAACACCCGTCTGGCCAAACTGGACGCGGGAGAATACGATGGGATTATTCTGGCAGTAGCGGGGTTAGAAAGGTTAGGATTAGGCGATCGAGTTCATCAGGTTATTCCGGCAGCAATTTCTCTCCATGCGGTGGGACAGGGGGCTTTAGGGATAGAATGCCGCGATGCTGATCCGGAGGTCTTGGAAGTCCTAAAAGTGTTGGAACACGCCCCTAGCCGCGATAAATGCTATGCTGAACGCGCTTTTTTACGGGAGTTGGAGGGGGGCTGTCAAGTTCCCATCGGAGTGAATACGGCGATCGAGGATGGTATCCTAACTTTAACGGGTATGGTGGCTAGTCTTGACGGTAAGCGCCTGATTAAAGACTCGGTTAGCGGTGATCCTAGCCATGCAGAAGCCTTAGGACGAGATTTAGCCCATAAAGTGCGCGAGGCTGGTGCTGGAGAGATTTTAGCCGAGATTTTCGCTGAAGTGGGACGATAATCAGTGATCAGTGATCGGTTATCAGTTATCAGTTATCAGATTTGAATTATCAGTCTTAAGTGGGGTTAGCTAAATAAATCTAACCCACCCTACACCCGACGAAAAACTTTGTCAGTAAACCCTAATTAACTTCAGTTCGGTGGATATACTTTGCACGGTTATAACTGGCATTTTTTACTCAAAGACAATAGAGTTCTTGCATAATTAATTTTTTGAGAGTTCAAAAATGAAAAAAATAAAATTGCCTAAAATCCCTAAATAGAGCATTTAATTGATTAATGCTCATTCTTAATTCTCCTGACTCGGAGACTACTGGCCCCTTACTTCTCACCTAACGGAAGATTTTTGATGGCGACTACTTACAACATCCCCCATGCTTGGGTTCTGATAGTAAAAACAGAGTGTAATGTTCCAGATTGCATTTTGCTGTCGAGGGTTTACTGATTTTTCTGATTGTCCGATACCTGCACGCGTAGATGACAGTTTTGATTAATACACTATTTTGCTACTTTGTCAATGCGTAAGTCCTCAACCTAGTTTCTAACCTTCTTTTTAGGTAGGAGAATTGCCAGATTCTTTCTTTTGCCTCTTGCATGAGTGACTCTTGCCTTCAGAAGCTGATAACCGAAAAGTCTCCCTATCACCCCTTTTTACTTGGCTCTCTCGACATCATGGTGTAAAGTATTGGTGAACATTACATTGTGGGCGCAAGCATTATGCCCCTACATTACCCTAGGTTAGTAGTTCTGTGGGGACTTATGGCCTAAGCCCTGCCTTAGATAACTTTTGCCTATCACCACAAGTACGGGAGAGCCTTTTACTTTCAAAACTATGTCAGAAATAACCCTGCAAATTAACGGCAAAACTCAAACCTGTTTACCGGAAACTAAACTACCGCAAATATTAGAAAATTTGGGCATGAATCCTCGGTTGGTTGCAGTGGAATATAACGGGGAAATCCTCCATCGTCAGTATTGGGAAAACACCGAAATCAAGGAAGGGGATAAATTAGAAATTGTTACTATTGTCGGAGGGGGATAAAATAATCAACAATCGACACTTGAGGGAAAAAAACTTGTTAGTTATCGGTTTAATGAGTGGCACATCGGTGGATGGCATCGATACCGCTTTAGTGGAGATTAGCGGTACAGTTGAATCTCCACAGGTGCAGTTATTAGCTGGAGAAACCTATCCCTATTCCCCCGGACTGCGAGAGACAATTTTACAAGTCTGTGGGGGAGAAAAGCTATCTATTGAAGCTTTAGCCAGCTTAGATGATGATATCGCCGCAGAATTCGCCCAAGCCGCCTTAAATATCCAAAAAGAAGCCCCAAAAGCCCAATTAATCGGCAGTCACGGTCAAACCGTTTTTCATCGACCCCCCGCAAACGATCGCCTCGGTTACACGGTACAATTAGGACGGGGAGCGGCGATCGCAAAAATTACCCGTATTCCCACCATTAGTAATTTTCGCGCTGCCGATATCGCCCAAGCTGGTCACGGTGCGCCCCTAGTGCCGAAAATTGACGCTTATCTGCTCTCTCACCCCACCAAAGCCCGCTGCGTCCAAAATATCGGCGGTATTGGCAATTTAACCTATCTACCCCCCCGACAAAGGGAAAATTGGCAGCAAAAAATTTTCGGTTGGGATACCGGCCCCGGCAATGTCCTCATCGATTTGGCCGTACAATTTTTGAGCCAAGGCCAACAAACCTACGACCATAACGGTCAATGGTCGGCTCAGGGTCAACCCTGCTCCGAATTAGTTCATAAATGGCTACAGGAGCCTTATTTTCAACAATATCCCCCTAAATCCACGGGCAGAGAGTTATTTAGTCCCGCCTATCTAGCCCAATTGCGCGAGGATGCCCAAGCTTATTCCCTCAGTGATGCCGACTGGTTGGCTAGTTTAACCGATTTAACCGCCATTTCGATCGCCCACAGCTATCAAACCTTTTTGCCAGAAATGCCCGCAGAAGTGCTGCTCTGCGGTGGTGGCGCGCGCAATGCCTACCTGCGCCAACGACTCCTAGCACATTTGGGGTCAAATGTCAAGCTTTTGACCACTGATGAGGTAGGATTAAATAGCGATTTTAAAGAAGCGATCGCTTTTTCCCTCTTGGCCTATTGGCGCTGGCACAATTTCCCTGGTAATTTACCGAAAGTCACGGGAGCAAAAGAGGCGGTTTTATTAGGAGAAATTTATCTATGAGCAGCAGCTATGAAATATTTTCAACAATTCAACGCCAAAGGGTCAGCGATGGGCAAATAGTGCCAATTTTAAGCGATTGTACTGATTACAAACGTCTTTTAATTCTTGTTTGGCCCCAATTGGGAGATTTTGACAGTCTCGAATACGCTTGGTGGTTAGAAAAAGAGGCTGCCCTTTGGCAAAATGCTGGGATAACCATTCGTGCCATCGGTATCGGCGATCGCAATTCGGGCTTAAAATTCTCTGAATATACGAAATTTCGGCAAGATTGGCTGTTTGTTGACCCTAAAGCCGAATTACACGATTTATTAGGACTTTATCGGGGTTTATCGGTAAAATTACCCAGATTTTCTCCAGGACAAAATGCCTGGTTAAATCTAATTTTGATGTGTGCGGGTGTGGGTAGTCCGGGAACTCTGGCCGAAGTGCTGCGGGGTTATCTTGGCGATCGCAAAGCCCCCCAATTAATTGCCGAGGAGGAAACAATACAAGCGCGGCCTTTACCAGCTTTCCGGGGTTCCCTCTTCAATCTTGCCGGGGGTCAAGGTTTTCAGCGACCTTTTGAATTAGCCACCCTGAGACTGCGTAATATGGGTCAAGTTTTGGGCAATTGGTCAACCTATGTTCCCGATAGCAGTTATCTAACCCAACGGGGAGGGACTTTTTTATTTGATAGTCAAGGAAATTTACTCTATGAGCATCGAGATCAAGGTATCTTGGGTTTTGCTGAGAATATGAGTTATCCTCTCGCTTTTTTGCGGGATTAAGCTTTTTTCTTCTTCATCTAGCCCACTCCCAACTCTTGACTTTTACCTTTTTTAGCTGATAGCTAAAAAACTTTAATGTTGTCCAACTACTTATTACCTAAAGATTGATGGAATTATTTGACGATTGATCCACAACTATCGGGGGTTATTTACCTAAGAGATAAGTAAATATTATTTTAAGTTTATTTAAGGCTGTCATTACTAATGCTAAGTTGAGCCGGGTAAATTTTCCCGTAGTATCAAAAAGGAAACTGATTCGACCCGTTCAGTCTAAACGGCGAGAGAAGAGATTTTGAGACTGAGGAACAACCTATGGCAAAGAAAACAAAGACAACCACTTATAAAGTCACCCTGAAAACACCCGATGGCGACCATACAATTGATGTTCCCGATAATGAATATATTCTCGAGGCAGCAGAAGAACAAGGATTAGATTTACCCTTTTCTTGCCGTGCTGGTGCTTGCTCTAGTTGCGCTGGTAAAATCGAATCTGGTAGCGTTGATCAGTCCGATCAATCCTTCTTAGATGACGATCAAATTAAAGCGGGTTATGTCCTCACCTGTGTGGCCTATCCTGCTTCTGACTGTGTGATCGTCACCCACCAAGAAGAAGCTTTGTACTAATATAACTCAATATTCGGGCGTTAGACAGTCCAACAATACAACAGGAATAAAGCGGGAACTGCAAAAGCGACAGTTCCCGCTTTATTTGTATTTTTGCCTCTTGACTCGACGGTGAGATACAGCCCAAAAATTAATCCTGCCAGAGGTTTCCTGCAAATTTATAATTATATTGTAGTATAGTTATTAAGTTATACAAAGAGAGTCAGAGATCATGCTATTCCGTCAGATGTTCGATCCCGAAACCAGCACTTATACCTATTTGATTGCCGATCCCGTCAGCAAGGAAGCGGTATTGGTGGATCCAGTGCGGGAACAGGTGGAAAGGGATGATCGGCAATTACGGGAGCTAGGATTAACGCTAAAATATTGTTTAGAAACCCATATTCACGCCGATCACGTCACAGGAACTGGAAAATTAAGGCAAATCACAGGCTGTCTGGGTATAGTTCCCGAAAATGCTCAAGTAGCCTGTGCTGATCGCCATCTGACGGATGGAGAGGAATTGTTGCTAGGAAATATCACCATCAAAGCGATCGCTACTCCCGGCCACACCGATAGTCATCTAGCCTATTTAGTCAATAAGAGTCATATTTTGACAGGAGATGCCCTATTTATCCGAGGTTGTGGTCGTACCGACTTCCAAAGCGGCGATGCTGGTACTCTCTTTGATTCGGTCACGCAAAAACTTTTCACTCTCCCCGATAGCACCCTAGTTTATCCTGGCCACGACTATCGCGGTTTAACTGTCTCCACCATTGCCGAAGAAAAACAATACAATCCCCGTTTTGTCGGACGTAATCGCCGACAATTTATCGAGTTTATGAACAGTCTTAATTTACCAGATCCCAAAAAGATCATGGAGGCAGTTCCCGCTAACCAAGGCTGCGGCAATTTAGGAGTTGTTTTAACTTAAATATCCATTCAGGAGATTAACAATGACCCATACCACAAATCAAGCAAAATTACGAGAATTTGATGCCCATACTTTAAAAAACTTAATTGAGCACCGAGAAGTTTGCTTAATTGACGTGCGAGAACCGGGGGAGTACGCCAGCGATCGCATTCCAGGAGCGAAATTAATACCACTTTCCAGTTTTAACCCTGATTCGATTACTTTTGACCCCAATCAAACCCTAGTTCTCTACTGTAATTCCGGCAGCAGATCCACTTTAGCGGCACAAAAACTGATTGCGGCAGGATTTAGCCAAGTTGCCCAGCTAAAAAACGGCTTAAATACTTGGAAAAGTGCGGGTTATGCCACCGAAAAAGACCAAAATGCCCCAATTAGCCTATTTCGTCAGGTGCAGATCGTTGCTGGCTCCCTAGTTGTCCTCGGAACAGTATTAGGAGCCTTTATCTCGCCTTGGTTCCTGATTTTAAGCGGTTTTGTCGGTTCTGGTCTAGTTTTTGCGGGGATTAGTAATACCTGTGCTTTAGCTATGCTTCTGGCTAAACTTCCCTATAATCAACCCCATCGGGGGAAATAGGGGGTTGGGTGTAGGGTGTGGGGTGCAGGGAAGGAAACCTCTTTCATCTGTGGGGGTGAAAATTTTTTCATCGGGACTGACTCCTAAATACTGACGACCGATAGCTAAAATAACTGATAACTGAAATGACTTGGTTAATTGGACATTTATTAGCCGTTTGTACGGGGATTAGTCTGGGATTGTTAGGAGGAGGAGGTTCTGTACTAGCATTACCGATTCTAGTCTATGTGATGGGAGTACCGACCAAATCGGCGATCGCTATGACGCTTCTAGTCATCGGTATTGTCAGTTTACTCGGCACGATTCCCCACTGGAAAAAAGGCAACATTAACTTAAAAACCGCTTTTATCTTCGGTTCTGCGACGATGGTAGGGGCTTTTTTGGGAGCAAGATTAGCCACATTACCCTTCGTGACTGCAACCTTCCAGATGCTCCTGTTTGCAACACTAATGCTCCTAGCGGCAGCCTTTATGATTAGTAGATCAGCACAGATAGATAATCCTGATTATAAAGCCCGCGATCGGCAAAAAAATCTCACCCTCTACCCGCAACCAGTCTGCCGATATTGCTGGCTCTGGTTAATGAGCGAAGGAATCGCTGTGGGTGTCCTGACGGGATTAGTTGGGGTTGGGGGAGGCTTCGCTATCGTTCCTACGCTGGTATTATTGGGTAAAATCCCCATGGTTCAAGCGATCGCCACTTCCCTGCTGATTATTTCCCTCAATTCTGTAGCCGGATTACTGGGTTATTTAGGTCATATTAGCGTCGATTGGCAGTTAACCCTATCCTTTGCTTTTGCGGCTGCCCTCGGTACTCTTATCGGTTCCTATCTGGGACAGTTTGTGTCCGCAAAACAGTTACAAAAGGGTTTTGGTTATTTTCTCTTAGCGATCGCAACTTTGGTTTTAATTCAAAATCGTCACATCTTGCACAATTTCCTAGCTCCGAAAAGCAATTCTATCATCCCAGCGGAGAATACTATACTTTGCACGGTTATAACTGGCATTTTTTACTCAAAGACAATAATATAGTTTAAGAGTTATAATTAGAAGCAAAGCACTCATTGAAAACATGATTAACCTAGAATTCACAGAAGAATAAAAAAACTTACTGTATTAGGAAAGATTTCATCATCCCCATTCCCAGTTTCAACTTAAGATGGAAGTTCTTTGGTTAAAGAGTCAAAAGACACCGCACCAAAAAATTTGTCCGTTAGCAAGAATCTCGCCAAATACCTTACTAACTTATCTTCGAGATGATCAAGAAGGGCGTTCGGCGATCTCAGCCGAGCCGCGGAATAGAAAAATAAAAAAATCAACTTATATCGCCCTAAAAGTGAATTAGAGTCTCAAAGAGAAAGGCTCAAAAAATATTTCGATAAAAATCCACCAGCCACAATAAATGAAGCTGTATAGAAGTTATTCTGATTACTAATGACACTTATATTACGGCAACTCAAGTCTGTGAACTTCTTAAAAAATACCTAGTTTAGGAATAAATATTTCCATCACTCTAGTATTAGATCATGCTTGTTATCAAAAAGGTAAAGTTGTTGATAAATTGGCTCTTTATTGGTCAATAAATTTGCTCTATTTTCCGCCTTATTTGCCTAATCTAAATTTAATTAGGGTTTGCTGAAAAAGTTTTTCTTGGGGGTAGGGTGTGGGGTGTGGGGTGTGGGGTGTGGGGTTTTACCGATTTTCAGGTGGTCAACTACCTAATTTTCAGGGAACAAGTACCTGAATTTTCCCCCTGATCACTCCCAGTCCAGTACTTTTTGATTGACAAAAAGTCTAAAAGTCTTACCCAACAAGGTTTTTAGATTTATTCAGCAGACCCTAATTAAAAGGCTGTAAAAATTTGTCAAAAATAAATGTTTGTATGGTAGATATTATGAAAAATTTTATGACTTTTCTTCAACTCTTTATGGATGCCTGAATGATGCCCATCTGAAACATAAAAAAGAACTGTATTCCTTGCTTACTCTACGATTTCAGAAGTTTAATAAATCTCAGATTATGAACGTCTAAAGTATATGTCAATTCTACCGATCCGATCGCCCCCCGAACCCTGGAAAAGCGCACCACTTCGCGCATCTCTGGGAGATCGCCCTAAATCCCGAATCGAGTAATCAATAGCTAGATGAAGTATAAGAAATATAAATAACAAAAACCTTGACAAAATGAGAGTTTGTGGCTATTATCTGGTCAGATTTTCAGCAAATTCAAGTCAGAATATGCCACTCAAACAATCCCTTGACAAACCCCTGGCCCTCGCCCTCGCGACGGTAGCCACCGCCACCCTCGCACCAGTTGCCAGCGCCGCAACTTTTAACTTTTCCTACACCTCCAGCACTGGAACGATCACTGCGACGGTGGACGGAACCCTGCAACCGGATAACAACACGGTGTTCGTCAGTTCTATCAGTAATACCACCTTTAACGGCTCTCCCGCCCCCGCTCTTCCGTTCATAGGTTCTTTTGCCAGTGTCCTCTCTAGTGGTTCTTTGACGGGTCAGGCGGTGCTATCCTTAGACGGATCGGGACTGGATTTTGCCGCTTGTGACACGACGTTTTGTGATAATAATGGATTCGGCTTTTTAGCCAGCGCGTTCGCTTCCATCGGTGGCTACGGTAGTCTTAGTCTTGGCGAACCCTTCGTTCTCGCCAATTATTCCCTGACCCCCGTTCCCGAACCGGCGACGGTTCTCGGTTTACTCTCTGTTGCCGGGGTGGGTTTATTGTGCAAAGGCCGGAAACTGGAAAAGTAATTTTGACTAACTAAAAATTAAATTGATTGGGAACGGGCCCAAGCGATTGTGGCAGCCCGTTTTAGTCTTTGATCAGGATCGGGAGATCGCACGATTAACTAAAGGGAGTAAATTAGATGGTAGATAAAATCACTGCCAACGAGATATTGGAACGTTTACGAACCCTGAAACCCGAACTGGAGGAACGATACGCGCTCGATCGAATCGGTATTTTCGGCTCGGTAGCCAGGGAGGAAAACCGACCGACGAGCGATATAGATATAGTGGTATATATGCCCCCCGATCTGCTTAAAAGAGTCAGACTGAAAGCCGAACTAGAGAACCTATTCGGAAGGGAAGTGGACGTGATCCGCTATCGGGATTCCCTGAATCCTTACCTCAAGGCGCGGATCGATCGAGAGGCTATCTATGTATGATCGATCGCTTCTATTCGAGTTATCGAATTTTCCCAATCAAACCGCTCCGATCTGTCTTTGTGCAGCCCGTTTTTGCTAGGTTAGAGTCGTCCCCTGTCTTATTCTTCAATTTATGCCTCTACCGTCCGAATTAACTGCGCTCGTAGAAAGGATTGAGCGAGAACTTGATCGCCTAGAAAGTGATGGGAGAGAAGCGATCGAGATTGGGACAGATCTGTTAAATCGTTTTCCCGATAATTTTACATTAATTCAATTGATGGCATTTCTGAATACTAGCTTATTTTACGCTGATCGCGCAAGGAATCAAATCCGCGAGCGTGTGGAAAGTGTTGATCGATCAGAACCGACCCCAGCAAATTTACAGGAGGCCGGGGAAGATATCTCGATCGAGTTAGGACGTATTTTAGAGACTAAAATAAGGGTGACGCAGGTTAAAAATCGCTTGGAGGGCTTACGGTGATGGACGAAAAAGAAACAGGACTAAATGAACGGGAACTAGAGGAAATTCTGGAAATGGCACGGGATGCGGCGGAAAAAGCCCGATCTATGTGCGAGGTAATTACGGAAAATTCTAAAAAATGGAGAGAGAGAGCGGAAAGAACCAATCGAACGAGATCGAGATAGCGATCGATCTTTTTCTTAATTGTAAAAGCGATCTCGATTAGGGGGTAAAGCAGCGAAAGGAACCCTTGTCACATCGAAACATTTCCTTAAGATATAAGACCGAAGGTCCAGTCTGGATACAGAATTGATATACCTAGAATCGCTACTCTGGCTCACCCTCTAGGCCATTCCCTTCCAGACTGCTAGGCTATTAGACAAAATGAATAACAATCAAACTCCACGGAAACAAGGACTATACGATCCCCAATTTGAACATGATGCTTGTGGTGTCGGTTTTATCGTTCATAAAACGGGGAAAAAGTCCCACGATATTGTTGAACAGGCCTTAACAATTTTACTAAACCTCGATCACCGTGGCGCGTGCGGTGCGGAAAAAAATACGGGAGATGGGGCGGGTATTTTGTGCCAAATCCCTGACCTATTTTTCCGGAAAGTGACCAGAGATCTAGGTTTTACCTTGCCGGCAGCGGGACAATACGGGGTAGGAATGCTCTACACGGCCCCTGATGCCGAAATTCGCGGGAAAAGTCGCCAGGAATTCGAGAAAATCGCCGCCGAAGAGGGGTTAAAAGTTCTCGGTTGGCGTGATGTTCCCACGGATAACTCTAGTTTGGGCAATTCGGCCAAATCTACCGAACCTTTTATCGAACAGGTTTTCATCGAACGCGATGCCCATTTAAGCGATGATCTGGCTTTTGAACGCAAATTATACGTTATTCGCAAGCGTTCCCACCTTAATCGTCAATCCTTTAATCGTTACTGGTATCCTTGCAGTATTTCTAGTCGTACCATTGTCTATAAAGGGCAATTAATGCCGGTACAGGTGGGTGACTATTTTCCCGATTTACACGACCCCGACTTTCAAAGTGCTTTAGGATTAGTCCATTCCCGTTTTAGTACCAATACCTTCCCCAGTTGGGAACGCGCCCACCCTTACCGTTATATTGCCCACAATGGCGAAATTAATACCCTGCGAGGTAATATTAACTGGATGCACGCCCGTCAGTCGATGTTTGCCTCACCCTTATTCGGGGAAGACATCAAAAGAATCCAGCCGGTTATTAATATCGAGGGTAGTGACTCCTTAATTTTTGATAATGCCCTAGAATTAATGGTTTTATCGGGGCGTTCTCTTCCTCACGCTGTCATGATGATGATTCCTGAACCCTGGGCAGCCCACGAATCGATGAGTGACGAGAAAAAAGCCTTTTATGAATACCATTCCTGTTTGATGGAACCCTGGGATGGTCCGGCCTCGATCGCTTTTACCGATGGTACGATGATGGGAGCAGTGTTAGACCGCAATGGTTTGCGTCCTTCCCGTTACTATGTCACCAAAGATGACCTAGTAATTATGGCATCGGAAGCGGGAGTTTTACCCATTGAACCGGAACGCGTCGCTTTTAAAGGTCGTCTGCAACCCGGCCGGATGTTCCTTGTGGATATGAAAGAAGGTCGTATCGTGGCCGATGAGGAGATAAAAGAAGGTATTGCCAAAGCTCATCCCTATCGCCAGTGGTTAAACGAAAATTTAGTCAATTTAGACGATTTACCGGCGGTGGAAACTGCGCCACCGGAAACTGCTGTTTCCCTAATTCAACAGCAAACCGCTTTCGGTTACACTTTTGAGGAATTACGTCTTTTATTAGCCCCCATGGGCCGGGATGGAGTGGAAGCAGTGGGTTCCATGGGTTCCGATACACCCCTAGCCGTCTTGTCCGATCGGCCAAAACTGCTTTATGATTACTTTCAGCAGTTATTCGCCCAAGTCACTAACCCCCCGATTGACTCGATTCGCGAAGAAATTATCACCTCTCCCATCACCACTATCGGTGCGGAAAGAAATCTCCTAGATCCGCAGCCAGAAAGCTGTCACCTGATTAAACTTAACTCTCCCATCCTCACTAACGCCCAATTAGCGCGTTTACAGGGCAATAGCGAATTTAAAACCGTGACTATTGCCATTCTCTTCGATCCCACTTCGGGAGTCGAGGGAATGCGTAGCACAATTGAGGCAATTTGTCAAGAGGTGGATGAGGCAATTTTAGCGGGCGCGAGTATTATTATTTTAAGCGATCGAGGTATCGATAAAAATCACGCCCCGATTCCCTCACTGCTGGCGGTTGCCGGTTTACACCATCATCTCATCCGGCAGGGAACCCGCACCAGAGTCGGCCTTGTCCTGGAATCCGGCGAACCCCGGGAAGTGCATCACTACGCCCTTCTCCTCGGTTATGGTTGCGGTGCGATTAATCCCTATCTAGCCTTTGCCACCCTCGGCAGTATGATCGAGGAAGGATTATTGGTAGGAGTTGACCACCAGACCGCCTGTAAAAACTACATAAAAGCCGCCACCAAGGGCGTAATTAAAGTGGCCTCTAAAATTGGCATTTCTACCCTGCAAAGCTACCGTGGGGCGCAAATATTCGAGGCTATCGGCTTAAATCGATCGGTAGTCGATCGCTATTTTACTTGGACAGCTTCCCGCATTGAAGGGGCCGATTTAGAAATTATTGCCAAAGAATCCCTACTCAGACACGGCCACGCTTTCCCCGACCGGGACGTGAATGTGCATACCCTCGATATTGGCGGTGAATATCAATGGCGTAAGGACGGGGAAGCCCATCTTTTTAGCCCAGAAACCATTCATACCCTGCAACAAGCGGTAAAATTGGGCAAATACGACCTCTTTAAGAAGTATTCCCAACTGGTCAACCAACAGAATCAAAAATTCTTCACCCTGCGGGGATTATTAACCTTTAAAAACCGGGAAAGTATCCCCATCGAAGAAGTGGAACCGATTGAAGCGATTATGAAACGCTTTAAAACCGGGGCCATGAGTTACGGTTCCATTTCCAAAGAGGCCCACGAATCCCTCGCTATTGCCATGAATCGTATCGGTGGCAAGTCGAACACCGGGGAAGGGGGCGAAGACTCCGAGCGCTACACTTGGACAAATGAACGGGGAGACTCGAAAAATAGTGCCATTAAACAGGTGGCTTCTGGCCGTTTTGGTGTCACCAGTCTTTACCTCTCCCAAGCGCGAGAATTGCAGATAAAAATGGCCCAGGGGGCAAAACCGGGCGAAGGCGGTCAATTACCGGGTAAAAAAGTCTATCCTTGGATTGCCAAAGTCCGTCACTCCACCCCCGGAGTCGGGTTAATTTCTCCCCCACCCCACCACGATATCTACTCCATTGAAGACCTAGCGGAGTTGATTCATGACCTAAAAAATGCCAATCGTGCGGCGAGAGTGAGCGTAAAACTGGTTTCTGAGGTGGGAGTTGGCACAATCGCCGCCGGAGTCGCTAAAGCTCACGCAGACGTGGTGTTAATCTCTGGTTTCGATGGTGGAACCGGTGCTTCTCCCCAAACCTCGATTAAACACGCGGGTTTACCCTGGGAGTTGGGACTAGCAGAAACCCATCAAACATTGGTGTTAAATAATCTTCGCAGTCGCATTGCGGTGGAAACCGATGGCCAGATGAAAACCGGCCGCGATGTGGTGGTGGCAACCCTATTGGGGGCCGAAGAATTCGGTTTTTCGACCGCGCCACTGGTGACGTTAGGATGTATTATGATGCGGGTTTGTCATCTTAATACCTGTCCGGCGGGGGTAGCGACCCAGGATCCGTTATTACGGAAGAATTTCATCGGAGCTCCCGAATATACGGTGAATTTCATGAAATTTATCGCCCAGGAAGTGCGGGAAATTATGGCCGAATTGGGATTCCGCACCTTAAATGAAATGGTGGGGCGAACTGATGTATTAGAGCCGAAACAGGCTGTAGAACATTGGAAAGCGAAAGGAATTGACCTAACTCCGATTCTCTATCAACCGGAGGTAGATGCAGAGGTAGGGCGTTATTGTCAGATTCCCCAGGACCACGGTTTAGATAAGTCCTTGGATATAACCGTTTTACTGGATTTATGCAAGGATGCCATTGAAAAAGGCGAAAAAGTCAAGGCGACACTACCGATTAAAAATATTAACCGCGTGGTGGGGACGATTTTAGGCAACGAAATCACTAAACGTCACTGGGAGGGTTTACCCGAAGACACCGTACATCTCCATTTTCAGGGCAGCGCGGGGCAGAGTTTCGGTGCTTTTGTTCCCAAAGGGGTGACACTGGAGTTAGAAGGGGATGCTAATGATTATGTGGGTAAGGGTTTAAGCGGTGGCAAAATCATCGTTTATCCGCCCAAAGGTTCCACTTTTGCGGCCGAGGAGAATATTATCATCGGTAATGTGGCTTTATACGGTGCGACCAGTGGTGAGGTGTATATTTCTGGGGTTGCTGGGGAACGTTTCTGTGTCCGCAATTCTGGGGTTAATACCGTGGTTGAGGCCGTTGGCGACCATGCTTGCGAGTACATGACGGGGGGTAAAGTCGTTGTTTTAGGGCCCACCGGTCGCAATTTCGCCGCCGGAATGAGTGGTGGTGTGGCCTACGTCCTCGATGAGTCGGGGGATTTCGCCACTCGTTGCAATACCCAAATGGTAGCTTTAGAGGCGCTAGAAGGGGAAGAAATCGACGATTTACGCGAGTTAATTCAACGTCATGCTGATTACACCCAAAGTCAAAAAGCGGCCCTGGTTTTAGCAAATTGGTCGGAAATGTTGCCCAAGTTTGTTAAAGTAATGCCCAAGGATTATAAGCGGATGTTGCAGTGTATTAAGGAGGCGTTAGATTCCGGTTTAACCGGCGATTCTGCTCTCGATGCGGCTTTTGAAGCCAACGCCCGCGATGTGGCAAGGATTGGCGGTAGTTAGAGGTTAATGGGGGCTGAATAAGCCCCTTTTTTTCAATTGATGATCTAGAATCTACAGTAAATACTAACCATCTATCTATAGAGGTGTATAATAAAAAAGTTTATTGGTTATGCCAGTATTTTCATTGTTAGTTTCTCTGGTTCTGCTGTAGCTTTTGATAATGAACAATTAACGGCTTTAAATAATTCTGATATTGCGGGTAATTGCTGGAAAACTACTTTTTCTAGTGGAATCGTACAACATAAATTTAATTCTAATGGTACTTATAAACGAACCCAGTTTAATAATAATCCTGCCAGCGAAATAATATCGACGGAAAATTGGAGAATATCTTCTTCGTGTCCAGAGGACTGGCCGCAAAGATTAATTAATAACACTTGGTTTGAAGCAAGTGGTTTTATCGAAACTCAGCAAGGAAAATATAATTGTCAAGTTTTAGAATCAGGAATTACTAGCGTTTTTTTCGCTATTAAGTGTAATAATTGTTCGGTTATTTATAAAACTGAAGATTTTTGTTTTGAAGATGATCCATCTAGGGGTAATCTTAATAGAAGATGTGCTGATCTTATATTTCTAATTGATAAAAATGGTTCTGAATTTAAAATGAATTATGAAATAATGATAAATCAGATTTGTCATAATGGGATAATGACTCAGCAACTCAATTTTATTGCTTTTCAATCAAGTTTTAGGTTTAGTGGTTCTGTTATTATCAAATTACGTTATCGTCCTGTCTTAAAGCCAGAAGGTTTTTAGGAAGTTGATTGGTGCTGCTACTGAGTGGGGATTCGTTGAGTGTGTAACAGAGCAGAGTATGGCTATCGATTAGACATTTCAAAGCAGATACTCCGAGAAGTCTTGTAAGTCTTCTTTATTTAGAAAACGGGTTTCTTCAAGAAACTATTTAGAAAACCCGTTTTCTTTGAGAAACCCGTTTTCTTGTCCTTTGGGTTTCTGGAAGAAACCCGTTTTCTTATAATAAATGTTAATTTTTGTTATGGAAGCCTTGAAAAATTGGCGATTGTTTGCACAAAATAGTCCCAATAAAACCTTCTGGCGAATATCATGACTTCTACTCTTTTGCCGATTCTTCCTGCTGTTGACGATATTTTGTTTAATTTCGCTCAATCTGATGATTTTTGGGCGAATTTAGAAACTGCTTTTGGCACAAGTTATGATGTGGTTAAGGCAACAGAATTACGACAGCAGTGGCAAAGTCGCAATTTCAGTCAACTTCCCCCAATTGAGGTACTCAGTGGCGAAGTTTTAGGGACAGCGAAGGGTGCTTATGCGGTTAGCACTAATAAAATTTATCTATCAGAATCTTTTTTGAATGTTGCTTCCTCAGAATCGCTAGTTAAGGTAATTTTAGAGGAAATTGGGCATTATGTGGATGCTCAAATTAATCCGGTGGATACCCCCGGAGATGAGGGTGAATATTTTGCTAAGGTGGTATTAAATCAACCGTTGACTGAAGCAGAAATTACCCGCTTAAAAACGGAAAATGACCAGGCTGTGGTGGTGATTGATGGACAATCAGTACAGATTGAACAGGCTATTACTTTAGTCGGGAGTTATAATACTTCTGGCTTGGCTTCGGATGTGCAAATAGTCGGTAACTATGCTTACGTAGCTGATTATTATTCAGGACTACAAATCATCGACATCAGCAACCCCGCTGCACCTACTCTTAAGGGTAATTATGATACTTCTGGCGATGCTTATGATGTACAAATAGTCGGTAACTATGCTTACGTAGCTGATTATTATTCAGGACTACAAATCATCGACATCAGCAACCCCGCTGCACCTACTCTTAAGGGTAATTATGATACTTCTGGCAATGCTTTGGGTGTGCAAATAGTCGGTAACTATGCTTACGTAACTGATAATTATTCAGGACTGCAAATCATCGACATCAGCAACCCCGCTACACCTACTCTTAAGGGTAATTATGACACTTCTGGCAATGCTTTGGATGTACAAATAGTCGGTAACTATGCTTACGTAACTGATGGGAGTTCAGGACTACAAATCATCGACATCAGCAACCCCGCTGCACCTACTCTTAAGGGTAATTATAATACTTCTGGCAATGCTTATGATGTACAAATAGTCGGTAACTATGCTTACGTAGCTGATAGTGGTTCAGGACTACAAATCATCGACATCAGCAACCCCGCTACACCTACTCTTAAGGGTAATTATGATACTTCTGGCAATGCTTTGGGTGTGCAAATAGTCGGTAACTATGCTTACGTAACTGATAATTATTCAGGACTACAAATCATCGACATCAGCAACCCCGCTACACCTACTCTTAAGGGTAATTATAATACTTCTGGCTCTGCTCAGGATGTGCAAATAGTCGGTAACTATGCTTACGTAGCTAATAGTGACGGTGGCTTGAAGATTCTTGATGTGAGTGACTTTACTAACCCATCTACTTCGACTGTCACCCTAGCAGTTTCTCCCAGTAGTGTTACTGAAGATGGGACAACAAATCTGGTCTACACATCTATCCCCACCAGTGTCACCTTTGCTGCTAATTCAGCGACTGCGACTGTAACCGTTGACCCCACTGCTGACACAACTGTTGAATCTGATGAAACCGTCGCTTTAACTCTTGCGACCGGGACAGGTTATACGATAGGTACTCCTAACGCAGCTACCGGGACAATTAATAATGACGATACCAGTGTCACTCTTGCTGTTTCTCCCAGTAGTGTGACAGAAGACGGGACAGCTAACTTAGTCTATACCTTCACCCGTTCTGGTGTAACAACAAATCCCTTAACTGTTAACTATACAATCGGTGGGACAGCTACCAACGGGACAGACTACACATCTATTCCCACCAGTGTCACCTTTGCTGCTAATTCAGCGACTGCGACTGTAACCGTTGACCCTACTGCTGACACTACA
>VYMB01000147.1_pt1 | contig 38341 bp, 38 predicted proteins | sample 5115321 | NCBI WGS metagenome assembly VYMB01 (sample SAMN12291794, study PRJNA351875) | freshwater metagenome | isolation source: freshwater lake | place: USA: Michigan, Wintergreen Lake | collected 2011-08-02 | reverse complement strand
GTGGGGTGTGGGGTGTGGGGTGTAGGGTGTGGGGTGTAGGGTGTGGGGTGTAGGGTGTGGGGTGTGGGGTGTGGGGTGTGGGGTGTAGGGTGTCTCCTGACGTTAAACTAGAAACCGGTGATCAAAAAATCTAGCCGCCCGAACCCGATGATTTCCTCCTTTCCCGTTCCTAATAACTTAAATTGCCCTCAAATTCGCCTTGCTATTCGTTGCCTGCAGCCGCAATTGGTCCACTGGCGCCGACAAATACACCAAAAACCAGAACTAGGCTTTCAAGAACATCTCACCGCCTCCTTAATCAGTCAAACCCTGACTAAATATGGAATTGAGCATCAAACCGGCATCGCCGGCACCGGAATTGTCGCCACCATCGAAGGCAGTCAACCGGGGCCAGTTTTAGCCCTGCGGGCCGATATGGATGCACTACCGATCGCCGAAGAAAACCAAGTCCCCTATCGTTCCCAACATCCGGGCCAAATGCACGCCTGTGGTCACGATGGCCACACAGCGATCGCCCTCGGCACGGCAGTTTACATAGCACAAAACCGTCACCATGTCAAGGGGATCATAAAAATTATTTTCCAACCCGCCGAAGAGGGTCCCGGGGGGGCGAAACCGATGATCGAAGCGGGAGTGCTGAAAAATCCCGACGTGGACGGAATTATCGGGCTGCATCTCTGGAATAATATGCCCTTAGGGACAGTAGGCGTGAAAAATGGGCCCTTAATGGCGGCGGTGGAATGTTTCGATCTCCAGATTCAAGGCCGGGGCGGCCACGGGGCAATTCCCCATCAAACCGTCGATTCACTACTGGTGGCGGCCCAAATCGTCAACGCCCTGCAAACCATCGTCGCCCGCAACCTCAACCCCCTCGATGCTGCCGTGGTGACTGTGGGCAAATTAGCGGCGGGAACCGCTAGAAACGTGATTGCCGATAGTGCTAATCTCAGTGGGACGGTGCGCTATTTCAATCCCCAGTTAGGGGGCTATTTCCGACAACGGATGGAAGAAATTATCGCGGGCATCTGCCAAAGTCAGGGGGCTAGTTATCAATTCGATTACTGGCAATTGTATCCCCCGGTAATCAATCATGATCAGATGGCGGAATTAGTGCGCTCAATCGCCGCACAAGTGGTGGAAACCCCAGCCGGAATCGTTCCCGAATGTCAAACCATGGGAGGGGAAGATATGTCCTTCTTTTTACAGGAAGTACCAGGCTGTTATTTCTTCTTGGGGTCCGCCAATCCCGAATTAGGATTAGCCTATCCCCACCATCATCCCCGCTTTGATTTTGATGAATCGGTGTTAGCCATGGGAGTCGAGATTTTTGTCCGTTGCGTGGAAAAATTTTGCAACTCTAAGACTTTCTAGCAATCCGTTCAGGGTGAACAGTTTTTGTCAAACCCGAAACCGCTAAACTGATCACTGAATCAGACAACTAAAAAAACGCATGAATAATAATATCCACGAAAACGATGCCCAACGGGTGAAAATCCTCAGCGAGGCCCTACCCTATATACAAGAATTTCGCGGTCGTACCGTAGTGGTTAAATACGGTGGTGCGGCCATGAATAACAGCGATATCAAAGACGCGGTCATGCGAGATATCGTTTTTCTCTCCTGTGTAGGGGTTCGTCCCGTTATTGTCCACGGCGGCGGTCCAGAAATCAACAGTTGGCTGGATAAATTAGGTATTGAACCCCAATTTAAAGACGGTTTACGCGTCACCGATGCCGCCACCATGGATGTGGTAGAAATGGTGCTGGTGGGGCGCGTCAATAAAGAAATTGTTGCCCTGATCAATCAAGCTGGCGGTAAAGCGGTAGGATTGTGCGGTAAGGATGGTAATCTGATCACTGCTCGTCCCGTGGGTAAAGAGGGCATTGGTTTTGTTGGAGAAGTGAGCAGTGTCGATACTAGCGTCGTCGAATCCTTGGTCAATAGTGGCTATATTCCCGTGATTTCCAGTGTGGCCGCCGATGAAACCGGCCAAGCTCATAATATCAATGCCGATACGGTAGCCGGAGAAATAGCGGCGGCTTTAGGGGCTGCTAAACTGATTTTGATGACCGATACAGCCGGAATTTTAGAGAATTACAAAGATCCTTCCACTTTATTGGCTAAATTAGATATCCAACAGGCCCGGGAATTGATTCAAAAAGGCATCGTTGCTGGCGGGATGATTCCCAAAGTTGGCTGCTGTGTGCGATCGCTCGCCCAGGGAGTTCAGGCTGCTCATATTATCGATGGTCGTCTTCCCCACGCCCTTTTACTGGAAATTTTCACCGATCGAGGCATCGGTTCCATGATTGTGGCCTCCGGTTATACTAATCTATAGTAGTAATTACCGTACTTTTGCTCAAAAAGACTTGCCTAAAAGCAGTGATCCGGTGTACAAGTAGATTAATAAATGCGCTTCTCGCTCCTTTGTAAGGGCAAAAGTTTGAGTCTTGAGTTAGTTTAGTCGGGAAGCGCAGAATCCGAAGTTTTCATAGCAATTGAATTTATGATCAAACAAGCTGTAGCTCACCCGATGGTGAAGTTTCAACGCAAGGTTAGCAAGTGGATAGATGCAAAAGTAGTCAAACCTAGCGATAGTATCTGGAAACTGGCTCTTTTATACGGAGATGAGTGGACATACTGGAAGCAAGAGTTGCTCGATTTCGGTTTCTCCATGCAAGACCCTCTCAGCGAAGTGGTAGCGGTAGAAGCTTGGGACGAAGAATAAGCGACCATCGACTCAAAAGCGGCTTTCTACTAGGACTATCCCCATGGGATCAACTCCGATTATCCTTTCCGCTCTGGTTATCTTATCCTTAAGTGCGAGTTGTTCTCCCCAGACAGAAACCCAACCACCGCCACCAGCAGCCCGTACTACCACCGTCAACGTCACCACGGCTAAACCGGCAACCAGCAGACGCAATCTCGATTACACGGGAACTACCCGACCTTTAAAAGTGGTTTCTCTGCGATCGCAGGCTACGGGGCAGTTACTCAATCTCGTCGTTGATGTGGGAGATGAGGTGCAATTAGGGCAAATCCTGGCCCGTGTTGATGATCGTCTCCTTGCCACCGTTGTCCGACAAGAAAAGGCTGCCCTATCGTCTCTAGAAGCGGAATTAGCCCGGGCGAGAATTGAAGTCAGTAACGCTGAAATTGACGTGCAGCGCCTACAACTGCAATACCAACAGGCCAAAAATGATGCCGAGCGCCTGCAAAAATTAGCCCTAGAAGGGGCGATTCCCCTGCAACAGGCCGAAACAGCCCAAACTACGGCAGCAGTAGCTTTAAAAGCCGTTAATAGCGGGCGATCGAGAATTAAAGTGGAGGAGCAGGTAGTGGCGGGAATTATTGGCAGAATTGCCGCCCAAAAATCGGTCATCGCGCAGGAACAACAACGTCAGGCCTACGCTATTCTTAAATCACCAGCGACGGGGATAGTTATCGAAAAACTGAAAGAGCCGGGGGATTTAGTCAGTATCGGCGATGAAGTCCTCAAAATTGGCGATTTTCAACAGGTCAAGGTAGTGGTATTATTATCGGAATTGGATTTAAAAACGATTAATTTAGGACAAACGGTTAATGTCAGCCTTGATGCTTTCGGTGAGAGAAATTTTTCCGGTCGCATCACGAGGATTTTTCCCCTCAGCCAAGGCACGGCCCGGCGGATTCCCGTGGAGATTACTCTAGCCAATGGGGATGGTTTAATTAAAGGGGGATTATTAGCCCGGGTGCGGTTCAATAATAATTCTGCCCCTCAGGTGATTGTTCCCGAAACAGCAATTGTCAGTCAAGGGGAATCCGCGGCAATTTTCGTCCTTTCCGAGTCTAACTCGCAAGTGGAAAAACGTCCCGTTCGTCTCGGTCAAGCGCTCGACGGTCAAGTAGAAATTCTCACTGGACTTGAACCGGAGGAGCGTTTCGTCGTCAATAGTAGTAAACCTTTGCAAAATGGTGAAAAAGTCCGCGTCAGTGTCCTGAGTAATCCTTGATGAGTCATGGGTTGGCGGCTTTTGTTGTGATCAGTAAACAGTAATCAGTAATCAGTAGGGGGTGGGGTGTGGGGAAATGGGCAAGTGGAGCATTTGGCTGAAATTTCCCTAAACCCCCAAACCCCCAAAACCCTATCACCCTAACGACCGACTCCTAACTCCTGTCTCGGAGTCTCCTGAAAGTTTTTAAATATTTTTCCACATCAGCAAAGAGCGAGTTTGAAAGCCGAGATTTTGGTAGAGATTGAGAGCATTTTCGTTATTGATGAAGACTTGTAAACCGATGCGGGTTTGTCCGCGACTTTTTGCCCAATCCTTAGCTCGATCGATTAGTGCGCTGGCGATACCTTGGCGACGATGCTGGGGATCGACGTAAATTAGGAAAATATGACCATAGCGATCGCCTGTCACCTGATCGACGGCGCTCCCCATCCAGAGACAAGCGATCGCCGTTTGTTGTGCTTCGACGATCCAGAGGGGAGTATCGAGGCAAAAAAACTGTCTGACTGTATCAGCTAGATGGGAGAGGTTTTTTTGTTCGGGAAAAAATTCTTCATAGGTGCGGGTGAGAAAATTAATTAGTAGATAGCGATCGCTCGGTTTTCCCAGTCGCAGCTGATAATTTTCGGGAAGGTTAACCATGCCAAGGATAAGAGAAAATTATGCCTAGGGATGGCTCGATCGGAGCGGGTGCCGCTAAATCTGCTGGTAAAAAAATCCGGATGCCGGTGGCAACCAGAGCAACTAAAAACACTAAGATAGTCAGGAGCGGGGCGATATATTGCCGGAAAAAAGCCATAATTATTTGATCTCTAAACTGCTGTTCCTTCTATTTTAAGGATTGCCAGTGGAGATATCGGCAATTTTTTTCAAAAAAATTCGCCCAAAAAAAGTGATCGGCATACCGATCACCAGAAACCGACAACTAGACTATGACTAAACACCGATCAAATCTAACGAAGGTGCAAATAGGCTGCCTCTGCTTCTAATTGACGCACTAAAGCTTCATTTCCCTGCGCTCTAGCTACTTCCAGTCGGTGTTGTAAATTTCTGCGGAGTGTTTCTCTATGAGCGACGGTGGCCTGTGTTAGGACTTGCTGACGATTTTTGTTCATGGTGGACAGACTTTTGAGCGACTTAACTTACCTTATATCTAAATCATAACATTCTCTTTAGTAAACTGTATCTTTAGCTACTGAATTTGGCGTTAAGATTTATTAATGGTGTTGGCAACCCTAGGGACAAGTCGATGACGGAACAGGCACTAATAACCCTTACTAGCGATTTTGGACTACGGGACGGTTATGTGGGCATGATCAAGGGAGTAATTGCGGGAATTGCCCCCCATGCTCGCACGATCGATCTTAATCATCAAATTTCGCCCCAAGACCTCTACGCTGGTCGTTTTGTCCTCCTAAATGCCTATCAATATTTTCCCCAAGGCACTATTCATCTGGCAGTTATAGATCCGGGGGTGGGAAGCAAAAGACGCGGGGTAGGGATTCGTTTTGCCGGTGGTTATTTAGTCGGGCCAGATAATGGTTTGTTTAGTGGCATTTTAAGCCAATCTCCCGCTATATCTGCCGTTAATATCAATAATTCTTTCTATTGGCGCACCCCCAACCCTAGCACTACTTTTCACGGTCGTGATATTTTTGCTGCTGTGGCCGCTTATTTAGCCCAGGGAGTACCCCTAGAAATGTTAGGTGAGATTATTGATCCCGATAGCTTGCAACAATTAGCGATCGCTGTTCCGCAAATCGAGGAAGATAAAATCAGGGGTCAAATCCAATATATCGACATTTTTGGCAATTTAATCAGCAATATTCCCGATTATCTCCTAGAAGGAAAAAATTGGTCAGTGCAGTTAGGTCCAAAAATTATCCCCGCAAAAAACACCTACAGTGATGTTCCTTGGGGGGAAATAGTCGCTTTTATCGGTAGTCACGGGGGAATAGAAATTGCCGTCAATAGTGGGAGTGCCCAAAAGCAATTACACCTAAATATTGGCGATGCGATCGAGGTTAGAATAGATAGGAGTCAGGAGTCAGGAGATAGGAGTCAGGAGACTCCGAGTCAGGAGATAGGAGTCAGGAGATAGGAGTCAGGAGACAGGAGATTATAGCGTTTCCTGTTCGCAAGAGGTACATTATCCATGTTGAAAAGCTTTATCAGCAAGGGTTTAAGTGTGCCGCACAGATGCGAGAACCGCTATATTTTATTTATTCTCCCCACACCCCACACCCCACACCCCACACCCTACTGATTACTGTTTACTGATAACTGATATAGCCTTTTAATCAATTCTCATACTAATATCTAACCAAGTAGAACGGGTAATCGGGGCGCTAGTAGAAATATAATCTACTCCTGTTTCGGCAACGTTGCGAATGCGATCGAGGGTAATATTTCCCGATGCTTCTATTTTGGTTTTACTATTAAAATTGCGGATCATCTCCACAGCAGTTTGCATCATCTCTAAATCCATATTATCTAACATAATGATCTCTACCTGCTGCTGTAGGGCCTGATTCACTTCTTCTAATTGGCTGGTTTCTACCTCAATTGTGAGAGGATAGGGCATATTTTGCCGTACACGAAGCACTGCTTCCTCAATGCTGCCCGCTGCTTGAATATGATTATCTTTAATCATAATTGCATCATCTAACCCCAAACGATGGTTAATTGCGCCACCGATACCGGAGGCATATTTTTCTAAAATTCGCAATCCGGGGGTAGTTTTGCGAGTATCCACCAATCTTGTCGATAAATCGGCAATTTTCTCCACATATTTGCGAGTTTCACTAGCAATCCCACTCAAGCGCATGGCAAGATTTAAAGCGACTCTTTCCCCGATTAACAACGCATCGAAAGAACCTTCTATCTCGGCAATAACCTTAGACTTAGGGCAGAATTCCCCCTCGGCAACGGTGGGGGTAAAGTGAATAGTGGGGTTAAGTAGTTGAAAAACTCGTTCAGCTACGGGTAAACCGGCAATAACTCCCGCTTCCTTGGCAATCCAACTAGCTTGACCGATTTTAGCATGACCGAAGAAAATTGCTTGGGTAGTGCGATCGCCTCTACCGAGATCTTCTCGTAACCAGTTTTCTAACAAGGGATCAAGAACTAATAGGGGCGGTAACATAGAATTTATCGAAACAATCGGGACGTATTTATTTTAAGTCTAGGAATGTTTGACATTTTTGTAAACTTTCTTTAATCGAAACTTATCCCCTCATAGATTAACTCGATCGCACAGTGAAAATCGAGACTAGATAGAATAATTTCTTCCCCTTGACTATAAGCGCGGTAAAACCAAATTTTATCTTCACCGCGACGATAAACCTCAACACTGATCGATTCGGGATCGACTAAAACGTATTCTTGTAAACTAGCAATCTGACGATAATATTGTAACTTTTTAGTGCGATCATAGTTTCCTGTGCTGGGGGAAAGCACTTCAATAATCACTTGTGGATGTTGAATAAAATTACGAGATTCTCGATCTCTAAAATCGCAACTAATCACCAAATCGGGATAAAAATAACGATTATTATTAGCCTGTACTTTCGCATCAGATACATTCACTCGACAGCCTCGCGGACGGAGATGAAGTCTTAAAGCAGTGTAAAAATTCAAGGTAATATCATTATGAGGCAGACTACCCCCAGTCATGGCGATAATTTCCCCATCAATATATTCATGGCGACATTCCTGTGTAGCTTCCCATTCTAGATACTCTTCTGGGGTCATTCTTTCTGGGTATTGAGGTTGAGCGATCATTTTTCTTTTTCCTTGTCAACTAACTAAATTAATATCCCATTTCCTTTTTATGTTAGAACATTTTCTCAGCCGAAGATTAAAGAATAGTCATAATTAAGCGGTAACTGAAGACTGTAATGATAAGATAGATACAGAAAGAATTATTATCGCAGGTCGCTAAGATGACGAAAACAGTTGCCGATATCATGACTCCCAATCCCATCACCGTCACCGCTAACACTTCTCTATCCGAAGCAGTGAAAATTTTGGCCGAAAAGCGTTTTAGTGGTTTACCCGTGGTGGATGACAATATGCGACTGATTGGGGTTATCTCCGAAACTGACCTTATGTGGCAGGAAACGGGAGTAGAAGCTCCTCCTTACATTATGCTCCTCGATAGCGTCATCTATCTACAAAATCCTAGCCGTCACGAGAAATTACTCCATAAAGCTCTCGGTCAAACCGTGGGGGAAGTAATGACCGATAAACCCATTAGTATCACGGCTGACCGCCCTTTGAAAGAAGCGGCATCGTTAATGTACGATCGTCATGTGCGTCGTTTACCGGTGATTGAGGAAGAAACCCACAAAGTAATTGGTATTGTCACCCGCGGCGATATCATTCGTGATATGGCAAAATCCGAAGTATGAAGCGCCGTCAATTTCTCACTAATTCCGCCCTAACTGCTGTTAGTTTTTCCCTAATTCCTAGAAAAGTTGTTAGCAATAATTTTCCTCTAATTAAACCGCCACCTCTACAACCGGGGGACGGAGTGGGTATTATTAGTCCGGCGGGGGCAACTTTTAAAGAAGATGATTTGAACATAGTTATCGAAGCAGTTAAAGCCCTAAAATTAGTCCCAAAAGTTGGTAAATACGCTTTAGATCGTTATGGTTATCTAGCCGGTAAAGATAGCGAGCGAGCCTCGGATATAAATCAATTTTTTGCCGATGATAATATTGCCCTAATTTTACCAATTCGCGGCGGTTGGGGCAGCGCTCGTTTATTACCTTATCTCGACTACGATTTAATTCGCCGTCACCCGAAAATCATCTGTGGTTTTAGTGATATAACCTCTTTATTATTAGCTATTTATGCCAAAACTGGTTTAGTTACTTTCCATGCTCCCAATGGCTTTTCTAGTTGGCGCACTGCTCAAACTGAAAGCTTTCGACGGGTTTTATTTTCTGGGGAAAAGTTGACTTTTAGAAATATTCCCGATCCCGATGATGCTAATCGTTTAATGCAGGTAAAAAATCGCATTCAAACTATTACTAAAGGTCAAGCCAAAGGTAAATTAATCGGCGGTAATTTAACCACTTTAGCCTCAATAGTTGGCTCTCCCTATCTGCCAAATTTTACCGGTGCTATCCTATTTTTAGAAGATATTGGTGAAGATGTTTATGAGATTGATCGCCTGTTAAATCAATTAAAATTAGCGGGAATTTTCGAGAATTTAGCTGGTTTTATCTTCGGTCAATGTAGCAATTGTAGTGCTGATAGTGACTATGGTTCCTTGACTTTAGAAGAAGTGATACGAGAATATATTCAACCCTTAAAAATTCCCGCTTGTTTAGGTTTGATGATCGGACATTTGGAGATTATCGAGACTCTAGCTATTGGTATTGCAGTAGAATTTGATGCTAATCAGGGAACAATTACTATGTTAGAATCGGCGGTTAGTAGGCCGTAAAATAGCTGACTGTTGCTATTCGCTTTTTTAACTGATAACGGAATATTTAGACTGGCGAAGTCGGCTCCATCTTATTATTAGACTAAATCCGTTGAGTATAGGCTAGTTATGAGGAGAGGCACTCATGCAAGAGACAAAAGCTTCAGAAGCTGATTACTGATTACAAGGGCCGAATCTAAAACCTAATTTATTAAGCTAAAAGCTTTGATCTACTTAGTTTCTAACCTTATTTTTAGGTAAGAGAATTGCCAGATTCTTTCTTTTGCCTTTTGCCTGTTGCCTCTTGCCTTCAGAAGCTGATAACTGATTACTGATTACTGATAACTGATTACTGATTACTGATAACTGAAAAAGCTAATTACTGTCGCGGTTGTACGGGGAAACCTTGACGCTGAAGCATTTCCGCCGCGTCTTGGCCGGGTTGATAGTTGATGCCGAGGGTAGAGGTGGCCGTATCTTCAATGATTTTGGGAGTGAGGAGAATAATCACCTCACTGCGATTATTCTTATTGGTTCGACTGCGGAATAAAGCCCCTAAAATGGGAATGTCCCCTAAAATCGGCACTTTTGTCTCAGAACTTTGTTGTGTTTCTTGGATAATCCCAGAAAGAATTAAACTCTGTCCATCCCGGAGACGAACTAAACCGGAAGTCAATTCCCGACGAATCAGAGGGGTAAGGGTGTTGACTGTGAGACCACCGCTATCAAATTCAATTGGAGACCCCGGAGAGGCAATGGTAGGGCTAACGGACAGGGAAATAAAACCGTTATCATCCACCTGATCGACGTTTACCGCTAAAGTTAATCCAGCATCAGCCAGTACAGGGGTAGTGGTGCGTACGCCACTGAGAGGATCCACCTGTGTGTTAACACTTTCTAGCACTTTTGAGGTCAGCTTAACGGTGGCCTGTTGACCTTCCTGCACCACCAGGGAGGGATCGGTAAGAATCTTGGCATTTCCTGTCTGAATTGACGCTTGCAGGGTCATCAGGAATTTTTGGGGATACTGGAATAGGGTCGGGGGTTCGTATTCATACTCTATTATTCCCGTCTCTGGGTCAATAGTAATATCACTCAATCCGGGTTGGAAGGGGTTAACAGTGCGACCAAAACTAGGGCGCGAATAGGGTGTTAGACCCCCTGAAAAGTCATTCGGTCCCTGGTTAACACGGCCAAAGGGAGCGCCATTCTGAATGTCAAAAAAAGGTGATAGTTCTGCTTCTCCACTCCCTGATATGATATTAAAAATCGGCACAACAGGCTGTGCAAAAGCCCCCGGTTTGGATACAGTCCCACTACTGGGTGGGTTCATATTACCAAAGTTCAGCACCGCCGCCCCGTTATCCTGAACAAAGAAACCATCATTAAACCCAAAGGAAAAACTACTGCTAAAACTGTCGGTATTGAGCAGGTTGACATCAATAACTTTGACGTTAACCACTACCTGACGGCGACGGGCATCCAGTTGGGTTAATAAAGAGGTGGCGATCTGGACTTGGCGGGGTTCGCCGATTAAATTGATAGAATTAAGGCGATCATCGGCGGCGATTCTTAAACCAGTTAAAAGTAAGGCCGCTTTTGAGCCTTCTGTGTTTTGGGGGGCCAGTGGCTCTAGGGTGGGAGGAGTATCCCGGCGACCAGTCACCCGTCCGGTGAGGGGATCGACGATATCCTCGGTTTGGGTAACTAAACGCTGGTATTCTGCCCCTTGGGTGGCGAGGAAAATGGCGGCGGCGACAGCTTTAACTTGGTTGAGGCGCAGGGTGCGGCTAATCAGATTACGAGCGCCTTGGGGTAATTGCGCCCCAACAAAGATAGTTGTACCCTGACGGTTGGCCTGTAGTCCGGAAACTAACAACACGGCGTTAAATATACTTTCCACCGATTCGTTAGTAAATTCTAGGGAAACCGTCTGAGTGGTGGCGTTGGCTTCCCCCTGGGCGCTGGTGAAAACGACGTTATAACCGGCATAGTTAGCGAGGGTCATTAACACTTCTCTAGCGGAAGCTTCCCGCAATAAAACGCGAGGTACAGTGATATTGCGATCAAATTTGATTTTTTCGGCACTAGCATCGATGTTAGAGATGGCAATGTCTCCCACCGGTGGGGCGACGGCTCGCGGTAGGGTGGGAGCGCCGGGTGCTTGGGGTGCGCCTTGAATGATAATTTCCGGGTTGGGAACCATGGGCGCACTTTGGGCGAGCAGTTTTTCACTGGCTAAAATGCGATCGCTGATTTCCTTTTGTACGGCATCGGGGGTGGGAAGGAGATTCTTCGGTTTTTTTTGTAAATTTTCTTGACTAAACTCTTGCGAAAATTCAATTTTTGATGTAGTCGATTTTAACTCTGAACCATCGAAGGATTCGGGGGTTTCGGCCAAGGCGCTCAGGGGAGCCATCAATAAAAACGAGGCAATTTGCGGGATAAACAGGGCATAGCGAGACTGATTCACTTTAATTTCACTCCTCACAATTAGGGGATTCAACGGATAAAAAACGCAATACTGACAATGGAATCAAGACTATTTAATCATTGAAAGTTCTCCTATTGGGGCGGACTAGCGGGGGGTTGACCTGCGGCGGGGGGTTGACCTTCGGCGGGGGGTGGCGGTGCTAATTTCGCCAATTCTTCAGCATTGAGAGGAATAATCACGTTGAGAAGAAAGGTGGTAGTAACGGGTTGATCGCCTTGGGGAACGATAGTGGCTTGATTTTTGCCGGTACTAACCACTTTGACCACCGAACCGCCTTCGGGCATTTGAGTATTGAGACTATTCAGCAAAATGAGCGGCTGTAATCTTTCTAAATCCCGAATAACCTCTTGGCTGTTAGCATAGTTCCCTTCGATCTTGACGTTAAAAGTTTGACGTTTGAGCTTGTTATTAACTGCGCTACCGAGGGAACTATCGGAGACCACCACTGGTTCTAGTGCTTGGGGTTGGAAACTAATCAGCTTAACATTGCGAGACTTAAATATATTGCTAATATCTAAGAGAATTGTGCTTAAGTTCTTTTCTTGAGCAAAAAGCGCCAGAATTTGCTGTTTAGTTGCCTCTTTTTGTTGCAACTGACTCTCGATTTTTTGGAATTTCGTGGCACCGAGACCGCTTGTTTGTTGATCTACCTGTTGTTGTTTGCTATCTTTATCGATTTGCATTTGCTGCAAGGTACTATAAGCGGGTATCACCCAGTTAAACAGCAGATAGAGGGAGCCAAGTAAACCTACCACACCGGCGGTGATGCCACTATTGCGGGGAGTAAAAGTTATCCCGAAAGCGGTGGGATACTGGTCAAGTTCCTCTAATTCCCTGTCCTCATTGGCAATGTATTCTTTAGTAAAGGTCATGGTTGAATGGCTCCTTGGCGTTTGAGGGTATTAATCCTGGTGATAACTCCGATCGCTCCATTCCGGGCAAGATTGGGCAGTTGTTCAATAGCGGGAGTATCACTTAATTGGGCGGTGATCACAAATTGAACCGCTTGGGGGAAAGTAATGCTAGTATTTTTGTACTCATTAGCCACCTGTACGGGCAAATCGGCCAGGGCAGCACTTTCGATCACCGTTTTCTTACCCTGTAAAAAAGGAGAAGCTTGTAGGGTTAAGAGATAATCATTGACTGCTTCGTAACTACTGGCAAAACCACTGATTTTTAACTGAGTAGCCGGATTCGGTTGCCCTTGCCCCGGGTTTGCGGGAACATCCACCTGTTGCAGACTGGTTAGCTGGACATTAGGGGGAGTTTGTAGGCGAATTTCTTGGAGAATGGCTGACCAAGGCCTAATCTGATTGAATACAGTTACCAGAGCTTGATTTTCAGCTTCTACCGCCGTTAATTGCGCTTTTAAATCCTCTATTTTTTTACTTTGGCCTTGCAGTTGACCTAATTTCCCGTCCAGTGTCTGAATTGTGGCCTGAGTTGCGCTGGTTTGCCAACCGACGATTAAACCGAGTAATCCCGTCAGGGCCAATAATCCGGCCCCCACTCCCACACCGATCAACAGGGGTTTTTGTTTACTCAGGTTAATAGCGGTGGGCATCTTGTCCACGGTGGTTTCTTTGTCCGTTTGCTTAAGATGGCGATCCTTGAGAAAATTAACGTCAAGACTATACATAATTTTTGTCTATACCTCCCGTAATCCTAAACCGAGAACTGTTCCTAACCCCGGTCTTCGGGTATTGGGAATCTCTTGATTGATATCTAAGTTCAGCGATGCGATCGGATCGATTGGCATGGTGGGGACGCTGAGATGTCGGGTAAAATACTCGTCTAGTTGTGCTATTCCCCCCCCGGGACCGGCTAAAAGTAACTGGACGATTTCCAGTTGCTCACTTTGGTTAACATAGAAGTTAATCGATCGCCGCAATTCATCGGTTAATTCTCCTAAAACCCGCATCAGTGCCATTATCCCAGCGTTAGTAGAGACTTGCGCGGTGCCAGTATTGGTGCTAAGACTATCAAAGCCAGTAATCGGGATTGTCATCCCCAAAAGAATCTCAGGACTGCGAGAGGTGGGCAAATTCAGCGCCCTGGCCAGGGCATTTTGTAGCTGGAAAGTACCGATGGGGACAGTGCGAGAAAATTGGGGAACTCCATCCACCACGATGGCAATTTCCGTGTTATCAAATTCTATATCGACAATCACAACGGCTTCATTGGAACTAAATTGTCGCAACTGTTCGCGAATTGTCCGAATTAGGGCAAAACTATTAATTTCTAGCACATCTACCTGTAATCCTGCCTGTTGGAAGGTTGACCTATAGGCATCGGTGATTTCCTGACGAGTGGCAACTAATAAGACTTGTACCTTTTCAATCCCGTCTTCACCCTGAAAGTAGCCCAGTTTTTGGTAGTCGATATCCACTTCCTCGCGAGGATAGGGCAGATATAAACTGGCCTCATGATTTAAGACTGTATCGCGCAATTCCTGATCGTCCAATTCCGAGGGAATGGGGATAATCCGGATAATTGACTCGCGCATGGGGACACCAGTAGCGACTCGTTTGCTAGTAATTTGATTTTCCTTGAGTAATTCTTGGATTAATTGCGCTAAAGCGGGGGAATCGGCGATTTTTCCCTCCTCAAAGATGCCTTCCGGGATATCCGACCAACAATATTTAACTAATTTATAGTTTTGTCCCTGTTTGGCGATCTGAGCGACGTTAATGCGCTCTGGGGTAATCTCTAAGCCAACACCTTGAGATTTTCTTGTCAACAGCTTCTTAAAAAAACTTACCATAGATTTTCCTGGGCAGCTCTAAGGGGATTGGTGATTAACAAAGCAAACAATTTTTTGACCTGATTTCATCTAGTCCCGATCAAGGCAGTAAATCAGTCTATCAACGATCTTGACTGGGTAAATTACCCAGAAAAGGTGAAAATCGAGGAGTAGAGAACCTATTCCTGTACTCGCTACGGCGGATTCAGGCTCAGTCTGGTACATCTTCTGAGTGGAAAGGCTTATCCAATAAGGAGTTGTCTGTGCCAGATGGATAGAGGAACCGCCGTAACCCGATTATCTTTGTTCAGCTCGAGGTTAATATCGAGGGGGTGAGAGGAGAGGAAGTGCCTATTGATGGTGATATTGTAATCAATTTTAGTGAAAGAACCAAGTCCAGACAAAAAATAGTTAACCTCTCCATCTCATTTCCTACTCCAGAAAAATTCCCTGGCGTTAGTTAGGGGTTGCTGAAAAAGTTTTTCCTGGGGGCAGGGTAAGCAAAGCACGACGTTTTTAGAAATTTTCAGCTATTTATTCGGAGAAATCGACTAAAAACGTTACCAGATAAGGATTTGAGAGAATGACATTTGAGAGAATGAAACAGCCCTACGACATCGGGGGGGTGGGGTGTGGGGTGTAGGGTTTTACCCATTTTCAGGGGGTCAATTACCTAATTTTCAGGGAAAAAGTGCCTAATTTTCCCCCCCGATCACTGCAAGGGCTGGCACTTTTTGATTTCAAAAAAGCCTAAAGATATTATCCAACAAGGTTTTTAGATTTATTTAGCCAAGCCTAGTTAGAATACCCAAGCACCTAGAAAAAATTTAATTTTTTCTAGGTGCTATTTTTTCCTGACTCCAGGAAACCGGCGATCAAATGCTTCTTAAGGGCGTGATTTTCCCGTATAATTAGGAGTTTGCACAGTGACAAAAGAAGTTAAGGAGCGAGTTCGATGGCACGAATGTACTATGATGAGGATGCCAATTTAGATTTATTAGCGGGAAAAACGATCGCTATTATTGGTTATGGTTCCCAAGGTCATGCCCACGCATTAAATCTCAAGGATAGTGGCGTTAATGTGATTGTTGGTCTATATCCCGGCAGTAAATCGGCAATCAAAGCCAAAGAAGCCGGTATTCCAGTGTATGATGTGGCCGAAGCCGCTAAAATTGCCGACTGGATCATGATCCTCTTACCAGATGAAGTGCAGAAAACGATTTATCTCAAGGAAATTGCCCCGAATTTAAGCCCAGGCAAGGTATTATCTTTTGCCCACGGCTTTAATATTCATTTTGGTCAAGTGGTTCCCCCGGATAATGTCGATGTGGTTATGGTTGCCCCCAAAGGACCGGGCCATCTCGTCCGTCGCACCTACGAACAAGGTCAAGGGGTCCCCTGTTTATTCGCCGTCTATCAAGATGCTACCGGCCAAGCACGCGATCGGGCAATGGCCTACGCTAAAGGTATCGGTGGCACTCGGGCCGGGGTTTTGGAAACCACTTTCCGCGAGGAAACAGAAACCGACCTTTTTGGCGAACAAGCAGTATTATGCGGCGGTTTAAGCGCTTTAATTAAAGCTGGCTTTGAAACCCTCGTGGAAGCTGGTTATCAGCCCGAATTAGCCTATTTTGAGTGTTTACACGAGGTAAAACTGATCGTCGATCTGATCGTCGAGGGCGGTTTGGCTAAAATGCGCGATAGTATTTCCAATACAGCCGAGTACGGTGACTACACTCGCGGTCCGCGGGTGGTGACGGAAGCGACTAAGGCCGAAATGCGGAAAATCCTCGAAGAAATTCAATCGGGACAATTTGCCAGAGAGTTTGTCCTCGAAAATCAAGCAGGTAAACCGGGATTCACCGCTATGCGTCGTCAAGAAGCAGAACATTCGATCGAAGAAGTCGGTCAAGATCTGCGGGCGATGATGAGTTGGCTAAAACGCTAGTTCTCTTTTTTTTCGGTGGAGGGTTGGGCGCCACCTGGCAATTCTTGCTGTTGAGTCCGCCCCTACACCCTACACCCCACACCCCACACCCCACACCCTGTCCCCAGGAAAAACTTTTTCAGCAGCTCCTACCTAGTAGATCGCCTCTCTTGATTTGACTAGACCGATCGCCCGTAAACCGGCAATCACACCACAACCGATCACCATACCGACAAAGGAACGAATCAGATTTTCTACGGGAATGATCGGAATTAAAGCGATCCAGACTTCTTCGGGCCAATTAAAAATCGAGTAGGTAATGGCGACGACCCCTAAATGGGAGAGGCCGCTGGCAGTCCAAGTACCCCCAAAAATTCCCGCAGCCACTAGGGCCAAATTATTACCTTTGATCCAATGAGTAAAAAGAGTCCGGGTTGGTAGGATAAATAATACCAAAGCCGACCAATCGACGAAAGCCCCGGCAATAAAGACTCCTGGCGAAATGCCGTTCAGTCCGATCGCCCGGTTAGCGTAGATAAACAGGGGAATCAGAAAAATTAACGTCAATCCTAACCACCAATAACGGCGTTTTTTGCCTAAAACCATCGTTCCCGCCACAAAACTGGACAAAATAGCCCCAAAGACCGAAATAGCGGGAATTCCTGCCGTGTAGGGGGCGAGGAAAGCCCCAATTAAGGCCCCAATGCCACCAGCGATCGCACCAGCAATCGGGCCGAGTAACCAACCCAAGAGGGGAAAAACCGCTTGACTGAGGGGCATACTACCGCCGGAAGCGAGGACAATGGAGAAGGGAATAAAAGAAAGGGTGGTGACAATAGCGGCTAAGACAACAATATAGGCGATCGGCGCACCATCAATAGCGGCACTACTGACAGCTTCCACTTTGCGTTCTTCCCCTTCGGGGATAATATCTAGGGTCATAGTTGCAAGGGTAATTCTAACTTTTCTGTCAACCTATGGTTTGATATTCTTCGGGCAATTATTGATTTTTTCCATAACAGCGCACGGTAATGTGATAGGGATGAAAAATCTCTAGGAAATCTTTTTGTAGGGTTTGAAAAAAGCTCTCAATAATTTTGGGATCGTCGATATGAAAGGGATATTCTTGATTAAATCCTTTGAAAAAATACCAGTTAATAATTAGCTTTCCTCCCGGGTTTAACCAGTCATAAAACTTTTTAAGTTGGGCTGTAGGTGAGGGCAAATGCTCGATGACATCCAAACAGATAATCGTGTCAAATTTTAGCCGATCAGGAATTTCCGTATAGAATGAGAGCTTATTAGTATCGAGATTTAATTGCTTGGCACGAAAGCGCACAAATTCATGATGTAGGGGATTAATATCGCAATAGATCACCTGTTCAACGCTGGAATTCATCGCGGCAGCCAAGGCATGAGTACCGATTCCGCCACCAAAATCTAAGACTTTTCCGCTCCCGTAATCATCAATTAATTTCAAGGTTTCCCCGATATATTCTTGACTGGATAAATGCCAAGCCGATAATTCAAATAAATAGTTTTCTTTAACTTTTTCCTGATAGAAATTATCTGGATTTGTCCAAGAAAAGTCTTGATGAGCTAAGGCCGCTAAGGAATCTTTTGCTATCGCTAATTTTGCTTGTAAAATTTCTTGGTCTAATTGTAAAAAGTTTTGTAGGTGTGACTCCAAATCAAAGGAATTGCGCTTGAATTCCGCAACCGAGGAGGATGATAGCAGGGAAGAATCTCGATTCATATATAGAGTGAAGCCAGGGGGAATTAACTAAGAAATCCTTTCGTAGTATCTCACAATTTGGCTAAATTATAAGTAGGGAGGCACAATTATTTGTAGGATGGGTTAGTAACCCATGCAGACGTTGGGTTTCATACTTCAACCCAACCTACGTTCATCTTATATTTAATTCCACCCATTTACTTAGGGTCTGCTGAAAAAGTTTTTCCTAGGGGCAGGGTGTAGGGTGTGGCCCCCCCTGCCCCCCCGACATCGGGGGGGCAGGGGGGGTGTGGGGTTTTACCGATTTTGAGGGGGTCAATTACCTAATTTTCAGGGAAAAAGTACCTGAATTTCCCCCTGATCACTCCCATATCTGGTACTTTTGGATTTCAAAAAAGTCTAAAAGTCTTATCCAGCAAGGTTTTTAGATTTATTCAGCCAGCCCTACTTAGCAGGAAGTTTTCGTTAAAATAGTAGTGCCAGTCTTTGGCGTATATCCGCAAAAACTGGCACCGTCCATCTAGTGACTTTCATATATTTAAGGTCTTTATCTTGGCTGACCTCATTTCAAATTATCTATAGTATCTCCTACTTTTCGCTATTTACCTCTATACTTAATTATTTTTTAATATTTACTTTTGTGAGGATTGGTCAGGTTTTATTAAGTAATGCTGCGGATGGAGGGAAACGCCGAGAATTTGTGATACCCACACCTCAAAATCGTGGATTGGATAAGCTTGCCCCCCCGTCAAGGGATTTACCATTGGTTTCACCAGAATGGTAAACATTCCCAGACGATTTCCCGCTAAAACATCGGTAAACAAGCGATCGCCAACCATAGCAATTTGTTGGGGGGGAAGTACCATGGCTGTCATCGCTTGTCGGAGTTTGCGTCGAGAGGGTTTCACCGCACCGAGAAGGTAGGGAAGTTGTAAATTATCAGCGATCGCACCGATGCGATTTTCACTGAGATTATTGCTGACCAACCAAATCGGTAGATAAAGACGCAAGGAATCGACCCAACGCTGTAAATCGTCAGAAACCGTCGTTTCCTGAAGGGGAACAAGGGTATCGTCCACATCGAGAATCAATCCCTTAATCTGATGCTGACTCAAAATCTCCAGAGTGAGACCGAGAATCGTATCCCCTAAAATTAAATCGGGTTGTAGAATTTTTGCTCTAGTCATTAACTTCTCAAAAATAACTGGCAGCGAGTCGATCGAACTCAGCTTGCTCAAAAAACGATTGCCCTCTTTAGTATAAATGACCGACAGCCTCTGAAAATCTTGCCCGGTCAATCCCTTCACTTGACCGCTTGAATCACCTGTAAACTGCCACCAGCGTATAATTTTTGTTGACAATCACGAAAACCGAGCGCCTGTAAAGATTGGATCAGATCCCGATCAATAAACTGCCAAGCGGTATCGGTTTCAAATAATTGCAAAAATAGGGCTAAAGAAGGCCAAAAAAGCGGGTTAGTGGGTCGATGAAAATCCACGAGGGCAAAAATTCCCCCCGGTCTGAGAACTCGATACACTTCTTTAAGGATTTCCTCTAACTGCTCCGGCTCCATTTCGTGGAGAGCGGCGCTAGTATGAACAAAGGCGAATTCTCCGGCACTAAAGGGCATTTTTTCGGCTAATCCCTCCACATAATGCGCTTGCGGCACCGCTAAACTAGCTCGCTCCAGGGCCCGGGGAGAGACATCTAAACCGGTACAGCGATCCGATAGGGGGACTAAATAACGGGTGGTTTGACCCGCACCACAACAGAGATCGAGGATAGGGTCATTTTTAGCGATTTTTAAACCTTCTAGGGCCAATTGCCGAAAACGGGACTCCCCACCCACTGCTAGGGCAGCCAGACGGGAGATACCATCGTAAAGCCATTGATATTGATAACTGAGGGGACGTAAAATTGTGGACAAGATCAACCTCCAAAATTTGATTAATTTCTATATTGTCTGTAATTTGTTTTAACGGTTCCACCGATATATTGTTAAACTTGGTAAAGAATCTGAAAATTTAAAAATTATCTGTTAACACTATGGGTCGCGTTGGCGTTTTATTATTAAATTTGGGTGGGCCGGAGCGGTTAGAGGATGTGCGTCCTTTTCTATTTAACCTTTTTTCTGACCCAGAAATCATCCGTTTACCGATCAAAGGATTACAAAAACCGTTAGCTTGGTTAATATCGACGCTAAGAGCGAGTAAATCCCAGGAAAATTACCGTCAGATCGGTGGTGGCTCTCCTTTACTCAAGATTACGGAAGCACAGGCCACGGCACTGCAACAACGTCTCGCGGAAATGGGCCGCGAGGTGAGCGTTTATATTGGGATGCGTTACTGGAATCCCTTCACCGAAGAAGCGATCGAGCGGATTAAACGGGATCATATCAAAAAATTAGTTATTCTCCCCCTTTATCCCCAATTTTCCATCAGCACCAGTGGTTCCAGTTTTCGTGTGCTGGAGGAAATGTGGCAGCAGGATCCCTATCTACGTTTGACGGAATATACTCTCATCCCCTCTTGGTACGATCATCCCACTTATCTGAGTGCTATGGCCGATCTGATTGCGCGAGAATTAGAGCAGTGTGCGAATCCTGACCAAGTACATATCTTTTTTAGCGCCCATGGTGTCCCCCAAAGTTATGTGGAGGAAGCGGGAGATCCCTATCAAAGGGAAATTGAAGAATGCACTAGGGCGATCATGCGTACTCTAAACCGACCCAATCAGTACACTTTAGCCTATCAAAGTCGCGTCGGTCCGGTGGAATGGCTAAAACCCTATACTGAAGATGCTTTAAAAGGGTTGGGAGAGCAGGGAATTAAGAATTTATTGGTCGTGCCGATTAGCTTTGTCTCGGAACACATCGAAACTCTGCAAGAAATCGATATAGAGTACCGAGAAGTGGCGGAAGAAGCGGGAATTGAACATTTTCAGCGAGTACCGGCTCTTAACACTCACCCGATGTTTATCGAATCTCTCTCCCAGTTAGTGGTAAAATCCCTAGAGGAAAAACCCACCACTTTCGAGCAAATTACCCATCCGAAAGCGAATATGAAAATGTATCCCCAGGAGCGTTGGGAATGGGGAATGACCACGGCAGCCGAGGTGTGGAATGGTCGATTAGCAATGATCGGTTTTCTGGCAATTATTATCGAATTAATTACCGGTCAAGGACCGTTACATTTTGTTGGTTTATTATAACCTCAAGCTTCGTTGCCATTGCTTTTGATGGTAACTACCAAGACAAGGTTGGGTTTAACTATATTTAACCCAACCATTGGCGATTTTATCTCTTAGGACATCATATTAGCAGAACGAACATTAACGTTAACTTCTAGCCTGCCATTGCCGAGCATATCTAACCCAGTGACGCTAAACAGATTAGCTTTAATCCCCCTTTCCTGAAAATTAGCCTGCAATTCTTTGATGAGAACCTCTTCCACTTTCCCTTCATCATCTGCTAGAGCTTGGACGATTTTAGCGGCGAAAGAGCCAATTTTTGCGCTTAATATTTCTTCCACATTGGTAATCTCGATAATAACCATTGATTTTTCTTCTTAGTAGAGGACAAAGAGCTTGACAAGCCAATAAGAACAGAATTTGCGAGAAAATAGAGCTGCTCTCATCTTAGGAATCAGTATAACCTGCACTGTTACCCCCTAAACGTAAATAGGCTTCAATAAAGCTATCTAAATCCCCATTCATTACCCCGGTAACATCGGTGGTTTCCACATTACTACGGAGGTCCTTAACCAATTGATAGGGATGAAAAACATAGTTACGGATTTGATTGCCCCAAGCGGCCTCCACCATATCGCCGCGAATTTCGGCGATCGCTTGAGCCTGTTGTTCCCGAGCGATAATTAACAATTTCGCTTTTAATAAAGCTAGAGCTTTTTCTTTATTTTGTAATTGCGATCGCTCTTGGGTACAACGTACAGCGATACCTGTGGGAAGATGAACTACACGCACGGCAGTTTCCACCTTATTAACATTTTGTCCACCCTTTCCCCCCGATCTAGTGGTGGTAATTTCTAAGTCTTTATCGGGAATTTCTACCCTCACCGCATCATCGCCCAAAATTGGCATCACTTCCACTCCGGCGAAACTGGTTTGACGTTTACCGTTAGCATTAAAAGGGGAAATTCTGACTAACCGATGGGTGCCTTTTTCTCCTTTTAGATAACCGTAAGCATAAGTTCCAGCAATTTCAATTGTCACCGATTTAATTCCCGCTTCATCTCCTTCTGATATTTCCGCTAAAGTGACTTTATATCCCTGTTTCTCGGCCCAACGAGAATACATTCTCAGGAGCATTTCTGTCCAATCTTGGGCATCGGTTCCCCCGGCCCCCGCATTAATCGTTAAAACTGCTCCTTTTGCGTCGTAGGGACCATTTAAAAGCTGTTGCAATTCCCAGCGATCGAGGTCATGCTGTAAATGAGTTAAATTGTCCGTTGCTTCTTCTAGTAAAGCTCGATCGGATTCTAATTCTAATAACTCGATAATTACCTTAGTATCTTCTAATTGTCCACACCAACTTTGATAGGTTTCTAAATAAGATTTACATTCATTTAGTTCTTGCAGGGTTTTTTGAGCAGTATCGGGATTATCCCAAAAAGTGGGGACGGCTGCCACCTGTTCTAAGTCTTTAATTTTGGCCCTTAAAGTGGGTAAGTCAAAGATAGTCCTGGGTTTTACCCAGGCGCGATCCTACTATCTCGATACCTTTTTTTAGTTCTGATATTTCCATGTTTTCAGTTAAGTAAGTGGTTCTAATTAAACGATAGATTTTGGGTTCGATCCCCCCTGCCCCCCTTGATAAGGGGGGTGCCGATCCCCCCTTAATCCCCCCTTAATAAGGGGGGCATCTAACAATTTTTAAAGGTTAAAATGGTACGATCGACCCGCGCAGGGGAGCAAGACTTTGTAAAGCGTTTTCAGCCTTATCACGACTACTAAACGCGCCTATTTGCCAGACAGAACGACCTTTGTAGGAAGTGGGGAAAGCGTCGGGATAGAGAGAACGAACTTTGCTGCGATCGCTATCGGTTTTAGCTTCAATTACTACTTTAAAACCTTTGCGGCCAGTATTGCTCATATTACCACTACTGGGATTAGCAGCTGGTCGATTAAAAGTAATCACATCCGATAAACTTCTCTGATTGCCTAGGTTGCGCGGTGGCGGTGGTGGTACAATTGCATTATTATTCTGGGAATTGGGAGGAGTTAGGGGAGGTAAATTAGGGGTAACTGGGGTCTGTGGCGTAAAATTTGACTCTGGTACTCGATTATTGACCACTGGCTGAGGATTGCTCTCTACTGCTGTTTCTGCAGCGGTAAAGGTATATTCTCGCACTTCGGGATTAGCAGAAGGATTAACCGGTGTTTCTGCTTTGACGGATTCTCTGGGGGGGGGTGTGGGGGGGATAGACGATTGGGTACCTGCGAGTAATTCCGGGGGAGGATTGAAACTGGGACTATCGGCAGTTAGATAGATATGACTGAGATTTTGACCGGCTAGACTACGTTTAGTAAAGCGCCAGCCATCGATGAGATAAATTTGCATTAAACCGGTCCCTAAACCTTTTGTCCGTCCAATAATTACCTCCGATTGCCTGGGATTGCGGGGGGTTCCCACGAGGACTAATTCCCCGTTGCGTTGTACGATACGCAGCAGGTATTCTAAACCGTAATCTTTGCCCTGAATGCGAAGGGAATAACCGTTACTGTCGGTGGCCCGTTCACAACTGCCGGTAAAATCGAAATCGAGGAGGAGAGGCTGAACAATGGTCGGTTCTGTGCCATTTACCGCCCAACATTGACGTTTTCCCGGGATTTGTTGCAAAATCAGTAAATCGTATTTACCGTTACCGTAGGGACGGGCAATAGCGATAAAATCCTCTTGATTAACTTCTCGTTGTTCAAAGAGAGTTGCTTGACTGGGTGTCGTCAGGAGACAACCCCCCAGAAGTGAAAACAGTAGGGTAAATTTTAGGGATGATTTTAGATTCATAAATAGGGAGCGTTATTATGGGGATCGTACTTGCATTTATTTTATCGATCTAGACGCAAGCCAGAGAATTTTGTTTTCAAAGGAAGAGACTCGACCTAATCCACAGTAGGATAGAGATTGCTAAAAATTGACTCTTGAGTAGAGTGGCAACAAGATGGCGAAAGCGGCGATTATTGGATTGGGAAGATCGGGAATAGCGGCGGCAAGATGCTTAAAACGGGATGGTTGGCAGGTGACATTAAGCGATCGCTCTGATTCTCCCGGCCTACAAGCAACCAAAACCAATCTGGAAAGGGAAGGAATTATTGTCAATCTTGGTCAAAATCTCAGTCTAGAGGCTTTGGAATTGCCTAATCTTATCGTGGTTAGCCCTGGCGTGCCTTGGGATGCCCCGATTTTAATTACTGCCAGAGAAAAAGGCATCGATACGATCGGAGAATTAGAATTAGCTTGGCGTTATCTGCAATCTTCCCCCTGGTTGGGGATTACGGGAACTAACGGCAAAACCACCACCACCGCCCTCTGTGCCGCTATTTTTCAAAAAGCGGGGTTAAATGCCCCTTCCTGCGGTAATATCGGCTATGCTGCCTGTGACTTGGCTTTAAAAGCCGATCAATACGATTGGATTATTGCGGAGATTAGTAGTTATCAGATCGAGTCTAGTCGGGATTTATCGCCGAAAATCGGCATCTGGACAACTTTTACCCCCGATCACCTCAGTCGTCATCAAACCCTGGAAAATTATTATCAGATTAAAGCCTCTTTACTGCAAAGAAGCGATCGCCAAATCCTCAACGGTGATGATCCCTATCTGCGTCAAATCGGTGTTAGTCAATGGCAGCAAGCTTATTGGACTTCTGTGAAGGGTAAAGATGCGCTTTTGGGCGATCCTAGTCGTGGTGTTTATCTCCAAGATAACTGGATCGTGGCTTTTGGGGAATTAATTGCCCCGGTTAATCTCCTGAAAATGGTGGGGAGTCACAATCAGCAGAATTTGCTTATGGCTGTGGCCGCCGCTAGATTGGCAGGAATCGAGAAAAAAGCCATTACCGAAGCGATCGCCACTTTTCCAGGAGTTGCCCATCGTCTAGAGTATATTTGTACCTATAAAGGACTAGACTTTATTAATGATAGTAAAGCAACTAACTACGATGCCGCCGCCGTGGGCTTACAATCCGTCCCTAGTCCAGCGATTTTAATTGCGGGGGGAGAAGCGAAAGCAGGGGATGATCGGGCTTGGATCGCTGAAATTAAGGCAAAAGTCGCCACTGTGCTGCTGATTGGTGACGCTGCCGCCGATTTTGCCCGTCGTTTACAGTCAGCAGGTTATCAAGATTATGAATGTGTAGAAACGATGGACAGGGCAGTTCAACGCGCGGCTGAACTAGGAACAGCAAAAGAGGCTAAAGTGGTGTTATTATCGCCCGCTTGCGCTAGTTTTGACCAATACCAAAGTTTTGAACATCGCGGCGATCACTTTCGGCAATTGTCCTTACAGTTGTAGGGAGATGGGGGATAGGAGATTTTTCAGTGATCAGTGAACAGTAATCAGTGAAAAGAAGGTTCCGAAGTTGGGTTCTATTGGAATTAAGGTGATCAGCTTATCTTATCGAAAAAAGGGCATAAGCCTTATGTCCCTACCATTAATATCGTGCCAGCTGTAGGGTCGCAAGGTTTGCGCCCATTATGTAACACTATGAACATTTTTCACCTGATGTCAAGAAGGCCCCGAAGTTTTCACCTAACACTGTCTACTTAAAACTGCAATCTGATAACTGATCACTGATTACTGATCACTGAAATCCCCAACACCCTAACAACCTAAAACCCTGTTGCAGACGACTAAGACGCAATTTTTGTTCCCAAAGATACTATTTTTTGGCTAAGTTGGGTAAAATCAGGAGGAGTTAACCAAAAAATTAAGAGAAAAAAAACGTGCTGGGATCGTCCTTCCATCTTGATCATCTTTTGAAGAAGCCCCTAATTATCTGCCTCTTGTCCTGTGTGGGTGTCTTGCTACCGATCCCAGTGTTAGGGACACCGGTGGCAGTGTTAAAAAGTCAAGAAAATGCCAATCAATGGACCGCTATCACCGAACGTTTGCAAAATGTCGGGGTTAGTTACTGCATTCTCCAAAGTAATCAGTGGCAAAGCGACGGGGATTTAAATAAAATTAAGGTTCTAATCATCCCCAACGTCGAAACTATTTCCGGTTTACAAGCCGGTGTCTTGAGTCGTTGGCTTAATCGCGGTGGTAAAATTATTGTCACCGGTCCGGCGGGGAATCTTTCGGAAGCTGCTGTGCGCAATCAATTGCGATCGCTATTTGGGGCTTACTGGGCTTATCCTCACTCCCAAGCTTACACCCTGCGGCCGACTAATTTAGGTGAACTGAAAAACCAAAAACCTTTAGCCACCAGTCTCCTCGGTGGCGTGGTTATCCCCACGGGAGTTAATAGCCAAACCGTTGCCGTCTGGGGGGCGCGCAACAATCCCCCCGCCGTTGTCCTCAATAATAACTCGATCTTTCTTGGTTGGCGCTGGGGCAGCGATGCCGTCGCTAATCTCGCTCTCGATAGCGCTTGGCTAGAAACCGCCCTGCAACGCTACGGCATTAATCGCAGTTCTTCTCCTAGCACAATTGCGCCCTATTGTCAAGGAAACTCAACAATAGTTAATAATATTAATAATACCCCAACAGCGATCTCGCGTAGCGAGCGCGTTGCGACCGCACCCCGTCGCCCTCTACCCCCGACTGTGGAAACTTCAGGTAATGAAACGGCGAGATTAAGTCCGAGTACCGGGCAAATTCCCCCCAAAGCGAGCCTAACTTCTCAACAAATTAGCCAGATGACGGCGGAATTGCAGGGATTAATCGGGCGTTATGGGGCGACTCTCTTAGCTTCAGAGGCAAGTAATAGTAATATATCCAATACTGATAAATCCTTAGCACAAGCATTTCATAATCGTGGGAAAAATTCCAGCGCATCAGATACAGCCAGACAATTCCGTTTAGCCCTAGAAAATGCCCAAGGAGCCTTAAATAATTTTCAGAATTTAATCGCCCAGGGTTCCTATACCCAAGCGCGGGAATTTTGGTTACAAGCGCGGCGAAATCTTTGGGATAATTATCCCACTAATCGACAATTTGCCCAACCAGAAATACGGGCAATGTGGTTAGATCGAGGCACGATCGTACAAGCTAAAAATGAGGAGGATTTAGCCAGAGTATTTGATCGCATGGCAGCAGCGGGTATTAATGTGGTCTTTTTCGAGACAGTTAATGCTAGTTATACTATTTATCCCAGTCAAGTTGCCCCCGAACAAAACCCTTTAACTAGAGGTTGGGATCCCCTCAAAGTTGCCGTTAAATTAGCCCATGAACGCAATATGGAAATCCACGCCTGGGTGTGGGTTTTTGCGGCGGCTAATCAAGCTCATAATAAAGTATTAGAGCAACCATTAGATTATCTAGGTCCGGTTTTATCCCGTAATCCCGATTGGAGGGCAACTAATAAAAGTGGTGGTTCCTTTGATTACAGTCAAGGCACGAAAAAAGCTTTTTTTGATCCCGCTAATCCCGACCTACAGAACTATCTTTTATCTCTTTACGAGGAAATTGTCAAGAATTACGATGTGGATGGCTTGCAGTTAGATTATATTCGCTATCCCTTCCAGAGTCAAAATTCTCATCAAACCTATGGTTATGGTAAATCCAGCCGTTGGTTATTTAAACAAATGACAGGAGTTGATCCCATTACTTTAAATCCCCGGGGTGCTTTATGGGAACAATGGACTAGCTTTAAAATCCGTCAGGTTGATACTTTTGTCTCGCAGGTTTCTACTCGTTTAAAACAGATTCGCCCCCAATTAAAAATGTCGGCGGCGGTGTTTCCCTTAGAACAAAAAGAACGGTTATATCGTATTCAACAAAACTGGGAAGAATGGGGACAAAATCAATGGATAGACCTGATATTTTTAATGACTTATGCTCTCGATACAGGGACTTTAGAAGATAAAACCCAGTCTTTATTTGATCGCCAAATTGCAGGAAATGCTCTGATTATACCTGGTATCCGTCTGTTAAAAGTACCTGATCAGGTCACGATCGATCAACTACAATTTATTCGCAATCTTCCCACCTCGGGATTCGCTCTTTTTGCCACAGAAAATCTCAATCCCAACCTGCAAACAATTCTTAATCGCATTCAGGGATCGATAATTACGAAAAAAGCGGAACCTTTACCCCACCGTCAACCCTTCAAAACCGCAGCATTGCGGTTTAATTTCCTGCGTCAAGAGTGGAGTTTTTTAATAACGAATAATTTATGGGCAATGGAGGAAGGAACCTTAAAAACTTGGGGGCAAGAAGTGGACGAAATGGCTAATTTATTAGAGCAATTAGCTAATAATCCCAGCCCTCGCAATTTGACTTTAACGCAAAATGCCTTAAAACGATTTAGCTATCAATTTAAATCTGTGATGTCCAGACAAAAAGATTTATCTGCCTATCAAATACAGGTCTGGGAAAATCGCCTCGCAACCCTACAAAGTCTCTTAAGTTATGGTCAAAGGGTTGAGTTTTAATTAGGATTTACTGAAAAAGTTTGTCGGTGGAGTCAGTATTCAGGAGACTCCGAGACAGTATTCAGGAGTTGAGAGTTGGGGTTTTAGGGAGTTGGGGTTTTAGGGTTTTGGGGTATTAGTTGAAATTCCCCTATCTCCCCACACCCCACACCCCACACCCCACACCCTCTTGTCAGAGGCCCGCCGGAATATGTAACAATTTATGGGAGAAACACCCAAGCAAATTCAACGAGAAAAACATGGCAGCTACAATTAAGAAAGGAGCTTTAGTCCGCGTGGTGACGGGAAACCTAGAAAATAGCCTCGAAGCCCTAGCCAGCGATCGCCGTTTACCCAGTTATATGTTCAACTCGACAGCAGAAGTCTTGGATGTAAAAGATGATTACGCTTTGGTTAAATTCTATGTTCCCACCCCCAGTGTGTGGCTAAAGCTCGAACAACTGGAACCCGCCTGATGAGGAATTGCCTCATCCATAAACCATGGCTGACTTCTACGATACACCCATCCCCTGTCAATCGCCCCGAGTCTCGGTTATTGGTGCTGGCAACGTCGGACGCACCCTGGCCCAACGCATCGCCGAAAAAAACCTCGCTGATGTGGTTCTCCTCGATATCGTCAATGGTTTACCCCAGGGTATTGCCCTGGATTTGATGGAAGCCCAAGGCATAGAACTGCACGACAGCGAGATTATCGGCACTAATAACTACGAAGACACGGCAGGCTCAGATATTGTCGTGATTACGGCTGGATTAGCCAGAAAACCGGGCATGAGTCGCGATGATCTCATGAATGTCAATGCTAAAATTGTCGTCGAGGCCGCCACTAAATGCCTCAAGTATTCTCCGGAAGCCATTTTTATTGTCATCACTAATCCCCTGGATGTGATGACCTATCTAGTCTGGAAAGCAACCGGTTTACCCCCCCAAAGAGTGATGGGAATGGCAGGGGTCCTCGATTCTTCCCGTTTACAAACCTTTATCGCCATGGAATTGGGGGTTAGTACCGCCGACGTTCATGCTATGGTTTTGGGTGGTCACGGTGATTTAATGTTGCCCCTACCCCGTTACTGTACCGTCAGTGGTGTGCCGATTACCGAATTAATGGACGAGATGACGATTAACCGTTTAGTGGAGAGAACTCGCAACGGTGGGGCTGAAATCGTCAAATTACTGCAAACTGGCGGTGCTTATTACGCCCCCGCTTCCTCTGCCTGTATAATGGTCGAGACGATATTGAGAAATCAATCCCGTTTACTGCCGGCGGCAGCCTATCTTAAGGGTGAATACGGCCTACAGGATGTCTATCTGGGGGTTCCCTGTCGCCTAGGCTGTCGGGGTGTGGAAAGTATTCTGGAAGTGCGTTTGACCGATGCTGAACGTCTGGATCTACACACTTCCGCTGCCTCAGTTCGTCAAAATGTTCATTTAGCTCTTGACAGTCTCAAGGTTTTGATGTAGTTAATACAACTCATATTTTAAGAGGGTACAGGGCAGAGAACCGTTATACAAGGGAGTGCGACCGGAAGAACGCAGACCGATTTGTTTAGTCAGTTCTTTGTTACCCGATAAAATATAGGCTGTCCAACCCTTAAACCTCTGTTTTAAGACATCACCGAAGGATTTATATAAGGCCCCTAATTCTTCGGTATTGCCCAATCTTTTGCCGTAAGGGGGATTACAGAGAATAATCCCTCGATCGCTCGTCGGTTCTAAGTCGGTGATGCTTTGCAAGCTAAAATTAATATGGTCCTGCACTTGACAAAAATAGGCATTATCCTCGGCCTGATGTAGAACCTCGTAATCGGCATCACTAGCATAAATTGGCGCATTTAGCTGAAATTTTTGTTTTTCTTTAGCTTCCTGAAGCAAAGATTGCCATAAATCCGGTTGATAGTCTGGCCATTTCTGAAATCCGAACTGGGAACGGGATAAACCGGGGGCAATATTTAAAGCTTTTAACGTCGCTTCGATGACAATGGTTCCCGAACCACAGAAAGGGTCCAAAAGTGCCATATCATCCTGCCATGCCGATAATTCTACCAAAGCAGCGGCGAGACTTTCTTTCAGAGGTGCGACTCCCATGGCCCGATGATACCCGCGACGATGCAAACTATGGCCAGAACTATCTAAACTAAGCACACAGCGATTTTTCTCGATATGAGCGTTAATTTGCAGGTCGGGGTTTTCTGTATCCACAAAAGAACGGGGATTCCCCTGTTGACGCTGTTGGTCGATAATAGCGTTTTTGATGCTTAAAGCGGTGTAATGGGTGTGATTGAGGCGATCGTTCGTTCCCGTACATTGTACCGCTAAAGTTTCCTCACTGCTGAGATAATCGCGCCAATCAATGGCTTGAATGCCATCATACAGTTCCTTCCCGTCCCCACAGGGAATTTCGGCAATGGGAACCAAAACCCGAAAAATAATTCTTGACCAAAGATTGACTCGATAGAGTAGGGCCAGATCTCCCTGAAAATGGACTCCGGTGAATACTGGTTTCACTTCTTTGGCCCCCAGGAATTCTAATTCCCTAGCGGCAATTTCTTCTAGTCCCCTAGCGGTAGTAGCAAAATAGGATCGAGTCATTTCAGTTATCAGTTATCAGTTATCAGATGTGAGGTTTCAGTTTTCAGGTTTCAGTGACTAGCGCCGGTCGTTGGTAGCTTGAAATCAGAAAGATTTTAATTTTTATCCCCTTGTAAATTCCCTATCTGATTCGCTCAAGTCAGTTAAAATGGGTGCATCTCATATTTTGTGATTTTCTCTCACCTATAGGTGAGCAGCAGAAATTATTAAAAGAGGGCGAAGGCAATTCGCCCCGACAATAATATTATTGCGCCAATGGTAGGGGCGCATCGTGGTCAGTGAGTTTATCGAACTGCGTGGGCCCAAAATTTCCTATAGATATTTCTCCCAAATTCAGCTGCACCCATAATAATCCTCTTTTGTCAAGGCAGAAATGCTTAAGAATTGTGTCGCTGTGGTCATTAGTTTTATCCTGACTCTGTGGATATCTCCTCTCCCCTAGAGTCTTAACCAGTAATTGAGATGCACGGGCAGCTAATCTACTGAGAAACCCAAAAAATGCGTCTTTGATTAGGATCCCGTCGGGGACTTTGTTCACCCATGACTTGCCGCGCTTGACTAGGATCGAAGCTGCGAGTAAATTGACCGCGTAATTGATTGACGCGTTCCTCCTTTTCTTGGACCGCCAAACGCACTTCTTCTAATTTTGCCTGTTGCATCTGTTGGTAGGGTAGCAAACGAGCGATCGCAAAAACTGCCGTGATGGAAATGGCGCTATAGGCAATAATTCGGAGCCAAATCTCGATGACTTGCCATTTTTGAGATTTATTACCGCCTTTTTGATTTTTTTGTGTTTTTTTGTCGGTTTGATTTCGATTAACTGTTCGTGCGGTCATAGATTTACGAGTATAAGTAAAATCGGTCAGAAAAGTGGCTAATTACTTTCAATTTACACCCAATCACTGATAACTGGTAACTGATGACCGATAACCGAAAAAACCCCAATCGGTCCACCCTATAGCTAGGTCAGACGGGATTAGGGTTTATTGAAAGCGATTTTACTTATAAAGTTCCGTCGCTAGACGAAAAGCCAAAATCCCGGGGATTAAAGCAATTACCAGAGCGACTAGAACTTGAGTATCAGAAAGCATTGCTGATTATCTCCTCATAAAGATATTCATCCAATACTTTCCGACATCATCGGGGTTCTCTGCATCATTTCGTTACAAGACTTCATATCTCCCCCCCCCGATGACGGTTATCTCCCCTAGAAAAGAAAGCTGTAAAAGCGTTAAGCTGAAGTATTGCCATGATTACATTTATTTTTACCTGCGGCCTCAATGTTAGACTCGCTCCTTGATTCATCTCTAACCCTTAGTCTAAAAACCCCGTTAATTCTGTTGGTTCTCATTGCCCTAGAAGCGGTATTATCAGCAGATAACGCCATTGCTCTCGCTTCCATAGCACAGGGATTAGGAGATCATCAGCGTCAACGTCAGGCCTTGAATATTGGCTTAGTTTTCGCCTATATTCTCCGCATGGTCTTGATTCTTACCGCCACCTGGGTGGTTAAATACTGGCAGTTTGAACTTTTGGGAGCAGTATATTTGCTCTGGTTAGTCTTTAATTACTTTGCCTCCCCTGAAGACAAGGACCACACCCATCATAGTCTCAAGTTTCAATCTCTCTGGCAAGCTATCCCCCTAATTGCCGTTACTGATTTAGCTTTTTCCCTCGATAGCGTTACCACCTCCATCGCCGTAGCCGATGATACTTGGTTAATCCTGCTTGGTGGTACGATCGGAGTAGTTACCCTGCGCTTTATGGCGGGTTTATTTATTCGCTGGTTAGAGGAATACACCCACCTAGAAGATGCTGGTTTTGTCACCGTCGGTTTGGTGGGTTTAAGATTGCTGTTGCGGGTGATTAGTCCCGATTTTGTGCCGCCGGAATGGATTATGATTAGTTTAATTGCTATCCTCTTTGCTTGGGGTTTCTCAAAACGCAACGATCGAGAACCAATAGAGAGTGATCCCATCCAATCTGATGAATTGCCATAAAATAATCATCAGGAGTCAGGAGTCAGGAGTCAGGCAGCAATGCTCTAAAGTTGATAAATATCAATCTAACAAAAACTCAAAGCCTTGCTGTACAAGCTTTACAAGCATGAGTTGTTAATAGTTTTGCATGACAGATTCGGTAGAGCCATTTTTTTATTTATTCTCCCCACTTCCCCACTCCCTACTTGTCAACCCCTCACTAATTACCGACCACTGAAAAGAAAATCCCTAGAAGATCATGCCATCTTTACCGACTCCATCTGCTGATACCTTAGAAAATTCTACTCGATCGCCCTCTTGGAAAATTAAACTCCTCTACGATGGAGAATGTCCCCTCTGCTTGCGCGAGGTCAATTTTCTGCAAAAACGGGATGCTGGGAGAGGATTAGTTGCTTTTGTCGATATTGCCGCCGAAAACTATAATCCAGAGGAAAATGGCGGTATTTCCTTCGCCGCAGCCATGGGACGAATCCACGCCGTACTAGCTGATGGTACTATTCTCCAAAATGTGGAAGTGTTTCGCCAAGTCTATGACATTTTAGGCATCGGTTGGATTTATGCCGCTACCAAATGGCCGGTTATTGGGTTTCTAGTGGATATTATCTATGAAATTTGGGCTTCTTGGCGATTAACCTTAACCGGACGACCAAATTTAAAAACAATCTTAGCAGAGCGTCAAAAACGTCTGGAATGCAACGCATCAAATCGTTGTTCTCGCTGAGTTAAAGTCTCCTAACTCTACACCCCACTCAGAATCACCCCTTGGGATGGGATAATTCTGCCCTAGCAATAAATGGTACTTTATTTTTTTGCCAGTTCCTGACCGCGACCTGCGATCGCCCAGAGATAACTAATTGCTAAGGCCAAAAACGTGAGGGGAATACTTTCTTTGACGATAAAAATCCCTAAACCGATCAGCACACAGGGAACAAAGGTACTTCCCTGACTGGTTAGGATAGTGGCGATGGTAGGCACACTGGTCAACCCGTAGGCGAACGCACACCAAACCCCCACCAGAATCAAAAACACGCTGACGATAACGATCAGACTTGTTAGGCTACTACTGGCGAACAGGGGAACGTAAATGCCGATATTATCGCTGCCGTTGGCGACGGTTAACGCAGCCACGCTATAGGTGCGCGAGTCAAACCAACCACCGAAGGGGGAATTTTTCGCACCCTCCAGGTCCACTTCGACATTCTCCGGCTCTTCCTCCTCCTCCTCTTCGAGAAGGGAAACGATGCCGAGAATCACAGGAACGAGGCCTAGATAGCGAATCCCTGGAGTAGGGATGAGAAAGCACCCCAAAAATCCCGCTAAACTGGCAATAACAAGCAGAATAAAGCCGATATACTGACCGATCACGATATCGCGACGACGGAAGAGTTTCCCCGTTTGGCTGAAGAGAATCGTCAGGATCAATATATCATCCAGGTTGGTGGCGACGAATGCTGCTACACCAGTGGATATCGCGATCACAATCTCGATCATCGTTTTTTTCCTTAAGATAGCCGTCGGGTTCGTTCGTTATACCTTAACCATGGCAGGGGAAACCGATCAATTAATCGGCAACAGGAGAATCCTACTACCCATCCCAATGGAGAAACTGTATTTCCGACGACCGATCGCCTTATCCCGGTGCGGGATGGAAAAAGAAAGCGAGGGTGATCACCGCGTAGGTCGCCACCAGTAATATACCCTCTAGCCAGTTCGAGCGACCGTCGTTACTGATCGAGTTAGCCAGCCACACCGCAACGGCGACGGCGACCAATTCAAACGGATCGAAATCGAGAGCCATCGGCTGACCGAGGAAATAACCCGCAATCACGAGGACGGGTGCGACAAAAAGTGCGATTTGCAGACTCGAACCGACGGTGACAGAAACCGCCAGATCCATTTTGTCTTTTAAGGCGACCCTAACCGCAGTGGCGTGTTCGGCTGCGTTGCCGATAATTGACAGCAGGATCACCCCCGTGAAAAGGGTTGTTAATCCTAATTCGCTCGTGGCTTCCTCTAGGGTATTAACTAACAATTCCGATTCGATCTCGCGTAGCGAGCGCGTTGCGACCGCCCCCCCGATGGTCACGAGCAGTAATATCCCCACCCACAGCCAGAGATTCGGCTTTTTTACGCTTACCGCTGCCCCCGACTCTTGAGCGAGAGTTGCGTCCCCCACCTCGTAAAGATAGGTATGGGTCTTCATCGAAAAAAGCAGACTCAGGCCGTACACGCCGATTAATACCGCCGCCACCGCTACCGAGAGACGCTGTATCGCCATCTCCTGGATTGCGGCGGAAGTGTATTGAACGGTCGTGGGTAGGAGGATCGCAGCGACGGCGAGATTCATCGACGAGGAATTTAAACGGGCGGTCACGGGCTGGAATTTCTGTTCTTTATAGCGTAAGCCGCCGAAAAACATCGATACGCCCGTTACCAGCAGCAGATTCCCGATAATCGAACCAGTAATCGTCGCTTTCACCACCTCGATCAAACCCTCTTCCAAGGCGGCGTAGGCGAGAATTAATTCGGTAGCGTTGCCGAAGGTGGCATTTAGTAAACCGCCGAGATTGGGACCGACCACGACGGCGATTTCCTCGGTTGCCTTTCCCATGTAAGCGGCAAGGGGAACGATCTCGCTACGCGAGCGCGTTGCGACCGCCAGACAAGCACTCAGAAAAATGATCGTCACGTCCCAATGGAGGAAATTCCCAGCGATCGAGATCGGGACAAAAACCAACAAAATGGCGAAAATCCAGTTTTTTATATTCATACCAAGGGATGTTTCGGGATCAAACCGCGCACGGTTTTGAAAAACAGACTATCAGCCTTTTTTCCGTTTCAATTAGCCGAATCGCCCAGTAATATACTCCCGGGCCTCGTCGGTTTGCGGATTGCCGAACATAACTTCCGTGGGGCTGAATTCGACTAATTTTCCCCGGCGTTTCCCAGACAAATCGGTTTCGGTGTTAAAAAATGCCGTCCAGTCGGCGATCCGCGATGCCTGCTGCATATTGTGGGTGACGGTGATAATCGTGTAACTTTCCTTCAGTTGTAAGCACAATTCCTCGACCTGACGGGTAGAAATGGGATCGAGAGCCGAACAGGGTTCATCCATCAATAAAACATCCGGCTTCATCGCGGTCGCAACGCGCTCGCTACGCGAGATCGCACGGGCGATACAGAGGCGCTGTTGCTGTCCCCCCGATAGTGCCGTTCCTTTTTCTTTCAGTTTGTCCTTTACTTCCTCCCAGATCGCCGCCTGCCGCAGGGAATACTCGACCAATTCCTCAAGATTTCCCTGATAACCGTTGGTTCGGGGCGCGTAGGCGATATTCTCGTAAATGCTCTTGGGAAAAGGGTTCGGACGTTGGAAAACCATCCCCACCTGTCGCCGTAACTTGACGGCGTTGACCTGCGAATCGTAAATATTCTGATTTCGGTAGAGTAATCTTCCCTCCACCTTGGCACCGGGGATCAGATCGTTCATTCGGTTAAAGCAGCGCAAAAGGGTACTTTTGCCGCAACCAGACGGGCCGATAAAGGCGACGATTTTTCGCGCGGGAATTTTAATATGAACGTCCACAAGAGCGAGAAACCCGTTATAAAAAACTTTCACTCCTTCCGCATCGAAAACACTGTGATCTGGGTTAAGGTGGGTAGTCATGGCAAAAATTCTCCTGAGTATGATTAAAGATGTGTTTCGAGGGCAGTGGGGAGTAGAGGAGTGGGCAATTAAGAACTTAAATAGACTTATCTAACCTCCCGCCTGCTGCCTGCTGCCTTCCCTAATTCGGTGTCGAATAGCGTTGACGTAGATAGATGGCGATGGCGTTCAGCGCCATGATCAAAAGGATCAGAACGATAATCGTTGCGGCGGCGGCATTGGCGAAACCGGGTTCAGGACGGGAGACATAACTAAAAATCTGAATGGGCAGTACCATAAATCGCTCGAATAAACCCGGATCGAAGGTCAGAAAACTCACCGCTCCCACCACCACTAGCGAGGCCGCGTCCCCGATCGCCCGCGACACGGAGATAATTACCCCCGTGAGAATCCCCGGCACCGCGTAGGGTAAAACATGGTGTTGGAGCGTCTGCCATTTGGTACTGCCTAGACCGTAGGAGGCTTGGCGGAGGGAATCGGGAACCGCCCGGATCGCCTCCCGCGCCGCAACGATAATGACTGGCAGCGATAGTAGAGATAGGGTTAAGGCCCCGGAAAGTAGGGTAGAGCCGAAATTCAGTAAATAGACGAAGACCCCTAAACCGAGTAAACCGTAAACGATCGAGGGAACCCCGGCCAGATTGCCGATATTCACCTCGATCAGCGCCGTCCACCAGTTTTTCGGGGCGTATTCTTCTAGGTATAGGGCAGCGCCCACCCCGATGGGCACCGCTACCAAGATCACGATTACTCCCAAATAGAGGCTACCGATAATCGCGGGGCGAATTCCCCCGCGCTCGGGAAAACGGGAGGGGGTTTCCGTGAGAAAACCGGGGGTGAGTAGGCGGGCCAGTCCGTCATGAAAGACATTGAGCAACAGTAGAGCGAGAACGAATAGACCGATGAGTAATCCGATCAAGAAAACATACTCGTAGATTTTGCCGATGGTTTCTCGGCTTTCGAGTCGATCGTTAAAGACGGCCGTATCCCTAGTAGGAGAAGATTTAACCATGATAATTAGTCGTATTTTTCCTTAAAGCGATACCCCAAAGAAAAACGCTCGCTGTTTCAGCAAGCGATCGAAACCCTAATAATTCCACCTTGTCCCTTTTTCGCCACCGCTTCGCCATCCCTTGCCATTTCGAGTGTCAAGA
>VYMB01000071.1_pt1 | contig 38931 bp, 23 predicted proteins | sample 5115321 | NCBI WGS metagenome assembly VYMB01 (sample SAMN12291794, study PRJNA351875) | freshwater metagenome | isolation source: freshwater lake | place: USA: Michigan, Wintergreen Lake | collected 2011-08-02 | reverse complement strand
GCGGCTGGCGCACCGGAATTGGCGGGCTTGGGCTTGTCGAGCTTGCGCTCGACATCGTGGCGTGGTCCACGAGGGCTCTGGCATACGGCCGCCCGGGACGGGCGGCCCACCTCCCAAAGTTGTCCAAGACCGCTGGTGGTTGGTTCGGTTGGGACCAAGTCCGTGTTCGCTTGATCATCGGGCGCGGTGGGGGCTTTGTCGCCATCGACTCTGCTGCCCACCTGCCGCCGCTTAAAGCGAACAGAGGAACTTGGTGACTCGTGACGGGCCACCAGATGCGCATTTTCGCAGAATGTCTGGTGTGATGCAAGAAGAATCGGGGCCGAGGACATGGATTGAGCGCACAAACCATGTCCAACATGCAGAAATTCTGCATGGGCGTCGGTTAGCCGAGTTGTTCGATGGCTTGGTCGACGTTCTTTACCTGGGTGATTTCGATGCTCAGTTGTTTGGCGAGAGCTTTGGCGTCTCTGGTTGCGGGGCAGAGGACGCGGGCGCAGCCGAGGCGAGCGGCTTCGCGGATGCGTTGCTCCAGGTGCGGGACGTTGCGGACTTCGCCGCTGAGGCCGACTTCTCCGAGTGCGCAGGTGCGTGGCGGAATAGGTTTGCGGTAGTGAGCGCCGGCGATGGCGAGGAGCAGAGCAAGGTCGCTGCTGGGGTCCAGGACTTTGAGGCCGCCGACGCTGCTGGCGAAGATGTCGCGGTCGGCGAGGCGGAGGCCGGCGTGTTGTTCGAGCACGGCGATGAGCATGGCCATGCGGTTGGCGTCGAGGCCTGAGCATTTGCGTTTGGCGGCACCGAGAAAGCCGGTTGCGGTCAAGGCCTGGACTTCGACCATCATGCAGCGTGTGCCGGTCATGACGGGCGTGAGGACGCAGCCGGGGCGCGGCTGGTCGTGTGCACCGATGGCGGCGATGACGCCGCCTTCTTCGAGTTCGCGCAGGCCTGTGCCGGTCATTTCGAAGAGGCCGATTTCAAGCGTGCTGCCGAAGCGATTTTTCACACTGCGGACGACGCGGTGGCTGTGGGTGCGATCACCTTCGAAACTGAGAACGACATCGACCAAGTGTTCGAGCAAGCGCGGGCCGGCGAGCTGACCGTCTTTGGTGACGTGGCCTACGAGGACGACGGCGATGTTGGCCATCTTGGCGAGGTAGACGAGTTCGGCGCAGCAGCGGCGCAACTGCGTGACACTGCCAGGAGCGGCTGTGATGTCGCCTCGGTAGATCATCTGGACAGAGTCGATGACGAGGACGCGCGGCTGGACTTTGCGAGCTTGCTCGACGATGCGGGCGAGGTTGGTATCGTGGAGAAGGAAGAGTGCCTGTGTGCCGGAGTGCGGGGAGGAAGTACCGGAGTGCCGAAGAGACGAAGTGCCGGAGGCGGGGCGCGTGGTTGCGTCCGCTGCTTGAAGCGGCGTGAGTTCTGCGTCGTTGAAGGCGATGCGTTTGGCGCGCATGGCGACTTGTTCGACGCTTTCTTCGCTACTGACGTAGAGGACTTTGGTGCCTTGGCTGGCCCAGGCGCGGGCGGCTTGGAGGAGGAGTGTGCTTTTACCGATGCCGGGCTCGCCGCCGACGAGGACTGCGCTGCCGGGAACGAGGCCTGCGATGGATTTGTCGTTGAGGGTGGAGAGGCCCAGCGTGCGATCGAATTCGCGGAGGCCTGTGGGGAGGCGCTCGATGTTGGCGGGAGCGGCATCGACGTCTGCCAGCGCGACTGCACCGGCGGCGGGCGCGGCTGCGAGTGCGTCGGGCTCCGCGTCGGCGGTGGACTGGACCTGTGTCCATGCGAGTGCGCTCATGCGCTGGGGGTCTTTCTCACTGGAGGGGTCGATGGTGGATTCCTCGAGCGAGTCCCAGGTGTTGCAGTCGGGGCATTTGCCCATCCACCTTTGCTGGGTGGCTCCGCAACTGCGGCAGATGTAAACCTTGCGCACTTTGGCCATGAGGGAGGTTATCGAGCCTGACGGGTTGATTGTGCGGCCGCGGAATTTGTGCACACAGACGGGTGAGACTCACTTGTGAACGGCGGCGCGACGATGGAAAGGGCGTGGGGCGTGGAACTGAAGAGAAGTCGGCGCGGGGACGCCGCTCGGGCATGATTCTTGCGCCGGGTATGGCGGTGATGCGCAACCTGCGGGTTCTGCCCAAGTTCATTGTGATTGCATTGTGCTTTGCGTTGCCGCTGGGGTGGCTGCTGAGCAGCTATGTGCGTGAACTGAACGAGAAGATCGCGTTCAATGCGAAGGAACTGGATGGCGTGGCGTACTTGCAGGGGCTGGCACCGATCATGCGTGTGCTGGAGCGCGGGGATGATGCCACGGCGGAAGAGTTAACGCAACTGCGCCAAGCAGTGAAGGCGATGGATGCGGTGGATGCGAAGTATGCGACGCGACTGCAGACCAGCGGTCGTTGGACGGGCATCAGCGCGCGGCTGGAGACAGCGCGGGGCGAGCAGTTCGGGCCACTGCTGCGTGAGGTTGCGGGGCTGGTGTCGCATGTGGGTGACACATCGAACCTGATTCTGGACCCGGAGCTGGACACCTTCTATCTGATGAACTCGGTGATCGTGACGCTGCCGACGATTGCGCAGAACACGGCGAGCGTGCATGAAATCATTGAGCAGGAAGCACCATCGCAGGGGGACAAGCTGCGGGCGCTTGGCGCGATCGATGAGCAGTGGCAATCGACGGTGCGCGGGTTGCGGGTGGCGATGCGGACGCAGCCTGAGCTGAGCGAAGAGCTGGAACCGGTGATTGAACGGCTGAGCGTGCACCTTGCAGAACTTGCGAGCAGCAATCAGGCAAGGCACGCGAACTTGTCGGCGTTTGCGGATGAGATGTGGGGCCTGTACGACACGTGCAACACGCAACTGCACGGGCTGATATCCCGGCGCGTGGCGGAATATGAGGCAACGCAGCGGTATGTGGTGACGGTGACTGCGCTGGGCGGCGTGCTGGCGGTGTATCTGGCAATGGCGCTGGTGGCGGATGTGAAGCGCACGGTCAAGCGCATCGGGTTTGTGGCGGCGGAACTGGATGCGGGACGGTTTGCTGACTTGACGGCGACGAGCCGGGATGAGATCGGCGAAGTGACGGCGAGCGTGGCGCGGATCGCGCAGCGGATGAAGGGCGAGCGCGACCAACTGGTGCAGGAAGTTGTGACGCGGGTGCAAGCGGAAGCGGAACTGCGCGCGAGCGAGCGGAAGATTCGCGAGATGGCCGACGCGCTGGCGGCAGTCGTGAAGCAGATGGACGCGAAGGGGAATGTGTCGTTCGTGAATCGCTTCGCGACGGAACTGACTGGGCATGATGCGGGTCAGTTTGTGGATCAGCAATGGCGCGGGATGGTGCATGAGGATGATCGCGAGCGGGTGGCGACTGTGGTGCAACAGGCTCTGCTGCGGCAACAGGCGTACGAAGTGCGCTATCGCGTGATAACGGCGAAGATGGAGCAGCGATGGCTGCTGGAGCGCGGCGTGCCCACGCAGGATGCAAGCGGCGCGCTCAGCGGGATGATCTGCTGCGCGACGGACATGACGGATCTGCTGACGGCGGAAGAGCATCTGCGGTGGCAGGCGAGCGAGTTGGAGAAAGCCGTTGAACTGGCGGAAACGGCGAACAAGGCGAAGAGCAACTTCCTCGCGAACATGAGCCATGAGATTCGCACGCCCATGAACGCGATTCTGGGGTACTCGGATCTGCTGCTGGACCCGATGCTGTCAAGCGATGATCGCGCGAGCCATGTGCACACGATTCGGCGGAATGGTGATCATTTGATGGCGATCATCAATGACATTCTGGATATCTCGAAGATCGAAGCGGGCGAGATGCGCGTGGAGAAGATCGCGTGTGAGCCCATGCATGTGGTGGAAGAAGTGCGATCGCTGATGCAGGTCCGAGCGCGAGATCGCGGGCTTGCGCTGCATGTGACGATGCACACGGACATTCCCAGCAGGGTCATCAGCGATCCGATGCGCGTGCGGCAGGTGCTGATCAACCTCGTGGGGAATGCGATCAAGTTCACGAACTGCGGCAGCGTGTCGGTTGGGGTGTGGTTTGAGCAGGGCAATCAGCTGCGGTTTGATGTGACAGACACGGGCATTGGGATGTCGCCCGAACAGATGTCGCGGTTGTTCAAGCCCTTTGCGCAGGCGGATGACAGCATGTCGCGGCGGTTTGGCGGCACGGGGCTGGGGCTGGCGATCTGCAAGCGGCTTGCGAGCATGATGGGCGGCGATGTGGCGGCGCAGAGCGCGCCCGGCGTGGGCAGTTGCTTCACGTTCACGATTGATGCGCCGGCGACGAGTGATGCGAAGATGCTGCCCGCTTCGGCGGATGCGCATATGGCGCTCGCGCAGCCTCCGTCTGCGCCGACGACGGGCAAAGTGCTCCAGGGCGTGCGTGTGCTGCTGGCGGAAGATGCCCCGGATAACCAGCGGCTCATCGGGCATCACCTGCGGGCAGCTGGCGCGGAAGTGACGCTTGCGGAGAATGGGAAGATCGCAATTGAGGCGGCGATGCAGCAGCGTGAGAATCGCACTCCCTTTGATGTGATCTTCATGGATATGCAGATGCCAGAGATGGATGGGTATACGGCGACGAGTCTGCTGCGCGAGCGCAGGTATACGGGGCCGATCGTTGCGCTGACGGCGCATGCGATGGCGGATGATCGCGAGCGGTGCCTTGTGGCTGGATGTGATGACTATCTGACAAAGCCTGTGGAAAAGGCGAAGCTGGTGGGCATGGCGAGTGTGTGGGCACAACGGGCTGCGCAAAGAGGTACCGAGCGGGCGGCGTGAAGTGGCGAAATGTTTCGATACAGGAACGGGGTCTTCAAGCGTTCTTCAGAGAACGCCGACTTAGGGGCCGGGAAGTGCGGATGCAATTGTTATGAGTGCGACGACGGATTACATTCTCTTTGTCGCGGCGTGCACGGGGCTGTTTGCTTTGGTGCAGATCGTCATGCGACGCACGCACACCAAGCGGCACCTGCCGTGGTGGTCGTGGGCGGTGCTGGGTGTGATCCTGGGGCCGACGATTCACATTGCGCGAGATCGCGAGCATGCGAAGAAGCTGGACATTCAGCAGTCGATGAGCGGCATGGGGCCGACGTATGTGGCTGAACTGGTTGATGCGGGGTATCTGGGTCTGTCGCTTGAGACGCCTGCGGATGATCCGACGTATCTGCGACTGATTGAGAAGCAGAAGCTGTGGCTGTCGCTGAATCCGAGCATTGCGGATGTGTGCACGTTTGTGCGGACGCCGGAGGGTCCGGCGGCGCTGCTGCTGGACTCGGAGACGGATTACAACCGCGACGGGAAGTATGAAGGCGAGACCGAGGCGCGGACGGCGATCGGCGAGCTGTATGAGGAAGAAGATGAATCGCTGACGCGAGCGTTCGGAGGCGTTGAGACGTTTAATGACGAGGTGTACGCCGATCGCTGGGGGACGTGGATCAGTGCGAATTATCCAGTGTTCAATGCGGACGGCAGCGTGCACTCGGTGTTTGGGATTGACTTTCCGGCGTCGTCGTGGGTTACGGCGATGGCGGAATCGCGACGTGCGGTGCTGCTGGTGGGCGGCGTGATGGTGCTGCTGCTGCTGGGCGTGGCGGGCGTGTATGTGGTGATGGGTGAACTGGTGCGCCAGCGCGAGATGGAAAAGGAACTCGCAGAGAGCCATGCGAAGAACGCGCACGCCTTGGCGGATGCTCGCAGCGAGTTTCTCGCGAACATGAGCCACGAGATTCGCACGCCCATGACGGCGATTCTGGGATATGCGGAACTGCTGATGCATGAAAGCTCGCTGACGGACGATGAGCGGCGTGCGCACGTTGTCACTATTCGGCGGAACGGCGAGCACTTGCTTGGGCTGATCAACGATGTGCTGGATCTGTCGAAGATCGAGGCGGGCAAGGTGGAAGTTGAGTCCATCGTGTGTGCGCCGATTGATGTGGTACAGGATGTGGTGAGCCTGCTTGCGCTGAAGGCGAAGCACAAGCAGCTGACGCTGAAGGCGGAGTTCGCGTTTCCGCTGCCAGCGACGATTACGAGTGACCCGCTGCGGCTGCGGCAGATTCTGGTGAATCTGTGCTGTAATGCGATCAAGTTCACGAAGCAGGGCGATGTGACGATTCGCGTGCATCATGATGCGGCGAACGGGCTGATGCGATTTGATGTGGTGGATACGGGCGTGGGGATGACAGCGACGCAGGTCGCGAAGATCTTCGGCGCGTACTCGCAAGCGGACGCCAGCACGGCACGGCAGTTTGGAGGCACGGGCCTGGGGCTCAACATCTCCAAGCACCTGTCGAAGCTGCTGGGCGGTGATGTGGTGGTGACGAGCGAACCTGGCAAGGGCAGCACGTTCAGCGTGACGGTGCGCACGGGTGATGTGAGCAACGTGAAAACACTGACGGCGATGCCTGATGTGAACACGAACACGCAGACATCGAGCAGCAGCGATGCACCAATGCTCAACTGCCGAGTGCTGCTGGCGGAAGACGCAGTGGACAATCAGCGGCTGGTCAGCTTTCTGCTGCGGAAGGCTGGGGCGCACGTGGAGCTTGCGGAGACCGGCGTGCAGGCGCGCGATGCGGCGCGGGATGCGTTTGTGAAGGGCAGGCCGTTTGCAGTGGTGCTGATGGACGTGGAGATGCCTGAGATGGACGGGCTGACCGCGACGCGCGAGCTGCGTGCGACGGGATACACGCTGCCCATCGTGGCATTGACGGCGCATGCGCTGGCAAGCGAGCAGGAGAAGGCTCGCCAAGCGGGGTGTGATGATTACCTGACCAAGCCTGTCAACAAGCAGCAACTGATCGCGACGGTGGCGAAGTTTGCGGCGGGGACGCAAGTCCGCAAGGCGGCGTGAGTAACGCGGCGAGCAGCGGTGCAAATTGACGCTGACACGGATTCCCAGCGAGCATGTGGAGTTGGGGCACGAAAAGAGCCCCTCGTCGAAAGACGAGAGGCTCTGAGCATGAGCATGGCGCGGCGCGCGTCAGTCGCACTGTCCGCCGGCAAGCACGCGGAAGAACGCGATCACGTCGGCATCTTCCGGGTAGACATCGTTGTTATTGAAATCAATGTCATTGCACTGCTGGCATGTCGCGCCGGCGAGCACGTTCATGAAGTCAATGACATCGAAGTCCTCGGGGTAGACGTTGTTGGCGTTGAAGTCGATGCTGTCGCACCCGACGTTTCCGACAAGTGTGATTCTGGTGCGATACGTATCCACGCCGGGGGCCTGAATCATGCTCTGTGTGGCAAACATCACGCCCGAACCCAAGGACACGCATTGCTGCCAGTTGTCTCCACCTTCGGTACGCAGCAGTTCAAAGCCGTTTGGATCGAGAACAGCGCCTGCCGGCGAGACGCGAGCGGCGTAGATGTCGGTTCGCTCGTCGTAGTTGGGATGATTCCGCTGATCTTCCCAGGCGAGAAGGAACGCACCGTTCATCCATGCAACGGTCGGACGCAACTGACGGCGTGGTGCGTTCACGACGGTGAATGCGGGACCGGCGAAGGTAAAGTCGGCGTTGAGCATGCGGGCGGCGATGGAGTTGTCAGCGCTGGCGAGGGAGTTGTTGCGCCAGGTGTAGAGGTACTTTCCCGTCTGTGGGTCGCTGAAAGCGATGTCGGGGCTGCCGCCTGAGGCGCCGCCCGGCACTTCGGTAGTCGCGATGAGTTCACCAGCGGCGTTGAAGCGAGTGAGCCACAAGCTTGCCTGCGGGTTGATGTGACTCCAGTTGCTCTGGCCGACGATCATCCACTGGGCGGAATCGCTCCGCACGCGAACGTTCTGGACGTACCCGGTGGCGACAACCTTGGAGGTCGCGTCGAGCACGGCGCCTGTTGGACCGTCTACGCGCTTGAAGTAGCTGTCGATGAACTGCGGCGTGAGGCCGAAGCGCTGAGCGGCGATACCGAAGTCATCGCCGACGGCAGCGATGGCGGGCTCGAAGCCCGGCATGACGCTGATGGGACTGGCATCGACAAAGTCCCCTTCGGGCGTCATGCGCCGGGCGTAGACAACATTGCCGGTCGCCCAGGTAATCATGAACACTTCGCCATTCCAAGCGATGCCGGGACGACCGAGATTCAGGCCGGTTGTGACGACGATGGGCTCTGCGTCCAGGATGTCGCCATCGGACTGCAGGCGCGTCACGATGATGCGATCGTCACCGGCGGCGTCGGAGCGATCACTGAGGCTTGCGATGGCGATGAGTTGGCCGGCGCGGGCCATATCCGGCGTGCGATGCATCGCGGGACTTGTAGACAGCACGCTCGAAGAAACGACGGCATTACTGGAACTGAATCGAGCGATCTTGACGTCTGATCCGTCGAGTGGGGTCGTGTCACCCCAGACGAGTGCAGCACCACCAGCGGGAAGTGCGGTCGCACGCGGCGTTGTCATGGTCTGAATCGTGGCGGCGGTGAATTCGACGCCTTCGGGATCGAGATTGACGTTGCTGGGGCTGACGCGAGCAGTGCGAATGTTGGCAACGCCCGGTTGCCATGCGACGAACCAGTTTGTGCCGTCGTGCGAGATCGAAACGTCGCCACCACTGGGGGAGAGTGTGGACAGCGCGATACCGGCGGGGGTGGTGAGCGTGCCGGCATTGCTCATGACGCTGGCGCGCAGACTGACGAAGTCACTCCAGACGACGAAGAACTGGGAGCCGTTGGCACCGATGTTGGGGCTACGAGTCACGAAGGTCGCAGCGAGGGGAGAAAGCGAGGCACTGACTCGACCAGCCTTGTAGGTGGCGGGCGTGTCGCGAAACTCGGTCGCAACGACGAGATACTCGCCATTCTGGTAGATTGCGGAGGCAGGGCCGTAGGTCCACTCCATGATCGTGCGCCAGGTAGCATCGATGAAGGTTCCATCGTTGGCGAGACGACGCGCAACGGTGTTGTATCCGTAGAACTCGGGACGCAACTGATCTGTCATCACGAGCCACGCGCCGTTGCCGCCAGCGATATTGAAGTACTGCACGCCGTTGAAGAGCAGGATACCAGCAGCGTCGAGGGATTGGCCGGCGGCGGTGACGCGAACGGCGCGAGAGTTCTGGATGAAGTAGCCGTTGGTAGGATCGGGGTCGTAGGAGTCGAAAGCGACAAGCCACGCGGACCCGTTCCAGGCGACCTTCGGGTTGCGCTGTTCGCCCGCACCGTCGTACACCACAAAGGGTGCGGCATCGAGAGGTTGGCCGTTCGCATCGAGTCGTATCGCGTAGATGTCGCCGTCGCTTTGCAGCGTGTCAGCATTAGCGGCGCGGCGATCAGACCAGACAACCAGTGTGTGCTGGTCACCGCGGCAGAGCGCCGGAGAAGACTGAGCATTGGCAGTGCCATGCAGGACGTTGTCGCCCGGCACGATTCCGGCCTGTCGGACAAGCGGCTGAGCGTCGGCACGAGTTGCTGTGATTGAAAGGACGACAGCAACGGAAGCGACGGTGGCGAGAGAGAACGACGGACGAAAGACAGCAGACGCGCGCATGGCGAACCTCCGATGAGCGACTCATCATCGCGCCGGGTTGTGCCCGCAGCCGCTTCTGGAGGTACATGCGGCGATGGGCGGCATCTGATGTCAGGAATTCCGCAATTCGACTCTTGGAGCGCACGGTGACCTGTCACGCGGCGTGAAGCTGGGGATGACGAGCGTCGTGTGACGCAGCACGTGCAGTTGTGGTTTTCCTGCGAAAAAACGGCGGACCACACACACGTAGAGCGTGTCGTACTCCATGGATTTCCTGCCGGATTTCGCCCCGCATCCCGCTACACTTTCGCACTGTCCAGTTTGTCCGCTTTGCGGCGTGCATGGCGCGCCGGTTGGAGGTTTGATACATGACCAAGATGCAGTCCGCTCCCGTGAAGCCTGTCGCGGACATCTCCAAACTTGCCAAGCTGTGGCCCACGCCGCAGGAGATCGGTGACAAGCCGATGATTTGGGTGAACGGTCGCATGGTGCCCAAGAGCCAGGCGATGGTGAGCGTGTATGACCACGGGCTGCTGTACGGTGACGGCATCTTTGAGGGCATTCGTGTGTATCGCGGGAAGATCTTCAAGTGCGAGCAGCACATGGATCGCCTGTACGCGTGCGCCGAGAAGATTCACATGAAGATTCCCATCTCGCGCGAAGAGATGATCGCGGTGCAGCGGCACTGCATTGAAGTCAACGGCTTCCAAGAGGGGTATATCCGCCTGGTCGTGACGCGCGGCTTTGGCACGCTGGGGCTGGACCCCCGCCGCTGCCCGGTGCCTGGCGTCATTTGCATCGCCGACCAGATTCGGCTGTATGCGCCGGAGTTTTACGAAGAGGGCATGCGCGTGGTGGTCGCGAAGCGGCCGAAGACGCCGCGCGAGTGCCTTGATCCTCGCGTGAAGAGCCTGAACTACCTGAACAACATTCTCGCGAAGGTTGAAGCGATCGACGCGGGCTGCGATGAGGCCATCATGCTGTCGACCGACGGCTGGGTGACCGAGTGCACGGGCGACAATATCTTCATCATCAAGAACGGCGTGGTGTATACGCCGCCTCACACGACGGGCAACAGCGGCAGTCTTGAAGGCATTACCGAGCGCTTCGTGCGTGAGGAACTGTGCAAGATGTGCGATGTAAAGTGCGTGGTGAAGGAGATGCGTCTGGAGGAAGTGCTGAAGGCTGACGAAGTGTTCCTGACGGGCACGGCGGCGGAGATCATCGCGGTGAACGCGATTGATACCGACGGCCCGGGCACAGGTCCGCGCGTCATCATCGGCAATGGCAAGGAAGGGCCGATCACCAACAAGCTGCGCAAGAAGTTCCGGGAGATCGTGACGAGCGATCATGTGCCGGAAGATTGAGTGCAGAGCAAGGCAGAACGTGTGAACGCCGCGGCGAAGGTAGCGGCGTTTTTTCGTGCGCGTATCTGCAATACACTCCGCATCGGGTTGTCCTCTTTTGCTCGGGAGATTACATGACTGTGGTGAACAACTGGATGAGTTGGGAAGGCGGTTTTGATCTGGTCGCGATGACGCAGGCGGGGCTGCCCATGCCCAACGTGATCGTGCATGTGGCGCGGATGGTGCACACGCCTGTGGGCAGTGCGCCGGCGGGGATGGTGATGATTCCGGGACCGACGGGGATGCCGGAGGTGATGGGGTTTGTGAGTCCGGATGCGAAGGTGGGCGGGTACTTTGGGCCCAAGATCTTCGCGGGGACGCCGTTTGAGCAGGCACCGGTGCTGGCGGGGACGATTGACATCACGACGGCGCTGCCTGGCAGCGTGAGCGCGACGGTCAAGGTGGGCGGGATGACGATCGCGGCGACGATGAGCGGGCTGGGCGCGCTGGCGAGCCATGTGCGTGCGCCGGCGGCGATGCCGCCATTTGCGCAGATGGTGCTTGAGGCGGTCGCGACATCGGCGACGATGAGCAAGAACGGGCAGAGCGTGGCGCTGGTGATTCCGCCCGTGGGCATCAGCGGCGGGCCTGCGGCAGTGTGGAGCGCGACGGGGATCTACACGCGGTGACCGACTGGCAAGAAGCCAGTGGTTTTTCGGGCGTTGCGCGTGCTACATGCTGCGAAAGCGGCAGGAAGATGACGCAGGACCGAAAATCAGATTGACTTCTCGGCAATTTACCCGATGATGCGGACCCGGGCAGCCTTTCCCCTCGAAAGGCTGTTTGTTTTTCCGCGTCTGGTCTGACGCGTCTATCGGCACGTGGTCTTGTCATGTGCTTCGCGGAGGTCTGTATGGCTCGTGCATTGGCATTGGTGTGTGCGGCGGGACTGGCATCGGCTTGCGTCGGTCAGTCCATTGATCAGCTGGAGCATGTGAGTGAGCGGCTGGGTGTGCATCACCACTGCAACTCGCCCACGTGCGGCAAGGCGAATGCGCTGCGCGTGCGGATGGAGATGGGCGAGATCGTGACGGACGCGGAGGAGGGGACGGGCGGGTCGTTCACGCGGCGCGAGGCTTTCAGCGACACGGATCTCATCAGCGTTGACCTGGACATGGAGGTAACGCCTCAGCCGAATCCGTTCATCGCGGGGACGAATGAGATGGTGGTGCGCAGCAATGTGAACGGCCTGACGCAGTTCACGTTCATGCTGCGGCGGCAGTACACGATCTCGAGCGTGACGGTGAACGGCGTGAGTGTGACGGCGCCCGGACTGCCTGCGACGAACTCGTACTCGCGCACAGTGACGCTGAACCGCGCGTACAACGCGGGCGAGCAGTTCACCATTCGCATCGCGTACAGCGGCGTGCCGGCGAACGTGGGACTTGGGTCGATCAACTTCACGACGCAGAACGGCGTGCCTGTGATGGCATCGCTGAGCGAGCCGTACTACGCGGCGACGTGGTGGCCTGTGAAGGACGGCGATGTGTTCGCGCCGGGCAACAACATTGACAAGAGCATCGGGCGCATTTCGATCACCGCGCCGGACACGCTGAAGAGCGTGAGCGTCGGACTGCTGGAGAGCACCGATGTACCGGCGGCGGGGAAGCGGCGGTATCGCTGGCGGACGAACTACCCCACTGCGACATATCTGTACGCGTTTGGCACGACCAACTACAACCAGTGGACGGTGCCTTACAACTATCCGCTGCCGGGCGGCGGGACGGGCACGATGCCGGTGGAATTCAGCATTTATCCAACGAACGACACGCCTGCGAACCGGGCGGCGTGGGAACAGAGCGTGCAGATGCTGGCGACGTTCCGGCCGCTGTTTGGCGAGTATCCGTTCATCAATGAGAAGTACGGGATCTACCAGTTTCCGTTCGGCGGCGGCATGGAGCACCAGACGTATTCGGGACAGGGCGGGTTTGGGTTGTCGCTGACGGCGCACGAGCTGGCGCACCAATGGTGGGGCAACGCCATCACGTGCAAAACGTGGAATGACATCTGGTTCAATGAAGGGCTCGCCAGTTACAGCGAGGTGTTGTGGGAGGAGTTCAAGCCCGGCAGCAGCGGCGCGGCGGCTCGCAACGCAGCGGTGAACGCGCGGCGGCCCAGCACGACGAATGACTCGGTGTACGTGTACGACACGACGAACGTGAACCGGATTTTCAGCGGGACGTTCACGTATAACAAGGGCTGCTGGGCGATTCACATGCTGCGCGGCATTCTGGGTGATGCGGCGTTCTTCCAAGGGCTCAAGGATCTGCGCACGCAGTATGAAGGCTCAGCGGTGACGACTAATGACTTCCGCGATGCGCTGGAAGTCAGCAGCGGCGTGCAACTGGACGCGTACTTCGATGCGTTTGTGTATGGCGTGGGCGCGCCGGTGTATGCGTATGGGTTTCAGAACGTGAACATCGGCGGGCAGAACTATGCACGGGTGTCGCTGCGGCAGGCGCAGGCGACGACGATGGGTGCCGGCGGCGTGTTTGAGATGCCCGTGCAGGTGACGCTGACGACAGCGAGTGGCAGCAGCACGGTGACGGTCAAGAACACGGCGCGCACGCAGCACTACCTGCTGCCCACGAGCGCGGCGGTGACGGGGGTGGCGATTGACAACGGCAACTGGATTCTCAACGACGGCAAAACGGCGGAGACGTATGTGAACGGACCCGCGAAAGTTGTTGGCGTTGTGCCGGCGGCGGGTTCGTCGCTGCAGCAGAGCTCAAGCGCGACTGCGGTTGCGATCACGTTCAGCGAGAACGTGAACGCGGGCGCCGGGGCATTCACGCTGGTGGGGCCCAATGGCGTTGTCGGCACGACGGTGGGCGTGTCGGGTAGCGTGGCGACAGTCACAAGCGTGTCAGCCCTTGCGCCGGGCGCGTACACGCTGACGGTGACCGACAGCGGCGTGACGACGCAGGCGGCTGGCATTGCGCTGGATGGCGAAGCGAACGCGACGCTGCCGAGCGGCGACGGCGTTGCGGGCGGCAATGCTGTGTTTGCGTTCACGGTGGTGGGCACGCCTTGCACCGACATTGACTTCAACAACAACGGCGTCTTTCCGGAAGACCAGGATGTGGTTGACTTCTTCAGTGTGCTGGCCGGCAGTGACTGCCCCACTTGCGATACGATTGACTTCAATGGCAACGGGGTTTTCCCTGAGGATCAGGACGTGATTGACTTCTTCACCGTGCTGGCGGGCGGCTCGTGCTGAGGGCTCGATAATCGCGGTTTTGGCGAGATTCGCGCAATCTTGACTTCACTTTCTGACGCACGTCGCGAATTGTGGCGTGCGTTTTTTTCATTTCTCGCTGAGGTACACATGAAGTACTCCGCCGCTTTGGTTCTGACTCTTGCATCGTCTGCCTTTGCCCAGTGCGCCGGGACGTGGGTGCAGTCGCCCATGACAGCGACTGGTGTGAACCGTCGCGTGCTGGGGACGGCGTTGTGGGATCCGGATGGGAACGGGCCGCTGGGGCGCACGCCTGTGATCGTGGGTGACTTTGAGAACACGGGTGGCCAGCCGCTTTCGCGGGTGGGGATGTGGAACGGGAGCGCGTGGGTGAACCTGGGCGCGGGGTTTGACACGTTTGCGCAGTGCGTGCACGTGACGGCATCGAACCAGTTGATCGTGGGCGGGTGGTTCTCGTTCTCAGGGACGACGTCTGTGAACCGCATTGCGCGATTTGATGGCACGAACTGGCAGCCCTTGGGGACCGGCATGAACAGCGTGGTGTTTGCGATCACTTCGACGCCGAACGGGGCGATTTACGCGGGCGGCTGGTTCACGCAGGCAGGGAGCGCGTTCAACTCACGTGTGGCGCAGTTTGTGAACAACCAGTGGTTCGTGCCTGGCGGGCAGCCCAGCAATGACTGGGTGTGGGATCTGACCGCGCGGCCGAATGGCGTAGTGATCGCTGGCGGGGCATTTCGATTCATGGGGTCGGCCAACACGTTCCGGCTGGCTCAGTTCAATGGCGTGAACTGGAGTCAGGTGGGCGGAAGTTTGACGAATGGGCTGGAGGTATACGAGACGTTTCTGATGCCCAATGGTGATCTGATCATTTCGGGGAACTTCACGGAGGTGAACGGAGTTGCGGCGCTCAACGTCGCGCGGTTTGACGGCACACAGTGGCACGCGATGGGTGCGGGGTTTCAGACTTCTGCGCGGGACTTTGCAGTGGTGGATGGCGTGCTGTACGCGGCGAACGCACGGCTGTCGAACTCGGGGCTTGGCGCGAACGTGGTGAAGTGGGATGGCAGCACGTGGACCGAAGTCGGGGTAGCGAATGGGACGGTGTTTGAACTGCTCGCTCTGCCTAGCGGCGAGTTGCTGGTGGCGGGAGACTTCACGCAGTTTGCGGGCCAGCCGTACACGCGCATTGCGCTGTTCCGACCCGGATGTGCATGCGATGACATTGACTTCAACAACAACGGGGTGTTTCCGGAAGACCAGGATGTGATTGACTTTTTCAACGTGCTGTCGGGGGCGTCGTGCGACACGTGCAATGACATTGACTTCAACAACAACGGCGTGTTTCCGGAAGATCAGGATGTGATTGATTTCTTCAACGTGCTGTCGGGCGGGACGTGCCCGTGAAGTATCGATCACGCTGAGGGCGGTGAGAACCAGGTCTGCACGGAAATCAGCGGCGGCGGAAAGCGAAGCTGGAGGCGGAAGCGCCGGTAGCCGGCGGGATTCCAGCCCAGGCGTTCGAAGCCGATGCTGGTGAGTTCCTGACGGGCGGGCTCGTAGGGATCGTTCGTCTGCGCCTGGGCGGGCTGGTAGGCTGCGCCCAGGTCGAGGGTCTCCGCGACTTCATGGAAGGGGCCGCGCTCGAGATCTGGCGGATCGGCGGCGGAGAAGGCGAAGGCGTTGATGGGCGCGATGCCGGGCCAGATGCCGGGGGCGAGCATGACATCGATGGAGAAATGGCGGGTGGGACGCCGAACAACAAGCGGAATGCACACGAAGTGTTCGCGTGGCGGGGCGATGGCGGGGATGTATCCGCCGTAACGCATGCCGATGGCGAAGTCGATGGACTCGTCCATGCGGGTTGCGTCACGCGCGAGGAGCAATGCGCATGCGTTGCCAAGGCGATGGAAGTGCAAGGCGTGAGCGGGATAGTTGGAGCAGGGCTCGATGATGCTGGCTCGCGGATCGGCGGCGAGGGGTGAGCCGTCGAGATTGAAACGCGAGGGCTGCGTGTTGTCTGGCGCGCCCGAGAGGCTGGCGAGGACGATGGGTTTGTCACAGCGGACACGATGAATGCCGCGCCACTGCAAGAAGACAGCCATATCGAACCGGCCCGGGGTGCTGCTTGGAGCGATGACGAAAACGGTGTGGCGCATGTCGATCCATGAGCCGGTGAGCGAGGCCATGCCTTGAAAGAGCATGCGGCCTGCGTCGCGTTCGACATCTTCGCGCACGGTGTTGGCGCGTGCGCTGAGAGCAGCACGCAAACCTGCGCGGCCACCGGGCACGCGCTGGGCGGCGGTCTCCCAGGTTTGAGCGGCATCGAGAAGCGCTTGTACGAGTCGCGGGCCTGCGCCGCGCTGGCGACAGGCTTCGGCGATGATGGCCATGCCGGTGAGCGAAGGGACATCGCGCAGGAGGGACTGTTCGTCGTCGCTCTGCATGAAGCGATTGGCGCGGCTGGCGAGGGACTTGTCGAGGGAGAGCTGCGTTATCCAGTCGCGCAGGCGCGGCTCGGCGGGGAGAATGGAGCGAGTGATGCGTTGGAGCTGCTCGCACAACGCGCGAGCAGCGAGTGCCGCTTCCTGAAGAGGTTGGTCATCGCTCGGGGTTGGCGTGCTCTGGCGAGGAGCTGAAAGTGGCTTGGCGGCCATGTGAGGATTCTAAACAGGGTTACGAGTCGGGACGATACATTCTTTGAAAGAATTTTGAGCATCGGCGAAACCACTGGGTAACTGATGCGAAGTTGATATCGACGATGCGTGGGTGCATCGATGGAGATGGTCATGTTCACTGCAACACAACAACGCGTTCTCTCGGCACTTGCGACACTTGCGGCGATAGCCGGCACGTGCCACGCGCAGTGGGCACCAGGGTTCAAGGTTGAACGAGTCGGCTTTTTCGGACCTGAGTTCACATCGGCGAGCGGGGAGCAGCAGTCTCCGGTGCGAGGCGAGAGTCTGAGCCGCGACGGACTGCTTGTCGGTGTTTCGTACAAGTATGCGGGGACCCAGTATTCGAGCATTGTGGCGTGGGCATCGAGCAAGTCGTCGCCGACGCAGCGGATCGGTTTCTTTGATGCGGTGCACACGAGCGCGACGGGCGAGCAGATCAGTGATCTGGGTGCGGCGTTTAGCGGAACGAACACGGATCGGCGCGGGATGAACGCCCTGGGTCAAGTGATCGGCTATTCCGTGCGTTACGACGGGACTGGTGCAAATGGTGCAACGCTGTGGATCTGGGAACCGAGCACAGGCACGACGGACATCGGTCTGCAGGGCGGTGTGTTCACCGGGAGCGAAGGTCAGCGGCAGAGTGTGAGCTTTGGCTTCAACAACTCGGGCCGCGTGATTGGCAACTCAGTGCGGTATGACATCGACCCGGCGACGCTGGGTGACGCGAAGCCAACGAGCGCGTGGACGTGGACCAGAGAAGACGGGCACACGATCATCGGCCTTGTCGATGAGCGGCACACGCGCTCGCTGGATGGCTATCAGCAGCACTCGGTGCGGTGGATCAATGATGCCAACATCGTGACGGGTGTGTCGCTGGCGTATCCCCCCGGCGCGGACTTTTCTGACGGCACGGATGGCTGGGTGTGGTCGCCCGGACAACCGACGCGGAAAGTCGGACCAACTGGACCGCGGTATACGGACATCAGCGGCGAGAGCTTCACGCTACCCAATCGCGCAACCAACGCCGGCGACATCATCGGCACGTCGCGCACGTATGCGAATGAGGAGGACGGCGACTCCTCTCGCGGTGCGGACACGTGGGTGTATCCGGCGGGGAGCTCGCTCACGCAACAACCGATCATCATCGGACTGTCGGGGCCGGAGCACACGGACTCGTTCGGACTGCAGAACAACCTGGCGACGGCGTATCGCGCGGACGCACCGCTGCGCGTGAGCGGCATTGCAAGTATCTTCTTTCCCGGCACGAACTTTCCGATTGGTCGCTCAGCGTGGTCGTGGGCTCCCGGTGAAGGGACGATTGAAATTGGTCTGTTCACGGGCGAGCACCGGCGGAGCAATGGCGCACGCGACAACTTTGCGGTGAACGCGTTTCCGACTGGGCACTTTGTCGGGATTGCGGATCGCTACGACACGAGCGGCAACTTTGTGGGCAACTCGGCGTGGGTGTGGACGCCGCCTAGTGCGGGTAACCCGCAGGGTGTGAATCGGCGGCTGGGTCTGTTTGATGCGCTGCACACGAGCAGTGATGGCTTTCAGCGAAGTGAGATTTATGGCTGGACTGACAGCGGCTACGCGTACGGCGTGAGCTATCGCTACAACGGGCGGCCCAATTCTGATCTGTATGTCGGTCGCACGGTGTGGGTCTACAACATCAACACGCAGCAGCAGACGGTGCTGACGTTTGATCTGTCGTCAACGAATGACGCAATTGCACTGCCGCTTCGCATGACTGAAGATGGCGTGCTGACGGGCTACTACCAGTTCTACAACGGCAACGAAGGGCTGTTTGATCCGGGCTCGGGTCGGGCGGCGTTCATCTGGTCGGCAGAGCGTGGCTTTGCGAGCATCGACCGACTGCTTGAAGGCAACCTGAGTGGCCAACAGCTCACGGCGACCGGCTTCGCGGATGTGTATGACTCGGCGTCGGAGACCGGCGTGTTGTACGCGGTGCCGGCGGGCGTGCCTTATGACCCGACGGTGAACAACTACGGATGGTCGACTGCGTATCGACTGACTCGGGCCGGCTGTGACTCCATCGACTTCAACAACAACGAGGTCTTCCCCGAAGACCAGGACGTGATCGACTTCTTCAACGTGCTTGCGGGCGCGCCGTGCAGCGCGGGCAACACGTGCAATGACATTGACTTCAACAACAACCAGGTCTTCCCTGAAGATCAGGATGTGATTGACTTCTTCATCGTGCTTGCTGGAGGTGCGTGTTCGTGAGCGGAGCGAGCAGCGAGTTCTTCGGATGAAGCACTCGCGATGACTGCGAACGCATCGCTCCGATCGATCGATAGCGACCAGCCTCTTCAATCGTTTCCCGCAACTCACGCTACTTCCCCCTTCCCCTGCAGTGCGTGAGTTACGCCCGCTCCCGCCGGTTCCTCCCCCCGCCGGCGGGAGCGTGGCACGGGTTGAGTCGCAGAATGCAGTATGACTGAATCAAGGCACCCCTGTTGGTGCCCAGAGCTATCTCGCGGAACAGTTAGGTTTCAAGTTTGAAAGGAAAGCCATGAATCGTCTCGCTCGTATCACCGTCCTGTCCACAACGACACTTGCCGCCGCGGCGTTTGCGCAACCCGTGGACTTCACTGACCTGGGCGCCTTCGCTGCACCACTCTCACCTCCGAGCCAGATCACCGGCACGGCGCTGGTGGCGGGCGGGCGCTTTATCGCTGAAGAACTTGCGGTGAAGTGGTACCGCTTCACGGTGACGGAAGAACTCACTGCACCGGCGTTCCTCGAGGTGAGCACCACGGCTTCGACGGGTTTCGCGGTGCCTGCGAATATCTCGCTGGCGTTCTATGACGCGACGGGGAATCTGGTCGCGACGGAGTTCGGCGGACCCAGCGCGAGTCTGTCGTTCGGCTCGACGATTGCGGGCCCGCGCAGCACGGGTGAGGTTTACGGTCGCGACGGCGCGACGCTGCCTGCGGGCGATTACTACGTGGCGCTTGCAGCGGGCGGCAGTGCGAACGTGACGGCGAACCCGACGAACTGGGATGTGAGCACGAACACGTCGCTGACGCTGGATCTCAACAACATCTTCACGAGCTATGCAGTGTCGCTCGCTTTCTCGTTCGGCAACAGTGACCCACGCTCGACCAGCGGCCCCGCTAACGACACGTGCGCGACGGCACAGGTTGTCACCGATGGTCAACTGTGGATCGGCAGCAACGATCTGTCGAACCCGGATGCGGACTTCTCGTGCTTCCAGCCCAACCCCTTCGAAGTGTTCAATGACGTGTGGTTCAGCTACACGCCCACGACGTCGGGCGTCGCGGTCGCGTCGGCCAACGTGCAGGACGTGTCGGCAGCAGTGTTGCCCGCGCTTGTGCGCTTTGAGGCTTGCGGCCAGCCCAGCGTGCAATGCGGACAGATCTTCGTGGAAAACGGCAACCCCGGCACGCGGCTGACCTTCAACGCGATCGCGGGTCAGACTTATCTGATCGCACTGGGCGGATTCCAAGGCAATACGGGTCCGATCAACTTCCAGGTGAATCTGACGCCCACGGTTGGCTGCGACTCGATTGATTTCAACAACAACGAAGTGTTCCCGGAAGATCAGGACGTCATCGACTTCTTCAATGTGCTTGCAGGCGGCGAGTGCAGCGCCGGCAACACGTGCAGCGATATCGACTTCAACAACAACGGAGCCTTCCCCGAGGACCAGGACGTGATTGACTTCTTCCGCGTCCTCGCCGGCGATTCGTGCAACTGACCCCTTGAGCGATCATCATGGATCGCACACACACCAAGCGGCGGGAGCGAAAGCTCTCGCCGACTTGTTTTTGCCAAGCGGACACGGTCAGCACTCGTTTGGATCACGACGTACGAGATATGTGCGGGAATCTGACGTTCTGTCGCCTTGGGGCTTGCAAATTGCGTATGAATTCGGTAGGTTGTCGGGCCAGGAAAGCCTGCAACCAGGAGCCGAGTTATCGCCATGCATGCACGATCAATCATTGTCGCGTTCGCACTCAGCGCGGGGGTTGCGGTTGCGAGTGACAACAACGTGGCGTGGGACTCGATGAGTCACAGTGCCCTGAGCGATCGGCGGCCGCTGTGCCCGATGAACGGACAGGCCTTTGACGTGCTGTTCCAGGCGGCGCGAGGCGACCTGACGGCGGCGCGGATTGCATTTGATGAAGGCGCGGACGGAACGGGGATTGCGTATGCAAACGCGACGCTACTGAGCAGCTACGGGCCCTATGACGTGTGGCGGGCGACGATTCCGGCAACAACGGCGACGCGCGTGAGTTATGCGCTCGAGTACACCGATGGCGGTGACAGCGACTACCTGACGACGCTGGGCGTGTTTGATACGTTGCCTGCGAGCGGTTGGTGGACGCTGGACTACGGCACGCTGAGCCATGCGCCGCTGGGAGCTACACCCACGGCGACGGGGACGGTGTTTCGCGTGTGGGCTCCGGGCGCGAGCAGCGCGACGGTGCGCGGGACGTTCAACAACTGGACGAACGTGAACGCACTCACGCGGCAGGGTGAGTTTTTTGTGGGGCATGTCGTTGGCGCGCGGGCGGGTCAGAAGTACAAGTACTTCTTCAATAACAATCTGTGGAAGCCGGATGCGCGGGCTCGCTTCCTGGACAATGCGGACGGCTACAACGGCGTGATTGTCGATCCGCTCGCGTATGCGTGGCGTGCGCCGAACTTTTCGCCGCTGCCGCGTGAGCAGTGGGTTGTGTATCAACTGCATGTGGGCAGCTTTGCAGGGTTGAACGATCCGCTGGGAAGTTTCTCGCGCGTCGCGACGTATCGCGAAGTGGCGGCGCGGGCGGGGCACCTGCAGCAACTGGGCGTCAACGCGGTGCTACTGAATCCGGTGAACGAGTTTCCCGGGAACAACAGCGGCGGGTACAACCCGGTGTCGTTCTGGGCGTTTGAGAGTGCGCACGGATCGGCGGATGACTTCAAGTTCATGATTGATGAACTGCACACGCGCGGCATCGCGGTGATGCTGGATGTGGTGTGGAACCACCTCTCCCCCACTGACAACTTTCTGTTCACGTACGACGGCACGCAGCATTACTTTGACTCGCCTGCGGTCAACACGCCTTGGGGCGCGCAGTTTGACCTGGACCGGGCACAAGTCCAGAGCTACCTGCTGGATTCGGCGGAACTGGTACTGGGCGAGTACAAGATGGACGGGTATCGGCATGATGCGCTCGCGGAGATGGTGAGCGCGACGCAATGGAGCGGCGGCCAGACGATCATGCGGGCTTTAAGTGCGGTCAAGAACCGGCGATTCGCCGACAGCCACAACATGGCGGAAATCTACAACAACAGCGCGTGGAACACGAGTCCGAGCGGGCTGAATCTGGATGGGCAGTACCACGAGGCGTACAAGAACGCGATTCATGATGCGATCGCGGCGGCAGCAAGCGGCAATCCGGACATGGCACGGCTCGCGGCGAGCATTGATGGATCGGGTGCGTGGGTTGAAGGCGAACGGGTCTTCAACTACTACGAGCTGCATGACGATGCGTGGAGCGTGAACGGCACGGCTCGCGCGCCGGTGGATATTGACACGACGTTTCCGCATGATGATCGCTATGCGAAGGGGCGAAGCAAGCTGGGGAACGGGCTGACGCTGTTTGCACGCGGCATGCCGGCGCTTTTGCAGGGCAGCGAGTGGCTGGAGAGCAACAGCTGGGAGACGCAGAAGATTGATTGGGCGAAGAAGAACACGTACAGCGGGATCTTCAAGTTCTATCAGGACGCGATTGCACAGCGAACGAGCAACCCGGCGCTGTTCGCCAACAGCCCGTGCAATGTGTACCACGTAAATGACACGGCCAACGTGCTGGCGTTTGAGCGATTCGTGAGTGGCGGTGATTCATTCGTCGTTGTCGCGAACTTCTCGAACAACGCTATCAGCAACTACCAGCTCGGGATGCCTCGCGCGGGCACGTGGAATGTCATCATCAACAGTGAGGACACGCTGTATCAAGGGCTGGGGCAGGGCCAGCCCGCGGGGTGCATGGCGATTGAGCCCACGCCTCGCGATGGCTTTCAGCAGCTTGCGCGGCTGACGGTGCCGCCGCACGGGTTGCTGGTGCTGAAGCACCAGCCGGGCGCGACGCCCCTTGAAGTGGCGCAGCAGCCGAGCGATGTGACGACGTGCGCAGAGAGCGACGCGACATTCACGATTTCACCTGCGGGCAGCGGGCCTTTCACGTATCAATGGCAGCGCCAGCCAGCGAACATCACGACGACGTGGTTTACGCTGAGTGAAGGCGTGCTGGCGGGCGGTGGTACATTCAGCGGTACGACGACGAACACGCTGACGATCAGCGGAGCGACGACCGCGCTCAGCGGGACCAAGTTCCGCGCGATTGTGCAGGGCGTGTGCAACGGGGCGACGAGTGATGTTGTCGCGATCACAGTCAACGCGGCATGCTGCGACAGCATCGACTTCAATCAGAATGGCGTCTTTCCGGAAGATCAGGATGCGATTGACTTCTTCGATGTGCTGGCGGGCGGCGAATGCGGCACGTGCAATGACATCGATTTCAACAACAACGGCGTCTTTCCGGAAGACGCTGATATCGTGGGCTTCTTCAACGTGCTGGCGGGCGGTGAATGCTTGTGAGCGGAGATCAGCCGCCGCAGGAGCCGGGCTTTTTGCCGCAGCCGCAGGTGCCTGAGTGAACGTGACCGCCTGAAGACCAGGGCAGTCCGACGCTCTTCTCGCCACCCTTGCTAGCAAAGGTGCTTTGCTTGCGGATGAAGCGGCGGCCCTTGCCGTCAGGATCGTCGACGGGTGCATCGGCCTGGCTCATGGGGCGGAGCAGTTCGAGAACGGTGCCGTCTTCTGCAATGTACTCGTACAGGGGCATGGGGAATTGTTTGCGTGTCTGCGCAAAAAGCAACGGTCTTGAACGCTGGGCGGTCAGGGTTTGGCGTTGCGGGAGATGGCGGAGCGGCAACGAGCCAGGGTGTCGCGATAGTCCTTGATGAGCGGGTGGTCGGCGGGAAGCGTGCGCTGGGCCACGCGGAGGGCTTCTTCGAGCTCAGCGATGGCGGCAGCGTCGTTGGCGGCACTGCGATTTTCGAGGCGGGCGAGGGCTGACTGGCGGAGCGTGCGAGCGAGGGCGGGTGAGCTGCGCGGGGCACTTGTGCGGAACTCACGGAGCGCTTCGTCGAAGTTGCGGCGTGCGTCGTCGAAGCGTCGCTGAGCCTGCTGTGCAGCCGCGAGATTCACGAGGCTGGTTGCGATCTCTTCGCGGGCCTCGGGCAGAGCTTTGCGGCGGATGTCGAGCGCCTCGACGAGCAGGGGTTCAGCTTCGGCGGGGCGACCTTGATCCTGCAACAGCAACGCAAGATTGCTGAGGCTGACGGCGATATGCGGGTGTTCCGCAGGCAGCGTGCGACGGCGCATGTCGAGGGCTTCGCGGAAGAGCGGCTCGGCTTGCAGCAGTTTGTTCTGATCTCGAAGCAGCACCGCCAGATTGTTGATGCTGGTGGCGACGAGCGGATCGTCAGCGGCGAGCGCCTGGCGACGCAGTTCGAGAGATTCGCGCGAAACCTGCTCGGCTTGGGCGAGCTTGTCACGCTCGCGGAGCATGGCAGCGAGATTGTCGAGCGTTTGGGTGACTTGCTCGTGACCTGAAGGCAGCGCGGTGCGGCGAAGATCGAGCGCCTTGCGGATGTTGGCTTCGGCATCGTCATAGCGCATCAGCTTGCGCATGCTGGAGGCGATGGTGTCGCGTGCGATGGCTTCGGCGAGGGGTTGTGCCTGCAGCGCGCCAGCATCGAGGCGGCGTGTGGCGAGCTGCATGACCTGCACAAGCGTGACGTTATCGCTGAAGCGCGTCTCTGCATCGCGGCCTGCGAAGATGGATGTGATGAAGTCGGCGGCAAGCTGGGCGTCGCTGGATGCTTCGGACGCAACGGGAGCCGCGATGGCCTTTGACTCGTTGGCAGACTGCGCGGCTTGCGATTGGACTTGCAACTGGGTCTGCAGTTGGGCGACTTGATCTGCCGATTGCTGGGCAACCTGCTGCGCGGACAGCTCGCGCTCTTGCGATTGCTTGAGATCCTGCTGTAGAGTGGCGAGGGCGGCCTCGTGCTGGGACTGCTGTGTCGTCTGGCGCTGGGCGGCTTGCGTCAGTTCGTCGCGAAGGCGGACGAGTTCGGTTTGAGCATTTGTTAGAGCGGTTTGTGTGCTCGCGGCGGATTCAAGCTGCTTCTGGAGGAGTGCTTCGCGCGTCAGTGCTTCATCGCGCTGCGTGGTGAGCTGGGTGATCTGTTGCTGCGATTCGCGCTGCTGGCTTGTTGCATCAGCCGCGGCACGCTCCAGCGTGGCGATGGTGCTCGTGGCCTGCGCGAGCTGCGACTCGATTGTCTGCAAGCGCTGCTGGGTTTCGGCGGTGGTGGTCGCGGAGGCCTTGCTGGCTTCGAGCTGCGATTGCAACGCCGTGACCTGAGCAATGGCTTCGTTGTGCTTGGTGGTCAGCTCGGCCAGTTTTTGCTGGGTTTGCTCCTGCGATGTGGCGGCTTGCGATGCCTGCTGCTGGAGCGTTTGAATCTGCTTGGTTGCTTCAGAGAGCTTCGTTTCAGCCGCTTGCAGTTGTTCGCGATGCTGATCGAGCAAGGCTTGCGGCGTGGTGTTTGTCGTGAGTTGCTGCTGCAGTGTGGCGATCTGCTTGGTTGCTTCGTCGTGCTTGGTTGTCAGATCGGCGAGCTGCTTCTGCGTGTCTTGCTGTGAGACAGTGGCTTGGGCTCCCTGTAACTGCAACGCTTCGATCTGCTTGGCTGCGTCGGTGAGCTTGGCTTCCGCGGCTTGCAACTGCTGGCGATGCTGCTCGGTCACGGCATCGGGCGTGGTTGAAGCGGCGAGTTGCTGCTGCAGGGCGGTGACCTGCTTGAGGGCGTCATCGCGCTGGTTGGTCAACTGCGTCGTGAGCTGCGAGAGCTGCTTCTCCACTTCCTGCTGTTTGGTTTGCGCAGCGGCCAGCGTTTCGGCCTGGCGCTGGAAGATCTCGGCTTGCTTGAGAGCTTCGTTCTTCTCGTTCTTGGTCTGCGTCAGTTCCTTGAGCAACTGCGAGAGAGCGGTGTCCGCGTCCTTCTCCTGCTGCGCGAGTGACAGACGCGTCTGCGTGTTTTCCTCAGTCAATCCCGCGATCTGGCGCTGAGCGGTCGCGAGGTCTGACTCGACGGCGATGCGCCGCTTTTCTTCATCCGCGCGAGCTTCGCGCAGCTCGGCGCGTTCTTTCTGAAAGTCTTCAATCGTGGCTGCCAGGGACTGCTCAGCTTGCGTGCGGCGATCGACTTCGACCTTCAGCGCTTCGCTATCGCGAGCTTGTGAGGACGAGAGGGATTGCTGCACCTGCGCGAGCTGCGTTTCCGCCTGTTCGCGCTTCTGCGTTTCGGCGGTAAAGGCTTCCTTGAAGCGCTTCTCTTCGTCGACGCGCTGGTTCTGCACGTTCTGCAAAGCGTTCTGAGCGGCGGAGAGTTTGACGCCGTCGGTCTTGTTGGCTTGGAGCTCTTTCTGCGACTTCTCGAGAGCCTGGCGAGCTTCGGTAGCTGACTGGAGGGCCAGGTCGCGTTCATAGGCGACGGAACGAGCGCGATACGCGAAGAAGAGCGCGAACGCAACGGCGGCGCACAGCGCGATGACGGCCCACGTGAAGCGAGCACTCGGGCTTGCTTCTTCGTCTTCGCTCACGATGTTGGCGGCGGCGGCTGAGCTTGCCGGCAGAGCGACGGCGTAGAGATTGGACTCCGGCTGCGACGCAGCGATGGGCGGCGCGGGAGGCTCGTAGGGCTGGGGCGCGGCGATTTCCGGTGGCGCGAGCTGGGGCTGAGGGAGTTCGGGCGGCGCAGGAGCCAGCACTTCGATGGGTTGCGGCGGAGCGATGGCGGGCGGTGCCTCCGCCAGTGCGGGCTCGGCAGGCTGGGGAGCGGGCGCGGACGGTGGCACATGACTCGGCGCGGCCGGTACAGCCGGATCGCTGATGAGTTCGAGCAGTTGGTAAGGATCGAGCGGCGCGTGGAGTGGCTGGGCCGGCGCATCGGGCGATGCGGGCGTAGAGGGCTCGGGGGGCCCGTCGGACTTGGATGGCGGATTGATGGCTGACATGGCGCAACCGCGGTTGTTGCTGCGATTGTAATCGCCCGGTCAACTGGTCGTGCTGCAAAGATGTGCGCGGCGAACAGCGCTCTACGTCCGATCACTCTCACAATGCGTGCAAAAGGCTCACTTTGACCACATCCAGCGCGTGGGCTGGAGTGTGTCGCGCACGACCTTGTCGTGGTCTTCGTAGCCCTTGCGACCCATCAGGCCGAACGTGGCCTGCTTGCCTGTTTCAACAGCGGGTTGGTTGTACGCATCAACGCCTAGCAGCAGGCCCGCGTAGGCGGTCGCGATCTGCCAGAGGTTGATGAACTGGCCCACGTGGTACGCATCGACCTGCGGGAACGTGATGGTGAAGTTGGGGCGCAGGCTTTCGACCAGCGCGTACTCGGTGGCGCGGCGTTCGGCGTTGAGCAGATCGCCCATCTTCTTGCTTTCGAGATACATCAGCGCATCGACACCAAGGCCCGAGGGGATATCGACTTCGCGTGAGAACTTCTCAACAGCGACGAGGCCGATGACTTTGTCATTGGGACCTTCGCGGTAGAGCTGGATCTGGCTGTGCTGGTCGGTTGCGCCCAGCGCCTTGATGGGCGTGAAGCCGGCGAAGACTTCGCGGCCTTGCGTGTCTTTCTCCTTACCCAGACTCTCGGCCCACAACTGGCGGAACCAGTCGGCGAGCAGGTAGAGGTTGTTGGCGTAGGGCATCATCACATGATTGGGCTTGCCCTTTTCGGTGCCCATCTCCACGAGGATGCTGGCAAGCAGCGCGGCGGGATTCTCAAGCATCTTCTCGCGGCTGCACAGGGCATCCATGTCCTTGGCGCCTTCGAGCATCGCGTCGATGTCGATGCCGCACATGGCAGCACTGAAGAGGCCAACGGGCGAGAGCACGCTGAAGCGGCCGCCCACGCCGTCGGGCACGGGCAGGGTGACGAACTTCTCAGCGTCACAGATCTTGCGCATGGTGCCCTTCGCAGGGTCGGTCACGGCGACGATGTTGCCGCCGTAGTTCGCACCCAGGCGCGTCTTGAGCATGTCGCGGATGATCATGAACTGAGCGGCGGTTTCAGCCGTTTCGCCACTCTTGCTGATGACGTTGAAGAGGGTCTTTTCAAGACCGCCATTGGCCTCACAGACATCCATGATGCTGGCGAAGTAGGCAGGATCGACATTGTCGATGACGAAGAGGCGCGGGCCGCTGCGCTTGCCGGTGAGCAGCATGTTCCACGTGGGCGAGTTGAGCGCGCTTTGCACAGCGATGTTGCCGAGTGCGCTGCCGCCAATGCCCAGAACGACCATGTTCTCAAACCCGCGCTGCTTGCAGGCTTGGACTGCGGCCTTCACGCCTTGCACGTGTTCGCTGCGCATGGGGTCAAAGGGGAGTTGACGCCAGCGTTCCCAGCCGGTGCCGCGAGTCTGGGCGAGCTTGCGGGTCGCTGCTGTCGCGGCGTGGCTTGCGGGCGAGTTGATATCGAAGAAAGCTTCTTCGAGCCCGTGTTCGGCGACGCGATCTTCGAGGCAGTTGGCGAAATCGATGTGCAGCATGGGCGGAAAGTAGGCGTGAAAGACCGCACGCGTTGCTGCGCCTTCGCTGGCAAAAGAGCGAGGAAAAGGGCTTGGAGGAAACTACTTGGCTGCTGATGCAGCCGTTGGCTGCATGACGAGCGCGCCGATCACAAAGCCAGTGACGCTGCCGAAGATGACGTCGCTGGGGTAATGCGCACCAAAAGCAACGCGGCAGATGGCGACGATGATGGCGAGCGTGAAAACAAGCGGCGAAAGGCGCGGATAGAGGTGCGCGAGGCACGCCGCGGCGCATGCGCTGGCCATGGCGTGACTGCTTGGATAACTGGCGAGGTCGCTGCTGATGCCTTTCCACCATTCCCAACTGTGAGCAAGCAGGTAGCTGGCGTTACCGTCGATGGTTCGCGGCAACGGGTACTTGCTCCATGCGAAGGCGAAGTGCAACGGGGAGTCGAAGCCTTCTTGCGGCGTGTTGTCAAAGAGCACGCGTGGGCGCGGGCGACCGAAGAAGACCTTGAGAGCGTGACCGACGACCCCATTGATGGCGAGAGCGATGGCGAAGTGCAGCACGCCGCGCTTCTTGGCGGGGTCGAGCAGCAGAATGATGATGCCAGCGATGACCATGCTGGTGACAGCACCAAACTGCTGCACGAACTCCATCTCACGGACGAGATCGCCGCCCAGCTTGCTGGCGAGGCCGCCTTGGTACGGGCCAATGTTGGTCATGATCCACGCATCTGCGGGCATGGCGGCGACGCTGGCGAGCAGGGCGGCGCCAAGGAACATGCAGGCACGCCGGGCAGTCATGGGCGCGGTGAGAAGACGCTGCGTCCAGCCCGCGGGCGGCGGCGTGGTTGTGGCGGCAGATTGCATGGAAACATGCATGCGGCGGAGTTGTATGCGGCATGACACGCCCTGCGACGGCGTGCAAACCGGACGTGGAACGGGCGTGATATCGCTTACCCTTGCGAGCGTGAAGCGGTTGTATCCGATCATCGTCGGTCCCACGGCAGGCGGCAAGAGCGATCTTGCGGTGCGGCTGGCACACGCGCTCATCGCTCGCGGGCAACCGTGCGAAATTCTCGCGGCGGACGCGTATCAGATTTATCGCGGCATGGACATCGGCACAGCAAAGCCAGCGATGGAAGAGCGTGGCGGCGTGCCGCACCTGCTGATTGATGTGGTCGACCCACGTGACGCGTTTTCGGCGAGCGACTGGCTCGCGTTGGCAAAACGCATGATCGATGACTGCTTCTCGCGCGGCGTGCTGCCCATCGTGGTTGGCGGTACGCACTTGTACGTGAAGCTGCTGGTGGATGGCATGTTTGAAGGGCCCGCGGCGGATGAATCGCTGCGCGAAGAGCTACGAACGATGGGGCTGGTTGCCCTGCGAGCAGAGTTGGAGCGGATCGATCCTGCGGCGGCTGCGCGAATCCACCCCAATGACGAGCGGCGGACGATCCGCGCGATTGAAGTGTTTCGGCTGACGGGGAAGGCGATTAGTGAGCATCAGCGACAGTGGAGCGGCAGCGATGATGATGACCCTAGCCAAACCGGGAGTAAGGCCGCCCCGGAGGGGCGGTCCACCGGCGCGCAGTTGCTTGTGGGGCTCGACTGGCCGGTCGAACTCATCAACCGTCGCATCAATCTGCGTGTGAAGATGATGATGGAGCGGGGCTTTCTCGATGAAGTGCGACGGCTGCGCGAGACGCAGGCCTTTGGTACGCAGTCGTGCGAGGCTCTTGGCTACAAGCAACTGCTTGCGCACTTGGATGGAAGCACGTCGCTTGATGACGCAGTCGAGCAGATCAAGATTCAGACGCGGCGATTTGCGAAGAATCAGCGCACGTGGCTGAAGCGGCTGCGCATGACGCCCGGCAGTGTGTGGATTGATGCGACGACGGACCAGGCGACGTGGGTTGACGTTGCGATGGTTGCCCTCGCTCCGCATGGCGAATCGCAACAGTGACTTTCCCGCGACAAATCGCATAAACACATCCTGAGCCTTGCTCACTCTTCATGCAGCATGCGCGCAACCTGAACGCGATGAACGCGTCGAGCAGCTAGTGTGTCTGCGCTTGATCGACGCCGCGTGTGCGCCGTCGCGTTGGGCAGCAGAGGAGAGACAACATGACTCGTTTCACACGTTCGCTCGCAGGTGCCCTCGCGCTCACCGGCGCGGGTGCATTGGCCCATGCCCAACTGTTCGGCGTGGGTGAGTTCTCGCCCACAGGCACCCAGAACCTCTACAGCATCAACCCCGTCAACGGCGCTGCGACGCTGATCGGCAGCACAGGCCTGCGCCAGATCTCTGACATCGCCTTCGATCCCAACGCCAACGCGCTGCTCGCCCACACTGTCGCGGGCGATATCTTCCAACTCAACACGCTCACGGGCGCTGCCACGCTGCTTGAAGACGGTGCAACCCTCACGCCCGAGAGCGGCTTCGCGATTCTGCCCACCACCGGTCGTCGCTTCACCACGATCTTTGACGATCTGCACGGCAGCGTCGCTGGTCCCGCTGCATGGTCGAACCTCGGCGCGTCTGGGCTGAACTCCTTCGACGTCTCGGGGCTCGCCTTCGATCCGTCGTTGCGTCTCTTCGGCCTCGTCAGCAACAGCACGCTCGCCGATGAACTCGTCGAGTTCAACCTCGCTACCGGCTCCGCGACCGTCATCGGCGCGACCGGCACCGCCAGCGTCGCGACGGCGGGCCTCACCTTCAACCACGCCACGCAGCAACTGCTCGCCAGCGACGGCGCGAGTCTTTTCAGCATTGATCGCAGCACCGGCGCTGCCACGGTCATCGGCGCTCACGGTGTCGCCGGCTTCTCCGGCATTGCGTACATCCCCGCGCCCGGTTCGGTCGCGCTCGTCATCGCCGGCGCTGTGACCTGCGTCCGTCGTCGTCGCGCTCGCTGATGCACCGTTCACACTCACTTGCACATCTCACAAAGGATCAATTCCATGAAGACGCTTATCGCTCTGCTGGCCGGGCTTGCAATGTCCGCGCCCGCCATCGCTCAAAAAGCCGTGATTTCCCAGGCTCACACCACCAAGCTCGAGGACCGCATTCTGCAAATCCTTGAAGATGAGTATGGCGCGAACGAACTGGGTTCGCCCGTCTCCTTCTGGCTCCACGTGCTGCACAACAACGACGGCGAATCTCGCGTGCTGCCCCTCACTGGTCCGCAGGCTGGCTTCGGCGGCGCGGCCCGCTTCACCGCTCTCGTCAATCAGAGCAAGGCCCAGGCCAACGCTCCTCGCGGCGACGGCGTGGCACAGGGCTGGGTCATGATCTCCTCGGGCGACAACATCCTGCCCGGAATCAACCTCGACATCTCCATCGCCCAAGGCGTGCCCTACTACGACGCTCGCCTCTTTGACCTCATCGGCTACAGCGCGATGACGCTGGGCAACCACGACTTTGACGCAGGCCCCGAAATCCTCGCCAACCTCGTGCAAGGCACCAACGCCACCACTTTCATCAGCAGCAACCTCAACTTCGCGGGCGAGCCCACGCTGCAAGCCCAGGTGAACGCCAACAAGATCGCCTCCTCCAAGGTCGTCACCGTCGCGGGCCGCCAGGTCGGCATCGTCGGTGCCACGACCGAAGCGCTGAACACCATCAGCACGCCGCGTTTCGTGGTCATCAATCAGGTTCTGCCCGCTGTGCAGGCCCAGATCAACAACCTGACCGCGCAGGGCGTGAACATCATCATCGTCAGCACGCACTTGCAAGGCCTTGAAGCTGAGATCGCCCTGACGCAGCAGCTCTCGGGCGTCGACATCGTCATCTCGGGCGGTGGCAGCGAACTGATGGCCAACCCGGGCACGCTGCTCGTGCCAGGCGACACCATCAATGTCGGCGGCCCCGCCCTCGGTGGTACGGGTTATCCGCGTTGGATTGTCAACGCTGGCGGCGTCAACACGCCCATCATCACGACCGGCGGCGAGTACAAGTATCTGGGTCGCCTCGTCGCGGGCTTTGACAGCGCAGGCAACCTCATCACCGTCGACCCCATCAGCAACGCGCTGCGCGTCAGCGGCGTCGCGCCCGACGCGGTGACGCCTGACGCGACGGTGCAGGCGCAGATCGAAGCCCCGCTCGCCGCGGCCAACGCGGCCCTTGCCAACAACATCATCGCCACGGCCAACGTTCCGCTCGACAGCCGCCGCAGCGTGAGCGGCGTTGGCGTTCGTGTGAGCGAAACCAACGCGGGCAACCTGATCGCCGACGCCATCCTGTGGCAGGCCAATCAACTCGCTCCCGCAGCGGGCCTGCCTCTGGCTGACGTCGCCTTCCAGAACGGAGGCGGCATCCGTCTCGACAGCGTGCTGCCTGCGGGCAACATCAGCGAGAAGTACACCTACGACCAACTGCCCTTCCTCAACTACGTCACCATCGTCCCCAACGTGACGCCTGCGAAACTCAAGGAACTGCTGGAAAACAGCATCAGCCGCATGCCCACCGCTGACGGCCGGTTCGCTCAGATCGCCGGCATGCGCATCGCTTACGAAACCATCGGCCGCACAGCTCAGACCGTCACACAGACGGGCACGACGGCCACGGGCGATCGCATCTTCAGCATCACGCCTGGCACCCGCATCCGCGACATCGTCCTCAATGATGGCCGCGTGATCGTCCGCAATGGCGCGGTCGTCCCCGGCGCGCCCAGCGTCAACATCGCCACCATCGATTTCCTCGCACAAGGCGGCGACAGCTACCCCTTCAACGCCATCCCCTACACGCGCCTGGGCACGACGTATCAGCGCGCGTTCTTCAACTACCTGACGCAGGCGCTGGGCGGTCAAGTCCGCAGCCAGGACTACCCCGCCGCGGGCCAGGGCCGCATCATTCGTCGCAACTGATCAGTCACCGCACGATCAGCGCGGATAGTGCCAACGGTTCATATGACAATCAGAAGTAACACTGGCACGCGGGCGAAAGCTCGCGTGCTTGCTTTCTGAGGGTGTGGATCACGTATCGACCGACTCGCTCACAGCTGCGCGAGCCACTTCACTTGGCTCATCGCACTCGCAGGCGTGGGCGGGTCGCTCAGATCGATGGGCAGGTACGTGCCCTTGTCGTGATCGCTGGCGAGGATGATGGCGTTGGGCTGCACGAACTTCACGCCGTCTTCGGCTTTTTCGTGGCCCAGGATGAACATGTACACGCCCCAGCGCTCGACGAGGTCTTCGAGGCTTTGCTCGTCGTAGCCGCGCCCCCAGGTCATGAGGTACGCGCTGCCGGTGCGTGGGATGTAGTCATCATCGTGCAGATCGCGACGGATGATCTCGGCATCGAACCGGGCCATGCCGGCGGCAGCGGGCACGCTGTGGGCGCACAGGATCGTGCCGCGAGGCGTGTGCACTTCGAGCGCGATAGGCAGGGAGCGGATGAACGCTTTGCAGGCTTCGTCGACGCGCGGAGCGTCATCGCCGAAGGTGAACGCGACAGCATCGTTGAAGACATCAACGCAGCGCACGCCGTCTTTCAGCACGCCCGCGTTGGTGTACTGCGCCAGTTCGTGGTTGCCCAGCAGGGCGTGCACGTGCTCGGGGTAGCGAGCTTTGAGGTCAGCGACGCGGGCCAAGGCGCGGTAGCTCATGTCCATGCCGTTCACGAGGCGATCGCTGTGGATGATCTCGTGGAGCGTCAGGTGACAGGGCTCGCCCGCGGGCGGGGCCTGCTCCATGTAGGGCTCGTTGAGCGTCATATTGGCCAGACGCGTCAGTTTGGAGAAGGCAACAGGATTGTCGTGCAGGTCGCCGGTCGCGATAAGTCTGCCCGGTGCGTCGATGCTGTCGACGCTGCCGCGACGGCACTTGGCGTTGAAGTTGGCGTGTGCTCCAGCGTTCAGCGCGGCGATGACGTTCTCAGCGTCATTGAGCACGAGCGGGGGGCGTTGGAGGGGGAACGAGGACATGAAGAAATGTCGCGGAGGGGCGGAGGTGAGCGGAAAAGGAGTGGAGATACGAAAACGAAAAAGAGAAGTCGGTCGGCAGTCACAAGCGAGTTACATCACACAGGCTTGAACGTCGCAGTCGAGGCTGGACCATCCACGGACTGTCTCAGCCCTGCGTCAACTCCGCGTCACTCCGCCTCTCTCCGCTCCTCCGCGACCGCCTGCTTTCCAAAATTCGCGCTACTTGCCTTGATCCTTGAACTTCACGCCCAGCACGCTGGTTGACGCGCTCTTGCTGTCGAGCTTCATCCCGCTGCCGCTGGTACCGGCGGATGAGCCGCCCTTGGTGCCGTCCATCAGGCCGCTGTCGCCGGCAGCCTTCGCGTCACTCGCTTTTTTTTGCGCACGCACCATGCCAAGGGTAAGTTGCAGACGGTCATAGACGTACGACATGCTCTCGGGACGATCGGCGGGATCGATCTCCACGCAGTGCATGATGATCTCAGCCAGCTTGGGATGACACTTGGGGTCAATCTCCGTGACCGGAGTGGGCTTGGGCATCAGACTGGGGTCGACACGGTCAACGAGACTGTTCTCGTTCTTGCTATTGAGCGGCGTGGGCACCGTCTTGCGGGTGATCGTCCAGTACATCGTCGCGCCGAGGTTGTAGATGTCAGTCTTCTCGGTGATCGGCTGACGCATCACCTGCTCGGGCGCGATGTAGTCGGGCGTGCCCTGGATACGCGGCTTGACGGTGCCGATCTTGCAGCTTTGGCCCAGGTCCACGACCTTCACGAGCGGGCCGGGCGCGACCATGATGTTGTTGGGCTTCATGTCCGCGTGGACGAAGCCCTTCTCATGCATGTGGCGCAGCGCGCTGGCAGTCTGGCAGAAGATCTCCAAGGCGTCTTCATACGTCTTGGGTCGCTTCTTGTCCATGCTGTAGCCGTCGGCGAACTCCATCACGAGGAAGAGGTCGGTGACGGTGAGTAGCTTGCGGAGCTTGTGCATCCGCGGAATGGACCGCAGATTGGGATGGTCCAGTTCCTTCGCTACCTTGTACTCATACTCGGCCTGATCGAGGAAGCGGTCGTCCTTTTCCGTCGAGCGGTGGACGTGCTTGAGGGCCCAGATTTGTTTGTCCTTGGGGTCCTGCGCAAGGTACACCGTCGACGCTGCACCTTGCCCCAGTTCCTGGAGGATGCGCAGGCCTTCAACGATGTCGTTGGGCTTGTAGAATGAGATAGGTTCGGCCATGCAAAAGACGCCCAGCGCAAGAAACGAACAAAACAAGAACGGACCGACAGATAACCCGTGCAGCGTAGACCAGCTGCCGAGGGCACAAGCGTAGAACCGTCGGCTGCCCGACGTCGCTCGTCCGGTGTTCTTTCCGATTCGATACCTCGCCGGTTGCACGCGGAACCGACAAAGTTCATGAATGCCGGTTAGGCCGTCCCGTTTGGGGACGCTGTCGCAGCCGGTGCACGCTTATCGCGCGCGAAGGGCAGCCCGCAACTCACCTTCCGGGAAGAAGCGGCCCGGGCTGGTGGTCGGGGCGATCTGGCTGTGCAGGTACACCCGATCGGCGGGGATGTTCAAACGTTGCGCGAGGAGCTGCACAAGTTGCGCGGTGCGCCGAATCTGCGCGGGGCTAAACCGCTGGCGGTCGCCATCGCCGACGAGGCAGATGCCAATGGCTTGGCGGTTGAACCAGTCGGCGTTGTCGCCTGCGGTGTGGGCTCCGGTCTCCTGGTTCATCCAGCGACCGGAGACGAAGAGTTCGCCTTCGTCCATGCCGTTGCCGTTGCCGACGACGAAGTGGTATCCGAGACTGCGGAGGCCGGCGGTGCGAGCGCGCTCATCGAGGGAGGCGGGGGTGCCGACGAGCTGGCCCGTGTCGTGAATGACGATGGCTTGCCAGCGATTGGCTTGCAGCGGCTGGCGGGTGCGGAGCACGGCCTCCAGTGCGGAAGGCACACCAACCGGCGCCGGGGCGACGGGCTGGGTGCTGGTGGCGACGAGCGGCTGCACGTTCTCGATGCGGCCACCTTGGGCAAGCCACAGGCCACCACCGACGACGGTCATGGCAGCGACCAGCGCCATCCAGACGACGACGATGCGTGTGGACTCTTCGCGTGAGCGAGGCTTGCGAGAGGTTTTCGAGGTCTTGGCCATGCGCATCCATGCACGGTCGAGAAAGGTGAAGGGCCAGGATGCGCATCCAACGCACCGCGGCGGCAAAACAATCGGCCCGCGCGACGTGCGTCCTCGCAAATCGCGTGCACAAAGATAGACGGGTGGGAGAACGAGTCCAGAGTGGGGAGTGGCGAGTGCTTAAGTGCCGGCGTGCGAAGCGAGGAGCATCGTGAGTTTCACGTGGCGCTCGGGCACCTTGCCGCTTACTCGCCGCCCAGCAATCGGCCACGGACGTTGGGGCGGCGGTCGCCGAACTCGTTGGTCACGTAGGGTGGTGCGCTGCGGCCACGCAGGCGGTCGGAGCGGTCGTACTGACTACGGGGTTCTTCAGGACTCAGCAGCGGACGAGCACAGCCAGCCAGGCCCCCCACTGCTCCTGCCATCGCTGCGGTGATCAGCACAACAACAGGCCACGCTCGACGAGCGGACGGCGAAACAACGCGGGCGATAGCGAGCGGACTGGACTGAAGCACGGGTGCTCCTTCGCGACGAACCTGGGAACAAGAGCCGGCGGGAAATCGCTGACTCCAAAAACACAGTGTACCGGCGTTGTTCACGCCGGCACACCGGAGGAGGGAAAGGAGTGGGCCGGAGGTTGCGTGCGACCGGCCCTGCGTGCGTCAGTATTCATTACGATTTGCCGCCCGCGAAGTTCGCGCTCAAGAGGCGTGGAAAGTCGAATGACGCGATCACGGGATCGCGGCAACGCGGATGCCGGCGGAACGATTTGGCACCGCAAGCGTCTGAAATGGAGACTGGCCCTTGGCGAAGAACGATGCGGGATCCGCAGGTCTGGCGCGATCACTGTTGCGCTTTCGCGCCAAGTTGAGCGGATGCCTCACTGGCCTTCGGCGTTGACTTCACGCCAGCGGAGCACGCGAACTTTCGGGAAAAGCGTGGACTCATCGAACAGATAGGTGCGGTTGAACGTCCGCCCGGCGATGGTCGTGTTAGCGAGAGCAGGCGTGACCTGCACGTCGTGGAACGCACCCGGGAAGTGGAAGCGAAGGGTGTAGGTGGTAGCGGGTGCGACGCCCCCAAAGTGCAGGGCGAAGGGTGACTGACCGAAGCCACGGGCCGTGCCGATGTCGCGGCGTTGGAGAAGCGTGGAACCATCGGCGGAACGGAGTTCGACGCGCGTACCGACACCCATGGTATTGATGCCGCCCGCACCCCGACCCTTAAAGAGCACGGTGAGCGAGCCGGTGTCGTTCTGGTTGTTGTTGAACAGGCGGCTGTAGTACAAAGCGGAATTCGGGGTGTGGGTCACGGCCAGATCGAGATCGCCGTCCATGTCGGCGTCAAAGAACAGGCAATCGTTGGAGAACGTTCGGGAATTGATGCCCTCCTCCACAGCAGTGAAGGTGAAGTTGGGCGCGCCGCCATTGCGATACAACTGCGACTGCGAACCGGCGTCGTTCACGACGTAGAGATCGAGGTCGCCGTCGTTGTCGTAGTCTCCCCAGGTACTGGACGTGACGCGGATTGCAGTTGTGAGACCCACGCTGCCCGCGACGTTGGTGAAGGCCGCGCCGAGGGCATCATTACGCCACAACTGCGGCGCACCCGAACCGGCGTTGTCGCCCGCCAGCAGATCAAGGTCTCCGTCGTTGTCGTAGTCCGCGAAGCTCGCACTGACCACGGTGCCCGCGGTGATGATGCCGCCATTGTTCTGGGAGTAGGTGCCGTCACCATTGCTGAGAAAGAGCCGCCCGGTGCCCAAGGCGTAGAAGAAGTCGATATAGCCGTCGTTGTTAACGTCGCCCGAGGCGAAGCGCCCGCCGTCGCCAGCGGCACCGCCATTGGGTGCGAGCGTGAGCGACTGATCGAACGTGGGGACGGTGTCGGCGGGCAATGCCGCTGTGACCCAACTGCCCGTCGCGGGGACGTCGGGGCGGGCGAGGGAGATCCAGTTGCCGCCGGTGCCGAATAGAGCGAGATCGACAACGCCGTCGAAGTTGATATCGCCCGCGGCAAGAGCATCAACACCGGAGGGACTGGAGATGCGCAGCCCAGCGGGCGCACCGGTGTGGAAGGTGACAGTCGTGGGTGTGGATGCAGTAGCGAGACGGAACTGCTCGGTGTTGGTATCGCTTGCGAGTTGGAAGATGTCGGGCTTGAAGTCGCTGTTGACGTCGAGCAGGGCGCTTTGCTGAGCGGTTGCAGCGCCCTGCGACACAGTGGTCCACGTGCCTGATGCGCTGGCCAGCAGCGTCATGGGGCGAGGGCCGGTCATAACGATGTCTTGCAGGCCGTCGCCGTTGACATCGGCGGAGGCCAGCGATGCACCCCGTGCATCCTGCCAGAAGCCGTTGAGTCGACCAGTTTCCTGGAAGTTGAATCGAAAGGCTGCGGCGTTGGGGGCTGTCACCACGCGCACATTGTCGAAGCCGAATCCTTCGTCGC
>VYMB01000190.1_pt1 | contig 39707 bp, 34 predicted proteins | sample 5115321 | NCBI WGS metagenome assembly VYMB01 (sample SAMN12291794, study PRJNA351875) | freshwater metagenome | isolation source: freshwater lake | place: USA: Michigan, Wintergreen Lake | collected 2011-08-02 | reverse complement strand
ACCAATAGGCTTTTTCCATGTCTCACATTTTAGCATATATTTCGTAAATGTGCTAATATTTAACAGTAAAGCCGTCGTAGAACGACGGGGTTTCAGACCCAAATTTTCGATGACAGCTACTAGCACAATTCCCGATTTTTGTCAAGGGATAAAATATTTTGGGGCTTCCTTACCCGAATTTGATAAATATGCAGGAAAAGCAGCTATCGCTGAGGGAAAAACCGCTATTATTGCCGCTAATGACCCGAATGCTATCTATCAAACCCTCCTAGCCGCCGATGCTTTGCGTTACCTCACCCTACAAATCACCGCTACCAAAGAATCGGGACATCCCGGCGGTTTTGCCAGCGCTGCCGACGTGATTGCTTCTTTGATGATGTTAGGCCAGAAAAATATTTTCACCGAAGTGGGCCATCATGCCCCCGGTTTTTATAGTAACGTCTTTCTTGATCGCTCTCTCGAAGCCATGGGCATCAGCAACGTCAGCCAATTGGGAGAACGTTTTCGGGAAAAACACGGACTTTTAGGGCATCTTTCTGGACAAATCCCCGGACTGCTCGGGCCGGCCGGTCCTTTGGGCCAAGGCCAACATTTCGCCATGGCGGCGGCCAAATTACACCCTAATACCCTTTTCCCTGTGACTATCGGGGATGGTGGTTTAGGAGAACCGTACATTATGAGTAGTTTTGGTCATTTTCACACTGCTTACCCTGAAATTACCAATTTTCTGCCGATTTTAGTTTGGAATGGCTATTCCCAAGAACACCATAGCATGGTGTCCCTGAAAACTAACGCCGAAATGGAAGCCTATTGGCGCGGTAATGGTTTCGAGGAAGTGATTTTAATTAATGCCAAAGACTTCGATGATGCTAATCAAAATGGGGAATATGTAGATAGCACCAAATTCTCTTTTAACCAGCGTCTGGAGTTCATGAAAGCGGTGTTAATGGCCACGGATAAAGCCGCCCAATTAGCTTTAGGAGGCCAACTAACGGTGATCATTATTAAACAACTTAAAGGGGCGGGAGTTCACAAACGGGGAGCGGCTTCCCATAATCTTTATCCAGGAGATTCTTTAGAAAAAGATTATATCGTTACTGCCTTACAAGAACGCGCTTTACCCCCTGAAGCTTGGGCAATTGTTCGTACTAATTTCGAGCGCTCTGGAGGAGGTCCAGCAGCGGAAACAGTGGTAACGGAAAAAGTCCTCCCGCTGCCGGATTTAGGAACCTTACCGATGACGGAATATACTGTGGGTGGCGATAAAAAAGTGGCCACTACCGCTATGGGGGAATTAGTGGTAGCTGTGGGTAAAGCTGACCCCAATTTTGTTGTCACTAATGCTGATGGTAATGCCGCTTCGGGAATTAATAATATTAACGTCGGTTTAAAGATTATTCACCCCACCAGCGATGATACCTATTTCCAGGGTCCTAATGGTCAAGTTTATGAGCCTTTAAGCGAGGATGCTTGTGCTGGGTTAGCCGTCGGTTTATCTCTCTTGGGAGCGCGGACTTTATGGTGTTCCTACGAGTCTTTTGCTATCAATGGTTTACCGATTTGGCAGACTGTAACCCAAGCGATGGCAGAATTACGTCGTCCCACACCTTCTACTATTACGTTATTCACCGCTGGAGCCTTGGAGCAAGGGCGTAATGGTTGGACACACCAACGCCCAGAGATTGAAAATTATTTCGCCGCTATGATGCGAAATGGTAATATTTTCCCGCTCTTTCCCTGCGATGCTAACAGTATTCAAGTCTGTTATGAATGGGCGTTAGGAACTAGCAATAAAGGCATTACAATAACCGCTAGTAAATCGCCTTTACCAGTGCGAATCACCTTTGAGCAAACTCGTCAAGGTTTAGAAAAAGGCGGCGTAATTCTCCACGAATCGGAAGGCAGTAAAAAAGTCGTTTTTGCCGTCATTGGTGATATGACTTTATTACCCGTTTTTGAGTCGGCACAACAGTTAGAAGCGGCAGGAATCGGCGTAAAAATCGTCTCGGTAATTAATCCTCGTCGTCTCTATCGTCCTAGCGATGTGATGAGTGAAACTAGCTCGGAAGCTGATAATAATTTCCTCGATGATGCTGGTTTTGACAGTCTCTTTGCCGGTGATGCTTTAATCGGAGTAACTGGTGGTACAAGTGCCATGTTAGAACCGATTATGTTACGCAGTAATACCCGTCGGGATGTCTTCGCTTGGAAACGGGGAGAAACCACCGCCAGTGCCGGGGAAATTATGGCCTATAATGGCTTAACTGCCAATGCTTTAACTGCGCGTGCTACCCAGTTATTAGGTTAAGTTCCCAGTTAGTTTTTTTTGATTATTCCCTACTCTCTTTGATTGGAAAGTAGGGATTTTTTCGGTTCACTTTTGCCAACGGGGTAAACTTTTAATCATTTTCCATAGGCGAGGATATTGGAGGGATAGATAGCGCTTAATATGGGATTTTAAACTAACTAAATCCTGAGATTCTTTTAGTTCTCTATCTTGATAAAAACGAATTAAATCATCCCGTCTTTTCAGTAAAATTTTAATTTGTTGGTAATCTTCTGAGCTTAAAACTTGATGGGGTTGAATATTTTCTGGCAGCGGGCGCGGGATGTAAAAAGTTGTATGAGATGGTGATAATTCTTCGATAGGACGTTCTTTGGTATAGAGATAGATAGAAAGAGATTTCCGGGATAAATGCCGTTGATTTTCTGGTAAATTAATCTGAGAAAATCCATGCCATGAATATTCATTGGTTTCAAAAATAACACAACGATTAAAGATAGGGACAAAAGATTTAATCTTATTTTCTTCTGGTTGACGAGGATTGAAATGTAACTCTAGATTCCCTCCCCAATCTGCTTGCCATTGGGGATTTAAATAGATTAATAAATTCAAGCGGCGATGATACCAGTGACGCTCATCAAGGTTAAAATCAATGTGAGGGTCTAATTCTTGACCGTGTAAATTTTCGTGGGTTCCACCCCCATAAAAACTAGGGTCTGGAATTAAATTATCGATACCGGTTAATTGGGAAATTAACTCTAAAAACTCTTGAGTTTGAACGTAGCGGCCAAACTGTTGATAAACACCCCCCAAAGCGATTAAATCCTCATTAACCGCCTTGCCGCCAACTTTTCCTAACTCACTAATGGCTTTTTGCGGATTAAAACTGGGAAAATTTTCCAGCAAAATTTGCGCTTGCTCCCTAACTAGAAAATTATCGATGACCAAATGCTTAAACGGTTGCGCTGTCTCAAAATCTTGACGATAGACAGAAGATTTCTCATAAACAAGGGGATTAATAAACATTAGACAGCTTTTTTGTTGGTATGATAAATTGTAGCAATCAAACTAGCAAAATAAAGATTAACTCTCCTATTGACCTCATCGCCTATGGACTGGTGGCACAAACTCAAAGATAATCCTCTCGCCCGTTGGGGAGCAGTTTTACTGTTAATCTTCTATTTAAGCGTAATAGCGGCGGATTTTGTCGCTCCCTACTCTCCCTACTCCTCCCAACCCGGTCAGTCTCTCCTCCCTCCCACCCAAATCTTTTGGCGCTCGCAGTCGGGAAGTAACCAGGGTGAGTGGATTGGCCCCCACGTCTATCCCACCACTCAAAGTGCTATTAATATAGAAACTGGTGAGCGGAAGCTAATTAGAGATTTTAACAACCCCTTGCCGCTACATCTCTTGGTTAAGGGTGAACCCTATAATTTCGGTCAAATTCGCCTACCTTTGCCGCCAAAATGGGAGGAAGTAACTTTATTTCCCGGTATCTCTTTTGATCGCCATCTGTTCGGGGTCATCGGCGATGGTAGAATCAATATATTGGGAACTGACGAATCAGGACGCGATAGTTTTAGTCGCTTGATTTTCGGGGGCAGAATTAGTTTATTTATCGGTTTGGTCGGGATTTTAATTTCTTTTCCTATCGGTTTATTTGTTGGTGGCGTTTCTGGCTATTTTGGTGGTTGGTTAGATGCGATTTTAATGCGTTTTGTGGAAGTTTTAATGACTATCCCCGGCATATATTTACTCGTGGCCCTAGCGGCAGTTTTACCCGCAGGATTAACCAGCACCCAGCGCTTTTTATTAATTGTCCTGATTACTTCTTTTATCAGTTGGTCGGGATTAGCGCGGGTAATTCGCGGTCAAGTTTTATCCCTGAAAGAACAGGAATTTATTCAGGCCGCTAAAGCTATGGGAGCAAAACCTCTTTATATTATTCTGCGTCATGTGCTGCCCCAAACTGCCAGTTATATCATTATTTCTGCTACGTTAGCTGTGCCGGGGTTTATCGTGGCCGAATCGGTTTTAAGTTTAATTGGTTTGGGAATTCAACAACCGGATCCTAGTTGGGGAAATATGCTTTCTTTGGCTACCAATGCCTCAATTATTGTTCTACAACCATGGTTAATTTGGCCACCTGCTTTGTTAATTATTCTCACCGTTTTAGCTTTTAATTTACTCGGTGATGGTTTACGCGATTCTCTAGATCCTCGCAATTTAGAGAGATAATTTAGCCATTATCAGTAATCAGTTATCAGTTCACTGATTACTGTTCACTGTTCACTGATAAATGAAAAGTCTTACCACTTTCCCACTTCCCATTATGAATAAAATCAGTAAAACTTTTAATAATTTCGCCGATAGTTTGGTGATTTATAGTCAAAGATACGGAAAAATAAGCTGGTTAATATTTTTAATTATCTTTGCTTGTATCATGACGATAACCTTTAATTTTCCCGCACAATCCACCAATCAAACCCAAGAAAAAACAGAAATTCGTGGAGTTTGGTTAACTAATATCGATAGTGAGGTATTATTTAAACCAGCAACCCTAAAAGATGCCCTTGATAGGTTGGCTGATTTAAACTTTAACACTATTTATCCCACGGTCTGGAATTGGGGTTATACACTCTATCCTTCTAAGGTAGCAGAAAAAGTCACAGGACGAGCGATCGATCCCCATAAGTCTTTAAAAAATCGCGACTTTTTAAAGGAAATAATTAGCCAAGGTCATCGGAAAAAATTAAGAATTATTCCCTGGTTTGAATTTGGTTTTATGGCTCCTGCGGATTCAGAATTAGCCAAACGACATCCCGATTGGTTAACCCAAAGACAGGATAAAAGTGTGATTTGGTGGGAAGGAAAAGTGCATCAACGGGTGTGGTTAAATCCCTTACATCCGCAGGTACAAAACTTTATTACGGATTTAGTCAGCGAGATTATTACTAACTACGATATAGAAGGAATTCAGTTTGATGACCATTTTGGTTATCCCGCCGATTTTGGCTATGATGAAACCACAATTAAACTCTATCAAAGGGAACATTCTGGACAATTACCACCGCAAGATTACCAAGATAAAGCATGGATTCAATGGCGGGCCGATAAAATTACTGACTATATGAATAGTTTAGCCCAGACGATTAAAAAGCACCAACCTACAGCGATTATTTCCCTATCTCCTAATCCTTACACTTTCTCCCTAGAATCCTATCTTTTAGATTGGCAAAAATGGCAACAAAAAAACTTGATTGATGAGCTAATAATACAAGTGTATCGAACTGACATGAACGCCTTTGACTGGGAATTATCCCAACCAGAATTACAGCAAGCTAGAGAATCTATCCCCGTAGCTATTGGGATTTTATCTGGTTTAAAAGGTCGTCCGATTCCGATGGTTAATATTACTCAACAAGTGGAAAAATCGAGACAACAAAATTTTGGTGTTTCTTTCTTTTTCTACGAAACTTTATGGAATATGAGTAATGAATCTCCTTCCTATCGACGCAGGATTTTTCGGGAAATACTCCAGTCTGCTAATCCTAGCTAAAATTAGGGAAAATTGCTGACTTTAAGCGAAATTATTGCCCTAACCTAGCCATAGTTTCTTAAGTTTATCTTTAAATTAAGAAAAAGCAGCAGGGAGAAACTAAAATCGCTAGAATGAAAAAAGACTCTCCCTTATCACTTTATCCATGTTGATCAGACATAACCGAAGCTCGATCGCTAAACCTATTTTACTGTTTCTCGGCTGCCTTGTGATCGGGCAGTTAGGGGTGTTAGTGGTAGCCAATAGCCTCTGGTTTACCGAGATGGGTTATTTAAACACTTTCCTGAAACAATTATCTTGGCAACTAGGATTAGGTTGGGGAAGTGCGATTCTTTCTCTACTCTTTATTTTTACTAATTTACGTTTAGCCCAGCGTTTTCGTTGGCAAAAACCTAAAGAAGATAGTTATCCTCTTAGTCCTCAATCTCCTAGTATTAATTTACTCGGTCTTTTGATTATCACAACGGGAATTGGAGCTTGGATTGGGTCAATGTTATTGTATTACAGTAAACTAGCCCTCAGTCTCTGGACACCAGATTTTAATCTCCCTAATCTTAGTTCTTCCCTAAGTTCTCCTCTGGAAATAGTTTGGATTAGGCAAGTATTAACCGATATTTCCAGTAATCTTTGGCAAGGGGTAATTATCGCTCTTTTAGTCTTGGGATTATTAATTAAAACCGAGTATTTTTTGCGAATAATATCTATAGTATTTACTATAATGCTATCTTTTATTATTGCTGGGCAGTGGGCGAACTTTTTAAAATATTTTTATGGTGTTCCTTTCAATATTAACGATCCTCAATACGGGAATGATTTAGGTTTTTACATCTTTCAATTACCCCTGTGGCAGTTACTAGAATTATGGCTCGGTGGTGTGGGAATATATACTCTTTTTGCTGTTAGTTTAACCTATCTTTTTTCGGCCAATAGTCTTTCTCTGGGAACATTTCCGGGGTTTTCTCGTCCGCAACTGCGTCATTTATACGCCCTGTGGAGTGGGTTAATGGGGCTGCTAGTATTACACCATATTATTCAGCGTTACCTGCTACTTTATTCTCCAGAAGGAGTAGTTTATGGTGCGGGTTATATCGATGTTCATGTTGGTCAATTTATTGAAATTATTCTGGGAATTATTGCAGCAATAACCTCTATATGGTTAGGAGAAAAAGCATTATTTGGCAAAAGAAACCGCAGTAAATTACACAAAAACCCTAAGAAAAAGTTGGTATTTTTCCCCTACTTAGTTCCTGTATTTCTCTATTTAATTGTTTGGATAAGTGGCACAATTATCAGTGGAGGATTACAAAGAACTGTCGTACAACCGAATGAATTAGTGAGAGAAAAACCCTATATTGAAAGAAGTATTCAATCCACAAGAGCGGCTTTTGCCTTAGATAGAATTGATGCCCAAGTTTTCGATCCACAGGCCGAATTAAATGCCGAAGTTTTAGAGAGAAATCATCTAACTATCGATAATATTCGTCTTTGGGACACCAAACCACTGCTAGAAACTAACCGACAATTACAGCAAATTCGCTTATATTATAAATTCCCCGATGCTGATATCGATCGCTATCGGGTACGAGTAGGACTGCCTGAAAAAATCGAGGAACGTCAAATATCTGAAAAACAACAGACCATTATTGCCGCTAGAGAATTAGATTATAGTGCGGTTCCCACTTCTGCTAACACCTGGGTGAATAAACATCTCGTTTATACCCACGGTTATGGGTTCACTCTTTCCCCGGTTAATTTAGTGGCTGCCGGGGGTTTACCCTACTATTTTGTCAAAGATATAGGCACAAATAAAGACGAAGGAGCCCTACAAACCTCTAGCCAATTAATTGATTATAGTATTCCCATTGGTAAACCCCGCATTTACTACGGGGAATTAACTAATAATTATGTGATGACTCCCACCACCGTAGAAGAATTGGATTTTCCTAGCGGGGATGGAAATGTCTATAATACCTACGATGGTAAGGGAGGAATCCTAGTGGGGACGGGGTGGAGACGTTGGCTATTTGCCCTTTATCTGCGGGATTGGCAAATGTTATTTAGCCAAGATTTTACTCCCGAAACTCGCTTATTAATGCGTCGTGATATCCAAAATCGCGTGCAAACTATCGCCCCTTTTTTACATTATGATCGCAACCCCTATTTAGTAGCGGCAGATGTGGGCGATAGTAGTAGTAAATTACATTGGATTATTGATGCTTATACTATCAGTGATCGCTATCCCTATTCTGACCCGGGGAAAGATAAATTTAACTATATTCGCAATTCGGTGAAAGTGGTAGTGGATGCCTATCATGGAACGGTGAATTTCTATGTTGCCGATGAAAATGATCCAATCATTCAGACGTGGAGTAAAATCTTTCCTCATCTCTTTAAATCTTTAGCAGAAATGCCAAAAACTATCCGCAGTCATATCCGTTATCCCGAAGATTTATTTAGTACCCAAGCAGAAAGATTATTAACCTATCACATGACCGATCCGCAAGTATTTTATAATCGGGAGGATCAATGGGAAATTCCCCTAGAAATTTACGGAACAGAACCCCAGGCTGTATCACCCTATTATTTAATCATGAAACTGCCCGATTCCGACAAAGAAGAATTTATTCTTCTCCATCCCTATACTCCCTCTAGTCGGCAAAATTTAATCGCTTGGTTGGCAGCTCGTTCAGATGATAGAGAGTATGGCAAGTTATTACTGTATCAATTTCCTAAACAAAGGTTAGTGTACGGACCGAATCAAATTGAGGCTTTAATTAACCAAGATCCAGATATTTCTCAACAGATTTCTCTTTGGAATCGGGACGGTTCTAAAGTTTTGCAAGGACACCTATTAATTATTCCCATTGAACAATCGCTGCTTTATGTAGAACCTTTGTATCTAGTGGCAGACCAAAATAGTGTCCCGACAATCGCTAGAGTAACAGTTGCTTATCAAAATAAAATTGTCATGGAACCAACCTTGAAGGAAGCTTTAGAAAAGTTATTCTCAGGTGATCAGAGCTAAATTGCCGCTAATTGCCCACAAATTAGCAAGAAAGCTGATTCCAGATCCCCGAATTTGCCGAGAAAATTCCCCGGCAGATTCTCGTAGATTGAGAAATATAATAACAGGAAGCTGGTTAATCAGCTAATTTCAAAATCCACTATCATCAAATGATTGAGTTATTCTTTTAACTTTTAACTAGAAAAGTGGGCAATTAATTCTGTGCGAGATGAATTAATTATTAAAGGGGTAAACTCCTCCACTGGTAACAACAAAATGCGATCGATGATTACGGACAAATCTGGGTCTAAACTACCAAAACGAGCTTTCAATAAATTTTCTATCATGTTGAAGACCCTGTTGAAGACCCTGTTGAAGACCCTGTTGAAGACCCTGTTGAAGACCCTGTTGAAGACCCTGTTGAAGACCCTGTTGAAGACCCTGTTGAAGACCCTGTTGACGGCCAGCATCTAGTTCTTCCTGAAGACGGGAAGTGTATAAAGGTGATAATCTCATAATTAACTCTCTGTCCTCCTGTTCAAGCTCTTGATCGTTAGTTAAAGAGGTTCTCAAGTTTAATAATAATTCTAGAGCATTTACCCGAAAAGGATGATCCTCTGGTAACGATTCTAGCTCATCGATCGCCCTTGCTTGCACTTTTCCCCGGCCTAAAATTCTTAACCAGAGAGTTGCTTCTGTTGGGGGTAATTGATGGATAACAGTGATTGCCGTGCGTAAAGAGGGTGCTAAAAAATAGATACCTTCCCCCCAATTCTCCTCATCTAATTTAGCACCGAATCCTTCTAACAGTTGCGAGGAAGCGGTGGGAGTCAAAATCCAGAGACGGGGGATTTCCCCATCGTTAACATTCGTTTTCTGACGATTTGCTCGACGATTAATTTCTCCTTCCACTTCCAACAGTTTTAACAGACAAGTCCTAATTTCTGTAGCAGTGACAGGATTGCGAAAGGGTTCAAATAAACAGGGATTAATCGCCATTTTTCCCAGTAATCCTAGCAGTTCTCTAGGATTATTATCGAGAATCTGGGGTGAAAACCAGACATCGATTTCTCGTACTTCTCCTCGTACAACCCGTGCCGATTTTACCTCTCCTAGGGAAGATAATAATTCTTCGAGATAATCTTTGGCAAACTGGTCATGAATAAATCTAGTCATAGGTTTATCTAACATGATTTAATAACTTATCTCGCAATTGCTTAATCCGATCACGATATTTAGCCGCTGCCTCGAATTCTAAATTTTTCGCCGCTTCTTTCATTTGCGCTTCTAGTTGTTGAATTAACTCGGGAATTTGTTCTAAAGAAAGTTCTTCTATATTCTCACAAACCTGCTCTAATTGTTGGGAATTTAGGCGACGGGAAATATCCAGAAAAGCCAAAATTGAATTACTCGACCTTTTAACAATCGGTTGCGGAATAATCCCATGTTTTTGATTATATTCCTCTTGAATAGCTCGCCGTCTCTTGGTTTCTTCGATCGCATTAATCATACTATCAGTGAGATTATCTCCGTAAAGAATTGCCTGACCGCGAATATGACGAGCAGCCCGGCCAATAGTTTGAATTAAAGAACGGGTAGCCCTTAAAAATCCTTCCTTATCTGCGTCTAAAATCGCCACTAGAGACACTTCCGGCAGGTCTAACCCCTCGCGAAGCAAATTCACCCCGATCAGCACGTCAAAGACCCCTTCTCGCAGGTCTTGAATAATTTCAATCCGTTGAATTGATTGAATTTCCGAATGTAGATATCTAACTTTAATTCCCCTTTCTTGTAAGTATTCGGTTAAATCTTCGGCCATGCGTTTAGTTAAAGTAGTAATCAAAACCCGTTCATTTAACCGTACTCGCTCCTTAATTTCCCCTAATAAATCATCCACTTGTCCCTCGGTTGGTCGCACAAAAATCTCCGGGTCTAAAACTCCCGTCGGTCGGATAATTTGTTCGACAATGCGATTTTCTGACTGTTCTAATTCCCAATCTCCCGGAGTGGCCGAAACAAAAATACACTGATTAACTTTCTGCCAAAATTCTTCCGACTTCAAAGGACGATTATCCGCAGCACTAGGTAAACGAAACCCGTGATCGATCAAAACTTTTTTTCGTGATTGATCGCCATTATACATCCCGCGAATCTGCGGCACACTGACATGAGATTCATCGACAACTAATAACCAATCTTGAGGAAAATAATCCACCAAACATTCCGGCGGTTCCCCCGCTAACCTACCCGCTAAATGCCGCGAATAATTTTCTACTCCGTTACAATAACCCACTTCCTGCAACATTTCTAAATCATAACGAGTCCGTTGATCCAACCGTTGCGCTTCCAGTAGTTTGCCCGCTTTTTCTAACTCCAACAAACGATTATCTAACTCCGTTTTAATATCCCGACAGGCCACCTCTAAACGTTCCTCTGGGGTAACAAAGTGACGGGCCGGATAAATACTAATTCGCTCTAATTTTTGCAAAACTTCCCCCGTCAGGGGATCGAGATAACGAATACTTTCAATCTCATCGCCAAAAAAATCAATTTTAATAACCCGATCCTCGTAAGCGGGAACAATTTCCAAAATATCGCCCTTCAGACGAAAACGACCGCGAGTTAACTCCAAATCATTGCGATTGTACTGCACTGACACCAAAGCGCGTAATAATTGCCTTTGGTCGAACTCTTGACCAACTGTTAAGGAAATCGCCGCTTTCAGGTATTCCGCCGGCATTCCCAAACCATAAATACAACTAATCGAAGCGACGACGATCACATCCCTGCGTTCAAACAGCGATCGCGTGGCCGAATGGCGCAGCATATCGATCTCATCATTAATCGAAGAACTCTTTTCGATGTAGGTATCGCTGACGGGAATATAAGCCTCCGGTTGATAGTAGTCGTAATAGCTGATAAAGTATTCCACGGCGTTATTAGGGAAAAATTGCCGCAATTCGTTACATAATTGGGCAGCCAGGGTCTTATTATGGGCTAGGACAAGGGTAGGCCTGCCAATTTTCTCGATCACAGCGGCAATGGTGAAGGTTTTGCCGGTACCGGTTGCCCCTAGGAGAGTTTGGAAACGATGCTGGTTTTGCAGGGAATCTACTAATTTATCGATCGCTGCCGGTTGATCCCCGGTGGGTTGAAAGGGTGCTTGTAGTTGAAAAGCGGTCATTAGCGGCTAGGTGTAGAGAACAGGCAAAATAAATTATCAATCAAATTACCAACACTGATAGGGTTTTGGGGAAAGAAAGATGTATCTTAATATTAGAGAGGATTTTAAAAAAAGATTAAAAGTCTTCGAGAATACCCTAAACTTAAATCTTATCGTTTCCCCGAAGCTATTAACGGAAAGGAGTATCAGGTTATGACGGTGGAAAATCTAGAAACGAACGGGACTCAAACCCCAGCAACCACAGAAGAAAAGACCAGCAGCTCACGCGGTAAAGCTACTACAGCTAAAACCGCCAAAGATAAAGAAGTGGTCGCCCTTTCGGTCAAAGGTAGTGCCGATAAGGAATCCAAAGCCTTAAAATTCTATCAACCTGAACATCGCTTACCCGAAAATCGTCCTGTTGGTACTAGCCATCTTCACTTCACGGAAGATGAAATGTTACCAGGAGGCCGTCCTGTGGAAGTTAGCCATCTGAAAGTGGTTAGTACCTACTCTTCCGTCGGTGGATTGCGTCCTGTCGGCTCTAGTGGTATGGAAATCAGTAGCACTCTAGCGATCTCCGGCAATCGTCCGATCGCTCTCAGTCATCTGCACATTAGCGAAACTTATACAGTCATGGGTAATCGTCCCGTTGCTTCCAATGAAATCGATGATCCCGAAACTCTAATGGGATTTTTAGACTAATTGTTTTGTTGATCAAGATAGATTTTTTCCCTGTCCCGGACAGGGAATTTATTTTTTTTCCCTTTACTTAATCACGATATTGAGCTATTAGTTGGTATTTTCCCGGTTTTAATTGCAGAGTAAATAAGCCATCCGGAGAGATTCCCTGACTGCTAATCATTCCCTTGGGATTAGTTTCAAAGTGCCAGCGACTAAAATAAGTAATTCCCAGATCAACCTGAGTATCTGAGACGATTTCGCAATCCCAAATACGATTATATGAAGAAGCTTTGACCATAGCTAATTGACCTTCACCATTGCGAACATAATGGTCTTGATAACCTTGAGCAGGAGAAACGGTATTACCTTGAAATTTCCAGAAAGGCGTTTTCTCACTCAGGGCAGCCGGAAGATAATCTACCACATCTGGAACAATTAAGAGACCAGCCGCTAGATTAAATCCTTTACCTCCGACTTTAATTGGTTCTACTGGTAAAAAATTAGCCGCTGCTGTTCTTTGGGATTGATAAGATGGCTGTTTAATCCTGGCGGTAATCAAGTTATTGAGTTGTTCTTTGGCCAGGGAATCTTGGTAAACAGGAGTTAGGACACTTGATAATAAAAAGTAATGGGGAATAGACACACTAGCAATGACTAACAGGCTGACTAAAAGGCGTTTTTTGAACTGGTTAAATTTCCCGGAAATGCAGAGAATCGCCAAAGTAGAAACTAGGCCAGCTGCCACGGCAATAAAGCGAAAGGGAAACTGGATTTTTTGCAGGGGAAAAATGATTTTGTAGAGTGGTAAAGAAAGAGGTGAAATCATCAATAAACTCAGACCCGATAAAACGATTAGAGAAAACAAATTAAATTTTTCTAATTGGTTTCGTCTCTGCCAAACTGCTCGAATACTTAAGAGATAGATAATTAGATAGATGCTGAAAATGAGACTAATTATAAAAGTCTGTCTATTTTGATGAAAGTTATTACCAAAAGCCACCCAATCACCTAGGGAAGTTCCTATCGGTTGACGAATTTCCTTTAAATTAAAAACCGCAGGAATTAGGTAAGGAAAAGAAAAAATTAGGCCGATGATAAAAAAGAGAATCCGCCAGCCAAAATCTCGAAAATTTCTAGTTTTTAACAGGATAATTACCGAATAAATACCAAACAGAAAAAATATAATAATCAGACTAGGTAGGTGAGCTAGTGCTATCAAAGAAGTTGTGATTGTTAGTGCTAAACCATTGGCGAAAGTAATTACATTGGATACTTTTAAGAGAGCGACAATAAAAAAAGGCATTAAAGCAATGGCTAAACATTCTGCTAATGCTCCGCGCCAAAATAAACAGTAAAATAGGTAAGGATTAATTGCTAAAATAATAATTAGTTGATAGTAAAGTATGCCCCTTCTTTTGAATAAATATGCTGCTAAAGTTGAGGCACTAATTATATTGATGAGCAAAATGGTTAGCACCGTAAGTCTTAGAGCAACAACTGGAGAAAATCCGAGCAAATGATAGGGAAAAGCTACATATCTTAAAAGAGGAGGATAGAATAAAAATGCAGCATTTCCGAAGCCTCCATAGCCTTGAGCATACCATTTTGGGAATAAATCTCCAGACTTAACTTGCTCTGCCCAAAAACTATTCCAAAATAAATGAACAAGACCATCATTTGTTCTTTCTGGAGCAAATAAGAAAGCTAACCAAGTGCTACCTATAATCAAAAACACCAGAAGAGCGAAACTAAGTTGTTTTCTATGTAATCGAGCAAGACTAACAAGTATATTCATGATCAGGTAAGCGGAAGATTTTAATCTTTTCCTCGTTATCTAATCCTAGATTGTAGCAATATCAAGCTACAGAATTAAATAATTATTATCTATCAAATAGATATCTTACTTATTTATTTATTTATTCTAGGAAAGTTCTTAGGATAAATTTTAGCATAAACTAGACTAGCTTTTTCAGCTAATACTTGAATTTCATATTCGGAAGATAAATTATCAAAATCTTCTTTACTCATAATAATTTCATGATTTTTATCGCTATTGACGGCAGTTTTAAGTTCTTCAGCACTCCTCACCCACCAAACCGGTCTATTACTATAAAATAAGGCACTGGGATGATTAAGACTAGCAGATAACTTAGCAATTATTAAGGGATTTTTCTTATTCTTACTAAAATCCCCTTGCCCTGCCACTTGTGCTAAAGCAGCTAGGGGAGTTACTCTTGCAGTATAAAGTCCTCTAACTTCTCTGATTCCAGAAAAGACAAAAACCGCAAATAGTAAAATAGTCGCCGATTTAGGAGTAAGCCTTTTCAGTAAAATGAGAACAAGTAGAGTTGCCGCAATCACAAAACAGAAAACTGCTACCATCTGTTTAACTGAAGGACTGATAATGCCAACAATTTTGAGAGGCGTTAAAGGAAAAATAACTAAAGCTACAGTTGCGATACTAATCAATATCCACGAACGAGCAGTAGAAGAAGCTTGTGCCTTTTGAAATAAATAACCGATAAAAATTGCCAAAATCGGATAAAGGGGAAGAATATACCAGCTTAATTTGGTTGATACCAAACTATATAGACCAAAAACCACCAGAAAGAAAACGATTAGAACTCTTGACGAGCTATGGGGCTTTAAAGTATCTTTAACACTGACGATAAAGGCAAAAGGAATTAGATAAACCCAAGGAAAAAAGAATTTAATAACTGTTCGGAAATATGAGAGAAAGTCTCCACTGTTTCCCTCTAGGGGACGGGTTGCCCGTTCAATTACATGATAACCTAAGTATTTCCCCAAAAAAGCCTGTCCATGCTGTAGTAGCACTGTTAAATGCCAGGGAAGAATTATCAAAGTAGCCAAGACAATACTTTGCCAAAAATGCCTTGATTTAAAAGTAGTTAATAACTGTCTTTCAATCAACAGCGTTATCATAATGGCAGCTGGTGCAACAATGGCAGCAAAACCTTTAACCATAAAAGCCAAGGCACAAGCAGTACCAATAAAATACCACCATTTTTGATTGCCTTGGCGAAGATGAAGATAACCGTAAAGTGATAGAAAAAGAAAGAATGTCAACATCATATCGGTGGTACCAAACCGAGCAGAATGGACAAATTGATAACTGGCCAACAAAATCAACGAGGCAAAAACTCCTGCCCAATATCCATAAACTTTTTTACCAATTAAATAGATAATAGCAATTAAGGCGACTCCCGATAAAGCCGAAGCGGCTCTTGCCCAAAATTCGTCAACCCCAAATAATTGAAAAAAAGCAGCGGTTGACCACATAAATAGGGGTGGTTTATGAAACCAAGGCACATATCCGTAATGTAGAGTTATCCAGTCACCATTTTGTCCAATCTCTTTGGAAATTTGTGCATATATAGCTTCATCCCAATCTTCTAAACTCCTCTGTCCTAATTTCCACAGCAAGATGATTGCCGATAGAGAAAATAGTAACCAGAGAGTGGCATCTTTAAATTTCGATATAATGACTTGGATTTGCTCAGTTTTTAGCATGGAATTAAACAGACTAATTATTGTATTGAAGGATCGCAAATGGTAACAGGTTTTTCCAGTTCACAGCTTTTCTTCTTGATTCATGGCGGTTATTTATTTGATTATTTTCTTTCTGGTTTTAGGATAGTATATCAAAATGACATCCTCAGGACAAAAGATTTTTGTGAGGTTAAAATGTCAAAAAAATACCAAATCACTTTCCCTCAAGATTGCTCATCTAAGATGCCCATAAATTTCAGGTTAATCGGCCAGGTTTTCTGGAAAGCCGAGAAGATTGCTTACACTAGGATAATCCTTGATATAAACCATCTCCTGGCTGGCAGAAAACCACAGGCATTCTACCAAGATGTTATCAAAAACTACCAGAATTGTAAAGTAAATTGACAAGCAGTGGCTACAACAAGCAAAAACCCTCACCCTGAGGACAGCGTTTCTCATCAAGATGAAGTATAACCTGATAGGGCATCGTCATCTCTTGCTGAATCGGGTGACGAAGACCTTTAATCGATATGCGTATCCGATTTATTATAGATTAAACCTCTTGCCTAATTAATTTTTGAGGGTTCAAAAACGGCAAAAATAAGGATTAAATGGCATAAAATCTGTCAATAGACCATTTAATTGATTATTATTCATTCTTGATTCTCCTGACGACCGACTCCTAATCCTAATCCTAACAACAATTTTTGATTTTTACCAGAGGTTTATTGATTAGGTGTTTCTGTTAAGATGTCTTTGGACAGTGGTCTGCAGCTAATTTCAATGATACCCCACTGGGTTGCCAATGATGATCAAACGAATTCTTATTATCGTCACCTGCCTAATGCTGCTTTGCTGTAGTTTCGGATTATTAAATTTTACCTACGATGCTTCAGTTTTAGCACAGCAGCAATATGATCAGATTCGCTCCCTTCATAGTCGCAATGGTATCGGTAAATTTTATCTAGGACGGGAAATCGCTAAATTTATGGGACGCAAAGAAATGTTATGGTTAGAACGTCCTAGTCGCAGTTTCACAGAAAAAGCCGATGATCTGATCACCGCACTACATTTAAAACCCCCAGACCCTGTGGCAGATATCGGTGCGGGGACAGGTTATTTTAGTTTTCCTATCACGAATTTAGTAGAACAAGTCTTCGCTGTCCATGTGCAACCCGAAATCAGGGTTAGCGCATCTCAAACGCTATTGACAATTGCCCAATTTTGTGATCCGCTTGTTGTGTAGGCATTTCAAGTGATACCAGTCAATCAGAATAGTTACGAACTCGACCGGAGATGGCAAATTCTCCTCAAATATGCCTGAATCGCCCTCTGGGTAGGCAACCCAGATAAAGTTCATTTGGTCAAGGATTATTGAGATGCGTTTGCTTTGCTTCTGAGTATGAATTTTATCTGCAATCACCCCTCGATCGAGCATTGCTTAAAACAACAATTAATTAATATTTTTCCAGAAAAAAACCATAAATTAACTTTCTATCGTTGCTCAAAAACTGATAGTATTCTCTATCGTTCACCTCTGTTTTATTATTTTACGCCCGTTCAATGTCAAACCATATTTAACCATTTAATCGCCCTTTTTCCGCAAATTCAGCTTAAAGAAGGATGGCTAGAATTATTATTAGATCAACAATTTTTGTCCTTTTGGTTACTGAAACTAAACGATTTAATCGATAAGTTTTTCTCTGATCAGCTTCCTCTCCATCCCGAAGGAGAATTTTTCTTTTTATTTCAATACACCCACGCTCGCTATTCTGGTTTGTTACAACTGCTCAATCGAGAAAAAATTAGTTTAACCGAGCCAGAACTATTATCGTGGCATCATCCCGCCGAAATAGCCTTAATACTGCAAATTTTAACCGTTTGTGATTGTTGGCAACGCCAGAAACTCTATCCCCTAACCGCAAATTTTTGCGAAGCGATGCTCAATTTTGAGCGTAACTGTCGCATTATCGGAGAATCGTCCCCAATTCAGCGATCGAGATTAATCCTGATTAGCGTCAGTCAAAAACTACTTAACCGTCTTCTCCGTCAAAAATGGCAACTGCTGCCGATGACGGAACTATAAAAATATTAACTTTTATGAATTTAGTGGACAAAATCACTAGCTTATGATAGATTCTAATTAGTGTGAGGAGCGAGCCAGAATAGAGAGCCGAGACGAAACATGGACAGTCGCCGGCTCTCTTTCTGTTGTTCAGGAATTATCTTTTTCTTGGCGATATTTAATAAAAGTGGGCAAATCGACCCGAAAAGAGGAATATTTCGGGGAAGGAGAGATGATAGGTGCGGGCCAATCCCTGTCTTTCTTATTTAAGGATTCTACTGGCTCAATTGTCTCTAATTCCGCTAAAAACTCATCGATGGGAGCCACTTCATCCCTTTCTTGATTCTCTGTCTGAGACCAAGGCTCGATCGCGGCTGCCTTGGCGACAATGGCTAAATCCGGGTCAGAATTGCGATCGCTACTGCGCTGGAAATACTGAGTCAAGGCCGCTTTATACTGGAGGGTGTAGCGTTGTTGACGTTGGAGACGGGTGCGTAATTCCTGCAATTGCTGGTCATAGTTGAGCAGTTTTTGGCTTTTTTCCTGATAACTTTCCTGAATTAAGGCACATTCTCGCTCTAAACGGGCTAATTGTTGACGCGTGCGGGTCAATTCTGCGGTCAAATTGGCAATAATCATCGGTTGCCGTTGTTCTGCTTGACGATACTGTTCGATTTCCCCTAAAGCTCGCTGTAATTGTTGCTTTTCGTATTGCAGTTCCTCGTTTTGCTGCTGGATTAGGGTATCGCAACTTTGCAAGCGACGATGTTGCTCGGCTAACTGCGATCGCAGTTGACCGAGAGTTTGCTCCCGTCGCCAAATCTCCGCTTGTAATTCTTGATTTTGTTGACGTAAATGAGAGGATAGAGCCGGCCAATCTGTCTCATCTGTTGATTGACTCTCATGCTCGACAATTTCAGCAGTGATGACAGTATCCGCATGGGTGAGATGATCGAGGTACAGGTCGGAATTATCGTTCATAAAAGCCAAAGGATGAGGAAACCTAGAAGTTTAGAGACGTTAAAAGCCTTCTATCGTTCCAAAAAAAAATGGGAACCGCATTGTTAGAGACTGCCGCGCGGTTCCACTGCCGATCCTTGAGAGGAGAACACTATCAATAACTATAAGCTTATTAGGAATCTTTGTCAATACTTAATAAGAAAAATTTTCATTAAGCTGGGAGGGAGAGGGGGATCGACTAATACCAAATCCGTTTTTAAAAGTATAGAGTTCTTGCATAATTAATTTTTGAGAGGGCAAAAATGAGAAAAATAGACCCCTAAATAGAGCATTTAATTGATTAATGCTCATTCTTAATTCTCCTGACTCGGAGAATACTGGCTCGGAGACTCCTCACCTAAGGTCAGATTTTTGATTTTTGCAAGAGGTCTTATGATTAACTCCCAATCCAACTTTAAAAACCCGCTCCCCACACCCCACACCCCACACCCCACACCCCACACCCCACACCCTACGAAAAACTTTTTGCCGCAAACCCTAGATATCTATTGACACAAGCACTGGTCGAGCGGGTTAGCGGCTCGATGTGCTTCAATAATCCTATAGTTTTTATTTTCCCTGTCGTATCATGCCACGTCCCCCGAAGAAAACCCCTAGCACCCCTGAACCCCCCGAAGAGCCAATTAAAGCCACTCCTCCCCTACAACCTCTACAAATTATTAAAAAGGGTTCTAGAGCGGCAGTACCCCCCAAACCCCCGGAAACCCCTCCAGAAATAATTGAGGAAAAACCGGCGGCGGAAACGGTAAAATCAGTCAGTAGCGAAATAAAATCTCCTCTCCGTCCCCGTTTCGATTCGGCTCCTCCATTCCGAAAACCGATTCCCAAAGCAGAAATTCCCGTCATCGAAAAAGCGACGGGAGCTAATGGCGAAGTATTTAATCTGACCGATTCTGTCCTCATTACCGAACCTTTTGGTACTCGTATTCCTGCTATTATCGATAGTTTTTATGCCGATGATCAAGGCGAAATCTGGGCGCGACTCAAACCAGTGGAAGTTAATCCCGATTGTCGCTGGGAACAGGCCTGTATTCGCTCTCAGGGTTTGGTAAAAGCCGAGTAAAACAGTTATCAGTTATCAGTTATCAGTTATCAGATTTGAGTTTTAAGTGTGCAGTATTAACAAGTAATTTAGATAATGTCTCTTGCATAATTAATTTTTGATGGTTCAAAAACGTCAAAAATAAGGATTAGATTGTCTAAAATCTGTAAATAGACCATTTAATTGATTATTATTCATTCTTAATTCTCCTGACTACTGACTTCTAACCCTAACAACAATTTTTGATTTTTACAAGAGGTCTGATGATTTGGTATTCTCAAAAGGTTTACTGGCTATGGTATGATTAAGGGGAGTTTGTTAGACTATGATATTTTTCATGATCATCTGTTTTTATCTGATATCATGTTGAGAAAAATTCACGCTCTAAATTTGGGTTTAAATTATGATAACTACACTAATCGAACGAGAAGCAGAACCAATTTTAATTAGTGACTTAACCTGGAGAGAATTTAAAGCTGTTGAACAGCTAATTGATCGTCCAGGGTTAAGGTTATCTTTTTTAGATGGAGTTTTGGAGATTAGAAAAATGCCAGGGAAAAAACACGAAACTATCAAAGAACGTATTGGTGCTTTACTAGAAATTTATTTAGAATTTTTGGGATTAGATTTTACTCCTACTGGTTCTGTCACCTTAGAAGATGAATTTGAAAAGGTTAAAAAAGAAGGTGATAAATCCTATGAGTTGGGAGCAAATAGAAAACATCCTGATTTAGTAATTGAGGTGGTTGTTAGTAGTGGAGGAATTGATAAACTGGAAGCATACAAACGGTTACAAATTCCCGAAGTTTGGTTTTGGATGAATGATGAGTTATTGTTTTATAGTTTAGGAAATGAGGGTTATGAAGCTGTTAGTAAATCGCAACTTTTACCGAGTTTAGATGTAGATTTATTGATGCGTTGTATTGGTATAGAAAATCATGCTCAAGCGCTGGGAGAATTTAGAGCAGGGATTAAACCGAATTGCTTGGGTTAATATTGATAGAAAACGATTAAGAAATTATTGCTTCAGTTGCTGTGGATTCGTTGAAGCAGCAAATTATCAATCAGATTTTGGTTGAGAGAATTTCAGTATATTAACGGGAAGAGAAATGTGAGTGACGAGCTTGTAAAATGGATAAAAGAAAGTTAGTGACTTTCTGAAAACATTCACGATCCCTTTGTAACATTAGGTATCCCTTGTGGATATATATTGACATGGGAATGTTGTATTGATTTAAAAAGCCTTTGCCAGTTGATTAAAATTTCATTAGCGTTTCCGTCCTGATTTTTTTGTAACCCAAGTATCACTTCAACAGTTCCTTGATAATTAGCTTGAGATATACTCTGGTGGTTAAGTTTACTTAAAATATTTTTTAAAGTAGCCCAAACTGAACTTACTCTAATAATTTCTATTAATGTATCTCCTTTATGAATTACTATTACAAGTTCATAGTTATCCTTTCGATTTTCTGAGCATAAAGATTCCCACTGGCTTGTTTTTAAGCGAATGATAGGATTGTTATAACTTATAGTTTTGACTTCACTGTAAATATTTTTACCTTTTGAATCTTTACACAAAAAATCATATCCTAAAGCTAAATAATCACTTTGTTTTTCAGCAAAATAACCTAGTAATTTATACATTCTTTTTGCTTTTCTCTCACCCCATTCTCCCCAATACTCTTTATTCTCACCTGTACCACCAGGAGAATAAACAAATATAGAGTTATTAGATATATTTTTTTGATTTAGTGGTTCTTGGATATTTTCTGGAGGGGGCGTAAATTTTTCTTCTTCAGGAATATCCCCAATATCATAACCATTTTCTAGTAAGTATTCTTTGATGTCTTCAATCTCATCATCTAGTAACTGTAACATTAATTGCTCTGTAATTTTCATTTTATCTAACTTCAAAGCATCAAGTAAATGTTTACCCAAATTAACATTTTTAATACTATTCCACTTCCTTACATAATAAATAGAATTATTATCTTTATCATAGTAATTATGTAAAGACTCTTTATAGTCTATTAAACTACACATCATGAGAATTTTAGGAGGATTATAAAATCGAATGTTATCTACTTTCTCTTTAATTTGCTCCTCTATTAAAATATCACGTTTTCCAGTAAGTAATATACCTATAAATATAGACCTTGCTTTAATTAAACCAGGTAGATAGTTATCAATTTCACTTTTATCCAAATTAATATCCATATCCTCAATAGTGATTTTTTTAACTTTTAAAATATCAAGTATTGTTTCAAATTGAGAACAATTTACACCAGAATCAGCAAATTTTACTAAACTAGAGTTGCGCTTAGGAGGTAATTTCAATGATGTACTAAAATAGAATAAATCATTAATAAAACGAAATTTACCATCATAAGTTAGTAATTTTCCACTATTTATCCAAGTTTTAATTTTTTCTTTATCTTCTTCATTTATTCCTTGTATAATACATCTTAAAAAATGTTCAAAGACTTGATTTAGTCGTCTATCATGTTTGTTGGTATGCTCAGTATATTTTTCAGCAATATCATCTAAGATAGTTAAACAACTTTCTACATTAAGCTCTCGCTTCACACCAATAAAATCTTCTACTTCTTCTTTCAAGCTACATATACATACATTGTAGCAATCTCCTGCGAGTTCTCTGATTCGATTAGAGTATATACCCTCAGATGACTTATGGCATTTTTCATCAAAGCAAGGAATTGAGTAGTTATGTTTTACTGAAACTTGAAAATAGGAAATTACTTCTACTGGAATATTATTTCTCCATACTTTTGATTGCTGTCCTAAATTTAATCTATCCCAATTATCATTTATATACCTCCATATTTTCTGAGAAAATCTAAAATTATTAAAGTACACATAATGGGGGTAATAAATAAAATTTTGAAAAAAGTGTTTTTGCTCATTAGAATCAAGTCCAATAACTCCTAAGTATTCTTTTTCAAATTGCGTTGAAAATTGAATTTCTCGCTTATCATTATATATCCAAAATCTGACTTTCTCTTCTACTCCTATATTTATAAAAAATTCCTTCCATTGCTCTTTATTAGATGATTCATGTTCGGAATATTTAGAACTAACAAATTGATAAAAATCAGTATCTTCATAGAAAGTTTCTAAATTTTGCTGGGGATTATAGTAATTTGATAAGTAACACTTTTTAGCTAGTTCTAAATTATTGTTTCTGACCAAAAGTTTTAATCCACGTAATTTCTGAAAGTCTTCTTGAGTTAAATAGGTACGATATGTAAATATTTTTCTGCATATATCAACAGCATTTTCAGATGTTATAATCTCTGGGTTATTGAGGACTTGATAAATTTTCTCTCTAATTAAATCGACACCCTTTAAGTCAGATACTCCTAAGACACCAGTAAAAAACCTTTTCCATTCAATAATAGAATCTCCTTCTTGATAATATTTATTACTGATTAAATTAGGTAATGATACCTCTAATAGTGATATATCTTCCAACTCTTCATTTGTATAAAACTCAGATAAGTTACATTGACTTGCTACTTCTAATCCATTGTTAGTTAATAAAGGTAATTTATGAAGTGATTCAATATCCTCATTACTCAACGATAACGTCTTCCACACATTAAAAATATATCTAGTAATATTAATGGTATTTGTATCATTAATTGCATTATTGGTAATCATAGGAATTATTGTGTTAGATATAATATCTAATCCATTAGGATCTTTAACACCTATAAATAAGAAAAAATATTTCCAATTACTAACTGTAGCTGTAGTTTCACAATAATTATGAATAACAAACTTAAAATTTTCAATACCAATTAAATTTGCTACTTCCTCTGTTGGATATTGAGGTTTATAAAAATCGGATAAATAAAAATTACAAGCACAATCAAGATAATATTTATTATCCTTTGGATTACGATAAATTAATTGTAATTCATTTAATTTTTGACATTGTTCAGAATTCAGTTGAGAATAATATTTAAAAATAAATCTGACATAATTTATACAGTTATCTAAGGATAATTCTACATCTGGTTTGTATTTAGCTTGATTTATTCTTTCTTTCAATATTTCGTAACCATTAAAAATCTTAATTCTTAAATTATTTTTTGCCCATGCAAAGAGTTCTTGGTCTTGTCTAAGTTTTTCGTCTATATCAGGATGTATAAAATAAAAAATATCGAAATTTAATATTTCTTTTATTTCTTTCTCTGATTCAATAATTTGGAAATATAATAGATCAGGACTAGCCAAATTACTATTTTCATCCAAAATAAATTTTATAGAAAGTAATTCTCTATTAGATAAGTTTTTTGTTTTTAAATGAGCTAATACTTGAAAAATAAGCTGCGGGTTGCTTTTAACAATATTTTGGTAATGTATGGACTTCAAAAAACTACCAAGGGATTTTACATCAAAAATTTTAACACCAAAATTCTTTAGTTTTGTTTTATTGAGTAATGAATTACTTATAAAGTATCGCTTAGAATCAAAAGATGTTCTTACAGTTTCAACTGGTATTATTTTAGTAATTTCTGTCTCATCTAAAATAGAATTATTTACAGTTAATAATTTATTATCTTGTTCTGAAGGAATAAAAGCAATTAATTCTAGAGCTTGATCAAATTTTTGATTAAATGAGATAAAAGTTTCACTTTTAGCTAAGTTCAAAGAAAATTTAGATGGTAAAATATTAGTAACTTGGTTTCTATATTCTGTCTTTTTCGCAACTTCAGCTATCCATGTTAACGAGTAATAAGCTATGTTAGCAAAAAGAAATATATTCCAAGGATTATCATGATGAATTTCTTGTCGGTTAGCTGTAGTCAGAAAATCAGCATTAACTAAGAAAGGAAATTTATATTCTTTTACATTGGTTGGTAAATATGTAAATAAAACAGAATCTTCTTCATTTACAGCAACCAATTTATTATCTATAATTTGAGCAGCAAAGGTAAGTTTTGACCGTTCAACTAATTTGAGTTTATCAGGTATTTTTTTATCGCCCTCCATCTTATCTTTGATTTGTTTAGGCACATTAAATTCAAAACCCTGTACTAACCAATAAGTAGTTTGGTTATTTCTACATATTTTGTATTTTTCTCCTTGCTTTTCTTTAGTGATGGAGATATCAATATTTAAGCCTATATTTAAGCCTATTACATCAATTCTGTGAACATGACGTAAAAATAAAATTAATCTAGGATCTTGAAATAATTTTTCTAACTTTGTTTTATATTCTTTAATTTTAGCTTGTCCCACATAAATAGCAGTTGCAACAGGAAAAGTAAAAAATTGTTGATACTGCTGAATTTCTACAGGATATTCTTTTTTATCTATCCAAATAGGTTTGATTTGCCAAGGAGTTTTCTCAAGGTTTTTATGTCTTTTGTCATTTCTATCAAATTTGAATGAAAAATTACCAGAATTAATATATACACATTCTGAATCCGCAAATACAGATTTAAACCCTATACCTTTATAACCTGTTTGCTCAGAATTATTGACTTTTGTACTTTTGGATATACTCGATATAGCGTCTACATTAGTGCTATCAAAAGGCTTACCATTATGCAAAATCAAAAAATGTTCGCAGAGAATGACAAATAGTACGTTTACTTGACCAGTTTCATTAGGTATATCATCAGCATTTTGCAAGAGTTCAAAGATAAATCGTTCTGTTTCTGTATACAAATCACCTGTAAGTCTTGTTAAAGCATTAGCAAGGTTTTCAGCATCTCTTTCAGACTGACCTGTTTCATTGAATATTTTCTCAATTAGTTGTTTAGGATTTTGCATAATTCTTTATTCGCAGGGAAATTTGGTCATTATTGTTACCTAATAAATCCAGTTCTAAGCAATTACCGAGTATATCGGTTACTCATTGATGATTTTATTGGGTAATATTGCCGTATCTATTTAGCATATCACTTTTTTATCAACTAACAACAATCAAAAATCTGACAGGGGGACAAGAAGGATGAAATCCATATATCATAAGCTTTTCATGGTTTTAGCTCGAAAAAGTCCGCCGCACCATCTCTCACTTATTAATAATAATTCCTAGTAAGCTCGCTCCTATTCCTAATTCTTTCGTTAGCTTTTTGCCTAGAATCGCTAGATCTATTTCTAGAATTTCTGGACTATTTTGTAATAATTCCTTGGGATTTTTGTCAATTGTTTTTGATCTAGAGCGAACTCATCAATTAAGTCTCTTGCCAGAGAAGGATTTAGTCAATTTATGCCCCCCTATCGAACCATAACAAGTAACGAAGAGCCATAATCCTTCATCTCTCAATCGTTTAATAATTTCCTCTGGGGATTCTCCTAGGTCAACAATTTTCGATAATACCTCTACCCGATTAATAATACTGATATAACACCCATTAATCAAGGCATTTTCTACAATTTCTGCTCCTGGTTCATCTCTAAGATAAGCTAAAAAGGCAGCAGCATCTAACACAGATTTATTCACTTAAATACTCCTGTCTGCCTTCTTGAATAAGTTCATCTACTAAATTTCTATCAGGTGATTTATCTTTTAATAAACCTCTTAATTTTTTAACTTGGTTTTTGAGACTAACTAATTGTAATGTACCATTATCTTCCAGAGTTAAAATTAATCTATATCCAGATTCTAAATTAAGAATTTGTTGGATTTATTGCGGTAAAGTTAAACGTCCTTCTGGTTCAATATCAAGTATGTATTGTTGAGAAAGTGATGAATTAGCAACTGTCATAACTTTATATTTCTGGTTCTTCCGAACTTACACTGTAGAAAATTCCTCAAGCTCCCTCTCTGCACAGCAATGCTCTAAAGTTGATAAATATCAATCTAACAAAAACTCAAAGGCTTATTGTACAAGCTTTACAAGCATAAGTTGTTGATAGTTTTACATGACAGGTTCGGTAGAGCCATATTTCCTCGTTTTCTACCTATTTCTAGTTTAGCAAAATTCTCAAAGTTAATCCTGTAGGGTGCGTTAATGAAATGTAACCCAAACAGTAAGTTTTTAAAAGACTCACGCCCGAATCACAGTAATTCTATATTGATTTTCCGTCACCACAACTTCAGTTGATAACCTTTCTTCCATTGGCAAGGCATTTTTCCGCCTATCAAAGATAAATAACCAACCAAAATCTAACCCCAAACGCCCTAAATAAGATTCTAATTGTTCAATTCCATCACCTTGAGGATCGCGTTTTTTATCCCGCCACACTTTCAATTCAATTCCTAAAATAACATCTTTATAACGCAAACATAAATCCATGCGATCGCTACCAATGGCATATTCCCTTTCTAAAACTCCCCCACCATTAACCACACGATGTAAAAAAGCCATTAATACTATATGTGGCGCGATTTCATGGTAAGCAGCACTACTTAATAATGGTTCGACCTGTTGTCGCCAAAACTTGAGAAATGCAGTTAATAAACCATCTATATTTAATTCACCATTTGCAGTCAACCAACTAGGACTAATTAAAGGTAAACTGTCCTGAGTTCCTTGCACTAAAACGCGGGGGATAACTTCACGATATATGGGGTTAGCAATAACTAATCCCCCCATCGGATCACGTCTTAATAATCCTAAATCTATTAAATATTGGCGATCATCTGGTAGAGTATCGGGTAATGTTTGCCCTGCTAAAATCGGTTCAATAATATTTTTTACTCGTTTTTCTCTGAGTCTTTCTGCTAAACTATCTAAATGGGTATCTTGACGATAAATTAATATTTCCTTAGCTTGTAAAATGTGTTCTTTAGTAATAGCAATATTTCTATCTTTCACCATTTTTTCCACAATTTCTTTAGCTAAAGCATTGACTAACCAAGGTTGTCCTTGCGTTAAATAAAATGCTGTTTCTATAGCTTCTGGTGTGAAAATTTGTCCAGTTGCTGCTGTATGCTGTTGATATAATTCTCCCACTTCTGCAAGATTAAAATTTCGCATAGTCAGGGAAGCAACTTTAATATTAAAAGGACTGGATGTATTTAATCTGTCACTACCTCCCGATGCTACTTTATAATCTCGCACATCTCGTAAACCAATTAATCCTACTGATGAGGGAAAATTTTCTGGACGTTTAGGAAAACCATCTCTTAACTGTCGTAAAACTGATATTAATGTTTGGTCTTGTAAAGAGTCAATTTCATCTATAAATAATACTATGGGACGATTGATAGCTTTTGCCCAACCTCTTAAAAAAGCCTTAATTCTGCTTCCTGGTTCTTCCTGTTGCCATTGTTTAGCAGGAGGTTGTAATTCGGTCGGTAAACTATCCTCAATTGTATTATACCATGCCCCTAAAATTGCTAATTCTGCGGCAGTAGGATCATGATTAAATGCACTTCCTACTTCTACAGATACCATGACTGCGGCATAATTTCCAGTATCAGTCAGTTGTTTTGCTAGGGATAACATAGCGGTGGTTTTCCCCGTTTGTCGTGGTGCGTGAAGAACAAAATAACTACGTTGTTGAATTAGCTCCTCTAAATCTGGTAATCTGACTGTGGGAGAGAGCATATAGTGGATATCGTCTGAACAGGGACCTGCAATATTAAACCAGCGAGTCATAGAATTTTGGTAATAGATGAACTCTTTAAGTTTAGACATTTTTTATGCTCCCGATACATTATTAAAACCACTAATTTGCTAATGAGAGTTGGTTAATTCGGCAATTAATTGTTCAGGAGTGATAATTCGTGGCGTGATAATGGGGAAATCTTGAGGATTACGGGTAATAATTGCATCCAATTTATTAACTACCGCAGTAGAGTATTGAATAGAATCTTCAAAATCCTTAAAATTGGTTGTGAAAGCCATTATAATTGCAGCCTGATTTACTGTAGCAATTTGACAAAAAGTAAGTATTTCTTGCAAAAACTCAATAGTTAAATCTCGACCTTTTTGTTTACGAATAAGATAATAAAGGTCACTAATAGTTGATGCTGAAATGTAGCCTTCTATTTGTCCCTGTTCAACAAATGCCAAAACTGTCTCGCTATTAGTAAAGTAAGGCTGTCTTTCCAGGGCAACATCTATAATTATGTTGGTATCAAGCAAGACTTTCACAGGTTATGTTTCTCCTTTAAATATTCCCATTTAGCTTGCTCTGGATCAAAATCAGGAGGTGCAGGTTGGGTTTTCTCAAACCAGTTTTGCAAAACCTTGATTTTAGTTGGTCTTTTTGGTGTTTCTGGTGCTGGTTCAGTGGTTGGGGTTGTGGTATGATCAAGGGTGTCTGTGGCTGCCCAAACTACAATTTCCACGTTTCCGGGGGGTAAATTCAGGGGTTCGGTAATCAGCAAGTTACCAGATTGATCAATTTTTCCTTTGAGTTTGTATGCTTGCATGATGTTTTTTATGATACTCTGTCCTTATATCATATCATAGTGAACAAAATTCACGCTCTAAATTTGGGTTTAAATCATGATAACTACACTCATCGAACGAGAAGCAGAACCAATTTTAATTACCGACTTAACCTGGAGAGAATTTAAAGCTGTTGAACAGCTAATCGATCGCCCAGGGTTAAGGTTATCTTTTTTAGATGGAGTTTTGGAGATTAGAAAAATGCCAGGGAAAAAACACGAAACTATCAAAAAACGTATTGCTTCTTTAGTAGAAATTTATTTAGAATTTTTGGGATTAGATTTTACTCCTACTGGTTCTGTCACCCTAGAAAATGAATTTGAAAAGGTTAAAAGAGAAGGTGATGAATCCTATGAATTGGGAGCAAATAGAAAACATCCTGATTTAGTGATTGAGGTGGTTGTTAGTAGTGGAGGAATTGATAAACTGGAAGCATACAAACGGTTACAAATTCCTGAAGTTTGGTTTTGGATGAATGATGAGTTATTGTTTTATAGTTTAGGAAATGAGGGATATGAGGCTGTTAGTAAATCGCAACTTTTACCGAGTTTAGATGTAGATTTATTGATGCGTTGTATTGGTATAGAAAATCATGCTCAAGCACTGCGGGAATTTAGAGCAGGGATAAAAAATATTGAATCAACATAACAATATAAAATGTTGATTTTTTCCGCCTATCTAAAGATTATGGGTTAACTTAACAGTTGCAGAATGCCGAGAACTAAATTCTCAATATTCCATCAAAAGGGAACAAGTTTTTAACCGTTTCATCGCCTCCGTATTATTAGAAGAAAGACGAGCAGGTAATACTAAATCCGTTGAGTATATGTTACATATCAGGATAGGCAAGAGGCAACAGGAGGAATAGATAATCAGTCTTTAATAACTGGATTTAGTATAAGTATTTCATATATGTTGATTGAGAAACCCTTACCCGGTAATACTTCTATGTTTAGTCATTGTCAATAAGATTGTCCTTATTGACAATGACTAATTACCCGGCAAGTTCGCAGCTTTCTTTTCACTGATTACTGTTTACTGATTACTGTTCACTGAAAAATCAACTCAATAACCAATCTAGATGATCCTGTAAACATTGCTTGAGGTCGTAGCGTTGCTTGATAGTTTCCCTAGCATTCAAACGCAGATTTTGCCAACCCTGGGGATAATTTAACACTTCATCCACGCGATCGGCTATTTGTTGGGGAGAAAAGAAATCCACTAATAAACCATTTTCTCCATCGGTAATTAATTCTCGCACGGGGGGAGTATCGGAACCAATCACCACACAACCCATAGCCATAGCCTCTAACATTGACCAGGACAGCACAAAAGGACGAGTAAGATAGATATGGGCTGCCGATGCCTGTAAAACCTGTTTATATTGACCGTAGGGCAGAGAACCGGTAAAATGCACCCGGGATAAATCCAAAGAAAGGCTTTCTAACATCAATTGTTTATAGGTTTTGCCGTCCGGTAGAGTTTTCCCATAAGCGACCCGATCCTCCCCGACAATTACGATATGACAGTTAGGCCGACGGGCTAAAATTAGGGAAACAGCCGTCATAAATTGGGGAAAACCGCGATAGGGTTCCATTCCCCGGGTTGCATAGGTGACAATCTCCTTAACACCCGATAAATCTAAACCTATCTCTGGAATCACTAACTGCACATCGGGACGGGGACAGAAATAGTCCGTATCGATGCCATCGTGTAAAACCGTCAGTTTCGAGTGAAATTCGGGGGGAAATTGTTGTTTTTGCCAGATAGTCGGCGATAAACCTCGATCGCAACTGACCAGATCGATCAGGATCGTCGCATTTTTAATTCTAATCCGGGCCTCGGCATCAGCATTAAGGGGGTCCGCCGGATCAAAATCAGCATCGGAACCATGGGCATGATAAAACCATTCAAAATAGGCTAAAAACTTAGTTTTCGGGAAAATATCCTTGATAAATAGACCTGGCCCCCAGCCAGAATGTGCATAGACAATATCGGGATAAAATCCTTGATTTTTCAGTTGTTGGCAAACAGCATAAACCGCTTGACCTTGTAAAACCGCACTTTCAAGGGGACGGACATAATGATGGGTTTGGGGAGAAACAGCGCGACTTTCCTTGTAAATAAATTTTTTTACCCCCGCTATTTCTCCCTCTTGCCTGGTAGTGCCGAAAATCACTTGATTTCCGGGGTCTTGAGCCAAAACCGTGATTAAATGGCGAAATTGGGCGGGAAAATTGGAATGAAGGAATAAAAATTTCATCGCAGATAAACGTTTAGAAAAAGCGATCGCTAATCGTACATTGTCCCTGAAAACGGAGCAGATGATCGCATAATACCAAAGCCATCATCGCTTCCACCATGGGGACGGCCCGGGGTAAAACGCAAGGATCGTGTCTTCCTTTGGCTGCCAGCGTGGTTTCTTCCCCGGTGCGCGTCACGGTTTTTTGTTCTTTACCGATAGTCGCGGTGGGTTTAAAAGCGATGCGGATAATAATATTTTCACCGTTACTAATTCCCCCTTGGATACCTCCCGAACGATTGCTAGTGGTGCGAATTAACCCGTTATCATCGATAAAATACTCGTCATTGTGTTCGCTGCCGGTTAAGAAGGTCCCCGCGAATCCCGATCCGATTTCAAATCCCTTACTCGCGGGTAAGGACATCATCCCCTTAGCTAAATCGGCTTCTAGCTTATCAAAAACGGGTTCTCCTAGACCTTTCGGCACATTTCTGGCTACACATTCCACCACACCGCCGATCGAGTCCTTATTCAGGCGAATTTGGTCGATCAGGGCGATCATTTGGGCGGCCGTTTCCTCGTTGGGACAACGCACCATATTACTTTCCACCTCGTCGAGGGTGACGGTGTTGGGGTCGATGATTGCCTCAATATCTTTAATTCGCTTCACATAACCGATAATCTCGACATTATAGACAGATTTAAGGATTTTTTTAGCGATCGCTCCTGCGGCCACCCGGCCGATGGTTTCCCGGGCCGAAGATCTGCCTCCTCCTTTCCAGTTGCGAATGCCGTATTTTGCTTCGTAGGTGGCATCCGCGTGGGAAGGTCGGAATTTCTCGGCCATTTCGTTGTAATCTTGCGAACGAGCATCCTGATTCCGCACTAAAATAGCGATCGGTGTACCGAGGGTTTTGCCTTCAAAAACGCCCGAAATTATCTCACAAATGTCATTTTCCCGACGCGGGGTCACGATTCTGCTTTGTCCCGGTTTGCGACGGTCTAAATCGATTTGAATCTCCTCTTCGGAAATTTCTAAGCGCGGGGGACAACCATCGATAACCACTCCTACCCCACCCCCGTGAGATTCTCCAAAAGTGGAAACCCGAAATAGTCGTCCGAAAGTGTTACCCATAATCTCAATGTCTATTAAGCCTCAAGCTTTTATTGTACCTGAGCGGTTATCAGTGATCAGTGATCAGTTATCAGATGTGAGTTTTTGGTGGACAGTCTTAAGTAGAAAATTGCCGTTTTCTTGTCACTGATACCATTTTTCAAAAGTAATCGCAGAGATGGTTAATTTCCCTTACCCCCACAACCAAAGGGAGAGGGGAGTAAAATGCCGGCTCTCTTATTCTTTGTGTGATAAGTTTAACTTATATAATACCGATCAATCTTTGTGTCCTTTGTGGTTCGTTCCATTTGCTCGCCAGCAGGAATGTATTTTAGAATACATTATTACCCACCAAACCCAAGAGAGTACAATGCCTGCTACGAATAAAGGAAAATAGTATGATTACTGTTTACTGATCACTGTTCACTGATAACTGAAAGGTCTCCTTTCTTCGGGTTAAGATTCCCAAAAAAAGGCTATTCTTTACCTTGATATAGCCTGGCGAAAATTTGATGACTTCCTTGTTAGTCCACACTTATCCTTCTCTTGTCAAGGGTATTTTAATTAAACGTTACAAACGCTTTTTTGCCGACATACAACTGGACAACGGAGAATTAATTACGGCCCATTGCGCTAATACCGGACCGATGACGGATGTATGCGTAGAGGGTCAACCGGTTTATCTTTCTCGCAGTGATAACCCGAAGCGAAAATTAGCTTATACCTGGGAGATGATTCAACTGGGGGAGACTTGGGTGGGAGTTAATACCAATCTTCCTAATCAGGTGGTGAAAAATGCCCTGTTGCAAGGAGTTTTTCCCGATTTGGTCAAAAATGACACCGAAGTGCGATCGGAAGTGGCCTACGGTCAAAATAATGGCAGTAGAATTGATTTTCTTTTGACCCATGGCGATAAATCCCTCACCTATATCGAGGTGAAAAATACCACTTGGAATCAGGGAGAAACGGCACTTTTTCCCGATACTGTCACCACGCGGGGACAGAAGCATTTACAGGAATTAATGGCTTTATTGCCGGCAGCGGAGGCGATTATGCTCTACTTTATTAATCGGGGTGATTGTGACCGGTTTGCTCCGGGGGATAGTAAGGATAATAAATACGGGCAGTTATTGCGTCAAGCAGTGGCTAAAGGAGTCAAGGTTTTACCCTGTCGCTTCCAAGTGACACCCACGGGAATTTATTATTTAGGTTTAGCAGAATTGCAACTGTGACACCAGTGGTTTAGAGGGGCCAGCTTTTGACAAAATCCCCCAGACCGCAACTGACCTTGAAAAGCTTAGAGACACAGTTACCTGTGCCTCTAATGGGGATTTTGTCGATACATATTTGAGGTAATTTGTCAAGGTTTTTGATAACTAATTCCGTGGCGCATTTTCTCTAATTTCTGTTGCACCTGAGCATCGAGAGAATGGAACAAAAAACGCCCTTTGGGACTTTGAGAAGAACTCTGGGATTGTCTCAGACGACGACCGGTTAAATCCACCTCGATTTCCAGACGTTGAGCGGAAATCCACTGGGCCCCATAACCCATAACGGTCATTTTTTGGGCATTATCAGAGGTAGCGACGATAATCCGTCCGATAGCTGGGGCGCGATCGTGCCAAAAATCGGCACAGGTTTTCTCGATATAGGTGTCGGCGGTTTGAGCGTGGGCGGTAAAATAAACCGATAAATGGTTAGTGTAGCGTTCTTGGCTGCTGGGGGTATCTTGAAGGTAGGAATCGAAGACGATTTGGGTTTGATAACCCTGATGGTGCGTGTAACCGATTAAGGTTTCAATTAACTTGTCTCGCGCCGGTTCGAGACCATGGCGATCGCTGATTTTTTTCAGGGACGGCCAAGCGCCGATGACGTTGTAGCCGTCAACCAGCAGAAGGGAACGATCAGAAGAATTAACCATGGCTTTGAGAGTAATTTGTGTGGCATTAAGGGCAGTTCTAAAAAACAGCATCTTAATGATATTAACAAAAAATTTAAGATTCGACTGCCGCACTTGCCAATAATCTCGCTTTTAAGTCTAGGGGATTTCCCCGATCCGTTACCTTGCCACCCTCCAACAAAAATGCTCCATCGCTGTAATCCAATTCATCAAGGCGATGAGTCACCCAAAGGGCCGTAATACCTCGGTTTTTGACCAATTTCTGCACTTGAGAGACTAATTCTAACTGAGTATCCCCATCCAAAAGGGCGGTGGGTTCATCAAAGAGCAAAACATCGCAATGACGAGCTAAAGCGCCGGCAATGGCGATTCTTTGCTTTTGTCCGCCACTGAGAGCATAGATCGGTCGTTTTTCCATTTCTAATAAATTCACCGCCCCTAGGGATTCCCGCACCCGGGCCCGAATTTCCGGCGTGGATAAACCCTCGGATACCAACCCAAAAGCCACATCTGCCCCCACTGTTGGCATAACTAACTGATGGTCGGGATTTTGAAAAACAAAACCGAGGGGGTTAGGTATCTCTATTTCCCCGCGACTAGGTTTTAATAATCCCGCTAAGAGCCGCAGCAGGGTTGATTTACCGCTGCCATTTGTCCCCAACAACATCCAAAATTCCCCTCTGGGAACTTGCAAAGAGCAGCCATTTAATACTGATTTCCCATTCGGCCAGCTAAACCAGAGATCTTTTACTTTTATAGTCATAATTATGAGTTGATCAGTTATCAGTTATCAGTTTTGAGTTTTCAGTAGAAAGTGTTATGTAGGCGCTTGCCGTTTTCTTGTCACTGATTACTGATTACTGCACACTGATAACTGATTCAAGAACTATTCTGTGGCTAAAGCGACAAACCCCGGCGCTCTACCAGTGGAGGCAGCTCCGGATTTTTGTGACACAATCACCGCACTGATCTGATCGCTCAAAACCGCCACCTTTTTATCGGTTTGTTTTTCGCAGGTTAATTCTAATAACTCTGGATTTGGCGATCGCATAGCGTTAATAATTGTTTGATACAAAGCGTCTGCTGCTGCTTCTTCCTTGCGCTGCACGGAAATGGGGATGGGCGAGAGTTTCAGGGTAATATCGATCGAATACATAGTTTAGCGTTCCCTTCCAAAAAACAAGTCAAAAACCATTGTATAGCAGGGGTTGGGAAGTCAGTGATCAGTTATCAGTGATCAGATGTGAGTTTTCAGTTCACTGATTGCTGTTTACTGTGCGGATAACCTTAGGGTCATAACCGATTAAATCTCGGCAGTCGGTGTGCAGAGGCGTTGTTAGCTGGCAATCACTTGCTTGAATGAATTAGCATGGTGCGTTCCCCAAAATCTATCGGTGCAGCAGTAGGAGCCAGATTAGGGAACGCACCCTACAGCGATGGCTAATCTTGGTAATGATAGCGACAGGAAATAATTGTTAGATAATGATCATCGACAACATAGACAAGACGATTAGCTTCATCCGTACGGGACCAAAAACCTGACAAATTCTCTCTCAAGGGTTCAGGTTTACCGATTCCTTCAAAGGGATTGGATAGAGTATCTTGGATCAGCAGATTGATTCTTTTCAGGGTTTTCTTGTCCTGAGATTGCCAATAAAGATAATCTTTCCATGCTTTACTACCCCAAGCCAACTTACGCATCGATTAAATCATGTTCTTGTGTTTTACCTGCTTGATATTCTGCGATCGCTTCTTGCAAATGTTGAGCATTAGATGGAGAGCTTAAGAGATAAACTGTTTCCATCAGACTGTCATAATAACTTTTAGACATGATAACAACATCTTCTGTATCTCCTCTGACAATGAAAGTACAGTTTTTATCATTGGCTACTGTGTCTATTACAGATTTAAAGTTTTTTTGGGCTTCACTAAAGTTGACAATGTTGACGCTCATCAGAGTTGTACATGGTTAAGTACAATTGTTATTATAGTTCTGTCCAAATCTGGTTGGCAAAACCCGAAAGCTTCGGGGAACGCACCCTAAAGCGGAGATCGCTTGCTCAAATTCCATAATCTTGGTGCGTTCCCAGGAATTTATTGGCGGAGTAATTAGGAGTTGTCTTGGGGAATGCAGCCTACAAAATTCTGATCAGAATCTACTCCGAGACAGTCACTACCAGATCGGCGATCGCACTATTCTTTTAAAAGGAAACGTTCCAGGTTTTGGCGGTCTCGCTCCCCATTCGGCTGTGGTAATGACTTTGGCGGTAAATGGCATAATTAGAAAAAATCTCAGCAATAAAATTGTTTAAATCTTTGAACTAAAGTATAGAGTTGTTGCCAATAATTTAGCTCATGCAACAACTCTACTTACTTTGTTAGTCAACTCCAACCATGTAACTGGAACCATCCGGCTCGACTGAGAGTATCTTTGCCATAATTCCGGTTAGCAGTGAAGAAATCAACATCTCCGCGATCGAGCAAAGCTCTTCGCGCATTTCCAGGTCCAGAATTGTATGCAGCTAAAGCGGCACGGATAAGCTCTTTGCCTTGCAAATTAGTCTTGCGTTGGATAAAAGCTCGGTTGTCAGCAAGGACTTGACAGCCAAAGAGAATGTTCTCCCTGGGATCTTTCCACTTACCAGTAGAGATAAACTGAGGAAAAGCACGGTCATCAATTTGCATCAGTCCGCGACCGTGACCAAAATCTCCCGTACCAGAGGGACCGGGTGGATTTAAGAGCAATCCCCAGTGAGATTCTCGTGAACCAATGCCCGCAATCACAGCAATGGGAAAGCCGTGTTTGTTAGCTCCTTCTTCAATAAAAGCTCTGAACTGTTTAGCCGCTTCTAATTGTCTGAGCATGGAAGCGTCATTGCGAGCAATTGTCGTATTAAATGTAAGTTCAAGATTGGGAGGTTGCTCGTCTGATAATGCAGCCCAAGTCAGAGGACCGACAATTCCATCATCATCCAAACTGCGAGAGCGTTGAAATTGTTTGACAGCCATTTCGGTTGCCTGTCCAAAGAAGCCATCAATAACGACAGCAATTCCTTTGGCATTGAGCAGTTCTTGCAGTTCCATCACTTCGTCTCGAAGTTGAGGAGAAGTGTGGTCAAATCCGTCAAATAAACGTAAGGTTGGACCGATCATTGTGTAAATTCTCCTTGCATTTTGTTTTCGCTGGTTTCCAGGATTTTTGATGTCAGTTTGCCTTTAGGAAGATGAGAGTCCCAAAGCCGCAAGCGTGGCGGGTCCAACGATGCCATCAACAGGTTGCAATTGTTTCTGTTGTTGAAATGCTTTAACTGCTTCTTCTGTCTTTGGACCAAAGAAACCATCAACTGTTGACTGGAAACCATTGCGGACTAATGCTTGCTGAACTTGACGCACGTCATCTCCTTCCAAAAGTGGGCGCGTGAGTTGCAATAAGCGATCTCCTAGTTCAACGCTACCCCCACTACCAATCGGTGTGTCCAGAGTCGGACCATTAGCAAAGCCATTAGCAGGAGATTTACCGAGACGAGCGGCGGTATTTGGACCCCACTGCCCATCCTCTGCAATCCTGTCATTGGGATTGTTTTGATTCCACAGTTGCTGGAACGCCAGGATAGCAGTTGAGCGAATGTCACGAACCCCAGCACCTTTAAAGTCAAAATGAACCGGATCTGATGGACCTAGCCACTTCCAGCCCTGAGCTTCTAGGAAAGGTCGCCAGCCTGCATGATCTTCAATATCGAGAGCTAATCCACTTTGATGGTTGCTCTTTCCTGGCTCAGCAGCGATAGTAATGCCACATCGATTCGCCTGATCGTGTTGAAAAAGAAGCAGTTGTTGGGCAATAGTCCGATAAGCGGAGTTGACAATCAGAGTCTGGCCTCGATTGGCAACTGCCCGATCTAGAGCGCGTTTAGCTGCTGGTTGCAATAATGGCCAAACTGCTTGTCCAAGCCTGATCTTGGGCGAAGAAAAATCAACTAAAGCACCTGAGACAAGTCGATTCATTTGAGCAATGAGTTGCCGATCTATTCCCCTAACCACTGTCGTGGAACAGCTTGTAGTCCCAGCTTGCGTTACTGTCACCATAAATTTCTTCCTTTTTGTTTCTAGTGAACTCTTTCAGCGTTTAGCTTAAAAGGTGGTTCTCTGATCCTAGTATCTCACTGCCATCCGTCTAACACCCCTTAATAAGACTTAATACCGCACTGTGCGGTTTAATCACCTCAATTTGGGGATAATTACCGTACAGAGGGGTCTAGCATTCCAATCAAGCTGCCCTACATCGATAATATTGAACGAGCCAAGCGTCCGAATACCATCTCCCCCCGCAACGGCTCGACTGAGCATCGCCGAACGTCGCGCAGCAAGTGGTCTCCCGAAAAATTTTAGATTTTTTTAAGATCGACCGAAAAAATATTGGTCATTTTTTCCAATATAGTGTAAGTTAAGAAAAGTAAAGATTTCTCACAATTCTTCAACACATCTGCTCGCCTGCTCGGATAGATGGAGAAGAGAGCGCGGAATCTTAGCAATAATATACATTTTTCGGAGAAAACCCCCATGACCATTGCTGTCGGACGCGCCCCAGAAAGAGGGCTGTTTGATGCTCTCGATGACTGGCTTAAAAGAGACCGTTTCGTCTTCATCGGTTGGTCTGGTTTACTACTCTTCCCCTGCGCCTTCATGGCCCTAGGTGGATGGTTAACCGGCACCACCTTCGTCACCTCCTGGTACACC
>VYMB01000073.1_pt1 | contig 41076 bp, 34 predicted proteins | sample 5115321 | NCBI WGS metagenome assembly VYMB01 (sample SAMN12291794, study PRJNA351875) | freshwater metagenome | isolation source: freshwater lake | place: USA: Michigan, Wintergreen Lake | collected 2011-08-02 | reverse complement strand
GTGGGGTGTGGGGTGTGGGGTGTGGGGTGTAGGGTGTGGGGTGTGGGGTGTAGGGTGTGGGGAGAATAAATAAAAATAATCTCCTGACGACAGGCTCCTTATATCTGCGATAAGCTGAAAAAACAAGGCTATAGCTTGTCAACTATTGACGATTTTCTGCGGAGATTTTCGGGATATTTATATGCAATTCGTCGATTTTCTGGCTCTCATTCATCCTGTCCTAGCGATAGTGGTCGTTTTCCCTATTATCGGCCTCGTAGTTAACTTTGCTTGGCAAACCCGTCAACGTCGCTTAGAAACCGCTGCGGGAAATAAAAGTAAAATTCCCCCAGTGGTCGGGCCCGAACATCTACGCTTAGGCCGCTGGTTAACGGGTACAGTGGTAGGGGTTAACCTGTTAGCACTAGCTTACTCGGTCGTTTACGGTTTTAATGGTTTTGTCGATAAACAAAAAGATGGAAAATTAGACTCCTTTCAGGTCATTTTTGTGATTTTGATGTTTTTTGTCACCATTGCCTCTTTGGTCTGTCTCTACCGCGCTAGACAAGCTCTCTGGCGCGGAATTTTTGCCACCTTGACTGGCATCGGTTTAATTATTATCGGTTGTCAGGATGGGGTCTGGCGACTCTCGGCCCAATGGTACTGGTCCCACTACTATATCGGCATGGCGGCATCATTACTGATGATTTTCTCTCTGGCCATTGTCGAAGATATCTATAAAGACCGTTCCCATCGTTGGCGCATCGCCCATACAATTCTCAATTGTATCGCCCTGGCTCTCTTTCTGGGACAAGCCATGACCGGTTCGAGGGATTTGCTGGAAATTCCCCTCAGTTGGCAAAAACCGGCAATTTATCGCTGTGATTTCACCAATAAAACCTGTCCTGAACCGAAATCCCAAACCCCCCTCATCAACCCGATAAGTTAAACTTTTTTAGGGACTGGGAGAGGGTTAAGGATTTGGTAATTGAGGTACACACTGAGATTCACCCCCATCGGTATCGATATCGGTATCGATGGGTTCCTCACACCAATTGGAAATATTATCAAGTCGGGGCAAAGTTTCTAAGGGATTGGGTTTCAGGCCGCGGGGTAAGTCAGTCCATTCTACCCCTTGGGTCACAGCCACAGTACCGACAGGTGAGGCACAGGTTGAAATTTTCCCCCAATTTTTACCCCAGGCAGCACCGATGAAAGTACCAGTACCAGTTTTACCGAGGGAATAGGTAGGAGCAAAGATAAACGCTTCTAGTCTTTGCTTGCCATTCAGACAAATTTCTGGCTCTGGTTGCTCTTCCAAAAATTTGTTATAATAGGCATAAATTTGTAGATTGCCCGGTTTACAAACCGTGGGTGGGCTAACACTGCTGCAGTCGTGTTCGATGGCACCCTTAATATTACCTTGAACATAGAAAACTACCCGTTGCCCCGGAGTAATGGTAATCTTATCGCTATCACTCGAGAGGTTGATATTATTAACGATATACTCGTACGCTCCGCTGGAAGATGGTGTGTCTCCCGGTTGCGGAAAAGTTTGAGAACTGATAAGTTCTAGGTTTTTCTGATCTTTGGGAAGGTTTTCCTGGTCGGGAATCTTCGGTAACTCGGGAAAAGGCACAGGGACAAATTGGGCTTTGTAGGGGGTATTGGGTGTGGGCTGTTGAATTTTGTCCGTGCTAATAAAACATTCTAGTTCTGGTTGCAAAGTTCCTGTACCCTCGTCAAATGTCGTGGTGTCGCTCATCACCACATCCCCTTGAAAGTTAGCACCAACGGAATAGTCCGCACTGCCGACGGCAATATCGCTAGTTTGAGCGACATTTTCCGTGGCTCCCTCGCTTATCCATAAAGCCGGGGCCGTGGGGCGAGTGAATGCGAGGGGAAGAGAAGGAAGAATCGGGATACTTACCACCACCCGGTTACGGGAGGCGGCATTATCGTCACTATCTCTATAGAGCTCAGTATTAGCTAGGTCTGTTTCGGCACTTTTGCGAGAACGTCCTTCCAGGGTGAGAACTCCCAAATCCAGAGTATTGGGGTTATTGCTGTCGATAAATTGGTATCCAACCACGCGATAATAACGATTATCATTCAACTGAAACCATTCACCACTAGCCAAATCTCTTAATCCTGGACTTGCTGCTCGTTGATTAGTTGGTGCGAAGATTTTGTTGGCAATTTCGTTATTACGACTGGGATTATCACAGGCGGTGGTAATGTTTAATCTTTTTAAATTTTTTTGGAAATCGGTACTGGGATTACCAGTAGTGGGTACTTCGGCGGTCTGCCAACAATCGCCAGGAGTACAATTACTATTAAACCTCGCCATAACTCGAACGCTATTGAGTAAATCCTGTACGCGAGCCACCCCAGCTTCGGAACTTCTTAAACCATCAGCCCTGGCGTTTTGGGCAATTACTTTCGATTGGTCTGCTTGGGCGCGCATCATCATAGTCATTCCTGTTCCCATCAGGATAAGTCCAATTAACACGGCAAGAGGCAAGGCAAACCCTTTTTCCTTATTAGCCATCAGGTGAAGGCATAAACGATTTTTCATAAGTCTGTTTATCGGAAACGAGGTCTATACTGAATAGTTTCTTCCGCAAAATAGTCCTAAAAGTCTTGTCCAATAAGCACTTCAGGATTCCATAAGCAAAAATTATCACACAAAGTCGAGGAGAGCCTAATACTGTCAAGTTTTGGTCAAGTGACAACTGTGATCTAGCCTTTCTCGTAAATGTGAAGTACAACGGCAAGAACGAACCTCATCTATCTGAGAAACGCTGTCAACAGCTGGTAATTGTTCGATAATTATTTTCGACTTTTGACTTAACTAAAGGTTTTTCGATTCAGAAATGCTCGCCAAATCAAGCCTATTCCCCGACAAAAGCTGATAATTAGCAACCAAAGGGATTGTAATTCTCCTGCCGTATTTTTCAGTGGCCAGCGCTGGTGACGACAGAATAGAAAAGTAATTAGGTTTCTCTGCTCTGATAGGGTAAGTGGCTGGAATTTAAGGGTTGCTTGCCAGATTTTTCCTCGTTTTTCTAGATTGACTAGATGAGCCGATAGGCGCAAATCTTCGCCTAAAATATCTAGGAGTAATTTTTCTGAGTAGATGGGTTGACTCAGGTGAATTTCTGCTCCTATTTCCGAAAGTTTTTTGAGATTGCCCTGTATAATTATATTCGCTTCTGTTATCAAGGTAACAGGAGATTCCAACAATTGGTATTGAGTTTCTAGGGTGAGGGGAGCTTCCAATAAAGCCACCAGAGCAGTCATGATAATAACCACGTTATATATAGCTAAAATCAAGCCAAAATTTAGGGGACTTTCTTGATAATTGTGATGATTTAAATTAAAGAAAATACTAATTAAAGTAATGGTGAGAAAAAACAGTAATGGGTAGGATAAGTGCCAATTATATTGATAATTTTGGCGAGCAATTCCTTTCGGTGTCACCTGAAATCCTTTGTCAAAGGGTTTCCAAAGAACATGGAGAACTGTTAGGGATGTTGGTACACAAATAATCATCGATAGTACCTCAGAAAAAATAATGGAGCGCGAGCGAGAATTTAACCAGTGATAAGTGGCTAACTGAAGCATCATGTAGGGTAAAAAGATATAGATTGTCTCATCGATGGTAATGTTAAAAGGTACTATATATCCAAAGGTATAAAGGAGAGGAATAAGCAGAGAAAATAAACGAGCTAAGGGAGAAAACCAAGATAAAAGTCCTTCTAAGTGTGCCAATCTTTGGGGTAGAGTTAGTCCCGCAATTTTTAGGGGATTAGCTTTGATAAAAAATGCCTGTAAAGTTCCCCTTGCCCAGCGCAATCTTTGCCGTAAATAAGCTGATAAACTTTCGGCAGATAAACCGGCGCTGAGTTTTTCATTTAAGTAAATAACTTCATAACCTTGGGCAGAGATAGCAATCCCAGTGAAATAGTCTTCACTAATAGATTCTATATTAAAGTAGCCCACTTCTTCTAATGCTTTTCTTCTGACAATAAAAGAAGTGCCAGCACAAACAGGACTACCCACCCCATCTTTAGCTGGTTGGATATGACGATAAAATAATTCTTCGTCGGGAGTAACGAGATTTTCTAAGCCTAAGTTATGGGCGATAGGATCGGCATTATAAAAGCTTTGGGGAGTTTGCACTAAGGCAATTTTGGGATTTTGAAACCAGCCAACAGTTCTTTCTAGGAAGTTCCGACAAGGGATAAAATCCGCGTCAAAAACTACCACTAATTCCCCTTGAGTTTGTCTGAGAGCATGGTTTAAATTACCTGCTTTAGCGTTTTTTCTATCCTCACGAGTCAGATAATGACAATTTAATTTTTCTGCCAATTGATGAATTTCTGATCTTTGGGTATCATCGAGAATATAAATATTTTTATGAGGATAATTAAGGGCTTGACAACCGATGATAGTTCTTGTTAAGATGAAGGCTGGCTCATTATAGGTGGGAATCAGGATATCTACCGTAGGCAAATATTGTTTAGCGGTCACTGCTTGGCTATAAAAATCAGCTTCTTTGCGTCTATCTTTTGTGGTTAAGACTAAAACTAACTGAATCATGCTACTACTTAAAACTATCATCTCAATGCCTAAAAGGAGTAAACTAAAAAAGCCATTGAGGGGGGTGGAAAGATTTAAGGTTTCCAGAATTCTCCAGACTAGATAGCGTAGGGTGATAGCTAGAGTGATAGAAATAATGACTAATCTTGACCAAACTTGCGGACGCGGAGACAAGAAAATGATTAACTGCGTAAAAATTAGCAGGATAACTGTGGGTAATAATAATTGATAGCTATGAGCAACCGTGGGAACTTTGATCCAAGCAAAGGGGTTAAAAAAATCTTCTACTAAGCCAAGGATTAATCGATAAATATTGTGTTCTGGCCAAGATAATGATAAACTGACCATCATTAGCCCGCCGATCACTGCTAACATAATTAAGATAACTGACATTATCGATAAAATCGCTCTTAATAGGGAGGAATATGCTGGTTTTTGAGGGAACGTAAAAATCGATTCTTGGTTAGACATAAATCCCCTTCTGAGTAAATAAATCTAAGCACATTTTACAATTCTTAACAAAAACCTGTGCATTTTGGCAATGACAGAGGCGCTCTCCACCAAAATGCTACATTTTGTATCAAGCCGAAGATGAAACTGGCAAGAAAAAGTGTAGAAATAGTATACTTCGGTTAACCGTGAGGAAAAATTAATCTATGATCGCCGTCAAAATCGCCGTTGTTAGCGCTCTCGTTTTAGTTGTGGTCAAATTCGTCGCTTCTGCTCTAGGCAAAGGTAATATACCCCTGCTTAATCAGGCTGTCACCGTGATTTTAAGCCTTTTTATCGGTTTTGAGTTGATTCAACTAGGACAAGCGGTGATTGAAAAGATTAATTAAGGGCTAAACGGGCTAGATAGAAGCTAGTAATAGTTTTAGCATCGATCGATTCTCCCCGAGCGATCGCTGATTCCATTGCCTCAAAACTCATAAAAACCACTTCTAGATCTTCATCGGCATCTTGAGCGGGGGGCAAGCTTAATTTTTCCAGATCTTGCGCCAGAAAAGCATAGATGTATTCATCGGAATAACCAGGTGCTAGGGCAAATTTACCCAAAGATTGCCAATTATGCGCCCGATACCCCGCTTCTTCCTCTAATTCTCGTTTTACCGTCGTAGCGGGGTCTTCTCCTTCATCAATCGTTCCGGCGGGAAATTCCAGAATTCGAGCTTGCAGACTAAATCGATACTGACGTACTAAAACCAATTGACCTTCCTTGGTGATGGGAACTGCTAAAGCGCCCCCCGGATGACGGACACATTCCCATTCTCCCTCGACACCGTTAGGTAAACGGAGTTTCGAGACTTGAAATTGAAAGACGCGACCTTGATAAAAAAGACGTTGTTGGAGAAATTGAGGCGGTTCAGACATAGAAAATTTTCAACTAGGACTTTAAGAATTAATATCAAGAAATGTTACCTTTGTCACCGGTGTTAGGGAGCGGCCAAAATTATCGTCTGACGGCTAGGGAGAGATTCAGGTTATAATGAGAAATGCTGTCTTTACAGGTTAAATCTTTTTCGAGAAACCCCATGGCAAAAAAATCGATGGTAGAACGCGAGAAAAAACGCGATCGTCTCAGACAAAAATACGAAGCTAAACGGGCGGAACTAAAAGAACAATTCCGTACCGCCGAAGATTTTGAAGAAAAACTGGCAATTCACCAAAAATTACAGGAATTACCCCGCAATAGCGCTCCCAGTCGTCACCGCAACCGTTGTTTAGCCACGGGCAGACCGAGAGGATACTATCGCGATTTTGGTTTATCGCGCAACGTTTTACGGGAATGGGCCCACCAAGGTCTCTTACCCGGTGTAGTCAAGTCTAGCTGGTAGTCAGAAACAAAATCCTCGGAAAAATCCTGTGATAGAGGTGTGTTGACATCTCCCCGCTTGCGAAAGACGGGGATTTTCATCGGTAAGATCGAGCAGGGTTGAAACCGCGCTCGATCTCGATGACAATCTATTTTAGGAAGCCTGTCCAATAAGCGAAGAAGGGTTTATTCTTAATAATTCCCATAACCCGACAGAATTGTCAAAGTTAGGGTCATTAAAAAAAGCTGGGATTATCATTAAAGTAGTCCGAAGCCTGATCCTGATTTTATGGCTGTCAGTATCTCCCGTAATTGTAGCGTTTAGAAATGCCTAATCTTAACCAATTAATAAAGCGAGAAAGTATGAGCAACCCTTCTCGCTTTATTATAACTAAACTAACACCTCCACAGCTTGCGGAACCACTGCCGTCTCGGTTGTGGTATTTTCCCCTAGGTAAATTCCCAAAGAACGGGCCGTTTTGACGATAAAACCATCAGGATCCACGGGATAGGCACAGCGATTTTCTTGATGACATTGTTTGATAATTTTGATCACTGGTTTCAGGGGCAAACTACGCACTTGTCCCCCGCGCCAAATCACCACGCGATCGAGTTTTCCCTGTTCGATTAATTCTACGGCCTTAATGCCGAAAGCCGTTGCTAAGAGTCGATCCATGGCCAAAGGAGGACGACTTCTTTGCAGGTGTCCCAAAGACATAGCCCGCACATCCATGGAATTGAGGTAACAGAAGACGGGATCGGTAACGCATAAAGAGCGAGTTTTGTCAACTATTAATTTTTCTAAATAATCGCCAATATACTTCTCTTTTTGGTTATCTTCGTTTTTAACCCCCTCAGAAATTACAATAAGAGCAAATTGACGACCTTGAGCGCGTAATTGTGCCAAATGACGACAACAACCGTCGATAATTTCGGGAGTGAGAGCAGGGGTTAATTCGGGAATAAAAATCGCATCGGCCCCCCCGGCAATCCCGGCATGAAGAGCTAAATGACCAGCATCTCTACCCATCACCTGCACAATCATCACCCTTTCGTGACTAGCGGCGGTAAAGGTGAGATCATACAAAGCTTGGGTGACGATATCGACGGCAGTGGTAAAACCGACGGCCCATTCCGTATAGGGAACGTCATTATCGATGGTTTTGGGAACCGCGATAATATTCCAATTGCCTTTCTGGGCGAGATCGTAGATGATATCGACGCTCCCATCGCCCCCGACGACGATCAGGGCATCTAATCCCAGCATTTCGTATCCTTGCAGGATTTTCGTGGCAATTTCTGGGTTTTCGGGATGTCCTTTGCTCAAAGAACCCAAGATACTACCACTAAGGAACTGCAAAACGTCTAATCCTTTCAAGACCCCTGGCAGGTTATAGCCATGCTGAGTCAGGATCAAATCTTGGGCGTGATATTTTCCCTCGGCAATCTGCATAAAACCGTCGGTCCCGTAGGGGATGCCGTACACATCCCAACCCTTGAGTTTTGATGCTTTCACCACGGCACGAATTACCGCATTTAACCCCGGGCAATCGCCACCACTGGTCAGAATACCGATTTTTTTCCTTTGATTCTCGTTCATGGTTATATCCTCCAGGATTTTTTTGTCAGTTATCAGTTATCAGTTACCAGTGATCAGATGTAAGTGTTCAGTTTTCAGTTAAGTAGCTGGTTATAATTAAATTAAAAATGGATTTTAGGTTCGATCCCCCCTTAATCCCCCCTTGATAAGGGGGGTGCAGATGCCCCCTTAATCCCCCCTTGATAAGGGGGGTGTCTGATAATTTTTAACGCCTATCTACTTAAGTTTTCAGTTCACTGTTTACTGATTACTGATTACTGTTTACTGATCACTGAAAAAAGCTCCCCATTTCCCACTTTTATTTGCTGGTGGTTTGAAAACGTTTCCAAACAGGTTCGTAACTTTGCAGGGCCCTCATGTACTGTACCCGTTCAAAAGCGCTAGGATCTGGGCAATTCATTTGACTCATACTGCCAATTAACTGCTCGATCGATTCGTACTCATTTTCTTCCAACCAATGCAATAAACCCTGTTCGATCTTGGTAATTTCCTCCAAACCGTGGCGTAATAAAACACTAACTAGCATGGTCGCTTTTGCACCCACCATCATCATTTTGATCACGTCGATGGCGTTATGAATACCACTGGTAGCGGCAAAATCCGTCGGTACACGACCGTAAAGCATGGCAATCCAGCGCAGGGGTAAACGCATTGCTTGGGGATTACTGAGGATAATATTGGGGTGAACATCCAAGGTTTCTAAGTCGATATCCGGCTGATAGAAACGGTTAAATAATACCAACCCATCGGCCCCCGCTTCCGCTAATTGTTTAGCCATATTGGCCGTATTGCTAAAGTAGGGACTTAACTTCATCGAGACGGGAATTGATACCTCCGATTTGACAATTTTGAGGATATCAATATAGTTTTGTTCGACGTGATTTCCGGTTAATTCCAGGTCGTTGGGAACATAATAAACATTCAACTCCAAAGCATCAGCGCCCGCTTGTTGAATTTGAATGGCATACTCCAACCATCCCCCAGCGGTCTCACCGTTGAGACTGGCAATAATGGGAATATCGACCATTTCTTTGGCTTTGCGAATATGGTTGAGATATTCGTCGGAACCAACGTGAAAAACCTCCGGTTCGGGAAAATAAGTCAAAGCTTCCGCAAAACTCTCGGCTCCGTGGGTAAAATGATGGTGTAGAGCCAGTCTTTCCTGTTTAATCTGCTCCTCGAAAAAGGAGTGTAAAACCACGGCAGCGGCTCCAAAGTCCTCCATTTTCTTGATATTGTCGATATCCTCGCTCAGGGGTGCGGCCGCACCGATGACTAGCGGCGATCGCAATTGTAAACCCATGTAGGTAGTGTGTAGATTCATAACTATTCCTTGCCTCCTGTACCTTTTGCTGCTAGATACTGATACATTTGCCAGCGTGTGTCCACATCTGCTTGTGCTTCTTTGAGGAGACGTTTAGCTTCCTCCGGCTTACTGGTGGCCAACATCTTAAAGCGATTCTCCGAGTAGAGAGTTTGCGCTACGGTAAGCTTAGGCTCACGGCTGTCCAATTGCAGGGGATTTTTGCCTTCTTTAGCTAAATCGGGATGATAACGGTACATTAACCAGCGACCGCTTTCCACCACTTCTTTTTGATGGTTCATGGCGGTGGTCATGTTGATCCCGTGAGCAATACAGTGAGAATAGGCGATAATTAACGATGGCCCGTTGTAAGCTTCCGCTTCTAGGAAAGCTTTGATAGTTTGCTCGTTTCTTGCCCCCATAGCCACGCTGGCCACATAGACGTTACCGTAGGTCATGGCCATTAAACCGAGGTCTTTTTTCGGTCCTGGTTTGCCACCAGAAGCAAATTTGGCTACGGCGGCGCGAGGAGTAGCTTTCGAGGCCTGGCCGCCCGTATTCGAGTAAACTTCCGTATCCATGACTAAAATATTGACATTGCGACCACTGGCTAAAACGTGATCTAAGCCACCATAACCGATGTCGTAGGCCCAACCGTCACCCCCGACAATCCAGACGCTTTTCTTGACCAGATAATCGGCCACGGATAACAACATTTTCACCTGCGTGGTCGGGGTTAATTGCCCTAAACGGGATTTTAGGGCCTCTACCCGTTGCCGTTGTTCGTAAATTTCCGCTTCATCCACTTGGTGACAATTGAGAATATCTGCCGCTAGACTTTCTCCGATTTCACTAGCGAGGGTTGCTAACAGTTCTGCGGCAAATTCTGCCTGTTTATCGATGGAAACCCGGAATCCTAAGCCAAATTCGGCATTATCTTCAAAGAGGGAATTCGACCAAGCCGGACCGCGACCTTCGGCGTTAACTGCCCAGGGTGTTGTCGGTAAATTACCTCCGTAGATAGATGAACAACCGGTGGCATTAGCCACTATCATGCGATCGCCAAATAGTTGACTGACTAATTTAACGTAGGGAGTCTCACCACAACCGGCACAAGCACCGGAAAACTCAAAGAGAGGTTCCTGCATTTGCTGATGGTTAATTTTATTGAGATTTAGGCTTGATCGGTCTGGATTAGGCAAATTAAGGAAGAAATCCCAGTTAACTCGTTCCTGTTCCCGCAGGGGCAATTGGGGAGCCATATTAATCGCTCTTAGACGCGGTTGCGATTTGTTTTTAGCGGGGCAAACATCAACGCAGATACCGCAACCGGTACAATCTTCGGCGGCCACTTGGATGGTGAATTTTAGCCCTTTCCAGTCGTGATCCTTGGCATTAGCGACTTTAAAGGTTTCCGGGGCCGTGGCTAATTCGGCCTCATCATAGACTTTTGAGCGAATAACGGCGTGGGGACAAACGAGAACGCATTTACCGCACTGAACACAGACATCTGCATCCCAAACGGGGATTTCTTGGGCAATATTGCGTTTTTCCCATTGGCTAGTGGCGGTGGGATAGGTCCCATCGTTGGGAAGGGCGCTAACGGGCAATTCCTCCCCGTGACGGGCGATAATTTTGCCGAGGACTTCTCGGACGAAAGCGGGTGCGGTGTCGGGAATTGGGGGTCTTAATTCCAAAGCTTCTGGGGTAACAGTGGCGGGAATTGGCACTTGATAGAGGTGTTCTAGGGCAGAATCCACGGCTTTGATGTTCATCTGCACGATTTCTTCGCCTTTCTTGCCGTAGGTCTTGCGGATGGCTTTTTTGATTTGTGCGATCGCATCTTCCCGAGACAAAACCCCCGCTAGGGCAAAGAAACACACCTGCATCACGGTATTAATCCGACTGCCCATCCCCGCTTCTTTGGCTACTTGAGTGGCATTAATCGTATAAACTTGCAGATTTTTGTCGATGATAGTTTGCTGGAGATTGCGGGGTAGGTGACTAAATACCTCGTCCGGTGGATAGGGACTATTGAGGAGAAAAATTGAGTTCGGTTTAGCGGTTTCTAGCAGGTCAAATTGTTCGATAAATTCCCACTGATGACAGGCGATAAAGTTAGCATCAGTGATTAAATAGGTAGAGCGAATCGGCTCCGGTCCAAAGCGTAGGTGAGAAACGGTGACGGAGCCAGATTTTTTGGAATCATAGACGAAATAACCCTGGGCATAATTATCGGTATCTTCACCGATAATTTTAATTGAATTTTTGTTAGCTCCCACCGTACCATCGGAACCTAAACCGTAGAAAACCGCCCGCACTACTTCGTCTGGTTCTGTGGAAAAACTGCGGTCATATTCCAGACTAGAAAATGTGAGATCATCAACGATACCAATAGTGAAGTGATTTTTCGGTTTGTCGAGACTTAAGTTATCAAATATACCGGCAACCATGGCGGGAGTAAATTCTTTGGAAGATAAACCGTAGCGTCCTCCCACAATTTTCGGCAGCTTGCCTTCGTACTCTTCCATAAAGGCATTTACCACGTCTAAATATAGCGGATCGCCCCCGGCACCGGGTTCTTTACAGCGATCTAAAACGGCTATTTTTTTCACTGTGGTGGGCAAAGCTGCCAGTAATTTTTCGGCGGCAAAGGGACGATAGAGACGAACTTTTAAAACCCCAACTTTAGCCCCATTTTGATTGAGATAATCCACGGTTTCATGGACGGTTTCCCCTCCCGATCCCATTAAAATAATCACTCTTTCGGCATCGGGCGCACCGTGGTATTCATAGAGATGGTATTGCCGTCCTGTTAATTGGGCAAAACGATCCATAATTTTTTGAGTGATATCGGGACAAGCATGATAGAAAGGATTGACGCTTTCCCTTGCCTGGAAATAAACATCGGGATTTTGTGCTGTGCCTCGTAACACCGGTCGATCGGGAGTTAAAGCTCTTTGACGATGGGCAATAATTAGGTCTTCATCGATCAGTTCTTTGAGAGTTTCATCGCTAATTAATTCGACTTTTTGCACCTCATGACTGGTACGAAAACCATCAAAAAAGTGCAGAAAAGGAATCCGCGTTTCTAGGGTGGTAGCCGTGGCAATAGCCGCCAGATCTTGAGCTTCTTGAACGGAATTAGCCGCTAACATAGCCCAACCCGTACTTCTGGCAGACATGACATCACTATGATCCCCAAAAATTGACAATCCTTGGGCTGCTAAAGCACGGGCTGCCACATGGACCACTGAAGAGGTTAATTCCCCCGCAATTTTGTAGAAGTTGGGGAGCATTAATAATAATCCTTGGGAGGAAGTGAAAGTGGTAGTTAAAGAGCCTGTTTGTAGCGCTCCGTGCAGGGTTCCCGCTGCCCCACCTTCGCTCTGCATTTCGATTACGGAAGGGATCGTTCCCCAGAGATTAGCTCTCCGTTCGGCTGCCCAACTATCGGACCATTCACCCATAGGCGAGGAGGGAGTAATAGGATAAATAGCGATTACTTCACTGAGACGATAGGCAACGCGCGCAACGGCTTCGTTACCGTCTATGGTTGCATAGGTTTTTGTGGTCATGTGTTCCCCTTAGTTTTTACGATATTTGTCGGGATTTTAAGTTTTTTTACGGCTCAATTTCGCACTAAATATCCTCTCGTTTCCCTGACAACCGAAGGATTTTCTTGAGCGTCGCTTTTGACTCCCTATCTACTATTGGACGCTTACGGCAGACAGGCTTAAGTAGAGCAATTTTTCTGTCTCCACCTCGATCATTATCCAGATTCTCGGCTTTCTAGCAATTCGTTATTTTTTCTTAATACGCTGCTGAGTTTGCCAGCAACCGACTGGGATTAATTAATATTCAGAATTGAGATAAAAATTAATGATACTTTTTTAAAAAAAGTGCTAGGTCAGAAGATAAGCTGTTGACTATCTAAATTACTCATTAAGACTGTCTATGAGCAGGGAGAAGGAATTATGAATTATTAATTATGAAGTGGGGAGAAGGGAGACTTTTCAGTTATCAGTGAACAGTAATCAGTAATCAGTGAACCGATACGGACTTTCTCGTAAAGGTGAAGCACAGATTAACCCTTGCTAATCAAGTATTGTAGCCGCAAGAACGAACCTCATCTATCTGAGAAACGCTGTAACTCGCATCTGATAACTGATAACTGATTCAAGGCTGACGACCGTCTCCTAACCAAGCACGACAATTTTTGATTTTCGCAAGAGATCTACTAACCAGTTGATTTAGTCAGCCGATGAAGTTAAGATGTACTAGGTTGAACACAAATGAACTAAAGTACAAATTATCTTAACCCAAGGATAGGAAAATAGATCATGACTAACCTCGAATCCCTTACTCAAGCTCAAAAGGAGTTGTACGACTGGCTAATTGAGTATATTCGCACTACTCAACACGCCCCTTCTATCCGGCAAATGATGCGAGCGATGAATTTACGCTCTCCCGCACCGATTCAAAGCCGTTTAGAACGTTTACGCGCCAAAGGCTATATTGATTGGACAGAAGGAAAAGCACGCACCCTGCGGATTCTCAAACAACCAGTGCAAGGTTTACCGGTTCTAGGCGTGATCGCTGCTGGTGGTTTAGTGGAACCCTTCACCGATGTGGAAGAAAAACTCGATCTTTCTAACCTGTTGCAACGCAGTCAAGACTGTTATGCTCTGCGCGTTTCTGGAGACAGTATGATCGAGGATCATATTGCCGATGGGGATCTGGTGATCATGCGTTCGCTCACGGGTAATGAAGCGGTCTCCAATGGAGAAATCGTCGCCGCTAGAGTCGAAGGCCACGGTACTACTTTAAAACGTTTCTACCAAGAAGGAGAAATCATCACTCTCCAACCCTCTAATCAAAAATATCAACCAATTACAGCCAATACTGAACAAGTACAGGTGCAAGGGGTTTTAGTTGGTGTTTGGCGCGGTTATTAGCCAAAACTGGGGCGCACTTAAGCGCCCCGATATTTTTTCCTCTCCTTGGCTCCCAGAAAAGAATCGGATTGGCAGACTAGGATAATATAAGGGTTTTAGCCTATCCCGCACTCAGGTGTTTTAACTTTTATGCCCAAAAAACAGAAGTATCCCCATCTCTTGGGATCAAAATGGACGGCAAAACAAAAAACATGGGGCTGGCGACATTTTCAAGTGGTCAATCGTCAAAATCGCGGTCAATGGGTTTTTGCCGAATTAGTCGCTTCCTGCGATCCGACCGTCCGCTTCTGGATTAATGCTAAACAGTTGCAAGACGCGAATCTCTGGCAATCAGGTTGGCAAACCCTAACGGAAATGAACCAACCCGACAGCGCCGACGAGATTATTGTTAATTAAATGCAGTACAGCCTATTACTGTTCCATAAAAGTCCGCACCGTACCATCGGAACCAAGCACCAGACGCAATTGGGGATTACCGGGGACATCGAGGGGAGAAACAAAAGGTTGATTGAGCAGGGGCATATTAGTGCGATCGAGATAGATTTTCGCCGCCTGTCCCAGGGGAATAATCTGTTTTAGGGAACCATCCTGATTTAAGACCAAACGGTACTCTAGAGTATGCTTGAGACTTTCCGGCGGTTGCCAACGGGATTGAAAATATTCTCTGGTTTCTGCCACTTGGGGAATTGTATCTAGTAAGTTCGTCTCTGGGGCTTTAGCGGTGCTTGTGGGCGGCTTGGGGTCTAAATTGACATTTTCGGGGTTAATAGGGCTTAGAGGCGGTAAATTGGGCAATTTTGGCGGTACTGGAGTCGGATTCATCGTGGTGGGGGGAACATTTACCAGTGCATTTGTACCCTGAGCGCCAGTGACGGGGGGGGCAGTAATCGGGATTTTCTGATTATTCGGTTCAATTACGATCGCCGTGCCGCTTGGAAGCGAACCCGTGACTGGTGGCGGCGGTAAAGTGGGCGGCGGAATCACCAGGGGGACGCTAGAGGGGCGAACTGGGGCTGGAACGGTTCCCACGGGCGGCGGTGGCGGTAAAGGGGTTTTATTGCCCAAATTTGCCGGTAACTGCGGGTTTGGGGCGGCCGTTCCCGTGGGGGGTAAAGGCAGCGTTGGCAAGGGTTGGGGAATCTTGGCACTATTGGGATCGATGGTTAAATCATTGTTGGCTAGTTCTTGCTGTTGATAAAATGCGATCGCTATTCCCCCGATAGTTATTAGGGCTGAGGCGATTAATCCCGTCCACATCAGGGCATTTTTTCGAGTTTTCTGGCGAATTAATGGGGGTATTAGGGGGCTTTCATGGTTATATTCCCCTAAAGCATTGGCTAGATCGAATAATTGCGATGTGGTTAATTCGATCTCCTGTTTATCTCGATCGGTTAGCAGGGAACCTAAAAATAATTGATGCTGGAGAAGTCCCTGACAATGGAGAGAGGGTAAGGAGGGAAGATGACTTTCGGGGGAACCACTAGCCACGAAAGAGAGGGTAGAAACGGGACTAGAGAGTAAATTCTGCACATAATTAGCGACAATTTCCCCTAGGAGTTGTAATTGTGTGCGATCGCCTTTGATCGTCACCTGTTTTTCCTCACTCAATCTAGGATCATCAAAGCGCAATTGAAAGTGGGCATCGTTTAAGACATTTTTACCCAGCCAAACCGCTAGAGGCGAACTATTTCCCCAAATTTCTAGGGTACAGGTGGGGGGTGTATATTTGCGAATTAGATTACTCATTTTTATTTATCAGTGGGAATTATGAATTATGAATTATGAATTATGAACTGGGAAGCTTTTTTTCAGTGTTGCCAAAGGCACGGCGTAGCCGTCCAGTAAACAGTAAACAGTAATCAGTGAACTGAAAACTTACATCTGAAAACTTACATCTGATAACTGATAACTGATAGGCTTTTTACTTTTTACTTGCCAAAAGGGTGTGCCAGAGAAGGAGATGACTGCGGTGGCTGCTGTAGAATAATAAATCGATTAATAATTTCCAGGCTAGGGAAGTTAGGCTAGAATTGCTGAGATTATTTTCCGATATTTCTGGGTATTTTAAGCGAAAATTATCGATATAATTGCCCAAAAGCGTGGTTTTTTGGGGTTCTTGTCCTTGAGTTCCCACTTGTTCCAAGAGAATTACGGCGCGACGGATTAACTCTTGCTTTTTTTGGGCGAGATGACAGAGGAGGAGAACTAGAGAACGGATGTCCGCTAGGGAGAGGTTTGACTGGGGTTGCCAGTAGTGGGCAACTAGGCGATCGCTTGTATCCAGATCTAAGGCTAATTCCTGGGCTGCTTGGGTGATAGACTCGGAGTCTAAATTAGCTAGAGAGACTAAAGCTGCCAAAATCAGGTTTAAATAGCTATTAATATTCTCTAACTGCTCGTTACTGGGTGAGATAGCTAGGGGTAAATCCTCACCCGTGGAGGACTCGGCAGACTGAGGCATAGTCAAGGACATAGATAATAAGGAATTGCCAGCAGAAAAACTTGGGTTTAGGAGAAAAAATCACTGGTTCTAAAGTGTCATAATAATTGAGATTGTTCTTTTCTTGCACGTCCGCTCACCGATTGCCTCCCACCCAATGAGTTTAGAATCCGCTACCGATGAAGTTATTAAGCAAAATTTAGAACAATTTCTAATTGTTTTGTCCGTTTCCCTGAGTGTGGCCACGGTTTCGAGGATTTTTAGCTGGTTTCGCCAAATTCCTTACACCCTATTGTTAGTGATAGTCGGTTTGGGTTTAGCTTTCATCGATATCCGTCTGGTGAACCTATCCCCCGAACTGATTCTAGAAATTTTTCTGCCCCCTTTGCTATTTGAAGCCGCTTGGAATACGCGCTGGCGAGATCTGAAGGATAATTGGATTCCCGTCAGTCTTTTCGCTATTGTCGGCGTAATTATCTCGATTTTCGGGGTTGGCTTTGCCCTCGATGAATTGACCAATTTGCCCCTATTTACGGCATTATTAGTGGGTGCGAGCCTTTCTTCTACGGATCCCGTCGCTGTTGTCGCTCTTTTTCGCGAATTGGGGGCCAGTAAAAACCTCACCGTGCTTTTGGAAGGGGAAAGCTTATTTAATGATGGGGTTGCTGTCGTCGCTTTCGCTCTTTTGGTGGAAATTCCCCTCGGTGCTAGTGGTCTATCCTTAGAGACAACTATTAGCCGGATTGCAGCTTTTATCGGTATCGGGGTAGGAGTGGGTTGTTTAGTGGGTTTTGGTATCTCCTATCTGACTCAACGTCTCGATTTACCCCTAGTGGAACAGTCTTTAACGCTTGTGTCCGCCTACGGTGCTTACTTATTAACCGAGGAGTTCGGGGGTTCGGGGGTAATCGGAGTGGTGACTACGGGGATTATTTTAGGTAATTTTGGCTCTAGAATTAGTATGAGTCCCCGTACCAGGCTATTAGTCACGCAATTCTGGGAGTTTCTCGCTTTTTTTGTCAATTCGATCGTTTTTCTCCTCATCGGCGATCAAATCCGTCTCTCCAGTTTAGCCGATAATCTCAATTTAATTTTTATCACGATCGCTGCCGTGGTAGCGGCCCGTTTTCTGGCTACCTTTGCTTTGGCAACTGTTAGTAATGCCTTGATGGAAACTAAAATTAATTGGCGGGAAAAAACGGTTTTATGGTGGGGAGGTTTGCGTGGTTCCGTTTCTATTGCCCTAGCTTTAAGTGTGCCGGTTATTTTTCCCAATCGTCAGGATATCATCGATATCGTTTTCGGAGTTGTTCTCTTTACCCTTTTGGTTCAGGGATTAACTATTCAAACTTTCCTATCGAGATTAGACTTAATCGGTGATCAACCAATTCGAGAAAACTATGCGGAACTTTTAGCCCGACGGGTAGCTTTAAAAAGGGTTTTAGACTATCTTTCTAAGTTAGATAAATCTCCCGATGTTGCCCCCGAATTTTTTAGTTATGAGCAGCATCTCGTCAAAGAAAAGTTAAAGACTGTAGAAGCGGAAATACAATCTCTCAACGATAGTTATCCCCAATTACAGCTATTAACAATGGAACAACTTCGGGAAACCCTCCTAGATATCGAAGCTGATACCTACGCTGAATTTATTCGATCCGGCCGTTTAACTAGCAATTTATCCCCCGTCCTTCAAGAAATTCTCGCTGAAAGTAAAATTAGTGAACAGTAGGACTATTTTGGGGTATATACAATCAATTTCAATTCTCCTAATGATCGACGACTGGCTCCTATGACAAAAACCCCTGCAATTAATGAAGGGATGTTGTGGGGTTTTATGGGGGATTTTAGGATACTTTTGTGGTTTCTTTTTCTGTCAATTTAGATGACTTCAGTTTGCGTTTGAGGGTTGAAGCTGCGCCTAGTGTGCCGATAGCTAAAATACCGAGGATTGAACTAGGTTCGGGGACTTTTCGCGCGTCAAGTGTTACACAGTCTTTACAATCTCCCTTGGTGATGTTCCAGAAATCCTGTTTATCACCTGCACCGTATTTGGTAGCTGAACTCGTTGCCTTATTCCAATCTGCTGATGGTGTCACTAAAGGTGTGAAGTCAACTTTAGTCACGGTAAAGTCGGCAGGTTCATCCGTTCCTATTACTCCAACATCTTTATAGTCAATTGTGTATCCCCATTGAAAACCCCACAACGGCGCGACGTTATAGGTGTCGTCTTTAGCTATCGTGTTAGGGATTATTTTCTTGTCAATAACGCAAACTATCCACGTCTCGAAGAGAAGTTCAACTTTTTTAGTTTTGGCATAGGGCAGGCGAGAATTGGGGGCATCTGAAAATAGGGGAAATTCCCCTTCATCATACCAAGGCAAATAATCGAATGGTTGATCCACAAATGTATTTGCTCCAACATCAGTACGGACTTTGTAACCTCCAGGAGGCGGATCGAGATAAGGTTCCGGTAAAGGTACACTGGCATCGTTAATCCAACGGAAGTGATCCGTATTGTCCTTAACACTTTGAATATAGTGAAATTCATTGTTCTTCTTAGGGACGAATTTACCACCTATATTCACTCCCCCCCTCCATAAATTAGAGTTATTACCAGGGGTGTTCTTATATTCTTTATATTCGTCAAGATCGATCTCGAAGGTTCCACATAGCTGATCGCCACATTTCACATCATATTTTTTCAAATCTGCTGCCCAAGTAGTTTGGGGAGCAGACAGAAGCGCAAGCGTGGCTATTCCCAATGCCAAAGAAGCTGACTGAGCGTTATAGTTGCCACCTTTATTTTTGAATGAAATATTGTTCATTTTTTCTCCTTAAAATTCGAGATTTTTTAATCTTGATGATTGGAAAATTTGCCAATCCGAACTGCCAGGAAGACATTTCTTTCTCCTGGATAATTAGTCAATTTGAGCAACTCTCTCACCCCATTGCGACGTTGAAGAGTGACCAAACGGGGAACTGTTCCGATTTTAAAGCCAGTAATTTCTACTGTTACCTGATCTGGCTTTTCATTGGGCAATAACCGTGCTTCAATCAGTCGCCCTCCCATCATGGTTCTATAGATTTCCTGTTTGTTTTCCATTACTTCAATCCAATCAGTACGTTCCCAAGCATAGGGAGAACCAAGTTGAGCAGTTGCTTGAACAATCCACTCTGCTGCGAGTGTTTGACCAGCTAACTTCTCATTGTCTCCGCCAATCACCTGGACAAATACCTTGCCCGACTCGTTGCCCTGATTAGGGTGATTTTCCGACAAAGTAGGGACAATGTGCGTCCCAGCAATGGCGATTCCCACTGCTGTCAAGCAGATAATGAACTTTTGTAATAGCCTGTTTACTTGTCTCATCTCTCTTGACTCAGGGAAAACTTCAAGTAAACGCTAGTGAACGTTCGCCCCCCTCGCAGCTAGGTCAAGCAACAGCCTCACCCAACACCAAAGGCAGATGACAAAAGAATACACATTACCCCCCCCCGCACTGTATCTTAAGCTACAATTTAATAAATCTTTATATTCTTCTCCCTGGCTTAGGGATTCACAGGGGAAAGAGTCTCAGGTATTTTCCCCTGTTTTACTGCTTCTCAGGCGACCTATCGCCTTCCGTGAGGGATTGTGGCGCGGTGTGTCAGATTCGGTAATAGGGTTCAAAATTTCGCTAACATTGTTAGGTGATTATTTACTATGAGTATGTCGAGAGAGGAACAATTAAAGATCCTTGGTCAGATGAAAGATTCTGATATCGATTATTCAGATATAGCTGCTACTGATGCCGAATTTTGGCAAGAAGCTACTGTAGAAGCTGCCCGTTGGATGCTATCGAGGGAAACGCCCATCGCCAGTAGGGGCAATTCATGAATTGCCCCTACTCCGTACCTCCCAACTGGGTTTTAAGTTTTATGATGCCTTACATCTGGCTTTTGCTGAAGCGGGGGGCGCTGATGTTTTGCTGACCACCGATGACAGACTGCTGCGAAAAGCTCAACAAATAAGGAGAGCGGGATGAGATTAAAAGTCACAGAGGAAGGACGGAATTCCGGCAACGGTAGATAATAGTGTTAATTAATAACTGATGGCGGTTGGTGATGAACCCATGAGAAGTACAACAAACCCTAATTAATTGTGTCGGGGTGATTAGAAAGGAATATCGTCTAAATTTTCCTCCACCGATGTGTCAGAAGGTTGCCAAGCGGAAGGATTAGAAAGTTCATAGGATGCGTCGTATTCAAAGTACCCGGTGGAGACAGGTGTGACGGGTTTCTCCACCTGGGTTTTATTCGATTTGTGGGTATTGATTGGTACGACTTTTTCTGGAGTCGGGGCCGTCATTTCACCGCTACTCATGCTGCCGTCAAGATGATAGAGATGACTAATGACTAATTCGGCCCGTTTTTCCTTAAAACCTTCGGGACGATCGATCATCTGCATGGAGAGACGGCCTTCTAAAATTACCCGATCACCTTCATTATAGTTCTGAGCGACTTCTGAGGCTAAATTTCCCCAAGCTACGGCCCTTAAATTAGCCGGGGTTGCCTCGGCACGATTGGGAGAAAACTCGACTAACATTTGAGCGTAGGGAGTTTGATTATCTTGGGTATAACGTAATTCGGGACGACGGACAATTTTAGCCATTAAAATGCAACTGTTCATGGTCGAAAATCAGTCTGAATTTTTCTAATAAGTGGGTGGGTGGAATTAAATATAAGATGAACGTAGGTTGGGTTGAAGCATGAAACCCAACGCCCGCATGGGTTACGAAGTGCGCTAACCCATCCTACAAATAATTGTGCCTTCCTACTTAGCACCATTGTACTGAAAAAGTACAATGATCACCACTGTGGAGGTTAGGGAATTTTATGGGACTCTGGTTAAGAAAAAATCTCTTTAACACTTGGTACAACGTCATCCTAACCCTTGCGGGTCTATTTCTCAGCCTCTGGGGTGGCTTAAGTTTTCTCGATTGGGCGATAACTCAGGCAAAATGGGCTGTAGTGACGGAAAATCTCGGTTTATTCGTAGTCGGTCGTTATCCAGAGCAGTCAATATGGCGAATTTGGCTGATTTTAACGATAATTGCGGCTTTATCACTGTTTTATTGGCAATTAAACCGGGGTCGCTTCCCCGATTGTCCCGCTTTTCTCCGACGCTGGTGGGGATTGATTTGGTTATTGACTTTACCTTTAATTGCTTGGTTACTATTGGGGGGATTATTTTTAAAGGCAATTCCCCTCGATGATCTCAGTGGTTTAATCTTAACTTTATTAGTAGCGATCGCAAGTATGATTTTATCTTTCCCCTTGGGGGTATTATTGGCCCTAGGGAGACAGAGTGAATTACCGGCAATTCGTTGGCTATCTATTGGCTATATCGAATTATTGCGCGGTTTACCTTTGTTGGGAATTTTATTCATGGCCCAGGTGATGTTACCTTTAATTTTACCCGCCGGAACCAGACCGGAACGGGTGATCAGAGCGATCGCTGGATTTACTCTTTTTGCAGCAGCCTATCTGGCCGAAAATGTCCGCGGTGGTTTACAAGCGATTCCCAAGGGTCAAATTGAAGCGGCCAAAGCTTTGGGTTTAAAACCGATTTTCGTTTTATTATTGATCGTTCTACCCCAAGCTTTAAAAGCGGTCATTCCCGCTATTGTTGGTCAATTTATCAGTTTATTTAAGGATACTTCTCTACTGGCGATCGTGGGACTGGTGGACCTCTTGGGTATGGCAGTATCTGTTTTAGCTAATCCGAAATTTATCGGCGATTATCCAGAGGTTTATCTATTTTTGGCTTTTATTTACTGGATTTTCTGTTATTCTATGTCCCTAGCCAGTCGTAGGTTAGAACAGCGTTGATTGGGGTGTGGGATGTAGGGTGTGGGGTGTGGGGATAATCTCCTGACTCCTGAATACTGACTCCTGAATACTGAATACTAACTCCTGAATACTAACTCCTGACGACCGGCTACTAACCCCACCAACAGACTTATTCAGCAAACCCTACCTAGCTTTTTGTCATAAATATTGATATTATTTAACAATCAGCAGCAATTTATGGTAAATATATTTATTTAGGAGAGCGAGAAAATGGCTGGATTCTTTGGCCTGTTTGGCAATAAGACGAAATACGTCGATGAACCGATGGATATGAGCGCACCGGAACCGAAAGAGGCTTTTTACTTGGAACCCGATGACGCTAAAACTCTCGGTAATATCGACTTTATGCGGACACCGATCACAATCCGACGTACTTTCCCGAAAACTGCCTCGAATAAAAAGGGTGGCGAATCGATTAAACAGATTTCTTCCATGGAAGTCAGCAAAGTCACCGATAACGGTATTGTGGCAAAATCGGCCACTTCCGAGGCTAATAGTAACGCTAACGGCACTAATGATAACGTTCGTCGCGCTAACGATGACAATATCAATCCTTTCCTGAAAATGGCCCGCGAAATCAAGAAATAGTATAGTAAGGTGAGCATTGGCTACCCTTGAGATTAAACTTTGGTGGGGAAAGCCCACCTTTTTTATGACCATTATTAACGGAAAAACCAAGTTATTAGGCGTAATCGGCGATCCCATCGGCCATACTCTTTCTCCCCTCATGCACAATGCCGCTATCGATGCCTTGGGGCTAAATTATGTCTATCTTCCCCTCCCGATCGCCCCGGAAAATTTAGCAACAGCGATCGCTGGTTTGTCCGCCATCGATCTACAGGGTTTTAGCGTCACGATTCCCCATAAATTAGCAATTATTCCCTTATTATCGCAAATTACCGAGAAAGCAAGGCTAGTAGGTGCAGTTAATACCGTCTGGCGCACGGAAACTGGCTGGCAGGGAACGAATACCGATGTGGATGGCTTTCTCGCACCCTTGAAATCCCTTGACAAAGATTGGAGTCGGGTGAATCCAGTTATTTTAGGTAATGGCGGCGCTGCCCGGGCGGGAGTGGTGGCTTGCGCCCAGTTGGGCTGTGGCGAAATTCATGTGGTAGGACGCAATCAAAAGAAATTAGATCCTTTTAAAGAAAGTTGGGCGAATACAAGCCTCTATGACCTCCTAGAAGTGCATGGCTGGGACGAATTAGAGAGGCTGCTATGCACCACAGAACTCCTGATTAATTCTACCCCGATCGGAATGTCTCCCCAGGGCGAACAATCCCCAGTTGAGTTAGAATTATTAGACCTTTTGCCACCATCCGCGATCGCATACGATCTGATTTATAATCCCCGTCCGACCAAATTTCTCCGGTTGGCCCAGACTAGAGGGATAAGAATTATTGATGGGTTAGAAATGTTAGTTAATCAGGGAGCGATCGCACTAGAAATCTGGTTAGGTCAACCCGTCCCCGTCTCGGTCATGCGGGAAGCTTTGTTAAAACAATTCTAAATGCTAAAATCCTATTTCTGGCTTGATTTATGCCCCCTTCTAGCTCCGTTTGGAAAACTCTGAATAACTCGATTCTAGTGCGCTATCTATTATTATTTGGTTGTGGCTGGAGTCTGATTGTCTTAATTAACTATTTCTACGGGACGATCGCTATTTTTACTGGTTCAGCGATCCTAGCCGCTCTATTAAATTATCCCGTGGTTTGGTTATCCCGTTATCTACCGAGAGGACTAGCCATTGCTATTACCACCCTAGTAGCTTTTATCCTCCTATTTAGATTAGTCACAGGCATAGGATTAGAAGCGATTAATCAGGGGAGAGGACTACTATTCAATCTTACCGATGCCCTTGGTCAAAAAGATTTTTTACCCTTTCAAGACTTTCTCGATCGATTAGATTTGAATAAAATGGTGGGAACCCTACAAACCGGTTTAGCCACGGGTTTATCGGTCGTACAAGGAGTTTTTTCCAGTGTCTTTACCGGCGTTTTCGGGGCGGTGATCAGTGTTTATATGCTCATCGACGGTGATAAACTCTGGCGAAGTTTTTTGCAACTTCTCCCCCTAGCATACCGGGAGCGTTTTGCCAAGTCTTTTCGACAAAGTTTTCTGGGATTTATTCGCGGGCAACTGTTATTAATGCTCTTTTTATCGGTGACGAGTTTCTTGAGTTTTTCCCTATTGGGAATCAAATACGGGCTAATTTTAGCGGGTATTATCGGTGTTATCGATGCTATTCCGGGTATCGGGGCAACCCTGGGCATTTTGTTGGTAACTATCTTGACTTTTACCTCCCAAGGACTAACAATTGCCGTTAAAGCTTTTATTGTCTGTGTTGTCTTGGTACAAATTCAAGATAATATTATTCGCCCTAAAGTTATGGGCAATGCCCTAGAATTAAACCCGGTAATTTTGTTTTTATCCCTCTTTATCGGCGAAAGAATTGCGGGATTATTAGGGGTTTTTCTCTCCATTCCCATCGCCGGGATGATTGCGATCTGGATCGGATCGAGTGAAGAAAAACCAATAACAGCTTTAGAGGAAAATCAGTTAGGAGAAAGTCAGGAGAATTAAGGGCTGATCCCAGCCTCTACTATACAATTAGGGAAATTTGTTAAGTAAGTAGTTATAATTAAATATAAGATAGATTTTGCCTTTGATCCCCCTTAATCCCCCCTTAATAAGGGGGGTATCTGACAATTTTTAACACCTACCTACTTATCGACAACAATCGATCGCTACCTATGGAAAACTTAGATTTAAAGAAATCCTCGCCCCTCTTACTTATCTCACCGTTTTTTCTCTGGGGAACAGCGATGGTAGCGATGAAGGGTGTTATCCCCCACACCACCCCCCTATTTATGGCGGGAATTCGCCTTGTTCCCGCCGGAATGTTAGTTTTAATGGTAGCTTGGTTTTTAGGTCGTCCTCAGCCCAAAACCCTGCAAGCGTGGCTATGGATTGCCCTGTTTGCTCTCATGGATGGCACTCTTTTTCAAGGTTTTCTGGCATTGGGATTAAATCGCACCGGGGCGGGGTTAGGATCGGTAATTATTGACTCCCAACCCCTAGCGGTGGCTTTAATGTCGAGTTGGCTATTTAAAGAAGTTATCGGTGTCTGGGGGTGGTTGGGATTGGGTTTAGGAATTGGGGGAATTAGTTTAATTGGCTTGCCCGATCAATGGTTTTATGACTTTTTTGGACAAAAAGCGGTAAATATTGACTTTAGCTGGCAGGAATTACTAAATAGCGGCGAAATGCTCATGCTTTTGGCTTCTCTATCCATGGCGGTGGGAACAGTGTTAATCCGGTTTGTCTGTCGTCATGCGGATCCCGTCAGCGCTACAGGATGGCACATGATTTTAGGAGGATTGCCGCTATTTTTAGCTTCAGGTTTCACCGAATCCCATCAATGGCAAAATATAGATTTCAATGGTTGGTTAGCTTTAAGTTATGCCACGATTTTTGGGAGTGCGATCGCCTATGGAATATTTTTCTATTTAGCAGCCAAGGGCAATTTAACCAGTTTAAGTTCTTTAACTTTTTTAACTCCGGTTTTTGCCCTCACTTTCGGGAATTTATTCCTTGGTGAGATGTTAAGTGTATTGCAATGGGTGGGGGTATCTTTAACCCTCGTTAGTATTTATTTAATCAATCAAAGGGAAAGAATCGCCCCACAATTGCGGGCAATTTTTGCTAATCTTTCCTCACTTATACCCAAAAGCAACTAACTCAAATTCTGTCCGAATTACCTCGACTCTGGCAAAATTTGCTTCTTGTAATTTCTGGTTGAGATTTTGAGAGGTAAAACCGGTTTTATGAGCCATATAGGGCATCCCAGTCACTTCTGTTCCCATGCCGTAAAACATCCACAAAGCGCGCACGGGACCCCCGGGAGAAATATATAAAGGTTCATTTTCCATATCGCCTCTAGCGACAAATTCGGCGGCAGTTTGCATATCGGGAACCACGATCATCAAAAAGCCTTCGGGTTTAAGAATGCGTTTAAATTCCCCTAGGGCGATGGGAACTTCGTAATGATAAATATGTTCTAGATTATGGCTAGAAAAAACTGCATCGACGGAGTTATCGGGAACGGCACTTAAATCGGTAATCGTTCCTAAAATATCGGGGTTAACAGCGGTATTGATATCGAGGCGAATTTCTTGCCAATTGCCATCGCGGAATAGTTGGGGTAAGGCTTCGGGATTATAGGGACCACAACCCACATTTAAAACCAGTTTTTTCGGGGATTTTAGCGCTGTTATCCCTGGGGGAGCATTCCAAGCTAATAAACAAATATTTGTCAAACCAAGCAAACCGTGATTAGCGACTTGATCATCTAAAATTATCTGGGCTTGGGGATGGGTTTTAGTAAAATCTTTTATGGCCTGTTGGAGAGCGGGATGCTGACATTTATTGATGATAATTAAAGCGGAATCAGACCAGAAATTTTTGGCTAAAAGCAAGGATATAAAGAGCGATCGATAGTCTTCGGCAGCATCGTAGTAATAAACTCCCAGCTTTTCTTCACTGTTTAATTCTTCCAGATCATCGAAAAAGTTTTCCGTTTCTTGATCGCTTAAAAATATCTGTTCTGATAGTTGAAAATCCTCCAAATCCTCAGATAATATAGTTAGCTTTTCTCCCGATGGATCGTATTTAAAAAAAGCTTCTACGCCATAACCGCAGCGATCGCTATTATTGCAGAAAGCGGCGACTAAACTACCGCGACGAAAACAACCAATTTGACAGTAAACCTCGTCTGGTTGCAGACAGGCAACGGCTAGATTGAGCAGGGGAAAGAGATTGCGATCGGGATAGGAGGCGGTTTTTTCGCTTAAAAGGGTTAATTGCTCGGAAATAGGCGACATTAGAGGCGATCCCCAATCCTGATACTGTTGGGGCAGTTTTTCTAAGAATTTCTGTAAATCCATACCTTGGCTCTTGCAAAAGTGACGATCCTCACCTCTAATCATAGATCGTTGTGTTAGGGATGAAGTCACCGCCTTGATTGTCGGAGAGTGCTAATCTGATCTATTAGCTCATCAGCACAAGTAGAGGAGCTTCTGATATGCCCTACAACTGCTTCCAGATCAAATTTTGGGTAGTACGGGGGAGTATTCCCTGTCCAGGTTCGGAAACCGTTCGTTATGGTGGTAATACTTTTAAAATCTATGGGTTTCCCTCCCCCAACGGGGCAACCTTAAAGCAAAGATTAGACGATCAGATGTCACATCCTAATTTTCCCGTGCCTTTGCAGATTATGGAGGCCGATTGAGAATTTTATAATCTAGAAATGGGCGAAACCCTTCACTGTGGGGATGTCAGCGTCGAAACCCGTCCTTTAAATCATCCGGGAGAAGCGGTGGGTTATCGGGTAAATTGGCGGGGTTTATCGGCAGCTTATATTACCGATACCGAACATTTTCCCGATCACCTTGATGATAACGTTCTGGCTTTGGCCTGGCAAGCGGATGTGATGATTATTGATGCTACCTACACCGATGAGGAATACAACGATCCTAAGTATTCTAAGGTGGGTTGGGGTCATTCCACTTGGCAGCAGGCAGTCAAAATCGCCCAGGCAGCGCAAGTTAAGCAGTTAGTTCTATTTCATCACGATCCCGCCCATAATGAGGGCAACAAAGCCTGAAACGACCGACGACCGACGACCGACGACCGACTCCTACCCCCACGAAAAACTTTTTGCCGCAAACCCTACCTAATTTTCAGGGAAAAAGTCCCGGAATTTTCCCCTCGATCACTCCCATCGCCGGTACTTTTTGATTTCAAAAAAGCCGAAAGATATTATCCAACAAGGTTTTTAGATTTATTCAGCGAACCCTAGATAGGAAAAGTGGGATGGGTTAAAAATTAACACATCCCACAGGTCTTATTGCCATCTACCAACTTAAAAATCTAGACTGTTTTCCTCGCTCTAACCGGCTCTACCTTGACCGGACTGGAGCAATCAAGGAAGTTAGGAACCTCCTGACGACAGTGAGGACAATACCAGTAGGCACGACTAGCCACAAGGTGACGAAGGGTAATTCCCGAACAAATAGGGCAGCTGTGCATGGATTGTTAGACGAATTTTAAACGTTTTTAAAATCGTCCTACCTCCTGAAATAATCCTAAACAAAATCGCCGCTCTTTAAATCTAACTTTAGGTAGAAACCGGGTATTTCTTTCGATAGATTTCCTAGAAAATACCTAAGGATGAGGACGGAAAAGATGGGAATGTTGCGGGTGATAAAGTTGCGATCGAGTTCCTGTAATCTGGTTTAAAGCGGGACTAATGAGATAAAGGGTAGTTCTAGTTAAATTTTCCCGATGGGTTAATTTGGCCATCTCTGACAGGGGGACAACCCAGATTTTTTCGTCGGGCCAACCGAGACGGAAACAAACGGCCACCTGTTGCTCTGGTGAGTAGTATCGTAGGAGTTTTTCCTGGGCTTTGTCAACGTGACGGGCGGCTAAATATAGGCATAAACTGGCTTTATGAGCGGCTAAAGAGGCTAATTCTTCACTTTCTGGCATGGGAGAGGCTTTTCCTTCCACCCGGGTTAGAATAATTGTCTGGACTAATTCCGGAATCGTTAATTCTAGGGCCAATTTAGCCGCTAATCCTTGAAAGGCACTAATGCCGGGGATTAGCTGAAAGGGGATATCTGCTGCTGTCAAAAGCTCAATTTGTTCTTGGATGGCACTATAGAGACTTAAATCCCCCGATTGCAGTCGCACCACCGCTAAACCCCGACGCACGCGATCGATCATTAAAGGGATAATTTCCTCTAGGGTGATGCTACTGGTGGGAATTAACTCGGCATCTTTACGAGTGTCCTCAAGAATCTGTTTGGGGACGAGGGAGTCAGCAAAGAGGATAACATCGGCTTTTTGGAGAATTTTATCGGCTTTTACCGTCAATAATTCCGGATCTCCGGGGCCCGCACCAATAAAATAGACGGCCGGGGGGAGAGGAGAGGAGTCAATTAAAGTCATACTAAATCCTGTTTAAAAGGGGTGTGGGGTGTGGGGTGTGGGGTGTGGGGATGTGGGGAGAATAAATAAAAACAATCTCCTGACTCCTGAATACTGACTCCTGACTCCTGAATACTGAATCCTGACTCCTGAATACTGAATCCTATCATTAACCTGAACATTTGTATTTAATTAGGGTAAAACTGACTATAATTAAGTGGGTGGGTGGAATTAAATATAAGATGAACGTAGGTTGGGTTGAAGCATGAAACCCAACGTCCGCATGGGTTACGAAGTGCGCTAACCCATCCTACAAATAATTGTGCCTCCCTACTTAATGATAAAGCACGGTCAGCATTGATAATGATTAGCGATCAATCCCTCCCCCCCCAAAATATTGAAGCGGAAGAATCTATCTTAGGTGGAATTTTGCTAGATCCAAAAGCTTTAGGTAGAATCAGTGATTTTTTAATTCCAGAAGCTTTCTATGTGAAAACCCATCAAGATATTTATCGTGCGGCGCTTGCTTTACAAGGGAAGGGAAAACCGACGGATTTAATGACGGTTAGCAGTTGGTTACAGGATAATCATCTGCTGGAAGAAATCGGGGGAATGCCGCGATTATTACAATTAATTGAGCGCACTGTCTCGGCTGCTAACATCGATCGCTATGCTGAATTAGTGATGGATAAATATATGCGTCGTCAGTTAATTTCCACCGGGGGAGAAATTATCGAATTAGCCAGAGATACGACGCTAGAATTAGAAAATGTTTTCGATGAATCGGAACAAAAGATTTTTCGTCTCACCCAAAAACGACCCCAGGAGGGTTTAATTTTTCTGGGGGATACTTTAATCGAAACTTTTAACCAAATTGAGAAAATGCAGGAGACGACCACTCTACCCGGTATCGAAACTCAATTTTATGATCTCGATGCCATGACCAGTGGTTTACAACCCTCGGATTTAATTATTATCGCGGGTAGGCCTTCCATGGGAAAAACTTCTTTTGCTCTTAATATTGCTTATAATATCGCTCAACAGAATTTACCTGTGGCTGTCTTTAGTTTGGAGATGTCTAAGGAACAATTGGCCCAACGTTTGTTATCTAATGAGGCTAAAATCGAAAGTAATCGGATTCGATCGGGCCGTTTGGGACAAAATGATTTAGAGAAGGTTCTTGGGGGACTAGAAAAGTTATTAAATTTGCCCATATATATCGATGATAGTGCTAATTTAAGTGTAATTCAAATGCGTTCCCAAGTGCGGCGTTTACAGGCAGAAAAAAAGGGACAAATGGGATTAGTTTTAATCGATTATCTGCAATTAATGGAAGGGGGAGGTGATAATCGCGTTCAGGAACTTTCCAAGATTACCCGCAGTCTTAAGGGTTTAGCTAGAGAAATTCATGCTCCTGTAATTGCTCTTTCTCAGTTAAGTCGCGCTGTGGAATCTCGTAATAATAAAAGACCGATGATGTCCGATTTACGCGAGTCGGGATGTTTAGCGGGTGATAGTTTAGTTGAGTTAGCCGATCCTCGTGCTAAAGTGCCAATTTGTGAGTTAGTTAATTGCTCTAATTTTACGGTTTTTGCTCTTAATGAGGAAACAATAAAATTAGAAAAAGCACTGGTAACTAAGGTCTTTTCCACAGGATTTAAGCCAGTTTTTCGATTAACAACTCGTTTAGGTCGCACGATTAGAGCTACAGCCAATCATAAATTTTTGACTGTCCACGGTTGGCAAAGATTAGATGAATTAAATATTGGTAATTATATCGCTTTACCTCGCTTTTTACCTAGTTCGCAATTACAAACTATGAGTAATGCTGAATTGGCCTTATTAGGTCATCTAATTGGTGATGGATGTACCTTACCACGTCATAGTGTTCAATATACGACTAAAGAGTTAGATTTAGCCAATTTAGTTGCTTCTTTAGCGATACAAGTATTTGATAATCGAATTAATCCTCGAATTAGTCCTGAACATCAATGGTATCAGGTTTATTTAACAGCGAATTATCCCTTAACTCATAATATTAAAAATCCTATTTCTCAATGGTTAGAACGTCTAGGAATTTGGGGGTTACGTTCCTATGAAAAATTCATTCCCCCTCAAGTTTTTGAGCAAACTCAATCAGCAATAGCCTTATTTTTACGTCATCTTTGGAGTACCGATGGTTCCCTTAAATTGGTTCAAGGAAAATCACCTCGTCCTATGGCTTATTATTCTAGCAGTAGCTTAAGATTGGCTCAGGATGTACAATCGCTTTTACTAAGAGTAGAAATTAATGGAAAGCTATCGAAACACTCACAAACAGGAAAAGGACGAGATCAATACCATGTTACAATAACAGGTAAATCAGACTTGAAGAAATTTACTGAGATTATCGGTGCTGTTGGCAGCTATAAAACCCAGTCTTTACAAGAAATAACTACTTATCTTCAAAATCACCAAGCTAATCCTAATAAGGATATCATTCCTAACGATATCTGGCGACTATATGCTGTACCCGCTATGAAACAAAGTGGTTTAACTACACGACAAATGCAAGCTGCACTGGGTAATCAATATTGTGGGACAAGTTTATACAAATCAAACTTAAGTCGAGAAAGAGCCAATAAATTAGGAGACATTCTTGAATGTTCCCAAATACAGCATTTAGCTGATAGTGATATTTACTGGGATGAAGTTATGGCAATTCAAGCGGATGGAGAGACAGAAGTGTATGATTTAACAGTAGATAAATTACATAACTTTATTGCCAATAATATCATCGTCCATAACAGTATCGAACAGGATGCGGATTTAATTATGATGTTATACCGAGATGAATATTATAACCCCGATAGTCCCGATCGAGGTGTGGCTGAAGTAATTATTACTAAACACCGTAACGGTCCCACTGGCACAATTAAACTACTTTTTCAACCAGAATTTACCAGGTTTCTTAATCTTAAACAAAGTCGCTCTAATTATTAAAATGCCAGCAAATATTAATTATAAAACCCCCAATTGGCTCTTAATACTTTTGGCAATTATCCTAACTATCGGTGTGTTTTTTCGTTTGGCAAATATCGATAAAAAAATCTATTGGCATGATGAATCCTACACCACCATTAGAACCACTGGTTATCAAGCAAAGGAAATCGCCGATACTATCTTTCAAAATCGTCTTTTATCTACCAGAGAATTAGGAAAATTTCAACAACTAAAACCAGAAAGTAATGTTTTAAATACGATTAAATCTCTCGCTAAAGAAGACCCTCAACACCCACCTTTATACTTTATTATCTCTCGCTATTGGGAAAAAATATTCGGTTTTTCTCCCGTTTCTTCCCGCAGTTTAGCGATTGTTTTTAGTCTTCTATCTCTGCCATTTATTTACTATATATCTCTAGAATTATTTACATCAAAATTAACGGCAATTTTAGCAGTAATTTTATTGGCAATGTCTCCAGTTGATATAATATTTGCTCAAATGTCTCGTCAGTATAGTCTTTTGATTTTGTTGACGATAATCAGTCAATTACTGCTGTTAAAATGTCTCAAAAAAAGAACTATCGTTAATTGGTCTTTATACACCCTCGCTAATACTCTCGGACTCTACACTCATCTCTTTTTTATTCTCAACTTATTTGCTCAGGCAGCTTTTATACTTTGGTATCTTATTCTGAAACCAGAGCGAAAAAATAACTTGATATTTTTCCTGTTATCTGGGTTAACAATGATAATTTTATATATACCCTGGTTACAGGTTTTTTTAACTAACTCTCAAAGGGCCTTTAACTCCACCAGTTGGGCTGCCGTTAACTATCTCGACTGGGGATTGTTCAGTAAATTATGGATCTTAACTTTTACTTGTCCATTTAGCGATAGCGATTTTGGTTTTAATAACATCTTCACCTATATATATAGACTGATTTTTTTAATCTTAATTATCTATGCTTTTGAGCGAGTTTATCGCTACAATAACCCCATAGCTTTTACTTTTCTGATTACCTCAACCCTAGTACCTTTCCTAGCTTTAGTCATTCCCGATCTAATTTTGATCACCACTAGATCAACTGTCACCCGTTATCTAATTGCGACCTTTCCTACTATCTATATAACTGTGGCTTTTTTCTTGTCACAATTGCTTAATCAAGGTAAAATTTTAGGTAAAATTATCTTGACTTTTTTGTTAACCGCTAGTATAATATCGAACTTTAATAATGCTCTTTCCGAAACCACTTGGGCAAAAGTTCCTAGTTATTGGAATGGCGAAGTTGCCAGAAAAATTAATGCTGTACCCAATGCCATTATTATCAGCGACGAAGGTAATGACTGGACTAACTTAGGTGATTTGCTTTCCCTTAATTATCGTCTTAATTCTGATGTACAATACTTCCTGACTACCACTAACCCCGATACCGATAAGTTACAAGAAGTCCTAGAAATTCCTCAGACCAACTTATTTCTTTTTCGTCCTTCCAATCGGTTATTACTTGCCTTAGATCAATTCGATATTCGTCTTGATTATTTCTATCCTCAAGGTCAATTGTGGCGAGGGAAGAAATAGGCAAATATATAAGTAGTAGGACAAAATTAACTTCTTGGTTAGGATAGGCACTCATGCAAGAGGCAAAAGGCAAGAGATGGTTAGATATTTCTAATTAATTGTGTCTAGCTATATATTTTGTGTCAATCTAGCCTGAAAGAGTTGAGCAAAGCTGGTATTATAACCAGTTAAAACCGTTAATTCTCACCTTAAAGAAATGACTTTTCTAATTCCGACTAGCGTTTGGCGGCAAATTCTTAAAAAGCTCCCTATACTACTATTCTTAGCATCTTTTCTCATAGTCCTACTATTAGGCTATTTTTCTGCCGCTTTCTCTCAAAGTCGAGATCCTGATATCCGCGGTGTTTGGATTACCACCAACGATACTGCGATGCTGATGGACAGGGATAAACGACAACAGGCGATCGAGCAATTAGTTAATCTTAATTTTAATGCTATCTATCCCGTGGTTTGGAATTCCGGTTATGCTCTCTATCCTAGTGCGATCGCCAAACGGGAAGGAATACAGCCTTTTGTGCCTACGGGAGCGCAAGGACAAGATATCTTGGCAGAATTGGTCGAACAAACGCGAGGACGGGGATTATTAGTCATTCCTTGGTTTGAATTCGGATTTATGGCTCCTCCCACCTCAGAATTAGCCTTAAAACATCAGGACTGGTTAACCCAAAAACGTGACGGGGGGACCACTTGGGTGGGGGCAGCCGGTGAGGTAGTCTGGTTGAATCCTTTCCGTCCCGAGGTACAGAATTTTATTAGTGAGTTAGTCTTGGAAGTGGTGGGACAATACGATATTAACGGCATCCAATTCGACGATCATCTGAGTTTACCCAACGAATTCGGCTATGATCCCTATACTATCGCCCTTTATCAACAGGAAACCGAAAAAACGCCTCCGGCTAACCCCCGGGATCCCGAATGGACAAAATGGCGCGCCGATAAAATCACCGCTTTTCTGGCTAATCTTAAACAGTCGATTCAGGCAATTAAACCGAATATACTCCTTTCGATCGCCCCTAATCCCTACGAATTCGCCTACAATGGTCACTTACAGGATTGGCTGGGTTGGGTGCGACAAGGATTAGTCGATGAGTTGATCGTACAGGTTTATCGTCCCGATCTGCCCAGTTTTCTTCAACAACTCGATCGCCCCGAAATTGAGGAAACCCAGCAAACTATCCCCACCGGTGTGGGAGTTTTAACCGGTTTACGCAATCGACCGATCGCGTTACCCTTTATTGAAGAAAAGGTAGTGGCTGCTCGTCAACGGGGTTTAGGAGTAATTTTCTTCTTTTATGAAAGTCTCTGGCAGCAAGCTTTGGAACCTCCAGAAACCAGAAAAGCGGCAATTCAAGCGATGTTTTCTCAACCCATCACTCCCCGTCTTCCCGTGGTGGAAAATATTCCTTTAGTTAGTACACCTGAACTTATTGACCAGCCAGGACTAACCCCCACACCTCCCCCCTTAGCGCCAGACGGTATCGAAATTCCTGTAATTCCCCCTCCGGGTAGTTAATAGCAATTTTTGCCCATAAAAATTACAGATGGAATCATCGAATTTAAGTCCCCCTTTTCCCCTTTTTTAAGAGGGGTGGAAATGCTGGGGGGATGAAAATTTTTTAGTCAGATTTTGGAGAACTGGTAGGCTATTGACGACATTTCGTTTGTTAAGTTAGACTTACTCATTCTCTGCTATAGCAAATAATGGGTTATTTAGGACGCTTTCAATTTTCAAACTCTTATCTGAAGAGGGTTTCAGCGATGGATTGTCCTAAGCACCTTGGTCTTTGCTATAAATAGATATGATTGGTTAAAATTTCTCCAGATTTCTGCACAGAGTTGATAACTTCTTTAAAGTTACGAAAATAAACACCATATTGACTGGTTCCATAATCAATAATTTTATCACCCGTGAAAAAGTAAACCCCTAAGTCTTCTTTAGCAATTGAAATTTCTGGATTTAAATTTTTTAATTGATTATCTTCAATAATTTTTGTGACATCAACATCATAACTTTTTAAGGTATGAAGATAAACATAATTGTTGAGAATATCGGTTAAAATCGGGCTATGGGTGGTGATTAAAACTCGATTATCATGCTCGGTGACAAATTGAACTAAAATATCCATTAAGCGAATTTGATTTTCGGGATGCAAATTAACTTCTGGTTCATCTATCATCAAAAAATTGTTTTTTTCCTTGGCCCAATATTTCAGGTAAAGATACAAGACAGTCAACTGATTGACTGAAGATGAAGCTAGATACATGGGTAAATCTTTGCTTTCATCGAATTTAAAAGAAAATTGAATAGGTGCGATCGATTCTAGACTAGAAATCGTGATTTCTCCTCCCATTAATCTGATCATCTTTTCAATCAGAGAATTATAAACTGAATTAATTTCTTTCTTGGTATTGAGAGAATAAAGCGATTCAATCACCTTATTCATTGGTTCTGTATAAGACCTTTTGGGTAATTGTTCCCGAAGACGTTTGAATAATATATTTTTATTAGTATCAACATCATCATTAATATTTTCTATTAATTCTTGCAATCGACGATTATACTCACTTCTTTTATTTCTTTCTATCTCATAAATGTACTGATAAAAAACAGGGAAAAAGCTACGACTAGCGGGGATAAAAAAAGTATCTTCTGTCTGAGACAAAAGCACTCTTATTATTGACGAAATAATTACTGATTCCTTGGATGGTTTAGCTCTCTCAAAAAAGTCTCTGGGTATTTTATCAAATACTTTCTCAGGTATATTAGGTTCTTTTATATTTATTGTTAGGCTACCTTTGCCCTTGCTAATCTGTAAATACTCCAGATCATTATTTCCTGCAACACTAATCAAAAAAGTTGTTTTAAATTTCGTCTCTTTAAATTCTTTGATATTTGCTTGAAAAATTAATTTATTGGAACCAATAATCGTTTCTTTAATACTGGCATCAAGATTATAAGTATTAACAACTTCTTTTTCAATAAACTGGCTAAATTTATTGAGAATATCATCGATTAATTCTTGATTGATCGTAATTTTTTTAATAGGTTTTTCCGAGTCAATTACTAAAGAATCAATTTGGGTATTTTCGTAAAACTTTCTAATATTGTCATGATTAAAAATTGTCCATAAAAGCTGAGAAACTAGGGTTTTGCCACTATTATTGTAGCCAATAAAAGTATAGAACTTCTTGGTTAAATCTATAGTTTGATTATTATTTCTAATTGATCCCAAATTCTTGATCAGTAGTTCCATATTATTTTTACCAATCACACCGAGAGAATAACTAATTTTTTAAAGGTGGACAAAATGCCCACCCTTAAAACTATTGTAAACTGCTAGTTAACTGACTTTTGGCCTTAGCTAAAGCTTCGCTTAACTTACTAGCATCCCGTCCCCCAGCTTGAGCTAAATTGGGACGACCACCACCACCACCGGCGCAGATTTTAGCGATCGCACCGATAAATTTACCCGCTTGTAAACCCCGATCTTTAATCACCTGGGGACTAAAAGCGGCCACTAAACTCACTTTATCAGCTGCGGGAGTCGAGGCCAAAACCACTGCCCCTTCCCCTAATTTTTGCTGTAGTCTTTCGGCTGCGGCCATCAAAGCATTAGCATCAATATCGCCCAAAGAAGCGACTAATAGCTTAAATTCGCCGATAGATTCGGCTTGAGATAGCAAAGCATCCGATTTATTTAGGGCTAACTCCTGTTTAATCGTTTCTAACTGCTTTTGTGTCCCCTTTAACTCTGATTGTAGGGTCGTAATGCGATCGGGAATTTCCAGAGGTTTGACCTTAAAGCGATCGCACAGATCCCGCACCACCTGATCCCGTTCATTCAGGTATGCTAACACGGCAGGGCCGGCCACCGCTTCAATGCGACGAATTCCCGCAGCGATTCCCGTCTCGGAGATGATTTTAAATAAACCGATCTCGGCGGTATTTTTAACGTGAGTTCCCCCGCATAATTCCATAGAAACGCTAGGAATATCGATGACTCGCACTTCTGAGCCGTATTTCTCGCCAAACATGGCAATAGCTCCCTTCTGCTTCGCTTCTTCCAATCCCATCACCGCTATCTCGGTGTCATGCGCTTCGGCAATCCAAGTGTTAATCTGTTCTTCCACCTGTTGCAATTCAGCGCTAGTCAGGGGACGAGGACAGTTAAAATCAAAACGGAGGCGATCGAAATTGACTAGGGAACCTGCTTGGGAAATCCCCCCATCGACAAGCTTTTTTAGGGCTGATTGTAGCAGATGGGTAGCGGTATGATTAGCTTGAGCGCGACGACGACAGGAACGGTCAATCTGTGCATTAATTGTATCGCCGGTGGTGACAATTCCCCGCTCAATCCGACCAAAATGGATAAAAATCCCTGATTCTTTCTGCACATCCTCCACGCGGATAAGCAGATTATCGCCAGTTAAATAACCCTTATCACCGATTTGTCCACCCGATTCGGCATAAAAAGGGGTTTGATCGAGAACTACCTGCACCTCAGTGCCTGCTGCGGCCGATTCCACCGTTTTACCAGCGACTAAAACCGCCGTTACTGTTGCGGTTGCTTGCAAATCCGTATAACCGAGAAATTCCGTCGGGTGAATATGTTCCGCCAGCTTATCTAAACTACCCTGTACCGTCAAATCTATGGTTTCGTGGGCGGCTTTTGATCTTTGCTGCTGTTTTTTCATTTCCTGCTCGAAACCCGCCGTATCGACGCTTAAACCCTGCTCCTCGGCGATTTCTTGAGTGAGTTCGAGGGGGAAGCCATAGGTATCATAAAGGGTAAAGGCATCGACTCCCGAAATCTGGCTTTTTTCTTTTTCTAGAATCGATTCGAGCAGTTTCTCGCCTCTTTCTAGGGTTTCTAAAAATCTCGCTTCCTCTCGCTCTAATTCTGCCTTGATCACCGTTTCTCGTTCCCGAACATTGCCATAGACGGACTCGGAAAGAGCGATCGCAACTTCCGCCACTTTGGTGATAAATTGACCTTCAATACCGATTAAACGCCCATGCCGTACTACTCTCCGAATCAGACGACGCAGGACGTAACCTCTGTCAGTATTCGATGCAGTGATTCCATCCGCTATCATGTGTACTACAGAACGCACATGATCACCGATGACTTTTAGGGAAACCTTCGTCTTTTCGTCCGCTTTCTGGTAGTCTATGGCTGCTAACCGGGCCGCTTCGGCAACAATCGGGAAAATTAGGTCAGTTTCGTAGTTATTAGGGACTTTTTGCAGGATTTGCGCCATCCGTTCCAAACCCATCCCCGTATCGATATTTTTATTCGCTAGGGGTGTCAGATTGCCGTCCGCGTCGCGGTTATACTGCATGAAGACGAGGTTATAAAACTCGATAAAACGGCTATCATCCTCTAAATCGATGGTTTTATCCCCTAATTCCGGGTGAAAATCGTAGTAAATTTCCGAACAGGGACCACAGGGACCCGTGGGACCCGATACCCAAAAGTTATCCTCTTCGCCCATTTTTTGGATACGATGGGCAGGAATACCGATTTTATCGCGCCAGATAGCGAAAGCTTCCTCATCCTCCCTAAAGACACTAACGACTAATCTTTCAGGGGGAAGGTTAAAAACTTCTGTGGACAATTCCCAGGCCCATGCGATCGCTTGTTCTTTAAAATAATCCCCAAAGCTAAAATTCCCCAACATCTCAAAAAAAGTATGATGTCTAGCAGTCCGGCCGACATTTTCGATATCGTTGGTGCGAATACATTTTTGGGAAGTGGTAGCGCGAGGAAATTCCGAGGTCTTTTGCCCTAAGAAAATCGGCTTAAAAGGGAGCATTCCCGCAATAGTCAGCAAAACGGTGGGGTCTTCTGGGACTAGGGAGGCACTAGGGAGAATTTTATGGTTTCTGGCCGCAAAAAAGTCTAAAAATCGCTGGCGAATCTCGCTTCCGCTTAGGTGGTTACTCATAGAAGATGTCAGTTAGTCAGAAAATGCCTATTTTATCCATTGTGGCATTTTTGCGTTTTAACTCTCCACCTTTACTCTTGCGCCGCTTGTCGGACCTGTTCTAAGTCTAAATCCAAAGCTTGAGCGATTTGTTCCACACTTAAACCCAAAGCAAGCAAACGGGGAATAGATTCCAGTTTAGCCTCTAGTTTTCCTCGCTCTAGTCCTCGCTCTAGTCCTCGCTCTAGTCCCTTGGTCTTGAGTTTTTCCCCGTCCTAATAATCTTAACCAAAGAGTCTCAGGAGTCACAGGCAATTGATTAATAGCGATAATTGCCGTGCGATAAAGCGAGGGAAGAAAATAGACTCCTTCTGGCCAATCTGGGTCTAATTTTGCCCCAAGACTCTCTAAAAGAGTCAGACTAGCGGAAGGGGATAAAATCCACAAACAAGGGGCATTGTCTTCATTGTAGCTCTGATTTTCTCGTTTAGCTTGTCTTTGCAGTTCGGATAAAATCGTCAAAAGTTTCGCTAAACAATTACGAATCTCACTACGGTTGGGAGGATTGCGATAGGGTTCAATTAAGACAGTATTAAGGACAATTCTGCCTAATAATCCCAGATAATCGGGGTTTGGTTCGGGATTGGGGGAAAAAAATAAATCTATCTGTCGGGTTTCGTCGCTGACTTCTTTGCTGATTTCGACGATTCCCAGGGGAGAAAGTAATTGTTCAAGGTAATTTTTGGCAAATTGGTCATGGGGTTTCATGGAGTTTCTTGAATAGCTTGTCGGACTTGTTCTAAGTCTAAATCTAAAGCTTGAGCGATTTGTTCCACACTTAAACTCAAAGCAAGCAAACGGGGAATAGATTCCAGTTTAGCCTCTAGTTTTCCTCGCTCTAGTCCTCGCTCTAGTCCTTGTTCGAGTCCTTCCCGTTTAGTTGCTTCCTTCCATTCCTGATAGGTTTGAGATAAAGTCATAAACACCTCTCTATCCTCAGTTTC
>VYMB01000064.1_pt1 | contig 41370 bp, 42 predicted proteins | sample 5115321 | NCBI WGS metagenome assembly VYMB01 (sample SAMN12291794, study PRJNA351875) | freshwater metagenome | isolation source: freshwater lake | place: USA: Michigan, Wintergreen Lake | collected 2011-08-02 | reverse complement strand
GGGGGGCGGGCTGCCTGTGTGTTTGGGGCGCGGCCACGTGCCATCAGGCTTGGCTCTGCAAGCCTGATGCCGAAGAACCAGTCACACAAAGAGCATCACGCTCTCAGCGCCGAGCGTGATGACACGTGAAGGCTGACGCCCCGCGCCGCTCAACGTTCACGAACCCCAGTCCCTTCGGCTTACCGCCACGGCCCATCCTTTGTGACTTTGACAAACGACTCGCCGTCATGCCGAAAGAGGCCGTGCGTGCCGCTCAGCCACAGTCGCCCGCTGCTGTCTTCCAAAATCGTGAACGCGAGCGACGTGATGCCGTCTTGCTCATGTAGCTTCGTGAATGCGTTGCCGTCGTATCGGTACAAAGGCGATCGCTTGGCCGAAAACCACATGTTTCCGGATGGACCTTCGTGAATGCACCAACTCTCCTTGCCTTCAACGACGCCTTGCTGCGTGAAGTTTGTGAACGCCTTGCCATCAAACCGACTGATGCCACCGTGAACCGTCCCGAACCAGATGTTCCCCGTCTTGTCTTCGACAATGCCGCTGACGGCGTTGTTCGGCAGGCCATCGCGTTCCGAAATGTTTGTCAGCGTCTTTCCGTCGTAGACGTACGCGCCCCCGTTGGTACCAAACCACACGCGCCCTTTGCGGTCCACCGTGATGCAGTGCACGATCTTGGCGCTGGTGACGCCTCTTGTCGGATCGGGCTGGGCTTCTGGAAGGGCGAAAGCGGAAAATGTTGTTCCGTCGAATCGGTGGACTCCCTCGACTGAGCCGATCCACATCACGCCGCTCGCGTCAAAGGCCATGCTCCCGACGCCGTTGGTGATCAGGCCGTCCGTTTCGCCAAAGCTCTTGAATGACTCTCCATCGATTCTGGTGATGCCACCCGTCGTTCCACACCAAATGTTGCCAGCCTTGTCTTTGACGATCCGATGGATCGTGACGCCCCGGCCCTCATCATCCGTGATCGCGTAATTGGTCAGCGTCGTTCCATCGTTGCGGAACAGATCGCACTCGCCCCCGATCCAAAGCGTCCCGCGCGAATCCTCAAACACCGCCCGCACAACGCCGCTGATGTCTGCGGCCGGGTCAACATCGATGACGAGCGCAGTTGCACGCGGCTGCGCGACTCGCGTTTGCGGCAATTGGAGAGGCTGCTGCGCTGATGGCGGCTGAGCGAGTGCTGACGCAGGCCGACGGATCGCGTCGGCGCTTTGCGCAGAGCCAGACTGCTTGGTGCACCCGATCGTCAAGATCGTGACGCCAACAACGGAAGCAGCGATCGATACACGCACGCTCAAGACTCTCACGCTCGGATTGAACACGTGTTTCTCCACTCTCGATCGCAAAGGGCGGTCAGGCGATGCTGCCGCTCGCGATCATCCTGAAAGACGGTATGAGCAGCGGAGTGTGCCCTGACGTTGCCATTCACACGGGACATGTGGCGGCAGGAGACATAATCCACGGCAGGTGGCCCAACCTCCCCCAACCACCAACCGCCGTGCCACATGCTGCCCGGCTTTGCGGCCTGCCTGTGTGTCTTGTGTGTGTGCCGCTCGCCGCACCGCACAACCCCACCCACGCCATCACCGCACCCCCGCCCTCTCCAGCTCCGCATCACGCAGCCCCGGCCAAGCCTTCCAAAAATCAGGATCATCCCCGCTGTCGCGCGAGTACGTTACAAACGCACCTTCCGTGCTGAAGATGTAAATCGCCGGGCCAGACCGCATACCGCGCCCGCGCACATTGATCGCAGCATACTCCGCGTCACCCTGGCGAAACCGTCGCAAGTCCGTCGCCTGCGGATGCTGCGTGCGAAACTGCTCAAGCGTGCCGCCCCGCGCCGGCCGAGGCACCGCCGCCGGCACCAGCGGCTGCCCGCCGCGCACCATCTTGCGATGACCGAATCGATTCGCAACATCAGCCGCCAACGGACGGCACGGCAGATCAATGTGGAAAACTCCCCCGCACAGCAAACCGCGCGCACACTTCTCGAAATCTGCACGCGCGGACCACGTTTGTGCGCTCAATCCATGCCCTCGGCCCCGATTCTTCTTGCATCACGACACACGTTCTGCGAAAATGCGCACCGGTGGCCCGTCACGGAGTCACCGAGTCTCTCTGCTCGCGAAAGCGGCGGCAGCTAGGCAGCCAAGTCGAGAGCGACAAAGCCCCCAGCACGCCCGATGATCGCGCGAACACGGACTCGGTAACAACCGAACCAGCCACCAGCGGTCTTGGGATAGTCATGCATGCCCCAGCGCGCATGACTTTGGGGAGAGAGAGCCAACCACTCAACCACCTCTCGCGGACCACGCCGCGATGTCTCGCGCAAGCGAGACAAGCCCAAGCCCGCCAGTCCCGGTGCGCCAGCCGCTTACCCGCTGAACTCTCGAGTTCAGTGCGGCCGATCATCCCACGCACGCGGAAATTGACAGCCTGCTACAACCTCAAAAAGCACCGAAGCCACGACAGCGGCCCCGGTCCTGCTTTGCCTTTACTGCCTTCCCCGTCGCTCGCTCGTTCGCTCGCTCGCTCCCGCCTTAACCCCAATGCCCAACGCCTAATGCCTTCTATCTTTCCCCATGTCCTTCTCCTCCCTCTCCCTCTCCACCTTCCTCACGCAAACTGCTGCCAAGCAGCCAACTCCCGGCGGCGGCGCAGTCGCGGGCCTGACCGGCGCACTCGCCGCGGCGCTCGCGCACATGGTGGTGAACTACTCACTCAACAAGAAGAACCTCGCCCAGCACCAGCCACTGCTTGAAGATGCCGCCAAGCGACTCGAGCGCGCCCGCGCCATGTTGCTTGAACTCGCCGACGAAGACGCCGCTGCCTACGGCCTCGTCAACGAACTCACCAAACTGCCCGAGACCGATCCGCGCCGCATCGAGCAACTGCCCGCCGCGGTGCGTGCATCTGTCGATGTCCCCCTCAGCGTCGCCGCCTGCGCCACCGACTTGCTGCGTCTCATGCATGACCTCGCCGGCAAGTCCAACGCTTACTTGCGCAGCGACCTCGCCATCGCCGCCGTCCTCGCTGAAGCCACCGCCCGCAGCGCAGCCTGGAACGTGAACATCAACATCCCGCAGTTGCCCATCGCCGCCGATCGCGAGAAGGTCAGCCAGCAAACCCGCGACCTGGTCGCGCACGCCAAGCAGCTCGCCGCCGAGGTCGAAACCGCCTGCGTGTAACTGCGAACCGGCCGCGAACACAAGTGGGGGAGACCTTGGTGTATCCGTTACGCAAATGACGCAACCAAGGGACTTTGCGGGCTTTCGTCACTCCTTTGCAACCTCGCCAGCGGCATGAGCGATACCTATGGTTAACCAACCATGAGTATCGCCCACAGCAATGCTGTCAATCCCCTCGGCCACCCCGAGAATCTGCCCACCAACCCCGCGTGGAAGCGCGGCAAGGGCAAGCGCCCCAGCGAAACGTTGCCCGATGCGACGATCGTGAAGTGGCTGCGCGACATGTACCTCATTCGCGAGTTTGAGAACCGCACCGCTCAGGCCTACCAGCAGGCCAAGATCGGCGGTTTCTGCCACCTGTACATCGGCCAGGAAGCTGCCGCCGTCGGCACCATCCAAAGCCTCGAGCACGATGACCCGATCGTGACCGCCTACCGCGACCACGGCCACGCCCTCGCTCGCGGCATGAGCGTCGAAGCCTGCATGGCTGAGATGTACGGCCGCATCACCGGCTGCGCCAAGGGCAAGGGCGGCAGCATGCACATGTTCGACAAGCCCAACTGGCTCTTCGGCGGCCACGGCATCGTCGGCGCGCAGACGCCCTTGGGCACCGGCCTTGCCTTCGCTTCACGCTACGAGTGGGAAGTCCTCAAGCGCGGCGTAAACGGCGGCCCCGCCAAGAAGAAGGTTTCGCTCGCGTATCTCGGCGACGGCGCACTCAATCAAGGCGCTCTGCACGAAGCCATGAACCTCGCGGGCCTGTGGAACATCCCCGTCATCTACGTCGTTGAAAACAACGGCTACAGCATGGGCACCGCCATTCACCGCGGCACCACGATGTCGGAAGACCTGACCAAGAAGGCCGACGCCTACGGCATCCTCGGCGCGATCATCGACGGCTTCGACGTGGTTGACCTCTACGACCACTTCAAGCCCATCGTCGATTGGTGCCGCGAGAACCAGAAGCCCGCCTTCATCGACCTCAAGACCTACCGCTATCTGGGCCACTCGATGAGCGACCCCCAGAAGTACCGCACCAAGGACGAAGTCGAGCAGTTCAAGGGCAAGGACTCCATCGACCGCCTCGCTCACCACCTCATGAGCGAGCGCAAGAAGGCCGATGGCTCGTTCGTCATGACCGAGCAGCAGTTCATGCAGATGCAGGCCGACGTGAAGGAAGAAGTCCGCAAGGGCATCGAACTCGCCGAAGCCGCACCGGCTCCTGACATGAGCGAGCTCTACACCGACGTGCTCCTGAACCCCATGCCGAACATGAGCCCGATGGGCGAATACACGCACGGGGCCAAGAACCCGCTTCTGTAATTGTCACACGAAGTGATATCCCACGAACCGGCGCGAGCAATCGTGCCGGTTTTCGTTTGGCGGCCCGCAAGAAATTCGCCAAAAACTGACAACATTTCTTGTCCAATTTGAGGACGAATATCGCTATTGATATGAGAGGGAGGCCGTGGGGCCTTCATATCGCCCATGCCTGCGGAGGTTGTTCGCGGTTTCCGCCCGCTTGAGCTTCCGACACGCCCGCAGGCATGCGAGAGGGAAGCCGGCCCGACGTGAAAGCGTCGGGCCGGTTCTTTTGGTCCTTACGCAAGCGGCGCGAGCAAGCGAGCGACGCGACGGCGTGGAGGGACGCAAGGCGTTCGTGCTCGCCTGCAGCGCAGCGCGACGTCTCGCCTCGCTCGCTTGTTCGCGCCGCTTGTCGCAGGATTGCTTTAGTTCAGCGTTTCGCCGATCCAGCGCACGCGATCGCGATCGCACTCGGTCGCGACGCGAAGATCAACGCTGAGCGAACGTCCCTTGCGCCAGTTGGGGCCGTCGTGCGCTTCGAAGATGATCTCTCTGTCGCACGAGCGCACCTCGCACAGCGAAGGTCGCCAGTTGCTGCCGCCCGCGCGCAGCGAGATGGAGATCGTGTCGATGTCGGGCAGTTTGCTCTTGCTGCACGCGGGAGTCAGGCGCACGCGTGTGTGCACCTGGCAGTCATCACGCCAGATCGTGACCTCGACGTTCACATCCTTGCCGCCCAGTTCGATCTGGCTGCGCAGCACGATGGGGCAGCTTGCCTCGTCATCATCATGATCGTCGCGGCGATCACGATCTCGATCATGGCGAGGCCGCGACGGGCGCGCGTCGCAGCCGCGGTCGGCGACCTGCACGGTCGCGCGGTTGTTGAAATCCCACAGTGGCGCGGCGTGACAATGGCGGTGGGCACAGCCGGCCAAAAGCAGGAACGCACTGATAGCCAGGGCCGCGGGAGCGGCCTTCGTCCGAAACATGGCACGATTCCTCGTGAGCGCATCAGCGCCTCAAGTGGCGCAGCGGCGGTCGCGCGACGATGCCGACCGGTTCCGCGCCCGGTGCAGACGCTCGCCGCCCGGGCAGGTGGTGAGACGCGGTTCTCAACTGCCGGTTCCGTCGCATTTTCGCGTGTTTTTCGCGTGATCAACGAACAGTTACTGTAACACCGACGCTTCTTCGAGAATGAGCCGGTACTGAGGCAGGCCGCCCACCAGTTCGTACTGCAACTGGCCGACGCGACCGAAGACAGTCACTTCCATGCGTGGCATGTACTTGCCTTGCTCATCGCGCGGTAGTTTGGCGATGAGCATGTAGCCGCCGCCCACGACGCTCGGGTTGGGCATCCAGCAACGCAGCGTCACGTGATCAAATTCATCGCGCACTTCTTCGATCTTCACCTGCCAGCCTGCGTCGGGCGTCCAGTGATTGCGCCACAGCGTGTCTGCGTCGTAGCGCTCCACGTCAGTCTTGGCACGCACGAAGGGCAACATCACACTGTCGGGCAGTACGCCTTCAGGCAGCCGCAGCGCATCACGCGGCAGCGTGTCGGGCGCGGGATTGGTCAGGCCAAAGAGATTCTCCGGCGGCAACTTGCCCGTGCGCGTCATGTACGTGTCAAACGCAAAGAAAGCGATGACGAGTATCGCAGTGATGAGAATGAAGATGGCAGGGGCGCGGGACATGGCAGGAAAAGTGACAGAGTGACGAAGCGGGGATTTACTCGGGCGGCAGGGGCTGCATGCCCATGTACGTGCGAATGAGCCAGCGGCCTGCGTAGATTGCGGGCGTGAGGGCAAGGCTGATGACGAACTTGAGCATGTAGCCTGTCGCGGCGGTCTTCAGCACCGCGTCAAATGGCATGGGCTCGGCGCCCGCGCCGCCGCCGATGTGGCGGAAGACGCTGAAGGCGAGATAGGTGACGACAAAGCTGTCAAGCATTTGGCTGACGACGGTGCTGCCTGTTGCGCGGAGCCAGACGTACTTGCTGCCTGTGAGACGTTTGATCCAGCCAAAGAGCGTGATGTCGGCGAGTGAACCCAGCAGGAACGCAGTCATCGACGCGAGGTACATGCCCGTGGATGAACCGAGAATCTGATCAAACGCCTGTTGACTGACGTTGAACGGCGCGTCGAGATAGGGCATGGCCTGCGCGATCTTGATGACGAAAAAGACGAGCATGCCCATCGCGAAGCTGATGATGGCGACGCGACGCGCTGCCTTCTTGCCGTAGTACTCGTTGATGAGATCCGTGATGAGGAACGTCACGGGAAAGGTGAGCATGCCGGCGGTATGTTCGACTTTGAAATCACCCAGGTCATACGAGAACAGCTTCACGCCGATGACGTTGGCGATGACGAGGCACGCGACGCTGGTGGCGCTGAGCCACGCAAAGAGCGTGGCCTGGCGCGAGAGGTGCGCGGGGGCTGAGCTGTAGGCAGTGTCCATGCAGTTCCTTCGCAAGAAATCGCCGACGCGATGAGCGTATCAAGTGGAAATGCCGCTGGCCGCGTGGTGAAATGGCTGTGCGCAGGTGCTGGTTTGCGGGCCTGTGATGACGCCGGAGAGGCGATCCGCTGCGGCGGTTTCGCCCTTATCATTTGCCATGCCCCAAGCCACGCTGAATGTCGCGACCACGGAGTTTGAACGCAAAGACCGCTGCGCCGATCTGCCGCATCGCCCGCGTGTGCTGCTGGGAAAAATGGGCCTGGACGGTCATGATCGCGGCGTGAAAGTCATCGCTCGCGCGCTGCGTGACAGCGGTGTGCACGTGATCTATTCAGGACTGTGGCAGACGCCTCGCAGCCTCGCGATTTCCGCTCGCGACGAAGATTGCGACGTGATCTGTGCCAGCATGATGAGCAACAGCCACCTGGTGCTGGGGCCCAAGCTGGTGGATGAACTCAAGAAGCTGGGTCGCGCCGATCTGCCTGTGTACATGGGCGGCATTCTGCCGCAGGATGATTTGCCCAAGCTGCTCGCAAGCGGCGTGGCGCGGTGTTTCACGACGGGCACGGGTCTGCTGGACATCGTGGAAGCGGTGCGCGGCGCGACCAAGCTGCGTGTGGCCAGCGTGGATGGCGCGACGCCCGCGGCCCAGCTCGCACGCGACATCTCGCTGATGCATGATGGCAAGGCTCTGCGGAGCGGCGTGAAGAAGCGCCGGCCGGCGCGCGTGATCGGCGTGACGGGTTCGCCCGGCGCTGGCAAGAGCACGCTGGTTGCGCAGATGGTGAGCGAGTTTGCACGCAACAGCCGCGACAAGAAGGCCGGCTTTGGCGGCCGCTGCGCCGTGATTGCGTTTGACCCGATGAGCCCGATCACCGGCGGCGCGCTGCTAGGCGACCGCCTCCGCGTGGACTTCAACAACCTTGATGAAGCGGTGTACTACCGCAGCTTGAGCATTCGCGGCGAAGACTATCACGCATTGCCCGAGATCATCGATCTGATCGGCGGCGCATTCGAAGGTGATGATCGCGTGGACACGGTCTTTGTTGAAACCGTGGGCGCTGGTCAGAACGAGACGCAGATCCGTTCGTTTGTGGATGTGACGGCGGTGGTGCTGACGCCTGGCATGGGTGACGCTGTACAGATGGACAAGGCCGGCATTCTTGAAATCGCCGACGTGTTCGTCGCGAACAAGGCGGACCACCCCGGCGAGAACGAACTGATTCGCGACCTGCGCGATGTCGCGGGTCGGCGGCCCATCGTGGAGACAGTTGCGACAAAGGGACAGGGCGTGCCTGAGCTGCTGGCCACGCTGCGCGGTGCCTGATCAGGCGGGCGGTGCCGTGTTGCCGGTACGCTACGCTTGTGGCGAAAGCTCAACACGTGTTCGCACGGATGGGCTTCCTCGCTCCACGCAAGGCGGCGAAACGCGAGTCTGCACGCTTCGGCACGGATGTTGCACAAGGCTCTGGTGCCATGAAAATCGCAAGAGTTGTGTTGTCCTTTTGCGGCGCAGGTGCGCTGTCGCTGGGGCTTATCGGATGCGCGGCCAAGCCCGTGCCGCAACGTGCGGCGGGTGTTGCTGTCGCCAGTGATGAGTCGGCGAATGTGACCATCTTCGGATCGCAGCAGGTGCATGCGCTGACCGCGGGCCAGCAGGTTGCGCAAAGCGATTGGCGCGATGCGTCGCTCAATGTTCGCACAGCACGCACGGCGTATGAGCAGGCGGCCTGGCCCGACATCATGCGGCCCTCGCTGGGACAGACGCGGCGCGTCATTTTCTCCAATCAGCCCAACAGCGTGACGTACTTCCGCGCGGAAGGTGTGAGCGTTCGCGGCGGGCGTGAGTACGTGCTGCCGTGAATGGAGGGGAAGTGACAAAGTAGTGAAGTGACAACTTAAGAAGGCGTGCGATTGCGCACGCCTTCTGTCTTTTCTTCGTCACTCCGTCACCTCGTCACTCCGTCACTTCCAAAAACGAAACCGCCGCCCGGACCGTCAAGTCGGGGCGGCGTTGTCTCTCTCGTCAGTCAGACGCGCTTAGTCGAAGAGCGCGGTGGTTTGCGGAGGCTCCAGGTTGCGGAGCACCAGGGTGGTCTCGATGCGGAAGTTGCTTTGCGTGCGGTGGCGCTCAGCGAAGAAGAACCGCAGGTCGTAGGTTTCGCCATTCTGCAGCCAGGTCAGGCGATCCATCTCGATCGTCTGGCTGGTGGCACCGTGCGTACCACCGATGTCGATCACGAGCTTGCCGTCGACAAAGACGAAGACGTCGTCGTCGCCCGTGAAGGTGAAGCGGTGGCCGGCGCCCTGCTGATACGTGAACTCGGTGTTGAGTTCATACGTGAAGTGGTAGTTGGTGTTGGCGACACCACCACCACCGGAGTTGCCGAACAGGTCGTTGTTGATCGGGAAGAACCCGCTGCGGCTGCGGAAGGTGTCGTCATTCTTGTCGTCGAAGACGTAGACGTTGCTTCCCTGAGTGCGCTTGAGCGTGATGGGCATCTGCTTGGACAGATTGATACCGGGCACATCGCGGTACCACTGGTTGAACGAAGCTTCGTTCGCGAGCGAGTTGTTCGAGCCCGAAGCCACCGAGCGTGCGACGTCACCTGGGCGCGAAGCAATGTAGGACTTCTGCAGAATTGGGCGACTCTGCGCATCGCGGGCCATGCTGTTCAGGCGGCGGCCCGTGCTGTTGAAGACAGGCTTCTTGTCCTCGCCCAACTGGTCCTTCACGATTTCCTGGTAGTTGCCGTGCGCGAAACCACTGACACCGCTGCGCTCGAAGTCGGGGTGGCCGCCGCTGGCGGTGCGCTCGCGGAAGTCGCGTACGACGCCGTTGAGCTGAATGCTGGTGGGCAGCGAGTTGACGTCAACCGTGTTCGAACTGCCACCCGGTGACACACTGCCGCCCGCAGTCGAGAGCTGCGCGCCGGCGGTGGTCGCGAGCAGACCCACGATACTCAGAGCCAAGAGAGACGTGACCTTCATAGACAAACTCCTTGCAATCGCGTCAGCCAACCCCGACGCGTCATGCGACTAGATGGTGACTCATGAAAGTTGCGATTCAGTGACCGCTTGTGCAAGGTGAATGCGTGAATTTCGCTCGCAAAGATGGCGGTTGTGCCGACTGGCGCGTGTGTGCGGCCGCGCGTGTGCACAGCGCAATGAAAAACGCCCGGGCGGTCAACGCGACCAACCCGGGCGTGGAACAACAAACAGAAAGGGGCGATCAGTCGAAGAGCGCGCTGGTCACAGGGGGTTCGACAGCGCGGAACTGGATCGTGGTTTCCATGCGGAAGTTGCTTTCGCTGGTGGCGCGTTCCGCGTGGAAGATCTTGAATCGGTACTTCGCCCCGTCCTCAAGCCACGAGAGGCGATTGAGCTCGATGGTCTGCTCGCGACGCGGGTGCAGGCCGCCAAGGTCAATGACGAGCTTGCCGTCGATGAAGACCCAGACGTCGTCGTCGCCGCTGAAGGTGAAGACCTGGTTGCCTTCACGGTCGTAGACGAAGTCAGCTTCGATCTGCGTCGTGAAGTGGAAGTTCTTGTTCCAGTTGCCGAAGTTGCCGAACAGCTCGCCGTTGATGGGGAAGAAGCCGCCGCGGCTCTTCCAGGGCTCGTGGTTCGCCGAGTCAAAGACGTAGCGGTTGGTGTTGGGCGTGCGGACCAGGTTCATGTCAACCTGACGGCTGATGTTGAGGCCCGGCACGTCGGTGTACCAACTGGAGAAGCTTTGGAGCGAAGTGATCTGCCGGTTGTTCGTGTTGTCATACGAACCGGCGCGGTCGCCGCGGGCCGCGTTGAAGTGGGCGGGGTTGATGGGCCGGCCGCTTCTGTCGGTCCATTCGGTGCCGATGCGCTTGCCGACGCCGCCGTTGCGGAGCGTGGGCTTGCCGTCTTCACCCAGCGTGTTGTTCACCAGTTCGGTGGTTGCACGGCTGCTGCCGAAGGCCTGAAAGTCAGGGTGGCCGCCGGTTTCGTTCTTCGACTTCACGTCGCGAATCGTGGCCTGAAGGGTGATAACTCCCGGCAGTTCGCTGTTGGGATCAACGGAATCGGCCCCGGCGGTGCCGGTGCTGCCGCTGCGGGTCAGTGTCGTGGACTGGCCCAAGGCGGAACCCGCCGCGAGCACCATCGCGATGATTCCACAGGTTTGCTTGCAGAACTTCATAACAGGCTCCTACGTGCTCGCGCCGCGGGCCGCGGGAGGCGGCTGCGGAGAGCGTCGTCCGGTCACATCCGGCGACGCACGACGAGAATGTCTGATTGAGATCGGCCTATCGCAAGCGGTTTGGGCGGCAAGACAGAGGATGAGCGGGGTGTGTATGGGCTGGGGGGAATATGTGGGCAGTTGGCGGACTTTGCGAGTTTCTTCGGGCCTTGCAGCCGCGAAAGCAGGTTGTCCGATGTAGAATGGCGCACGCGGGGACTGTCGCGTTTCCGCTGATAACACGGACGTTTTTGCCGGGCCCGCTTCCTGTGGGCGTGCCTGGCTAGCTCATGGAAGGGCTAACGGATGGACACTTTCGTCATCGAGGGCGGTCATCGCCTGTACGGTCGGGTTCGTATCAATGGCAGCAAGAACGCGGCCCTGCCCATGCTGGCGGTGTGCCTGCTGACGGACCAGCCCGTCATTCTGCATGATGTGCCCAACCTTGCAGACATCAAGAACATGCTCCGCCTGCTGGGTGAGCTGGGTGTCGTCCGCACCGACGCGCCGGGCGAACCGTGCGATGCTCCCTTCACGAGCGGCACGATCGGTCTGCATGTGACCGACCCCAGCGCGAGCCACGCACGCTACGACATCGTGCGGACCATGCGGGCCAGCATCTGCACGCTGGGCCCCATGCTCGCCAAGCGCGGTTTCGCTCGTATCAGTCTGCCGGGCGGCTGCTCCATCGGCGATCGTCCGGTGGACCTGCACCTGCGCGGGCTGCGGGCTCTGGGCGCACAGATCACGCTGACGGAAGGCGACATCATCGCGAAGGTGCCCAGCGGCGGGCTGGTGGGCACCACGATCTTCCTGGGTGGCGCGTTTGGCAGCACGGTGCTGGGCACGGCGAACGTGATGTGCGCCGCGGCACTGGCCAAGGGCACGACGGTGATTGAACAAGCGGCGTGCGAACCGGAAATTGTGGACCTTGCCAACGTGCTCAACGCGATGGGCGCCAAGATTCAGGGTGCCGGCGGGCCCCGGCTGATCATCGAGGGCGTCGAGCAACTGGGCGGGGCGGAACACACCGTGATTCCTGACCGCATCGAAGCGGGCACGTTCATGATGGCCGCGGCGATGACCAACGGCGATCTGATTCTGGACAACTGCCCGATGGACGCGCTGCTCGCAAGCACGTATGTGCTGAACATGGCGGGCGTGCATGTGCAGCCGGTGGCGGCGGTGGGGGCGCTCAGCGCAGGCAGCATTCCGAACAACGGTCCTATGGCTTCCGCACTGGCGCGGCATCGCCAAAGCCTGCTCACCGCGATTTCAGGCTCGGCGGGTGTGGGCGAAGGCATGTCGCGTGATGGCGACCCGATGCGCAAGAGCGTGCGCGTGACGTGCGAGCGTGTGCTCAAGCCGGTCGAAGTGACGACGCAGCCGCACCCCGGCTACCCGACCGACTTGCAGGCCCAGCTCGTCGCGATGCTCTGCCTCGCTGATGGCAACAGCGTGGTGACTGAGCGCATCTTTCCCGATCGCTTCCTGCACGTGGCCGAACTGCTGCGCATGGGCGCGAAGATCGCACGCGTGGGCAGCACCGTGGTGATCACCGGCGTCAAGAGCCTGAAGGGCGCGCCGGTCATGGCGAGCGATCTCCGCGCGAGCGCGGGCCTCGTGCTCGCAGGTCTGGCGGCGGAAGGCACGACGATCGTCAACCGCATCTATCACCTTGATCGCGGTTACGAGCGCTTTGAGGATCGCCTGCGGATGCTGGGTGCGAACATTCAGCGCGTGGATGAGAAGGAACTGGCGACGCAGGAAGCCTGAGCTTCTTGACGCGACAGGTTATAGAACAAAGAACGCCGTGCGATGAGCACGGCGTTTTACTTTGTTGTCAGGCGGGATGACGCGTGATCGCACGTGACATCACGATCGCCGACGACGCATGATGAAGATACCGGTTGTCGCACAGATGACGAGTGAGCCAGGGCTTGGCACGATGAACGACACGCCCTGTACCGTGACACCGGTGCGCCATGAGCCATTATCTGTCGCGTTGGTCTGCCAACTGATGTAACGCGTGTCGTCTGCACTACCCAAGCCACCCACGCGGGCTTGTGAGCCGGGCGCGATAGTGAAGATCCCGCCGCCGCGGTCGAACGTGGTGCTCATCGTGAACGCGCCACGAAACAGCACGAGGTTTTGCGTGCCCGCGACGTGAAAGGTATTGATGGCGCTCGTGATCGGGTTGATCACGGATTGCTGATTGCTGAGAACACCGCGATTGATCGCGTTCAGGTTGACGACAGTTGCACCCGCAGCGTCGAGCGTTTCAGCGGGCCAGTTGGTGACGGAACTGCCGGCAATGCGCAGATACGAACCCTGGGGCGCACCGGCTTGGGGCGAACTCCCGCCGTGGCGGTGGGTGGTCAGCGTGTTGAAACTGGAGTTGTGCATCGCCGTACCGCCATACATAACGCGGCCGTAAGAGGCTAACGCACTGCCGCTGGCTCCCTCCGCCGCGCTGAGCATGGAGTTGGGAATGGCGTTGCCTTGCTGCCCGCCATTGCGCCAGGGGCCGGTGCTATCAACGCCGTCAGCGTTGGCGTTGTTATCAGCGCCGATGAAGACGGGCTGATAGAGCACGCTGCCCAGAGCGAAGACGCTTGTGTTCGTGCCGGTGTATGACACGACGACACGCCACTGGACTGTTCCACCCGGCACCCAGCCATAGGACGAGCCCCACGAGTTTCCATCCCAAACTTGCACGCTCAGCAGTGTCGCGTTAGCTTCGTAAGCTGCGCGGTCGCGCCGGCGGTTGCGAGCAGTGAAGATGCGAGTGTCAGCGTGCGAAGTGAGCGAGTGAACATGTTGAACTCCTGAAGTTGGTTACGAACGGCGACGACGCGTTGCCACGAGCGCAAGGGCCGCGAGCAGTGATGAAGTTGCGGGCGTGGGAATGACGTTGATGGACGCGATTTCGAGCGTGACGCCGACGCGCCAGGAGCCGTTGTCGGTGGTGCTGGTTTGCCAGCTCATGAAGCGTGCATCGTCGGCGTTGTTGAACCCGCCGACGCGTTGCTGCGTGCCAGCGGCCGTTGCGAGCTCGATGACGCGCGGGCTTGCTTGGTCACTCAGCAGCAGCGCACCGCGGAAGATAACGAGATTCTGCGTGCCGGCGATATGAAAGGTGTTGGCTTGACCAGTAAGCACGTTGACAGCGGCCTGCTGTGTGCTGGCAACGCCGCGGTTGATGTTGTTGAGGTTCGTCGCGGTGGCGTCGGCGGCTGTCGGCAGTGCAGCGAGCGGCCAACTGGTCACAAAGCTGCCCGCGACGCGCAGCCACGAGCCTGCCGGCGCACCGGCGCTACCGCCCGTGTGCCGAAACGTCGTCATGGCATTGCCCGTGCTGGCAGTCATCACAGTGCCGCCGTAAGCGACACGGCCATAGCTCCCCAAGGGGCCGCCGGTTTGGCCCTCTTCAGGCGAGAGCACGGGCGAAACCGGTTCAATGGGAATCTGCGGCGAGGAAGCGGCGCGCCAGGGTGCCAAGGTGTCGAGCGTGCCGACGTTTTCGTCGTTATCGATGTTGCTCAGCGTGGGCTGGTAGACGATGCCGCCCAGCGCGCTCACGTTGGTGTTCGTGCCGGTATACGAAACAACCGCACGCCACTCAACACGCGCGCCGGGAGCGACGTTGATGGACGTTGTCCACGAGTTGCTGGCGGCATCGAAGACCTGGTAGAAGAGCCGGGCTCCGCTTGATTCATTGAGGCCCTGCGCAGCGGCGTTGCCCGCAACCGCGGCAAGAGCGACAAGAGTGAGTGTGATGCGCTTCTGCGTAAGCATGTGGTGTCCTTTCCTTCTGCGAGGCGTTCTCAGCGTTTACGGCGAATCACAAAGAGCGTCGACGCGCCCAGCAATGCGGCGAAGCCGGGGGCTGGAATCGCAATCGTGGCGGAGTTGATGGTGAACCCGGTGCGCCAGGAGCCGTTATCGATGATGCCGGTCTGCCAAGCGATGAATCGGGTGTCATCGTCTGAGTTGACGCCGCCCGCGCGTTGCTGTGTGCCCGCAGCGATGCCGAGCGTGATGTTGTCGGCGCGAGCATCAGGGCTGAGGAGCAAAGCGCCGCGGAAGACGACGAGATTCTGGGTGCCTTGGACGTGGAAGGGATACGGTGGCCCATTCGTGATAGCATTGATAAGCGACGGCTGACTTGCACGCAGCCCGCGATTGATGTTGTTCAGGTCGTTGGCCGTCGCGTCTACGTTCAGGGGCAGCGTGGGGAGCGGCCAGAGCGTCACGAACGACCCTGCAACTCTCAGCCACGAGCCCGCTGGTGCTCGAGCGGGCGCAAAGTCGCCGCCATGGCGGTGTGTTGTCACGATGTTCTGGCTGCTGGAGTTGGCAGCGGTGCCTCCAAATCGCACGCGGCCGTAACTGGTCAGGGCAGAGCCCGAAGCGCCCTCAGCCTCCGTAAGCATCGAGTTGCTGATCGGATCCCCTTGCACGCCGCCGTTGCGCCACGGCGCAAGCTGATCAACATCGGGGCCGGTATTGTCAATATTGCTGAACGTGGGTTGATACGCCATGCTGCCCAACGCAAACACGTTCGTATTGGTGCCTGTGTACGACACAACCACCCGCCACTCAACGCGAGAGCCCGGCGCGGCGCTCACGCTGGTGGTCCATGCGCCTGTGTCGGGGTTGAATACCTGCATGTCAACGCGAGTCGCGTTCTCTTCAGAAAGCTGAGCCCGCGCAAGCGAAACCGGCAGCGTGGCTGCAAGCACGAGAGCGGGCAGGATGGTGGCGACGCGACGGATGTGAGTGGTCATCGATAAGTCCCCTTCAAGCAGTGTGACGGGTGTGAACACGTGAACGGCGTGCGGTCGTGAGCGCGAGCAAGGCGAAGCCGAGAGCGCTGGCGGGTGCCGGTATGACGATGGTGGCGGAGTTGATGGTGAAGCCGGTGCGCCATGAGCCGTTGTCAAACCGATCGGTCTGCCATGAGATGAAGCGGGTGTCGTCACTCCCGTTGACACCGCTCGCACGCTGCTGCGTGCCCGCTGCAATACCCAGCGTGATGTTGTCCGTGCGAGCATCCGTACTGAGGAGCAACGCACCACGAAAAATGACGAGATTCTGCGTGCCTTGCACGTGAAAGGTGTTCACCGTCGGCGTGACCGCACCCAATGCCGCCACTTGATTCGCCTGAATCCCGCGATTGATGTTGTTCAGTTCGTTCGGCGTGGCATCCACGTTCAGTGGCAGTGTCGGCAACGGCCATTGCGTCACAAACGACCCTGCCACCCGCAGCCACGACCCCGCCGGCGCTCGTGCGCTCGCGAAGTCCCCGCCGTGCCGATGCGTGGTCACGATGTTCTGACTGTTCGAGCTCGCCGCCGTCGCTCCAAACACCACACGCCCGTAGCTCGCAAGCGCTGAGCCCGACGCGCCCTCCGCCGCCGAGAGCATCGAGTTTGCAATCGGGTTGCCTTGCAACCCACCGTTACGCCACGGCGCGAGCTGATCAACATTGGGCCCCGTGTTGTCGGCGTTGCTGAACGTGGGCTGATACGTCATGCTGCCCAACGCAGAGACGTTGGTGTTTGTGCCCGTATAAGAAACCACCACCCGCCATTCCACACGTCCACCCGGCGCGGCGCCCACGCTGGTAGTCCATGCGCCGATGTCAGAATTGAACACCTGCATGTCAACGCGAGTGGCATTCTGTTCGTTAAGCTGCGCCCGCGCAAGCGAAACCGGCAGCGTGGCTGCAAGCACGAGAGCGGGCAAGATGGTGGCAACGCGGCGGGTGGGCGTGGTCATCATGAGTTCCCTTTCAGAAAGTGCGGCGGACATGAGTGCGTGAGCGACGCGTAGTCGTGAGCGAGAGAACCGCCAGCCCAGCGAGTGTGGCCGGCGCGGGAATGACGGTGATGGTGGCGGGGAGCGTTTGCACGCCGACACGCCACGAACCAGTGTCGGTGAAGCTGTTTTGCCAGGACATGAAGCGCGTGTCATCAGCGCTGTTGACGCCGCCGACGCGCTGCAGGCTGCCAGCCGCCGATGAGAGCTCGAGTGAGCGTGCGTCGGCGAGATCGCTGAGTTGCAATGCACCACGGAAGATGACGAGTTGTTGCGTGCCGAACACGTGCCACGTGTTCGGCAAACCGATCGGACTCGCGCGTGAAACCTGATTCGCCTGCACGCCGCGATTGATCGCATTGAGATTCGCGGCAGTTGCATCAGCGACGGTGGGGAGCGCGGCGAGCGGCCACGAGGAGCCAAAATTGCCCGAGACGCGGAGCCATGAGCCAGCAGGTGCCCCCGCCTCAGCGAAGTCGCCGCCATGGCGGTGGGTGGTGATGACATTTTGACTGGCCGGGCTGGCCGCCGTCGCACCGAAGCGAACCCGGCCATATGTGTCGAGGGGCAAACTGGACGCACCCTCGGCGGTCGTAAGCATGGAGTTCAGCACGGTGATGCCTTGCGTGCCGTTGTTGCGCCACGGCAGCAGTTGATCGATGCCGCCGTCTGCGGTGTTGTCGACGTTGCTGAAGGTCGGCTGATAGGTGATGCTGCCCAGCGCGTTGAGGCTCGTGTTGGTGCCTGTATACGAAACCATGACGCGCCACTCGACGCGAGAGGCAGGCGCGACGGCGGTTGTGCGTTGCCACGAGTTGCTGGCCGCGTCAAAGACTTCGAAGCGAAGTTCGCCGGCGAGAGATTCGTTGAGCTGGGCGTGTACACACGTCGCAAGCGTCCCCACGCACAGTGCAAGTGCCGCGCTCCGGGTCAGCCGCTGACGACGTCCACGCCACATAGTGCCCCCTTCCGGCAGAAGTGCCGGGCTGAGATCAGTCACGACGCATGTCGGAACCCCACGGCCCCGCGCGCAGGATCACTGCGGGCGGTCCGATACACAAACATGCACCATGTTCGTGGCGATGCCAGCAAATCGGACAGAATTTCTGCCGGTGCGACCTCAGCGGATGGGCGTTCAATGTGGAACGTGTTCGATGCTTGTTCGCTCAGGCGCGGCGGCGACGGCAGGCCAGCAATCCGGCCAGACCCAGGATGGCCGGGGCGGCGGGGGTGGGGATGTTGATCCTGATCTGAGCGTCTTCAATCACGAAGCCCGTGCGCCACGTGGCCAAGTCAAGGGGGCCGCGGTGCCACCCGATGAAGCGCGTGTCGTCGGGGTTGTTGGCACCGCCCACGCGAAGCATCGAGCCAGCGGCGATGGACAGCGTGACGGTGCGCTGCGCCGCTGATTCGCTCGCGATGAACGAGCCGCGAAACACAACGAGATTCTGCGTACCGGTGACGTAGAAGGTGTTCGGCTGATTGGTGATCGGGTTGATCTGCGAGTTCTGGCCCGCTGCGAGGCCGCGAGCGATGTTGTTGAGATTGACGGTCGTGGCCTGAGCGCCGGTGGGCATGGTCGCGAGGGGCCAATTGGTCACACTACTGCCAGCGACGCGGAGCCACGTACCGGCAGGCGCGCCCGCAACCGGGGAGATGCCGCCATGACGGTGCGTCGTGACAAGATTGAAGGTGGCAGCGGTCATGGCGGGTGAACCGAACGTCACGCGGCCATAGGTTGAGAGCGGGCTTCCGCTTGCACCTTCCGCGGCGGTAAGCATGGAGTTCGCGATGTTGTTCGATTGCTCGCCGCCATTGCGCCATTGGCCCAAGTTGTCAACGCCATCGATGTTGGCCGTGTTGTCGGTATTGCTGAATGTGGGCTGGTAGCGCATGCTGCCAAGAGCCACGACGTTGGTGCTGGTGCCGATGTAGGACACAACCACCCGCCACTCAACGGTGCGCTGCTGCGTCGGGTTGGAAGACAGAATGTCGGTCTGAGAGCGCCACTGGTTCGCCTGTCTATCGAACACTTCCATGCGAACGCGCGTGCCGAGGGTCTCGCTGAGTTGGGCGGTGGCGACGGACGCCGTGGCAAGCAAAGCGGCAATCGCCACGGTGCGGGAATGGGGGCTAAGGCGCATTTTTCTCTCCCTCTCTTGGACGGCTTTCACCGAGCATCAAGGGTAGTCGACGAGTGCTTGATGGACGCAGTTGGGTGCGCAAACGTGGTTCTGGGACAGGCGATTTGCCCGCACTGGACGGCGGCGAATTGACTGCTACGATGTCGGCCCAGCGCTTGCCGCTGGTCATTTCGGGCTTGTAGCTCAGTTGGCTAGAGCGCACCCCTGATAAGGGTGAGGTCGGCAGTTCGAATCTGCCCAGGCCCATTGAAAAAACCGGCCTTTTGCAGGCCGGTTTTTTCATTGATCGGTGTGGGCCGGGCAATGCCTGACGTTCACCGACCGCGCGACCAATCAGGCGTCGTGCGACGTACTATCACCGCTTGCCCGGGTGTTGGGTTGCTACGGAGGGTCTCATGCGGATCGATGTTGTTGGCCGCCAATTTGAAGTCACGGACGCGATTCGTCAGTATGCCGAGCAGAAGGCCGGCAAGCTCACCAAGTACTACGACGGCGTGCAAGCGATCATCGTCACGATCAAGCAGGTAAGTAAGCATCACAACACGTCGGAGTATGACGTGGAACTGCAACTGGACGTGGAGAAGCACAAGGACTTTGTGAGCCACGCGACGGGTGTGGATCCCTACGCCGGCATTGACCTCGTCTGCGAAAAGGGCGAACGTCAGCTCCGCGAGTTCAAGGAACGTCTGAAGGGGCACTAACCAGCCTCCCGCAGGGACAGTCACGCGATGCTCAAGCTCTCTGAACTCGTTCTCGAAGGTGCGATCGTGCCGCAGGTGACCGGCGCGGATCGTGATGCCGTCGTGCGCGAGTTGGTAAGCGCTCTTGCAAAGGCCGGTGCGTTTCCGGCAACGATCGAGCCGGAGATACTCAAGCGCACGCTGGAGCGCGAGCGGAAGGCGACGACGGGCTTCGGACGCGGGGTTGCAGTGCCTCATGTGAAGCATGCCGGCATCACGAAGATGGCGGCGGCGATCGGTCTGACGCAGCGGGGGCTGGATTTTTCGAGTCTCGACAAGCAGCCGGTGTACTTCGTGTTTCTGCTGGCGAGCCCCGAGGACAAACCGGAAGACCACCTGAAGGCGATGGAAGTGATCTTCAAGAACCTCAACAAGGAGAGCTTCCGCAGGCATCTGCGTCAGTGCACAACGGTGGAGGAGGTTCGCGAACTGCTCCGCGACTCCGACACGCAGCACTTGATCGTTTGAGCCTGATCGTTTGAGTTTGTTTCCGTTTCGACCCTATCGCTTCTCACTATCCGCTGTATCGCCTCTTCTCATGCCCACCACCGTCCGAGCCACTGTTGTCAACCGTCTGGGCCTGCATGCCAGGCCGGCGATGGCATTCGTGGATCTCGCGACGACCTTCGGCTGCAACGTCACCATTCGCCGGGAAGACACCGAAGTTGATGGCAAGTCCATCATGCAGGTCATGATGCTGGCGGCGGGACAAGGCAGCGAGCTGGAGATCACGACAGACGGCGTGGATGAAACCAAAGCCGCTGACGCGCTGAAGAAGCTGGTGGACGGCGGCTTTGATGAAGACTGAATCGGCTGAAGACTGATTTGCCTGAAAACTGATTCGCGGTGAGACCAGCGCATGCAAGCGACTTCCGATACAACCAGCGGTCACGCCACCGGATCCCACGCCAGTCAGCCCATGGACCCCGCAGTGCTCGCGTTGCTGCGCTGCCCCGCGACCAAAGAAACGCTGCGCGAAGTGGTGAAGCCTGACGGCACGCGCGTGCTGACGAATGCCAGTGGAACGCGTGAGTATGCGTTCGTGCGAGGCATTGCGGTGCTGATCGCCGCCAAGTGACGCGCGACTGCCAAACACAAGCGACCGCAAAAAGCAAAAAACCCGCTGCGAGGCGGGTCGTTTCGTTTGGTGGAGAAGCGGCTCAGCCCTTCTTCTTCGCGGCCTTCTTCTTGGCAGCCTTCTTGCCAGTCTTCTTGGCAGCAGCCTTCTTGGTGGCCTTCTTCGCAGCCTTCTTCTTGGCGGGGGCCTCGGCCTTGGCGTTCTTCTTGATGTCCATCGCGTGGGCGCGTTCAAACGTCTGGATGTCCTTGAAGCTGCCGTCAGCGGCGCGGACGGCGTAGAGCTTCTTGCCGGCGGAACTGCGATGCGTCGTACGTTTGGCCATGAGTCAGAATCCTTTTGCCTGTACAGGCTGGTTGTGCGAGGCGTCGCACACGCGATCACCTAGCCAAGCGAGCAACTTATCGGCAAGTCGGGTTGAATGAAATGAAATTCACGAGTTTGCCGCTGCGTCGCGACAAATCGCTGGACATGTCATTTGCGGCATTGCATGTCAATTGATTGGAACCTTGCGCCGCCCGCGCGCATCTCATCGAACATGGAAGCAATGTCCAAGCCCACCAACGTCCTGCATCCCACGCCTGCCACATTCGAGAACGAAGTGATGAAGGCATCCAAGCCCGTGCTCGTCGATTTCTGGGCGCCGTGGTGCCCGCCTTGCCGCGCCCTCAAGCCCGTCGTTGAGCAGTTGGCGGGCGAGATGCAGCAAGACGCGCTGTTTGCGTTCATCAACGTGGACGAGCACCCCGCGCTCGCGGAGCAGTTCGGCGTGCAGTCCATCCCCGCCCTCATGATCGTGAGCGGCGGCGACATCGTGGACACGTGGACGGGCTTCGCGCCCAAGGCCGCCATCAAGGGCCGGTTGGACGCCGTCGCCAAGTAACCGCGACAGTCAGCCCTTCTTCACGCGAGACTTCCCAGTCTTTTCGGCAGTCCCAGTCTTTCCGGCAGCTCTTGTAGCTGCCTTTTTCTTTGCTGGGGCGATCTTCGCGTCCGTCCATGCGTTCCAGCGAAGCTTCTCTGGGTCGCGACCGCCATCGGCGTAGTACACGGCCATGCGAATGACATACAAGTAGTTCTTGCTCGTGGGATGCCCCACGTCAGCGTTCGCGCTGGTGAGCTTGTCAAACAACCGCTCCGCACTCTTGCCTCGAAGCTGCTCCACGCGCGTGACGCCGATGCGTGCGAAGTCCTTGACAAACGTGCGGCCGATACCCGGGATGTCCTGCAGATCGCTTGACATGATTGCTCTTTCGGGCGAGGTCACTGCACCACACGCAGAAACCCATAGCGCATCAGCTTGGAAAGAAACCGTCCGCTCGCATCCAGTGCCTGCTGCGGGTCAACACGCTTGCGACGTGCCATGGCGGTGATGACTTCGTGGGCCGGTCGCTTGCCGGTGAAGTCACTGAGCAGATCAATGGCGTTGGGATCGAGCCCCAGATCGAACGGGAAGCCTTGCGTTTGCCGCAGTACGCCGCGGGTGACATCCCAGCCGCCGCCGTCGCCTTGGCGGACACGCTGCTCGAGTTCAACGTTCTTGTCCAGCGCAAGCGTGAGCGCGAGAATGTCGTCCATGCTCGCTGCTTCGTGAAAGCGCGACTCGTTGTGCATGATGGTCAGCAGTTGATCGCTCGCATCGCCTTGCAGCGTGTGGTAGTCGAGTTCTTCCGCGCGGAAGAAGTTCTCGCCCGCCGTCTTGCGCTTGTGCAGAATCAGGCAGCCCATCGTGACGTAGTTGGCCTGGAGCTTGGCAAGCTCGGCAAGCCACGCGTCAATGTTGCTGGCGGCGCCGGGTTGATGCGTGAAGTCAGCTTCACCGACCCACTTTTCGGCGTAGGTGCGAGCATCTTCGCTATACAGCTTGATGAGCAGACAATCGCACCCGTTCTGGTCGAGCCAGATATGCGGGCGCACAGGCCAGTCTTCATCGGTCTTGTGGTGCCAGTTGAGCGTGATGCACGCAAACCCATCGTCCGCAAGATACGCGGGCACGCCCGCGAGCAACTCGCGCACGAGCCCGTCGCCTTCGTGCGTGCCGCCAAGACACACCAGATCGTGCTTGGGAGCAATCACAAAGGGCGGATTGCTCACGATGAGATCAAACTGCCCCTCCATGCCGCGCACGGGCTCAAACAGGCTGCCCAGCCGCGTCGCAACCCCGCTTGCACCAGCCTGCTCAGCTAGTGTCATGCCGTTCAGCAGCACGCTCATGCGCGTCACATCAAGCGAACGCTGCGTCACATCCGTCGCCACCACGCTGCGCGCATGCTCCATCGCACACAGCGATTGAAAGCCCTGGCCGCAGCCAATATCGAGGACGCGCTCGCCTTGCCGACGGATGGTGACGGCGGCGAGCAGACTGGTGGCAAGGCCCACGCCCAGCACGTGATCGCTCGTAAGCGGCTTGCCCGTGTCGAAGGGTTCCCAGTCGCGCAGCGTGAGATGCTTGCCAAAGGGAATGATGGCGTGATTGCTTCGAATGGCGTCGCCCTCACGCACAAGCAGGCTGGCGGCGATGAGATCGTCGATGGCGATGGGGGCGATGGCTTCGGCGAGTGTGGCGACAGGCACAGACTGGGCGAGGAAGAACAACCGCACGAGGGTGCTGGTGGGGGAGCCGTCGGCGGTCTGCGCAAGTGCGCTGGCACGGTCGAGCTTCTTGCCGGAGCGGTCGAACGCGCCGAGGGATCGCAGCGTGTCGCGCGTGTAGAGGCGCTGGGGGAGGAGTTGGCCGAGGTGGGTGAGGGGGTGCATGAGGAGTCGCGCCCGCCCGTGAGGGGCGGGCCGCCAAAACGCGGTTGGGCGGATTCGAACCGCCGACCTGCGGTTTAGGAAACCGCTGCTCTATCCAACTGAGCTACAACCGCTGCAAAGCAAGGGTAGAAGCAAGTGAGCCAGCAAGCGAGCGAGGCAATCGCACGTCGGGGGCGTGCAGCGATTCCCCTCGCTCGCATGTTCGCTCGCACGCTCGCTCGCTTTCCGCTCCTAAGCTAGCCCCTCATCACTCTCGGAGCCCTCCCCCATGGAAGCTGGTATTGTCGGCTTGCCCAACGTTGGCAAGTCCACTCTGTTCAACGCTCTCACGAAGTCGAACATTCTCGCCGCGAACTACCCGTTCGCGACGATTGAACCCAACGTGGGTGTGGTTCCCATTCCCGATGAGCGTCTGAGCGTCATCACGAAGTACATTCCGCCGCAGAAGCTGGTGCCCGCCGCGCTGCGGCTGGTGGACATCGCCGGCATCGTGAAGGGCGCAAGCGAGGGCGAAGGTCTCGGTAACAAGTTCCTCAGCCACATTCGCGAAGTCGACGCGATTCTCCAAGTCGTTCGTTGCTTCACGAAAGCGCCGGGCGGCGAGGAAATTCTGCACGTGGCGGGCAGCGTCGATCCCGTGCGCGACATGGAGATCATCGCCATGGAGTTGGTGCTGGCGGACCTGCAGACCGTGGATGCGGGTCTGGGCAAGGCCGAGCGCGCGGCCAAGAGCGGCAAGCCCGAAGACGTAGCGCGATACGCAGTGCTCAAGGCGCTCAAGCCCGCACTGGACGCGGGCAAGCCTGCGCGCAGCGTGAAGGTTGACGATCCCGACCAGATCAAGCAGCTCAAGCAACTGGGCCTCATCACGACGAAGAAAGTTCTCTATGTGATGAACGTCGACGAGGATGATCTCGAAGGCAAGGGCGAGATGGCGATGCGGGTGCGCGCCAAGGCGAAGGAAGAAGGCGCCGAATGCGTCGCGGTGTGTGCGAAGGTTGAGGCTGAACTCTCGCAGATGGCGGAAGCCGAGCAGAAGGAGATGCTGGATATGGTTGGGCTGAAGGAGCCTGCTCTTGCATCCGTCGCTCGCGCCACGTACAAGCTGCTGGGTCTGCAAAGCTACTTCACCGCCGGCGAAAAGGAAGTCCGTGCATGGACCATCCCCATCGGCGCAACCGCTCCGCAGGCCGCTGGCGTCATTCACACCGACTTTGAAAAGGGCTTCATCCGCGTCGAGGTCTACACCCTCCCGGACCTCGAGAAGTACAAGAGCGAAAAGGCCATCAAGGAAGCCGGCAAACTCCGTGTCGAAGGCAAGGAGTACGTCATGAAAGATGGCGATATCTGCCACTTCCTGTTCAACGTGTGAACGTGAAGGGCTGCGTCATTCGCGGCTCGTGCGGAATCACTCGCCTTCTTTGGCTTCGGCCAGTTCGCCGTCAGCCGTAACGGGCTTGCGCTTGCGCACTGTCAGGCGGATGTCGGACTTTTCATCCTTGTCGGCGTGCTTGCCCACTTTGCTGGTGTCAATGGTGCCCACGCGCATGCGATCCGCGAGCTGCTGCATCGCGACATCGTCATCGCCTTGACCTGGTCCGGGCTGCGCGAACTCGTGCGACGGCTGGGGCTGCTTGAGGAATGGCTCCATGACCCATGCCGAGATCGGCGTGGCGGCAGCGACCTGGGGCTGCGTCGCGACAACGCGGACGATAGAGGCCATGGCAGTGACAGCCACAATCGCGCTGAACGCCGCACTGGCAGCCGTTCGCGCGGGATCGAGAGCTTTGGCGAGGCCGAACGCAACGCCAAACGCAGCGAGCGTGGCGCCCGCGCCTGTCGCGATGGCGATCACAGTCTCGCGGTGCGCTCCGGCGGCGTAGCCCAAGTATGCATGAAACCCGCACCAGCCTAACAGCGCAGCTGCGGGAACAAAGCACCACAGGCTCAAAAAGTACTCGCGACCAGCCCGCCCTATGCGAGGACGCTTCTGCTTGCGCATCGCATCCATGTCCACAACCTGCTGCGCAACGAAGGGATTCACATTGTCTTCACGCCGACGCGGCTGCTCGCCTTGCTGTGCAGGCGAGCCGTTCTCCGGCGGCATGGGACGAGTAAGGATGGATTCACTTCGGATCATGGCGGGACAGAACCTGATGAACGAATCGGTGCACTCGGAGGGGAATCGCCCTGCAGGCCTGCATCGACATTCTCAAGTACAAATTCACCGTCTGCAGGGTGGTTTGTCCGAATTGCGTGAACGACCCACACCCAGTCGGAACAGGCGGGCCATATGCGGACGTTATTGGAAGTGCGGGCTACGTTCTCCCAACAATCGGCGTGCGGAGACGCACAAAGGAGGGTTCATGTCACGTCAATCTTTGGGTCAATTCGTCGCGGCTCACGCAGAGCAAGATCGCAATCAGGGGCTCTTCGAGCTTGAGTCCGATCGCGTGCTGGAGGTCAACCTCAACGGCATGATCTGGATGAAGATGGGAGCGATGATCGCGTATGTGGGCAACATCAAGTTCACGCGCGAGGGCATTCTGGAGCAGGGGCTGGGCAACCTGCTGAAGAAAGCCGTGTCAGGCGAAGGCACCACGCTGAGCAAGGCCGAAGGAAGCGGCAAGCTCTATCTTGCCGACGGCGGCAAGATGATCAACGTCCTGCAGTTGCAGAACGAGTCGCTGTTTGTGAACGGCAACGATCTGCTGGCGATTCAGGATGGCATGTCGCGCGACATCACGATGATGCGCAAGGTCTCGGCGATTGCAAGCGGCGGGCTCTTCAACGTGAAAGTCGCAGGCAGCGGCTTGATCGCGGTCGCGACGCATGGGCGGCCGCTCGCGCTGCGCGTGTCGCCCGGCCGACCAGTCTTCACCGATCCGCAGGCGACGGTGGCGTGGTCCGGCAATCTGCAGCCTGAGTTCAAGACGGACGTCAGCTTGAAGACGTTCCTTGGTCGCGGCAGCGGCGAAAGCTTCCAGATGATGTTCCAAGGCGACGGCTTTGTGCTCGTGCAGCCTTACGAAGAGTTCGTGTACGACACCAACGCGTGATCGTGCTGTGAATCACGCCCGGCGATGACGAGAGTTGCGCCGGGCGATTGCGTGCCCGCCCAAACAACCGCCAACGTGAGCGCCGCAACGCGACAAAGCCTGAGCAAGGGCGAGGCCGCGTCACGCACACTGGTGGAGCTGCTTGTCATCGACTTTGCCCAGCTCATGCAGCACGTTGCACGCGTGCCCGACGCAGCGCTGATGCAACTGCGCGCAGCACAGGGTGACGTGCGCGATGACGCCGCAGTACACGCGATGCAAGAGACGCTGGCCCGCGCCGGCGTGAAAGCTCCCAAAACCTGGAAGCCCGGCACCAAGCTTGGCATCACGCAGCGCATGGCGCTCGCAGGCGGGCTGCTTGCAGAGCATGATGCCAAGGCGGTGAATGCACTGGCGACGCACGCGAGCGACACGGTGCGCGGCTGGGCCGCATATGCAACGATGCGAGGAGCTGCTGCACCGCGCACGCTGAGCGGCAAACTGACCGCAATCAAGCCATTCGCAGCCGATGAGCACTCAGGCGTGCGCGAGTGGGCGTGGATGGCGGTGCGCCCGGCGATCGAGGCCGAACCGCAGAAAGCAATTGAGCTCCTCACGGCGTGGACAACGAGTCGCGACGCCAATGTGCGCCGCTTTGCGAGCGAAGCAACGCGCCCGCGCGGGGTGTGGTGCAGTCACATCGCGATGTTGCGCAAGGACCCCAGCACAGGGCTGCCTCTGCTCGAGCCGCTACGGGCCGATGCCTCGCGCTACGTACAGAACTCGGTAGCGAACTGGCTGAATGACGCAAGCAAGGACGCGCCGGCATTTGTGCGCGGCGTCGCAAAGCGATGGCAGCAAGAGTCACCATGCGCAGAGACCGCGTACATCATCCGTCGAGCGATGCGCACGATGCGCGCGAAGTGACCGAAGTGAAATGCTGATCACCGTTGTGCGGGCATCAAACGGTGATCACCCGTCCACCAGTTAGTCACCACAACTTGCACAGCCTCCTCCGCTTGCGCAGTTGCTACGGCGGCAGTGCGAAAGCCGGGTTGAGCGGTGGGCCGGGGCGGCGGAGCAATGACTTCCGCAGTAAGAGGGCGTGCAGCCGGCGCCTGCGCAGTTGAAACCTGTACGAGCTGCTGCGGTGCCGCGGGTGCAGCGGCCAGCGCGGCCATTGGCGGCACGGCGGGCAACAGCGGCTCCTGCGGCAAAGGGTTTTCGGGCAGCGGATCTTCGTCGCTCTCCTGTGCCGCCATGCTTGGCAATCGCGCAGGCTTGATGTCGTCGATCGCGAGCGGGCCGGTTGCCGCGGTGAGCGCGAACTCAACATCAGCGAGCATGTCGCGGGCCGAGGCGTAGCGCTGTTGATAATCCGCCATCGCTCGCCGCACGATCCACTGCACGATTGCCGGGCTCTTCTTCCGCATCGGGCTCAGCACGCCCTGCGCCGGAAAATTGTCCTCAAGCATCGTGAAGAGCACCGCACCCACCGCGTACAGGTCAAACTTCGCTCCGTCCACTTCATGCACCTTCGCGCCGCGAAGCGCCAGACGCACCATCTCCGGATCGCGGTAGTACTCAGTGCCGTGCGTCGTCAGTGTCATCGCGCTGCGCAAGCTGCTCACAAGGCCAATGTCAACCAGCCGCGCAGCATCACCCGTCGACGCGCCAGCAGTGTCAGTCAGCGGCTCGATAATGATGTTGTCCGGCTTGACGTCCTTGTGCCACAACCCTTGCTCGTGATAGGTCGCCAGCGTTTCCAGCAGATCACGCGTGTATCGCAGCACACGCGCCAGTTGCTCTCGCGAGAGTCCCTCTTCCGGCGCCTCGCGATGAAGCTGCGTGATCGTCGTGCGCAGGCTGACACCCGGCACAAATCGCATTGCATACCAGAAGCGGTCAGTCGTCAGACCGTGATCAAGAATCAGTCCGAGCCGCTTGCCGGCATCCAGACCTTGGCTCTCTCGCACCAGTTGCGGCAGGCCGCCATCGCCATCACGCCCCAGCGTGGAAAACGACTTGATGAGCACCTTGCTGATGGCGTTGGCGCGAACAAGCCCAAAGTCCCGCGCAAACTCGCGACGTTTCTTCTCACTGGGATCCACGATGTACAGCTTGGCGCCACTGCCGCCGCCAGGAATGGTGCCGCTGATCGTGTAGCCCGGAAAGAGCGCATCGCGCGGCGAGATCGCATCGCCCCACGTGCCGCTGAGCACACCCGGAATGCGCGTCTCAATGTTCTCAACCGCCGCCTCAAGACCAAAGAGTCTGGCAGGATGGGCAAACGCCATGCGATACATGCTGATGCCGATGCGCACGACTTCTTCCCGCGCCGCAAGGCCAAAGCGTCGCGCAGCCTTCAGTTGAACGAATATCAGCGAGACTGCCGCAAGCAACCCAAACAGCGGCACGAGCACTATGCCCGCGATGATCCGCGCAAAGTCAGTGACTTCACCCTTGATAAAGCCGCCGATGCGCCGACCCATCCACGCGGCCCCGCGCGTGACAGGGCCCGCGAAGACGTAGATGATGCCGATAAAGATGCCAAGCCCCACGGCGCCCGAAATGATCACGAGGATGATGTCAGGCGTACCCATGCGTGGTCTCGGAGCAGTGTACCAAAGCTATTGGGAAAAACGCGATGAGCTTTTCGCAGCTGAATCACGCTATCGCACTGCGAATAGAGCGATGCCGTTGGGCCACGTGGCAAGTGGCGGCCCTTGCGACATGGCCCAATTCTGCACGCGCGCCATGTCGAGACGCGGATCGAGAAAGCCGCTGCGCCGGTAGCGATCGAGTTCACCAAGGTTCACAAGCACATGCGTGACACCCGCCGTTCGCAGGGCAGGTGACCATGTGGACGGGTCATCGTGCTTGACGGTCGGCAGCGTGAAAAGCGGATTGGTGTCGTAGGTGGTCGCGTAGAGCGTGGTGCGAGCGAAGTAAAGGGGCGTCGCATCGCCCAGCAGCAGCACGCGAGCATCGGCGGGCAGTTCGCGGTTGATATAGCTTTGCGGCGAGAGCTCGCTCACAGGCATGCGCGGGTCGGGCGGCAAGCCAGCAAAGTCGGTGGGGGTCGCAAGCAGGGCGAAGGCGGGCCCGCGTTCGTGCTCGATGATGAGTGCGCGGATGAAGAAGAGCGACTGCGTGAGTAGAAGCGCGATGCCGAGCAAAGCCCGCGGCGGAGCCGAGCGCGTGAGTGCAAAGAGCAGCGCGAGGCCCAACGCGCACGGAAGCGCGACGGGCAACAGGAAGCGGCTCTGAATGTGCGTGGCAAAGAGCCAGAGCAGCAACTGCACCACCAACGTCACGAGCAAAGCGGTCGCGAGTGTGCGCGTCATGGGATCGCGCCGGTGCGAGAGCACGCAGCACACGAGCGTGGCAAGCACGCCAGCGATGATCAGTAGACCCCACTGCGGATTCGTCACGCCGCGCCACGAGGGCCGAACCGGATCATTATGATCGGGAGCGACCGTGAGCTTCAGCCGATCACTGATGCTACCGGTGAACGTGTGCGATCGCTTGAAGCGATCAACTTGCTCCGCATTCCACCAGCCGGTGCCTTGCTGCGTGTTGGTGAACACGCTGGCCGCGAACGGAAAAACCGGATTGCGCGTCGCGGCATAGTTGCGAACCATCCAAGGCGCAAGTGTCAGCAGGCCCACAAGACAGCCCCTCGCTACAGCTTTCGACGCACCCGCCGCGCCTTCGCGTCGCAACTGAACAAGCAGCACAATCGCTGCGGGCACACCCACAAACAACATCGCCGTCGGCTTGATGCTTGCCGCGATGCCAACGCAAATCGCCACAAGTACCGTCCGCCGAACCGCAGAAAGATCACTCAGCAGCACGAGCGCAACGCACGCCGCAAAAAACGCCACGCCTTGTTCGTTATAGCTGAGCGAGCCTGTCACAAGCGTCCAAGGCGTAAGCAGCAGCAGCGAGAACGTGATGCCCGCGGCCGACTGGGCAACGGGTACATCCGCACCCACGCGGCGTGCAACCAAGTAGGCAACGCGAGCAGCTGCGCCGGTGGCAAGCAGCCCAAGCATCGCGTGAAGCAGCTGCGCCGCAATCAGGCTCTGGCCCGCGTGGTCGAGCACGCCGGGAGCTTCACCCGTAAGCGAAGGCTTGCGCAGCCACGCAACATGCGTGAACGCCGCCTCGAGATAGCTGGGCAAACCGGAGTAGACATTGTGCGGCAGCGTTTCGATACGGCCCGCGAGCAGCCACTCTTTGGGCAATTGCAGGTGATAGCTGAGGGAGTCAAAGCCGCCAAACTCGCTGCGCCACACCACGCCCGGCGGAAGGCACGCGGCAGCCAGCATAACGCCCGCGGCAACAAGACCCGGGATGGTGTAGCGGCTTGCAAGAAAGCCAGGTGGATAAGGTGGACCCGCTGCACGCAACGCCGCTTGCGCACGACGACTGTGCAGCACGATGAGCGCAAGGCCAGGTGCAAGCAGCAACCAAGCAACGAAAGTGCCCCAAGAGCCTCCGAGCAGACGCAGCACGCCCGCGCCGTGGGAAAGCGTGAGTAGCGCAGCCAGCCCCAGTCCGACATGAACGAAACCCGAGGCGCGATCGGCCTTCAGCAGCTTCGCCAACGAAAGGCCCAAACCCGCCGCGCTGACGAGGTAGAAGACACCGAACGCACCAGAAGTGAGCCAACGCTCAAGGATGGTGAACGTGCCCCACGTGACCGAGGAGCCAAGGGCCGAGAAGCCAGCGGCGCCAAGCAGCACGCACGCAAGTGCGATGGCAGCAGCCTTGGGGTGCAGGAGTGAACCTGCCTCGGTCGGTGCGCTGGAAGCGTCATCGTGTGATGGAGAACTGTCGAGTGGTTGCACGCGCTTCTACAGTACCGTGGCGGCGTGGCGGGCGAAATGCGACCTTATGGCGACCGGAAAACTACAACCTGCGTCACAGAGCGATGACTTGGCGGAAACGCTCGAGATCATCGAGCCGCTCTGCGCCGTCTTCCGTCGCAAGCTCAAGGCCGAGGGCCTCAAGTACACACCCGAACGCGCACAGGTGCTGCACACCGTCCTGAGTTTTGAGGGCCCCTTCGTCGCCGAGCAGGCACTCGAACACGTCCGCAACGCTGGTTTCCGCGTCAGCAAGGCCACGCTCTATCGCACACTCCGCCTGCTGATGGACGCCGGCATCATCCAGCGCGTACTCGTGACAGAGGAGCAGAGCTACTTCCAAGTCACCTACGGCAAAACGCCAGCAGACCTGATCATCCGCCTCGACACCGGCGAACTCATCGTGGTCGATGCGCCAGAACTCATCGCCCTGCGCGAGCGGCTCTGCAAGCAGCACGGCCTGATCGCCAAGGGACACCGGCTGCATGTGTTTGCGGAAGGCAAGCAGTAATCGATTTGCAGATACTTGTTTTTGCTGGTAAGCTCTGCATGCCCTCTCGCTGCGTGCACGCGCTCGGTGCGAGCTGTCATCGTCTGTCTTGGTTAATGCAAGGGGATTCTCATGGGGTTTACGACGCTGCCAATTGAGTTTCAGATCGTGATCGTGATGGGCTACCTCGTCGCGGGTCTTGGGTTTCTGCTGTGTTTGTACCTGTTCATTGTGGCGCTGCTTCGGCCCAAGCTGGCGCAGCGCGCGTGCTGCGGGCAGTGCGGGTATGAAGCCAGTGCAACGATCAGCACATGCACCGAATGCGGCAGCGAGTACGCTCGCGTGGGGCTGGTCACGCCGACGCTTGCTCGGCGTTTGCGCGTTAAGCCGTGGGTGGCGGGTGTCGCGTGGACGATCCTGGTTGTGCAGGTCGTGTCGAGAGGCGTGCCGTACCTGTCGGTGCTGATGCCAACATCCGAGGTAGTCAGCACCATTACGTTGAACCAGACATATGAGCCCCGAGGCTCGATGGGCTACCGATTCGACACGTCCCGTGTTGACTCAGATTGGCGCGAGTGTAACATCATGCTCGATGCCGACTTGGAGCAAGGCCTCGATACGCAAGACGTTGCCGGGACCGCAAGCATTCGTTTTGTCGTTCACGATCAGTCCGATGTCGCCTTCCGCGCCAGGATCGACATGGATATGGACAAGCAGACGTTCACTGCTGTCAATGCCGATGAATCAGAGATCGCGCGAGGTACGCTCAAGGAACTGAAGGGTGAAAAGCTGGCGCAGATCGCCGCCGCATCGGGCTTCAAGTTCGAGAGCGAACCCGGCAAGCGGCTGATTGCTGATGTCGAGAAACTTGCCGCGGCTGTTTCCACACAACCGCTCGCACTCACCAAACGTGAATCTCGCAACTCGTTCGAAGATTCGCCAACTGGCGAACTGACATACACAAGCGGCGGCTGGTCAACCGGCAGTCAAACCACGCGAGCGTCGAAGTCTGCGGCGATTGTTCCGGTTATGCTCATCACGCTCGTGCTTGTCGTGACCGGCTGGATCTTGGTGTACCGCCGCGCACGATAGACGGATGGACATCGGCCTCGCTTCGATCGAACTCGACTCGATCTGTCAGCATCAGGGGCTCGCGAGCTTGCTTGCGTCCACCAGCGCCAACCACTCCGCATTCCCCTTGCTCTTGCCTGCGCCGCCGGTGATGGGGCTTTTCACGCAGGCCTTCGCACCGATCTTCGCCGCGACTTCCATCGCGACGCGCTCAGCGTGGGACTCTTCGAGGACGCCGCCGCGGGGGAGTTCTTCGCCAAGGTCTTTGAGTTCGTAGTGGGGCTTGATGAGTGTGATGACGATGCCGGTGGGTTTGATCCACTTGGCGGCGGCGGGCAGCACGAGGCGCTGGGGGGTCCAGCTTGCGTCGATGGTGATGAGATCGACGCCGCCCGCGTCAAGCACTTCGCGCGGGGGTTTGGCGTGGAGGCAGTTGGTGCGTTCCATCACGACGACGCGCGGGTCGTTGCGGAGTTTCCAGGCGAGTTCGCCGTAGGCGGTGTCGATGGCGTAGACCTTGGCTGCGCCGTGTTCGAGCATGCAGTGCGTGAAGCCGCCGGTGCTACAGCCGAAGTCGGCGCAGGTATAGCCGGCGATGCTCAATGCGAACTCGCGCAACGCGTGCTGCAGTTTGAGGCCGCCGCGGGAGACGTATGGGTTGGCGGGATCCGCGCTCACGACGACTTGCCGCGTGGGGCGGGGGGCAGTTTGAGCTCGGCGATGGTGTCGGCGGCGAGGGCGAGCTCGTGCTGGCCGTCGTGGGGGGGTTCGACGCCCACGATGGCGATGCCGAACTTGTCAGCGAGCCGGATCATCTCGTCTTTCTCGAGCATGATGACTTCGCCTGCGGCGAGCGCGAGACAGCCGGCACCGGCGGCGTGCAGCGTGCGGATGGTGTTGACACCAACAGTCGGCACGTCGCTGCGCTTGTCGTGGCCCAGACGCGCGGCTTTGCAGAGCGTCCAGCCTTTGAGGCGGCAGAGGCGGCCGGCGCGCTCGATCATGCGGTCGGTGCCTTCGATGGCTTCGACGGCGATGATGTCGCGATCGCGCACGGCGATGCTTTGGCCGATGTCGAGCCGCAGCAAATGGCTCATGGTGGGCCACGCGAAGTCGATGTCGCCGCGTTGTTCGGGCGAGGGCTGCGTCTGGGTCATGATGCCCAGCGTGCTCATCTCGTCGGGAATTGGCGCGGTGCTGTCGAGGAGCTGCACGCCCCAGCGGTCGAGCTCGTCGGCGACGACTCGCAGCAGCGCGTGGCTGCGGCGGTCTTTACGCAGTGTGCTGTACCAGGCTTTGAGCGTGGCGATGTCCGGCGGATGCTTGAGGATCCGCAGCGGGTCGTACATCAGCTTGGCTTTGTCGACCTTGCCGACCATGATGGCGTGGTGCACGCCCATGCGGCTGAGGGTCTTGCCCCAAGCGCCCAGGCGCAGCACGCCGATTTCGCGGAAGGTGGAGCAGAGGTTGGGCAGGTCGTTGTCGAACTGGCCGGCGAGGCCCAGGCCATGCACCGGGTGGCCGGCGGAGCGCAGGTTCTTGGCGATGAGCATGGGCAGGCCGCCGCCGCCGGCGATGAGGCCGATGGGACTGTTGGCGGCGGGCAAGTTGCGCAAAATCGTGACCGCGAGCGGCGCGGGGGTGGGCGCGGGGCCACTGTCTCGGGTGGGAGGCAGGGGCGGGCGGGCAGGATTGGACGGGATTGCGCTCATGAACGGTGCCGAGGAACGGCGACAAGGCCGGGAAAGATAGTGGGGACAAGCATAACGCAAGAGCGTTGCTGCTTCAAATGTTGCGAGCGCAATGTTCGGAACTTGGGAGGTATTTGGGGAGAGGGAAGCGACAATTGTGGACAAACGCCCGCGCCTTCGGACGTTTCGCGAGGTGCGAAAAAGGTGCGCAGCCTTGTGTAATCGGTCAACGCCTGTGCTGCCGATTGATTTCGGGTGAAGGAACATTCTCCATTGCGGGTGCCGCTGGACATCGTCGCAGGCGACGATGCGTTTCGGCGTGGCAAGCCCGGCGAGTCGGCGGAAGGTCGCGATGCCACTGGACGGCCGTTTCTGATGGTGTGGTTCAAGTGCGCGGGGGCGTACCAAAAAGTGTTTCGCAGCCTGGATGCGACGCAGTACGCCGCACGGTGCCCCAAGTGCGGCAAGACGATGCAGTTTGCCGTCGGCAGCGGCGGGGAGAACCGACGCATGTTTGAGGTGAGTTGTTGATGCATCGCGCGGTGCGTCATCCGGAGCGAGTGCGCTTGTCTGCGTCTGGGTGATAGACGGCGCGAGGGCGCTGCATGAGGGTGTGGGCGCGGAAGTGGTGATGGTCGCTGGCGCGGCGGCTGCTGCTGCGGGCTCGGATGCGACTGGTTGGCTCGCCTCAGTCTGCATGGCGGCAGCATGTGATGTGACTGTGCCGGATGCCGCTGGTGCATCGGTCGTGTATTGGGCAGTTGCGCTCGCCGCCGGTGCGGGCGCGGGTTGCGGCGTGGTTTGCGGCGTGCTTTGTTTTGGGGGGCTGGCGAGTGCTTTGGCGAGCGCTTCTGCGATGTGGGGTTGGCGCGACCACCAGAGGACCTGGTAGTAGCGCAGGTCGCGGTTGTACGAGACTACTTGCATGTCGCCCTTGGCGGCTTGGATGAGTTTGATGAGATCGCGGTCGTAATCGGTCAGACGCATTTGTGTGGCCCTCCATATACACCCCCGTGTGGCATGGTGCGCGCGCACAAATCTGCTGAAATTCCGGGGTTTTGTGGCGCAACTGGTTGGAGGGAAGGGAGAAGAAAAAGTTGGAAATTCTGGCCGCGGGGTTTCGATTTCTGCTGCGGCGCGCGCACAAACGTGGTTGTGTGGGTGTGTGCGGGTGCGGGGCCGGGTGGGGTGGATCAGGTGTGCGAAGTGGTGGGGTGCTAAGGCACACGGGCATCCGCAGAACCGGAAGCCCGTGGCACGGGGGCGAGGGTGGCGTGTGGATAAAGGTGTGTCACGCGCCGATGAAGAAAGACTACCGTCACTTGGCGAATCTCATAAACTATCGCTTCTTGCCGGAAGCTAACCGTTGCTGCTGCTCGCTATAGAGGGCTTGCAAAGCGGCTTCGAACTGCTTCAGCAAATACGGCGCATAATCAGGATCGGCGTCGCCGCGGCGCGTGCGATTGATGTCCATCGGAACGTATACATCGATGCGCTTGGCCGCATGACTACGGTGAAACTGCGGCGTCGTGATGGGGTTGTCTTCCGCGGGTACCCACTCGATCAGTTCAATGGAGTCGACGTCGCCGAAATTCAAGTGAGCGAAAAGCGCACGTACATGCGACTCTACGATTCCGGTGGCTCGCGCGCGAAGGTCTCTGTATCCAGGGTCAACACGCTCGCAAATGGTTGACGAAAAAATGACTTTTGGCATACCGATTCCCTCGCGTTCACCGAAAGACCTTGTGGCCCTCTGGCATGCACCGGTGCAAATCATAGAAGTCTTGATTCAGAATACGCTCAAGCGATTGGCGTCACGTTTGCTGTCCAACGCCTTGACGACGCGATGTCCAAGTACACGTGCCGGATGGAGCTTCTTGAGTTCCCGCAGTTGCTGTTGAATTCGGATGGGCACTCCCAGTAAGAGTGGTGTGCGCGGTAGGTGGTACGAATATGAGGTCGGTTCGTTGATGAAGTCGCGCCACCTGTCTGAAGCAGCACTTCGCGGCGATTGGTGCCTAAGACGGTGCAGTGACGAAAGCGTGATGTGGTCGGGTTTGAGGGGCGAGGTCAAAGGTCGTGACGCACAGGGCGATGCGGTGCCGCCGCTTACTGAGTCACGGACGCGAGCGTCGAGAGGAACTCCTCGTAATTTGCTTCATAGATGTACTTGTTATGACTCACCCATGGGGCCATCGCCGCGTCGAGATGTGGTCGTAGCTCAACGGTAAGTCGCAGTAGAAGCTGATAGTCGGCAGGCTGAAGATGTTGCAAGTTCCAGAAGTGCGCTTGTAGGATCTCCTTGCGTTCATCAGAGAATCGAGCGCGGAGCTCTTCAGATCCTGTCGCATCGACGAGCGGCTTGAGATAATCGAAAAGGCTCTCAACAAACGCCGCAGAGCCATCAAAATCGATCTTGGGCCCCAGAGCCACAGCAATACGCATGACACTATTCCTGAAGAAGGTTCCAAGACTCCTGAAGAAGGTTCCAAGACGGATCAAGGTACGTGAGGGCCTTTGTGATCGCCGCGCGTTCGGGCTCTGACTGACCGTAGACATCCACCAGCGTCCTCCGATTCGGCAGGTGGGACGACTTCACCAACAAACACGAGCTTTACGTGCGACGGGCTGCCGCAAACCTGGCGGTTTGTGGGACGATTGCGAGCTCAGGATGGAGGCGATGTGGTGCGGGGTGTGGGAGATTCCTCTGCCCCTCCGGGGCAGGAGAACGAGCGCGGTTGTGTCCACGGGTTGCGCTTCGCCCGCCTTTGCAGCGGCGTTGCCGCTTTGTGTGCGGGTTGCGCCGCACCGCGTGGCTGCGGACCTGCGCACCGTTGGGGCGGGGAGGTGGAGGCGGCTCAGCGCTGCGCGTACACCCGGATGTAACCGGGGAAGAAGGAGGATTTGATGTCGGGCGGGAAGTTGGTGAGGAACTCCGTTACGGCGGCTTCGTCGGCGTTGAGGCAGAGTGACCAGACGGAGTCATCTGGAAAGACGACGACGACGCCCCAGACCTTTGCATGAAGATGACTGATGATCTGGGAAGCCGCGTGACTCGTGTTGACGATCGCCGGTCCGATGTGCACGTCGGTGATATTGAATGTACTTGATTTGCTTGAGAACAGATTGGATTCCGCGCGCGTGAGTTGCGTCGGGGTGATGGTGAGGGTGCGTTTACGCGAGAAGAGCAAGATGGCCGCAACGCCCGAGAGGATGGCGACGGCGGCGAGCAACGCAATGACGAAGTTGAGGTCGGCAAAGAAACGTGGCAGGGCGATGGCGAAGACGGTGAACGTCACGGCAACGGCGGCGAAGGGGAGTGCATGCGCGTCAGACTGCTGTGTGAAACTGATACTTGATGCCGTGGCGACGTGCTTGAAGACACATGGGGGATAGCGCAGACTCATGCGCACGCGATAGCAATGCACGCGGAGTTCGTGATCGCTCATTCGCATGATGGTGACGGGTGGTCGGCTCATGAAACAGACGGGACTGTAAAGAGGATGGCGCGGCTCGCTCGCGTTACGGCTTGGCGGAGAAGTTTTGAATGAGCCACGGCAAGCCATGCAGCGTGGCGATTGCGAGGAGCAGCGCGACGAGTATGCCTCGAAGATACTCGGCCGGTTTCATGTAGGGGCGGACACGTAGTCGGTAGGTTGTGGACATCGAGCCGGCGGTGATGAAGAGCACGGCCGCGACGGGGACGGTGATGATGGCGGGCACGTGGCCAAGGACGGTGCCGATCCAGAGGGAGACGCCTGCGAGCAGGCACGCGATGATGGCGATGCGCAGGCGGAGGTTGGCGGGGTGCAATGGATCGCGCGGGGATCGCATTCACGGCGATGGTAGTGAAGGGGGCGTGAGATTGGCGCGATGTGCGTGCGCGGAGACGCCGCTGCTGATGTGGGGCGGTGCGGTGAATCAGATCGCGGCGTCGTCTTTGATGCTTTCGTCTTTCTTGACTTCGGTGGTGCCCACTGCGCTGGTGGAGCGGGTGACGAGGCTGACGCCGTCGGGGAGTTGCTCGGCGATTTGGGTGACGACGTCGCCCGTGACGCGGCGGCTGAAGAAGCTGCGGCGGCTCTTACCCATGATGAGCGTGTCGCAGCCGAAGGTGACGGTGTAGTCCAGGATCTCTTCGGTGATGTTGGGGCTGGTGACGTAGATGGGATAGAAGGGAACGCCGGCGCGCTTGGCGAGGATGGCGGCGGTGCCGAGGGCTTCCTGGGCTTGGGGGTCGCTTTCGACGCGCGGGAGTTGGCCCGGCGCGACGTCGAGCACGCGGAGGGTGCGGACGTAGATGACGAAGAGGATGGCGTTACGGCGCTTGGCGAGGTCGACGGCCCATTCGGCGTTGTCGCGGCCGCGGGCGGCGAGCATGATGCGCGGGCGGTCGGCGGCGAGCTTGATGGGGGCTTCTTTGAGTTCGGCGAGCCAGCCTTCGGCGGGGGTGATGTCTTCGTACATCTTGGGCCGGGCGGCGGTCTTGTGGACGAAGAAGCGGAAGACGAGGACGATGGCGATGACAGAGCCCGCGAAGATGGTGGCGTTGGGCTTGGCGAAGATGATGGTGACCTCGACTGCGGCCATGAAGATGCCGATGGCCCAGAGGCTGTTGCGTTCCCATCGCTTGAGTGCGATCTTTTTGTTGTACGCGAGGCAGAGCATGTTGATGGCGATAGCGCCGACAACGCCGATGGCGTACAACTCGCCCAGCGCTTTGACATCAGCCTCGAACATGAGAATGCCGGCGGGGACGACGGCTGCGATGACGAGCGGAATCCAGGGGACACCCGAGTAGTTGAGTTTGGTGAGACTGGTGGGCAGTTCTTTGTCTTGTGCGAGCGCGTAGAGGACGCTGACCATCGCGAGGATGGCGGTGTTGGCGGCGCTGAGCAGCAGCAGACCGAAGACGATGCCGGCTATGAGGGCGAGCTTGTCGCCGAAACTCTCAGAGACGGCCTGGGTGCCGGCGTGGTCAGCGAGGGTTTTGAGGGCGGTATCGCGGTAGGCCTTGATTTCGGCAACCTGCGGTTCAAGGGTTTTGAAGTGCTCGACCTGCTCGGGGGTGGGATTGGCGGGGAGGGTGAGCGATCCATCAAAGCCCTGACGGATTTCGTGCTCGACATAGTGTGGGACTTGCTGCTCGTAGCGGCCCGGCAAGGCGTTGAGGGCAAGGCCGAAGATCATGTTGAAGAGGATGACCTCGATGAGGACGGGCCAGATGGTGCGCTTGGCGGTCCGGGCGACGGGCTGCTTCATGAGGCCCGTCATGCTGGCGACGGCTTCGACACCTGCGAGGGCCAAAATCACGCGGACCAGGCTTTCCCACATCTGCCAGGGCTGGTCGACGCCTTCCACCTTCAGCGAGCTGCTGGAAAGGCCCTTGGGCACCATGGGCAGGCAGAGCACGGCGATGGTGACGCTGGCGATGAGGGCCAGGATCGCGATGATGACGGCGAAGCGACCGGCGGCGCGTGCGCCCATCCAGTTGACGCCGCCCAGGATGAGCATGCTGCCGATGGACGCGATGACAACCCACTCATGGGGCAGGCCCAGGTAGTGAAACGCCTCGATGGCGGAGAGGGCCGCGGTGACGATGAAATTGCAGAAGAGAAGCGTGGTGCCGACGACGGCAAGGATCGGATTGATGGCTTTGGCAGAGGAATAGACGCCGCCGCCATCAGGAAAGCACCGGCAGACCACGGTGTATGCCCAAGCAATCACGATCATGATGCCGGACATGACGGCGAGGTAGAAGGGCGAGGCGTGGGCCGTGTAGTAAAAGGCCAGGCCCAGGACGTAGAGGCGACTTGTGCCCCAATCGCCGAACAGAAGGGGTCCGGCGTGGGTCCACCCGAGGGTGCGGGGCCTGCTCTCTGCGACAAGCATGAAGGGGGAGCCTGAGGGTCGGAGCGGAGCGGAGGGCATCCGCCGCCGACCCGGGGACGCCGGGGACTATACGGATAGAAAGGTGGGGAGGGGGAAGGCAGCGAACGAGCGAACAAGCGAACGAGCGAACGAGGGGGAAGGCCTTGCGTGCGCGTGGCGTCGTGCGCGGTGCGAGGTGTGGCGAGAAGTGGGGCTTAGGGCATCGGGATGCCGTCGGCGTCTTTGGTGACGGTGACGGCTTCGACGATGGCCCAGACGAACATGCCGAGGGGGGCGAGTGCGGTGATGCCGAAGGTGCAGGGGGTGAGGACGATGCCGACGAGGCTGACGATGAGCTGGATGATGGCGGTGTTAGTGTGTCCGGCGGCGAAGTTGTGGACACCGAAGGAGCCGAGGAAGATGGCGAGGATGACGTAGATGAGTCGGCTGACGCGGGCGGGGCGGCCTGCGGGGTACATGCCGGGCGGGTACATGGTGGCGCCGAAGGGCGGCGGCGGCGGGGGCATGTTGGGCGTGGGGGGCGGAGTGACGGGCGTGTAGGCGGCGGTGGCGGGTGCTGCTGCTGCGGCGGGGGAAACGAACGCCGCGGCGGTGTCGGGGATGGGG
>VYMB01000077.1_pt1 | contig 42312 bp, 32 predicted proteins | sample 5115321 | NCBI WGS metagenome assembly VYMB01 (sample SAMN12291794, study PRJNA351875) | freshwater metagenome | isolation source: freshwater lake | place: USA: Michigan, Wintergreen Lake | collected 2011-08-02 | reverse complement strand
AGTGGAATGAAGAAAATATCCCTCAAGTGCTTAAACACCGCTGTGCTTACCTAAATAACAGTCTTTAGCTATTGAATAGTATTTATGTTCTGACAAAACTGACTTGCTCCCATTTCATTTTTCCATCCTCTTTGATTATATTCTAATTCCGACTGCCAGTAAACCAGTTTTAGCAAATGTTCTAATAACCGAGTTAAATAACTTTCTAAACTTCGTTTCTCACTTTTCCCCATGCTGCTAATTTCTTCAATTAAATTCTCTAAATCTAACTCAGAAAATTGATGATTTTCCAGTAAATTAATGGTTTTATCTAACCAGAGATAGTAATCTTTTTCGTATAAGTTCTTTTCCATAATTATCCCCATTATTTTGATATTTCAGGAAACCAATCCTCATTTAACGCCTGTTCTATAGTGCAAATTGGAGCTAAACTGACCAAATTTTCAGCCATTCCCGATAGATCCAAAAATAATTTACGAGCATTTTGATAACAGGGCAAGAAAATTTCCGATAGATAGGGCTTTAAACTGGGACTGTCTTCAATAATTTGTTGAATTCGTAGGCGAAAGTTACGAATTTCATTTTTCCATCCTCTTTGATTATATTCTAATTCCGACTGCCAGTAAACCAGTTTTAGCAAATGTTCTAATAACCGAGTTAAATAACTCTTTAAGCTTTGTCGTTGACTTTTGCCCATGTCGCTAATCTCCTCGATGAGATTATCCAAATCTAAATCGGAAAATTGATGATTTTCTAGTAAAGATATGGTTTTCTCTATCCAGAGATAGTAATCTTTTTCGTATAAATCACTCTTCATTGCTTAATCCTCTCCGAGAAACTCAGGAAACCAATTTTCATCTAAAATTTGGTCGATTGCTCCAATAGGTGTAGAACTTAAAAGTCTTTTATCGATGCCAGAACCTTCGACAAATAGATGGCAAGCATCCTGATAACATTGCTCAAGAATCTCGGTGAGGTAAGATACTAAGTTTGTATTATAAGTTCCATCCTTTTTGTTGCTAATAATTCTTTTTATTTGAATGCGAAAATTTAAAATCTTCCGTCGCCACTTGTTTTGATTGTAATCGCGCTTAGATTGCCAATAAGTTAATTTAAGTAAATGTTCCAAGAGTTTAGTTAGTAACCTCTCTAACTTCTGACGTTCTCTTCTGGACATATCTTTTATTTCTTCAATTAAATTTTCTAAATCCAACTCAGAAAACTGGCGATTTTCTAGTAAAGATATGGTTTTCTCTAACCAGAGATAGTAATTCTGTTCGTATAAGTTTTTTTCCATAGTCCCTCACCTTAATTAACTATAATCCAACCAAATCATCAATGATTATTATCCTCATATTCAGGAAACCAATCATCATCTAAAGCTTGGGCAAGAGTGAGAATTTTTTCCGTGGGCAAAGTACTGATTTTTACTCCCATTTTTCTAGCTAGGATACGAAGGGCTGACTGATAACATTTATCAAAACTATTCTCTAGATAGGACTTTAAACTTGGATTATCATCAAGAACTTCCCATAAATCAATTCTAAAAGTAGTAATTTCTCCTTTCCAGTGATTAGCATTATATTGACGTTCCGATTGCCAATAAGCAAGTTGCAGCAAATGTTGGATTATTCTAGTCAATAAACTTGTTAACGTATGTTTTTCTTTAATACCCATACTTTTAATCTCCTCGATGAGATTATCTAAATCTAAATCGGAAAACTGATTATTTTCTAGTAAAGATATGGTTTTCTCTATCCAGAGATAGTAATCCTGTTCGTATAAGGTCTTATCCATAGCTGTGATTAGGTGATTAATAAAACTCATTTTATCAGTCCTAATCTTTGATGTAAAAAAATTAAGGTGGGCATTGCCCACCGAAGTTAACCTTAATTAGCGCAACTAGAACAACTATCGTCAGACTCTCGAAAATTGTCCTTTTGTACGGTACGGATATAATAAATCGCTTTACACCCCAATTCCCACGCCATGATTAGAGTATCAAAGATATCTTTAGCAGTGAGACAACGGTTAGGTTCTGCGGGAAAGTAAACCCCTTCATTGAGGTTGAATAATAATTCCATAGAAATCCCCGTATCAATCCATTCTTGCATAGTAGCGATCGCTTTTACCACTTGTTGCTGTTCGAGATTTTTATTCTCTGGATAAAACCAGAAAGCTTCTTCAATAAAAGGTGGTGCGATGGGAACAGTTCCCTTTGCCCATTTATCGTAGAAAAAGCGACTATAAACCGGCAAAACACTAGCGGTACATCCCTGTACCAAACTAGAGGAAGTATTAGGAGCAATGGCGGTAATATGGGAATTACGGATGCCAAATCGTTGAATATCTGTTGCTAATTGTTGCCATCTTTGCGGTTGCACCGCGTTATTTAAAAACCATGCCACTGGTTTTGCCCCGATTAATTTACCTTGACTCCATTCGCTACCCAAGAAAGCTTGATAAGCGCCGCGTTCTTTGGCTAATTCCATCGAGGAATAGGTACACCAATAGCCAATTTCTTCAAATAAATTACTAATTTCTGACAGGTTATTGTAGGATAATTTCCGTTTAGCTAACCAGTCAGCCAATCCCATCGCCCCTACCCCAATAGTGCGATATTTATCGTTGTGGTTTTTAGCATTATCAAAGGGAGGATTAGTAATATCGATAGTATTGTCGAGAATCCTGACAGCGATTTGACAATTAGACTCGATTTCTTCCCTGTCGATGTTGGCTAAATTAAGGCTAACTAAATTACAGCAATGGGCAGTTTTATCGGGGGTGACATTGCTAAAAGATTCGGTGCATTGTCCTGTTAGAATGCCGTTAAACATTCCCAGATGACGCTTGGGTTCTGTAAAACAGTAGGTGTCATCTCGACGACAGGTTAACTCTACCGATTCAATGCGGATAAACTGATTGGCCGAACGTTGGGGTTCTTTTAAAGTCCATTGTAAGCGATGGGTTTTAAGTCCCAATTGACCAAGTTGAAATAGTCCGACAGAATTAATCAGTAAACGATATTTTGGTTGACAGAGATATTCTTGATAATTTCCCTTTCCATTTGGCATCAATTTATAGCCACCGTCATCCATAAAAGTAACTTTGGAATCAACTCCTAAAGTCTGTAACATTAGGCGAATATCGAGCAAAAATTGCTGGTTAACAGCAGCAATCTGGAGAGACTCGTTAGAACCATTGCGGGCAACTGTTCCATCGGCATCAAGTAAACCAGCTAACCATTCTAAACGAGATTTAATTGTGTAACCATTGAGAGGAACTGTAAATTTACTGGGAATATCTAACGGGAGTTTACAGACGATCCGATCTTGTTTACTGTCATGATATACCGCTAGGGTATCGGTTTCTTTTCTCCAAAAAGTACCTTTTTCAATAGAGCCATTTCCCCGATATTTGTTACGAATAGCCAATAAGGGAAGTAACTCTTTTTTAACTCCGTATAGGTCAACTTCTGGCATTCCATTGTTTCCGTAACTCCCATCTCCAGAAAAGAATCCTGCGGTGTAGGCGTAGGGAAAGTCAAGATCATTTTCTGACTGGATGAGAGGCAGCTGGTATTTAATTAATTTATCTCCTTGTTTGAGGTCTTTTGCCTCGACAATTTCCACGGTTCCCTTGTAGTTTTTCTGAACGTAAAACTTATGGTAGTAAGTACATTCTAAGGCCTCTCCGTTAGAGAAATTTACCTTTAATAAAGGCTGGTTTTCTCCAGTCTTTTTAACTAATACTTCTGACCACTCCAATCCATTCCAGACATTAACATATTCCCCCACCAAATCAGCGATTGCTATTTGTCCTCGGTCAGTAAGAATTTTTGTTTCTCCCGCGACGCATAAATTTACACCAGGGATGTAGCCATCGTGTTTATTAGGATTAGCGCGATTGATGGTATCTTTGAAGGCAATGTAGGGCATTCCTGTTTCTACTTGGGAACGCATGATAGTTTTAAATAAGTCCCGGGCATTGATTTTTTTATAGAGGACAATCTCTTTATCTAAATTAGCTTCTACTAAACGATAAGCCTCTTCAAATTCTTCCCCCCATAGTTCCGCTAATTCTATACCTAATTTTGTGCGAACTTCGTAGGGATCTACTAATGTCCACTCGGCTTTAGTTATCACCCGACGCATAAATTCATCGGTGATAACTAATTGGGGAAAAACATCATAAGCTTTGCGTCTTTGATCACCGTTTTCTGTCTGCATTTCCAGAAATTCTGGCACATCTAAATGCCAGATGTCAACACCGATAGTTACTGCCCCGGCGCGTCTTCCCCCCTGATTTACTGCAATAGCTGTATCGTTGAGTAATTTAATCCAAGGAATAATCCCCCCAGAAGCGTTAGCTTTCCCCATTACCCAGCTACCAGTGGAGCGAATTCTACTTACATTTACCCCGACACCGCCACCATTTTTTGAGATGCGGGCAGCATTAGTAATCTCGCTAAAAATGCTTTCTAAACTGTCGTCAATGGAGAGGATAAAACAACTGGTTAGGGAACCTTTGGGTGTGCGTAAATTGGCTAAAATTGGGGTGGCAAGGGAGATTTTTCTTTGAGCAATCCCTTGATAAAATTTCTTCGCCCAGTGGAGTCTATTAGCTGGTTCTTCCACAGTGGCAAGCAGTAGGGAACAGGTTAATAATGCCTCTTGGGGTAACTCATTTTTGAGTAAATAACGGCTAGTGATTAACAATGCCCCAGCGTAATCATAATCGATATCCCAATCGGGATTAATCCAAGAACCAGCTTCTTTTAATTCTGCTTCGGAATAGATGAGAATCCTTTCATCATACAGCCGATTTTTAACTTGAGTTTTGACGGTTTTCTCGTAATTTCCGTACTGATAACCCCGGGCTACTAAGGTATCTTTCCAAAGACTCCAAATATGCAATCTTCCCGCTACATAGCGCCAATCCGGTTCCTCTGGACTACACATTTCTAGGGCGCAATTAATTAAATTATCCTGTATTTCCCTGGTGGTAATCCCATCCCGCAGGCGCGTGGTTAAACCCGCTTCTAAGGCGATTGAATTGACTTTTTTACCTTCACAAGCCCACTCTACCACCTCGCGAATTTTGCCGATATTTAAGCTTGTGGTGGAACCGTCGCGCCGAATCACTTTAATTCCATGGCTGCCCATATTAGCTAAAGGGGTAGAACGAAAGGGTATTACTTCGTTATTTTTGTGAATGGAGACGGCAGTAGTCAAGGGCTTCGATTGCATAATTGGGAAATTGCGGCGTTAAAAAACTTGACAAATTAATCTATTTGTACTAGAGTATTCTATCAGATTTTCTGGGAAAACACAACATCTAGCGTGTTAAATAATCTTATCACTCTATATGTAGTAGAGCGAGGATTATTTTGTTCCCTAAAAACAGTGTTTTGGCTGACATTTTCTGGAAAAAATTCTCGATTCTCTCTCAAGTTAGTTCTTTTGTATGCTTGACAAAAAGCTTTTTCTTTGATATGAAAAACAGATTGACAAAATACTTTTGATCCGATTCTGCTTGACTGCTGAGGAGGTTGTGGTCAGACTTTATTTGTTCTTAACTTTTCGATAATTTAAGACAAGAGTGGATTAAAAGTCAAATTTCCTCTGAGAACCTCTGAGAGAGTAAAATTTCTCTTTTCGCTATTTAGTGGCTTACCGCTAGAATAATAGGACAAAAACGCTATATATAGCGTCTAGCCAGTAGAGGACAAGGATGAAATATTTAGAAGAATGGCGTGATAGCGGGGTGGATGCGGAGTTAATCCATCTCAATGTCACCAGTTTAGCGGGGTTATCTCCCAGTGAATACCTACTCTACTCCCAAGAATTACCGCGACGCAATGATGGCAGGGTTAGGGATAGTATTCTCAAGCGTTATGAACACACCAGTCAAGGCGGTTGGTGGTGTTCAGGAATTGACTTATTAACGGGTAATTATGACCTTTGGGGCTGTTTTAAGCCCGATTTTCCCCGTTTAAGCTTTGATAAGGCTAAACCGATTAAGTACGAACATCCTCCCCAAACCCCTACGGGAGTCTTTGCTTTGCGGGTTCCCCTGAAAATTTGGCAAAGGATAGCCCAGCGTATCAGTATTAATATTTTAACTGAAGAAGTGGATAATAAGCAAGAGGATCTCGGTTTTTGGTCTTGGGTAATCAAACATCCAGAGATACCTATTTGTCTTACGGAAGGAGCGAAAAAAGCGGGGGCATTACTAACAGCAGGTTATGTGACAATTGCCTTACCTGGAATTCACAATGGTTATCGTACTCCCAAGGACGAACTAGGTAGGAGAATCGGCAAATCTCATCTAATTCCGCAGCTAGAAAAATTAGCTAATTCCGGACGAAAGATTTATCTAGTTTTTGATCAAGAAACTAAACCAAAGAACCAACAAGCGGTTAATTTAGCTTTACAGAGAATGGGTTATCTATTCAGTCAGGCTAACTGTGAGGTAAAGGTGGTTACTTGGGATGCTGCTGATGGTAAAGGGGTGGATGATTTACTAATCAATCGAGGGGAAGATTACTTACAACAAGTCTATCAAAAAGCTACCTCTTGGGAAATTTGGAAGGCAGCGAGTTTAAATAGTTTAACTCTCCCACCTCATCTAGAGTTAAATAGCCGTTACTTGCCAGATATTGCCATCCCGACATCAGCGCAGTTAATGGCGATTAAATCGGCTAAAGGTACGGGAAAAACTGAGTTTTTAGCCAAGATAGTTAAACAGGCTATTGCCAATCAACAAAAAGTTTTAGTTATTGGTCATCGTGTGAAACTGGTAGAGGAGTTATGTCAACGCTTTGGTTTAAACTATATCAGCAAAATTAGGGATAATCCTGCGGCACAAATTTACGGTTATGGTTTATGTATTGACTCTCTCCATCCCCAATCACAAGCTAAATTTCAAGCGGAAGATTGGCAAGAAGCTATGATTATTATCGATGAGATCGAACAGGTTCTATGGCATGGGTTAAATGGGGATACTTGTAAAACTAATCGTGTGGCAATTTTAAAATCCCTAAAGTCCCTGCTGCAAACTGTGGTCAGCAGTGGGGGCAAAGTCTTAGTTGCTGATGCTGATTTAAGTGATATTTCCCTAGATTATTTAACTTCTCTAGCGGCGATTAAACTAGAAACTTTCTTGATTAGTAACGAGTGGAAACCTAGTTATAAAGAAGCTTGGCTAGTTTATAACTACTCGGATAATACTCCCCAACGGCTAGTTAAGGATTTAGTCAAACATATTAACGAGGGAGGAAAACCTTTTGTTTGTCTGTCAGCACAAAAGTTAACCAGTAAATGGGGGACGATTACCCTAGAATCTTATCTAAGAAAGCAATTTCCTCACAAGAAAATTTTGCGGATAGACTCAGAGTCATTGCAAGATTCTAGTCACGATGCTTATCAAGCGATTGGCAATTTAAATCAGTTGTTGCTTAACTATGATATAGTTCTAGCTAGTCCTGCGATCGAAACGGGAATTAGTATTGATATTCAGCAACACTTTACCTCGGTTTGGTGTTTAGCACAGGGGATTCAAACTCCCACTTCTATCGCTCAATTTTTAGGGAGAATTAGAGAGAATATTCCTCGTTATATTTGGTCAGCAGTGTACGGATTTAATCAGGTGGGTAATGGTTCCACTTCTATCCCCAAACTTCTCACCTCTGGACACCGACTAACGGAGGTTAATATTCGCTTATTACACCAATCAGATTTAGAATCTCTGGAGGATTTAGATACAAGTTTTCAAGCGGAATCTCTACTCTGTTGGGCTAAAATGGCTGTACGAGTAAATGCTTATATGCTTAACTATCGTCAGTCAATTCTAGGGATTTTACAAGCAGAAGGTCAGAGAATTAAAGAACGGAATCAGGAAGAAGAACTAGAAATAAATAATCAGTTAACGGAAGCAATTGAGGAAATTAGGGAACATAATTATCGTTCTGAATGCGAGGAAATTGCCAGCGCAGCCGAGGTCACAGAATCAGAATATCGTTGGCTAAAAAAACAGTTAATTAAGTCAGTGAAAGAAAGGAGAATTATCAGGAAATATGACCTATATAAACGCTATGGAATCCCCGTCACACCGCAATTAGTGATTAAAGATGATCAGGGATGGTATCAAGAACTACGCCTACATTACTTTTTGACAATTGGGCGACAATTTTTGTGCGATCGAGATGCTTTAATTGCGCGTAAACTGATAGAATCAGGTCAGGGAAGTTTATTTATTCCTGATTTTAATGGTAGTCAATTAGGAGTGATTATCGGGACGTTAGAAGTGTTAGGAATTCCCGTATTATTAGCTAATCCTGAAAGAGAATTAACTAATCATGATGCCGATTTACAAAAAATGGCCGCAATCGCCATTAAAAACCGCAACGAGATTAAAACTATCACCAAGATTAATCTCTCTCATACTTCCCGTCCTCTGACGATTGTTCGTAATTGTTTAAACTTGTTAGGTTATGAATTAACCAGCAAGGGCAGCCAGAGAATTGCTAAAAAATCTCTAAAAGTTTATCAGACTGTTGCCCCTCAGGATGGTAGAGAACAAGTGTTTCAACAATGGTTATTTAGAGACGAAAAATGTGCGGGAAGTTCTGAGATTTGGTATGAGGACTATCTCTTTTCTCTCACCCAGAAACCATCTCTAGGCGAATCAGAAAATGCTTATATTCAATTAAGTCTAGAATTTAGTCTAGCTATGGAGAAATTGCCTATTTAAGCGACTTTTTTCCCTAAAATGACCACATCAGCCAGAAAATCGTCTAGAGCGGCAATTTGGGGTAAATAACCCCATCGTTGAAAGCCGAATTTTTCAAAGAGACAAATACTGGCTTGATTGTGGGCAAAAATAATACAGATAAGATTAGATATACCCAATTTTGGACAGCACTCCAAGGCATATTCTACTAATAATTTACCGATTCCACGACCTTGATAATCGGGGGCAATATATAAACTAACCTCTGCCGTTTTTTGGTAAGCGACACGACCATAAAACATCTGTAAACTCAGCCAACCCACCACCCGACCTTCGATCACTATTACCCAGATGGGATACTGTTCAGGATCGTGCTTTTTAAACCATTCTCGCCGACTTTCGAGGGAAATAGGCTTTAAATCTGCGGTTGCCTTGCGAGTGGGAACAGCAGCATTATAAATCTCGATAATTGTTGGTAAATCTGTTTCTTTAGCCTCGCGAATAATCATAGAATATCAAGTAAGATGAAGTATAACCTAATTTTGCCTTGTCTCCTAACTTCTGAACTCTCCTATATCTCTCAATCTTACCTTAAAATTGAGTTTGATAGCGGACGGTAAACTCATTCAAATTGTAATCGTAGGAGAAGCGGATAAAAGACTGGGAATTAACTCGATAGACGGTTTCCAAATTGGGAAGAATATTAAAATCCGTTGCTCCGATCGCATTACTGACCGCATTCTCCACATCATACACGACTCCTTGAGCTAAGAGGGGAATTGCCAACTGAACCACTCCAAACTGAATTAATTGTTCTGTATTTTTCCCCTGTAAACCATTAAAAACCGACAGCAATTGTTCCCCCAACAGTCGAACGATTTCTCCTTGGCTGCGGGGGGGAGTGCTAGTTAATTTAACTAGGGGAGTATTAAGCAATCCCTCATCTTCACCTCTAGCAAAAGCCACTGCTTGTAAACAATTAGCAGCTTTTTGTAATTCTGCATCTGTATAGTTTTCCTCTAGGGGAAAAGGGGGACTATCGGGACGAATTTGGCACACTTCATTAATATTACGGCCTAAATTTGGTAGCAAGCGGTTTAATTCTCCTTCAACGCTGAGGGTGACATCGATCCTTTGAATGCGATTGAGACTATCATCGGGAATTTCATTACTAGGAAAATCTCCCCCCGGACGGGAGATAGCAAAATCACGAGATTGATAAAATTCGCTGAGAATTGTTCGCAGTTGAATATCAACAAAGGGATTTAAAAGTCCCAACCCCCGACTAGAATCGAAAACAATAACATTTTGATTGCGTCGGTTAAGAAGAAAACGAGTATCGATGTAACTAACCCGTCCTCGATCGAGATTAATCACTCCATTGGTTTGTAATTTCTCCAGTGAAGTGAGGGAACCGTTCAAGGTTAAAGCACCACTAAAATCAAATTGATACAAAGGTTCTTGTTCGATGGATAATCCCGCTAAAGACACTTGGAAATTATTTAAAACTGGAGTAATATTTGTCGTCTGAGGAATGTTGAGAGGCTGCAGCCAGCGACTCACTGGTTTATCCGTTTCTTGATTAATTTCTGCTGTGCGAGGAAGAAAAACTTTACCCCTAGAAAGACGCACATTCCCCCCGATAATTGGTTGCTGAACTGTTCCTGTCACCAGGGCATTCCCAGCAATTAATCCCCGATAAAGACCATTAATTGCTATATCTCCCTCTTGAATATTAACTGTTAAGGGATTAGGATTATTTTTGATGGCTTGAAAGAAAGGTAAAACTCCCACTACAGAAATTTGTCTGTCAGCGATCGAGCCTTGTAATTCCTCTACTGTTAAGTTTTCAGGGGTTAAACCAATGCGGCCATTTACGGTTAAAATCTCTGGAAAAGCAACACTGCGGATAGCGGCATTATTGAGAGTAACTATACCATTTGCTTCTAAATCTTTGATTTTTAAGCCCTCTTTTACATCTAATCTTCCCGTCGCTGAAAGAACTACCTCTCCCTCACCGTTAACCCATTCGATGGCGTTTTGACTGATAGCTTCAATTAATTTGATTGCATCGGTTCCCAATTTTGCTTGGATTTTTAATTGATCATTACCCGGTAAGGGAGGATAGGGAATGCTGGCATAGATTTGGATTGATTCGGAGGAGGTTGTCCGCAAATCAAAACGATACTGATTATAGGTAAATAAACCAATTATATCCTGATTAATATTTTGGGCATTAATTGCACCGTCAATAAAGGCAAAATTACCCTGAATACGAGTATTTAATAAGGTTCCTGCAATTTGTCCTTGAGTTTTTAGACTACCGGATACATCCAAGGGAAACTGCACAAAATTTCTCAATAGATCCAGAGAAAGATTTTCCACGGCAAAAGTTCCCTCTACTTTTTTTAGGGAAAAATCACCCGCTAAAAATACGGAAGAATCTCGTGATTTTAATCTAATCGGTTCTATCCTGAGCAACTGACGATTTAAGTTAAGATTAATTGTTACTTCATCAATCGGAATTAATTGGGTATCGGTGGTGACAATTCCGAGAGGTTTAATAATATTTACTGTCGGTCTTTGGGGGCGCCACTCCCATCTATTGCCCTGAAATTGTACATTCAGTTCGGGATTTTTTAAAGTCCCAGTTAAGGCTATATTTGCTTGATAACGGCCGCGAAAATCTAGTTGGGAAGGTATCCCGACTACCCCTCTTTCCCCTGCTAATTGCTGGATTATTTCTTCAATTTTTGCCCGCAAATTTACCTGTTGTGCTAGGGAAGCTTCGGGATTACCTACTCCTAGAGGACTAAGTTGAATAGCTGGGTCATTCTCTGAGGAGAAAAAGTTGATTAAACTGGTTAAATCATAGATACTAGCAACTGATAATAAATCTTGAATATAACCTTGATCTACCCTGAGTTTAGCCTCTATTGCTTGAGTCTGCCAATTAAATAAACCTTGCAGATTATATTGACTTGCACCCGCTTGTAAACTCCCCGCTTGCAGTTGAACTATGGAATCCCGATAAACCAAATTTGCCGTTAATTTTTCCCCGATTAAGTTACCTAAACTAGGTCGATTAATCTCTAGTTGTCCCTCACCCTGTAAGTTAAATAAATTGATGTCTAGATTAGCATTCACTTGTCCAGCAATAATACCCGGAATATTGTAGGCTGCCGTGGGAGATATTTTCAGGATTTCTAGGGGAAAATCGGCAATCTGAACATTTAAATTTTCTCCGCTTCGTTTAGCTGTTGCTAGAAAAGGAGTTTCATTTCCAAAAGCTTGGCGAATATTTATCCCTAGGGGAAGATAGGGCAGCAGACAATTATTTTGTTGACAAGGATCGAAAGTTAGGTCAATAATGTCCTGATTTCCCCGCAAATTTAAACTAATATTTTGACCGATTCCTGCTTGCATACTTCCTTTTAAGATAGGTTCAAAGGGTCGATCATTAATGCTAAAGTTAGCTAAATTTATATCGCCTTTGATCTGTATATTTCCCACTTTTTGCCAAGCAGTTAAGAGATTTTTACCCGTGATTTGTCCTTGAAATTTTCCGATACCTGTCAGTGTCGATTCTCTGGGTTTTAGGTTAGAATCAATCGGTAAAAGCGATATAATCTGAGTTAGCGGTACAGCAGCAAGGTCGGTTTTTGCCTGTAGATTTAAGTTAACCTCAGCGATATCGGGTTGACTGATAAGATTAGCTAAAAGAATATTTCCTCGCACATCAAAGTTATTTTCTCCCCACTGTGCCGAGAGATTATTAACCTGAATTGGTGTTACTCCCTGCCAAATTTCTTGAATGTTTCCCGCTAAATTAGCCCTAAAATCTAAGTTAGGAATCGAGATTGATTTTACTTCCCGCAATTGCCCTAGCAGGGCAGCGGGATCGAGATTAGTGGCAATAATATCACTTTGCCAGAAATTATTATTCAGTTGTGCCTTAGCTTTAATTTCTCCTTTGGCTACATTAATACGAGAGTTAAAAACTGCTTTGACACTGCTTAAGTTAAGTTGTTTTTCTAGCAGGGAGTCGAAAATAGTTTGGGCATTTCCTGTTGCTTGAAACCTCGTTTGGTCAATATTCAACGGTATGGGGATATTAGTCTGAAAATTTTCTAAGCTACCGAGAATATTAAAAATCCCGTTGTTTAATTGAATAGCAGTATTAATCGGATTATTATCTACCAATAAGCGAGTATCTACCCTAGCATTGACGGTGGACAAATTAGGTATTTTTCCCGCTAGTAAATTATTGATTGCACCAGTGAAATTGACTTGGGTTTTTCCTAAACTAACAGGAATATTTATATTGGGTAAAAACGGATTTAATTTAATGCCAGCTGTATTAACTATACCGCTTAAAATACCTTGTTCCAGTTGGGTTGTTGTTCTTAGGTATTGATTATTGACAAATAACTGTATATCTCCCTCTCCGCGCCAAGTTGGTAAATCCGTTAAAGTACCGCTAATCAGAGAATTTATTCTACCAGCAAAGCTGATTTTTGTCCTGCCTAAACTAACGGGAACTGTTAAATTTTCCACTAGAGGATTGAGACTAATTCCCCCGGTATTAACTGTTCCTGTCAGGAAACCTTGATTTAGTTTGGCTGTGGCAATTAAAGGATTATTATCTACTAATAAATCCAGATTTCCTTGACCTTGCCAACTGCTGAAAATATTATTTTTATTATTTATTAATTCCCCTAAATAACCTTGTAAATTAATCTGTGATCGCAGTAACTTAACCTGAGTTGGTAAGTTAGGCAATAGGGAATTAATCGGCAATCCCGCTAGGACAGCTTTAGCCTGAAGATTTCCTTGCGATACTTGACTATTGACTAAAATTGTGCCTTGTTTACTGCTAATTCCTAAGTTAGCAACTGCGTTTAAACTATTAACATTGAGTTGGTCAATTTTGCCACTAACCTGAATATTAGCTGTCTCTAAATTTAAGGGTTCTAAGGTTTCTAAGTAGGGGCAAATAATATCTACATATTGACAAACAATAGGCACAAAAGGAGTCAATAAAAAGTTATTACCCGTGATTTTTGCCCAGACTAATTTGCTAGTAAAATCACTATTAGCATTAACCTGTAGTTTGCCGCTATTTGTTTTAATCACCGTATCGGTTAAATTTATTTTGTTGCCCCCTAAAAATACTTTACCCTCCCCGGCAACATTGATTAATCCTGACTGATTAACCGCAGGTATTTGCCAATTAATTAATAATTGGGGCAGTCCTAAACTACCTCTAGCTTTAATCTTAGCTTGTAGATCGTTTATATTAATTTGAGCGGGAATTGTTGCCAATTGAGATAAAATTTTTCTCGTGGGAAAATTGGCTTGTAAATTTAAATTAATCGGCATTTTTGTCCCGTCAAGAGGTTGATTTTTTTGCAGGGATTGCAGAATATTTAACTGCAATTTTCCTTCCCCCTTAATTTCCCCACCTGCAACGGGTTTAATTTGAATTTTATCTAAATTAAGACTATTGAGATTTGTTTGAAAATTACTGGTTATTGATTGAATAGGAATTTGCTCAAAAATAATCGGTTTGCTGTTGCTAACGGTTCCTTTAATTAGAGGTTGATCTAATTTTCCCGTCACTTGAAAAGTAGAGCGCGCTTCTCCCCGTAAATCTAGAGGTGATTGCAGATAAATAATTCTTAAAAGCTGTTGTAAATCCACCGATTCTAGAGCGACCTTGAGATGATAACCAGTTTGCCAATTTACTTCTCCTCTCACCTCAGTTTTAATCTTGCCAATACTTGCGATCGCTTGTTCAACTAATACTTTATCTCCCTGTAAATTTAACTTAGTTGTTAGCTTAATTGGATACTGGAACGGTTGGAATTTTCCCGCCAAATCTGTCACCTGAAAATTGCCATTTCCTTCCGTTTGATTTAGCTTTGCCCAACTGGGAATATTGAGAGCAATATTAGCATTTAATTGTCCTTGATTTAATTGAAAATTGCGATTAGGAATTAAAGTTAATAGTTCACTTAAGTTTAAACGATCAATCTGAAGATTAGTTAGGCTTTCACCCGTTTTTAACGCCGTTTCTCCTGCAATTTTTACTTGACTTTTGAGGATTTCTGCGCTAAAATCGTAGGTGAGAGGCTGCTTTTGATGATCAATAAATCTTCCTTGACCATTGGCCTTAATTTCTATGGGTTTTTTCAGGGCATAGGGTTGGATAGTAATAGCTGCCTTCTCCACCTGAAAACCCAGATTTAACTTAATGGGGGACTCCCGATCAAAGTTACTAGATATTTTATCTAAATTATCGAGCCATTGACCATTTTTATCCTGATCGAGATAAATACTGGGATTAATTAACTTGACATCAATCGGCAGCGGCAGTCCTAAAAGTAAGGGCAGCGGATTTAATCCCAATTCGATCGCATCAATAGATAAACTATCGGCAGAATTGGCCGTAGCTGGAATTTCCGATTTACCGATACGAATGCGATTAAAATAAAAGCCTTCTATCTTACCTACCCTGACGGGTCTGTGCAGCATTTCACTGAAGATATTATCTAAAATTGGGGTGAGACGCTCATAAACTAAATAACGAGTAGTAAAATAGCCAAGGGAGGTAATTCCTAGTAGAGTAATTCCCCCGACAATTAAAGTAGAAGGCCGGCGGACAAATCGACCGAGACTCAGAAAAAGATTAGGACGAGGAGAAGGATCGCCAGGGGAGTTACTCATAATTGTTTACCTCACACACACCAAAGAAAGGGCAACGGCTCACCAGAGCTAATAAACTATGATAATTCACCGCGGCACTGATAGCCCTCAATCGATTAATTGCAAGGCTTAAATCCTGTGAGGAAGTCAAGGGCTGCGGTCAATTAAAAGCCTCTCCCCCATCTTAGCCTAAGACTCAAATGGCTGGCTAAAATTTGTAACAATCCGCCAAAATCTCCCTAGCTTCAACAGCTAACCGAATTAATATTGATCACCTCACCAGTTCCATCAGAATATTGCTCGGATCAATAGGTTCGGAAATTGAAGATTGAGAGAAAACTTGTGCAGACAGACAACAATCCGGCGCAGTCTGGAACAACAAACAGAAGTATTCAGTCTTAGAATATTGGGATTAGCACGTCTATTATTTTTACTGCAAAAATCGTCTTATAGATAAAGATCATGAAAGCCAGATTATCGATCGCCCTAACCGCCCTAATGACCTTGGGCATAACTGCCACACCAGCGGCCAACTTTGACGAACAAGACATCGAGCAGACCCAGGTAGTAGCGATCGCTCGTCCCTACGGAGGTAATAAATTTGACCTGCTAGTATTGGAACAAATTCCGGGAAAACAGAAGTGTTGGAGCGAAAACGGCTCAAATCCCGTCATGATCGACCCGCTGCTCCTCAACTTTGACTTTACCGGCATTTGTCGCCGCGCCACCGATAGCAATGGTTATTCTATCCGTCTCGATGGCCGGGATTTTGGGCTAGATTACATCCTGCGTATTGTGGAACGCAATGGCGAATTATACTTAGTGGGAACTCCCCGGGATGCTCGCAGACCGGAATTAGTGGTGGGAAGAACTCGAGGAATGCAAACAGGATTTATGAAAATTATCCTCGAACCGGGTTGGAAATTTAGCCGTCGTACCTTTGAAGGCAAAAGTTTAGGCCACTTCTACTTTAGTGGCAAAGAAGCGGAAGTTCTCGGGGCTGCCGGCAGACCTCCCATCAACGAAACCACTCCCCCCCCCACTTCCGGGGCCAGTTTTCAGGATATTAGCGGCGATATCTATAAAACTGAGATTGAAAAAGCGATCGCTATTGGTGTAGTGGCTGGTTTTAAAGAAGATAACACCTTCCGCCCCGAAAATCCCGTCACCAGGGAACAATTCGTCTCGATGATTATTGAAGGGATGGGAACTGTCACCAAAATTAACCTAGAAGAGATTCCCCCTGGCAGCGGCAGTTTTAACGATGTGGACGCGACGCGTTGGAGTGCCAAAAAAATCCAATGGGCCCGGGCCAATGGTATTGTTGCCGGCAAAGCTAACGGCGAATTCCGTCCCACCGACCCCATCACCAGGGCCGAATTGATGGCGATTCTCAAACAGGCCGCCACCTACCTGAAAGCTCAGCAAAAACAAGCCCCCAATTTAGCCCAAACTAAAACCCCCGTCAATTTTTCCGATACTTCCGGTCATTGGGCCGCCAGTTTAATTACCCAGATGTCGGGATTTTGCGGTGTGGCCTCTCCCTTGAACGAACAGGGTAGTGCTTTTGTACCAAATGATCCCGCCCGTCGTAACTACGCGGCTGCTGCGATCGTCCGTACCCTTGATTGTGTTAAAACCGCCAAAAAATAAGGGTGTGGGGTGTAGGGTGTAGGGTGTAGGGTGTGGGGAAGGAAACCTCTTTCATCTGTGGGGGTGAAAATTTTTTCATCGGGACTGACTCCTGATCACTGATTACTGATTACTGATTACTGATCACTGATCACTGATTGTGGTTGTTAATTTTTACTTTAGGTATGCCGTCGAGTATTCCCGCTAGACTGGGAAATAATGCACCTCGGCTAGACAAAATCCTATGGTAAAGCTGCTCGAAAATCCTCTACGAGTGGGATTGCGACAAGAAAGAACCCCAGAACCCTTAATCTTAGTCATTTTTGGGGCATCAGGAGACTTAACCCAAAGAAAACTGGTTCCTGCCCTCTATCAACTGAAACGGGAAAGACGACTGCCGGCCGAATTAACCATCGTCGGTACAGCGCGCCGAGAGTGGAGTCATGATTATTTTCGCCAACAGATGCGCCAAGGCATCGAAGAATTTTCCGACGGGATTGGTAGTGAGGAATATTGGCAAGACTTCGCCCAAGGGTTGTACTATTTCCCTGGCAACATGGACGACCCAGAAAGTTACGCCAAAATGAAAGTCTTTCTGGAAGAATTAGACGGAATCCGGGGAACTCGCGGCAATCGAGTCTTTTATCTAGCGGTTTCTCCTAATTTCTTCCCTCCCGGTCTTAAAAACCTCGGCGCGGCCGGAATGCTGAAAGACCCAATTAAACACCGATTAGTGATCGAAAAACCCTTTGGCAAAGACCTCAGTTCCGCCCAAGTTCTCAATCGAGTCGTACAAGAGGTTTGTCAGGAGAACCAAGTTTATCGCATTGACCACTATTTAGGCAAGGAAACCGTCCAAAACTTGCTGGTGTTCCGATTTGCTAACGCTATCTTTGAACCCCTCTGGAATCGTCAATTTATCGATCACGTCCAGATTACCGTGGCCGAAACCGTGGGAGTGGAGGATCGGGCCGGATATTACGAAAAATCGGGAGCTTTGCGGGATATGGTGCAAAATCACCTGATGCAGTTATTCTGCTTAACGGCGATGGAAGCACCCAACGCTATTAACGCTGATAGTGTCCGCGGCGAAAAAGTCAAAGTCCTGCAAGCAACTCACCTGGCCGATATTAATAACCTAGAAAAATCCGCCATCCGCGGCCAGTATAAAGCCGGTTGGATGAAAGGAAAACCCATTCCGGGCTATCGGGAAGAACCAGGGGTTAATCCGGAATCCACCACTCCCACCTACGTGGCCATGAAATTAATCGTCGATAACTGGCGTTGGCAGGGTGTCCCCTTCTATCTGCGTACCGGTAAACGTCTGCCCAAAAAAGTTTCCGAGATTGCCATTCAATTCCGTCATGTGCCGTTATTAATCTTCCAATCGGCAGCCCAACAAACTAATGCAAATGTACTGAGTATGCGGATTCAGCCTAACGAAGGTATTGCCCTCCGTTTTGAAGCGAAAATGCCGGGGTCGGAATTACGCACGCGCACGGTAGAAATGGACTTTAGTTATGGTTCCTCCTTCGGTGTTGCCAGTGCTGATGCCTATAATAGGCTACTTTTAGACGCTATGCTAGGAGATCAAACCCTATTTACCCGTTCTGACGAAGTAGAAGAAGCATGGCGCATCGTTACTCCCGCTCTCGCCGCCTGGGACGCTCCCGCCGATCCTGCCTCCGTACCCCAATACGAAGCGGGTACCTGGGAACCCACAGAAGCGGAATTTCTCCTTAACCGCGATGGCCGTCGTTGGCGACGACTTTAAAACAGTGAACAGTAATCAGTGAGCAGTAATCAGTAAACTAAAAACTCACATCTGATAACTGATAACTCACATCTGATAACTGGTAACTGAATCACTGATAACTGATAAGTGGGTGGGTGAAATTAAATATAAGATGAACGTAGGTTGGGTTGAAGCATGAAACCCAACGCCCGCATGGGTTACGAAGTGCGCTAACCCATCCTACAAATAATTGTGCCTCCCTACTTAACTGGTAACTGGTAACTGATAACTGATAACTGATAACTGATAACTGATAACTGACATGACTACCCAAAGCCCTCCCATTGTCTCCCTGCAAGCACCGAAAGATGTTTCCATCGATGTGATCGAGCAGGAACTGCGCGATATCTGGCAATCCTATAATAATAATGAGGATGGTATGGCCGCCACCCGGGCCACCACCTTTAGCTTTATTGTCTATGAACCCGACGCAGTACAGGAATTGTTAACCCTTCTCGGCTATTACACCGGCCCGATTGATGGTATTGCCGGTCCGCGGACTCACGCCGCCATCAAAGTCGCCCAGAAAGACCTAGAACTAGAAGTAACCGGGCTTTCTAGCGATGAATTTGTCGCCTGCCTAAGGGCAGCCTGGGAAGCGGAAAAAAACGCCCAGGACGGGGCTAATCATCGTCAATACGCCGCCGATTTGGATGCGATTGGGGTGGCAGATGCGATCGCCGCTTCCAATCCCTGTCGCATTATTACCCTCTGTCCCACTGCCGAGGCCGATGAAGGGGTGAAAGCCTCCGTTTCTGCCTATTGTCCCGTTAACAAACGTAGTCAGAACACTTTAGTTTGCTGTGAATACGTTACTTTAAGCGGTACAGCGGAAGCTTTGGAACGAATTGGCGGCATTATTTCTGAGTTAACTATTCCCAGTTTGCCCAAATTTCTCTGGTGGAAAGCCAGTCCCGATGGCGAATATGGACTATTTAAACGTTTGGCCAGTCAATGTGATACGATTATCGTCGATTCCAGCACTTTTCGGGAACCGGAAACGGAACTGCTGCAAGTGGGGGATTTATTAGCAACAGATGTACCATTGGCTGACCTGAACTGGAGTCGTCTCGCCCCTTGGCAAGAACTAACCGCCGAGGCTTTCGATCCGCCGGAGCGCCGGGATGCTATTCTGGAAGTCGATCGCATCACTATTGATTACGAAAAGGGCAATCCTTGCCAAGCTTTTATGTTCCTCGGTTGGATGGCCAGCCGGTTACAATGGCGACCAGTGGGATATAGTCACCGGTCGGGAGATTACGCTATTCATCGGATTAGCTTCCTCGGTCAGGACCAGCGTTTAATTGAAGCAGAATTAGCCGGTATTCCCGTGGCCGATTGGGGTGAGATACAAGGGGATCTGATTAGCATTAAACTCAGTTCTACTAATCTTCAGGCCGATTGTTGTACGGTAATTTGTTCGGGAACTACCGGCTGTATGCGGATGGAAGCTTCGGGAGGGGCCCAATCTTGCCGCATTGAACAAGTGTCCCATCTGGAAGACCAAAAAACAGAAACTCTGCTAGGTAAACAGTTACAGCGTTGGGGCCAGGATGTGCTTTATCAAGAAAGCATGAAAGTCACTGGTGCTATCCTCAAATTATCCCAACCGGATTAGCAAATTAGCAACAATAATCCCACCCACTTTGGAGAGACCTTGTTAACAAGGTCTCTCGATATTTGTACCCTAGTCAGCACCTGATTAAAACCGATAATTGTAAGTAGGTAGGCGTTAAAAATTATCAGACACCCCCCTTATCAAGGGGGGATCAAGGGGGGATTAAAGGCAAAATCCATTTTTAATTTAATTATAACCAGCTACTTACCTTTTCGGAAAACAGGTTATTATAAAAACAGAGCTTTGCTTTCAAGGGGGCAATATGGTCGCAACCACTGAGAAACGCTACACAGTCGCAGAATACTTTCAACTAGAGGAAACTGCCACCGACAGACACGAGTATCGAGATGGAGAAATTATTATTATGACTGGGGGAACTCCTAACCATAATCGCATTGCGGGAAATTTTTACAGAAGATTTCCCTTAACTATCCAGAATCAAGCCTATGATATATTTATCACCGATCTACGCTTGGCAATACCCGCCTATAATGTGTACACCTATCCCGATATTATGATCGTTAAGGGAGAACCAATTCTCGAAAGAGGACGCACCGATACGATTACCAATCCACAGGTGATTATCGAAGTTTTATCAAAATCTACTCAAGACTATAATCGGGGTGATAAGTTTAAATTTTATCGCTCTCTTAATAGTTTTGAAGAATATATTTTAATCGATCAATATGGTTATTATATCGAACAATTTCATAAAAGAGGCGATCATTGGGCATTTCGGGATTATCACGATCAAGAAGCGATTTTAACTTTGTTTTCTCTAGATTTTCAAATATCCCTGACAGATTTATATCAGCGAGTGGATTTTACTGCGATTGAAGTATCCTAATGACTCAACTAAGCTGTTCGTAATTTAAATTGCTTGTTGAGACGAGGCAAGAGGCAAGAGGCAAGAGGCAACAGTAAAGGGATTGAGGGAGATTCGGCTAATCTAAGAATAAGCAGTTTAAATACGTCTTAGCTTATTTAGGGTTTGTCGCAAAGGTCTTGGTATGATTAACTTCCAATCCAACTTGAAAAACCCACTCCCCATCTCCCCACTTCCCCATCTCCCCCGCAACGCGCACGAAGTGGTCTCCCCACTGCCTAATTCATAAAAAAAGGTGGGGCAACACCCACCTTTTTTAAACCTTAGATATTAGCGATAATTATGCCTCATCGAGAGCGGCAATACCGGGTAAAACCTTACCTTCGAGTAATTCCAAACTAGCACCACCACCGGTGGAAATATGGCTCATTTTTTCCGCCACTCCCACTTTTTCCACCGCCGCTACCGAGTCACCACCACCGATAATGGTAGTTGTACCAGTAGCAGTTAAATCGGCTAAAGTGTGAGCGATCGCATCTGTACCCGCCGCGAATTTAGCGAACTCGAACACCCCCATGGGGCCATTCCAGAGGACAGATTTACAGTTAGATAAAGCTTCTTGGAAAACTTTAACTGATTCAGGTCCAATATCCAATCCCATCCAACCATCGGGAATATTTTCGACCTTGACGATTTGGGAATTGGCCTCTTTATCGAATTTATCCGCTAACACCACATCAGTAGGAAGGAGGAATTCCACCCCTTTTTCTTTAGCTTTCGCTTCCAGGGATTTAGCTAATTCCAGTTTGTCTTCCTCCACCAAAGACCCACCAACACTTAAACCGCGGGCCTTGTAGAAAGTAAAGATCATACCGCCACCGATGAGCAGTTTATCGCACTTTTCCAATAAAGTTTCGATCACGCCAATTTTACTAGAAACCTTAGAACCGCCGATAATCGCCGCTAGGGGACGTTGGGGAGTTTCAATAGCGGCCTGTAGGTAGTTTAACTCTTTTTCAATCAAATAACCCGCCACCGAGGGGCTGAGATAGTGGGTAACGCCTTCCGTGGAAGCGTGGGCGCGGTGGGCGGTACCAAAAGCATCATTAACGTATAAATCGGCGTTAGCGGCTAATTTTTTGGCAAAATCAGGATCATTTGCCTCCTCTTCCCCGTGGAAACGCAGATTTTCTAAAAGGGCCACTTGACCGTTAGACATTTGGCTAATCGCTGCCGTAACTCCCTCACCAATACAATCGGGACACATGATTACTTCTTGGCCCAATAATTCCGAGAGACGTTTAGCTACAGGGGTCAGACGCAAATTTTCTTTAACTTGACCGTCGGGGCGACCCATGTGGCTGCATAAAATAACCTTAGCCCCTTTTTTGATTAAATCCTCAATAGTTGGTAGTGCCGCCCGAATGCGGGTATCATCGCTGATTGCCCCGGTGGCTTTGTCCATGGGAACGTTAAAATCGACCCGGACTAAGACCCGTTTACCCGCTAAATCAGCTTCTGTTAAATTCGCTACTGTTTTTTTTGGCACAGCCCATAACCTCCTAGATTGCTTACCGTACAATAAAGATTAAATCAGGGTATCGCTACTTGCGGCAATTACTTTGACAAAGATTATTTCAGATTTGGGGATCAGTTTTGCAGTTCCAAGACCGATTTGCCCAGAAAAATTTGATTGGAGAGACTTGCTAATTATGTTTGAGACGATTTTATTTCCCATCGACCACAGCCGCGAAAGTCGTGACGCGACCAGTAGTGTGATCGAATTAGTCAAAATCTTTGACAGTCGTTTGGTCCTGTTGTCGGTGGTGGAAACGACACCCGCCGGAGAAATTGCCCCCGACGATAAGATGAGTTCGATTGAAGCGGTGGATAGATTGTTACAATCGGCCCAAGCGATTTTTGCTCAAGCTGGCATCAAGGCGGAAATGATTGAACGGGAGGGAATACCCTCTTTTGTCATCTGTGATGTGGCCGATGAAGTTAATGCCGACCTGATCGTTATGGGTTGTCGCGGTTTAGGATTAACCAGCGAAGGTGTGTCCGAAAGCGTCACCACCAAAGTTATTAACCTTGCCCCCTGTCCAGTGTTGATTATCCCTTAATCAGTTATCAGTGAGCAGTTATCAGTGAGCAGTTATCAGTGAGCAGTTATCAGTGAGCAGTTATCAGTGAGCAGTTATCAGTGAGCAGTTATCAGTGAACAGTGAGCAGTTATCATACTAAATCCAGTTATTAAAGACTGATTATCTATTCCTCCTTTTGCCTCTTGCCCCCCGCCCCCCCGATGTCGGGGGGTTGGGGGGGTGGGGGGTTGGGGGGTTGCCTCTTGCCTATCCTGATATGTAGCCTATACTCAACGGATTTAGTATCAGGTGTGAGTTTTCAGTTCACTGATTACTGTTTACTGAAACAAAGCTCCCCACTCCCCCGTCTCCTGAGAGAAATGTAACGAATTGTGAGAGTTTCAGCCGTCAACCCTTGAAAACTCGATCGATGGGGTTGCTTGAAGTAATTCTTAGGCCTAAAGTGTAATCTTAAAGTTTTATGATCAATTTTCCTGTTGATCGGAAAAAGGAGAACTCAAACACAATGGCTGAAACTGGATACAAACAGGTGGTGACACCCTACAATGATGATCCGTTCATTGGTCATCTAGCTACCCCCATTTCCGCTTCTGGTTTTACCAAAGCTTTTATTGGTAACTTACCTGCCTATCGTCCCGGTCTAGCCCCGATTCTGCGCGGTCTAGAAGTGGGTATGGCCCACGGTTATTTCCTCGGTGGTCCCTGGGTTGTCCTGGGTCCCTTGAGAGACTCCGAATATGCCAATCTCGGCGGCTTAATCCCCGCTTTGGCCATGGTTCTCTTGGCTACGGGTTGTTTAGCTAGTTATGGTCTTGTCTCCTTCCAAGGTAAGGCCGCTAGTGGTGATCCTCTGCAATCCTCCGAGGGTTGGAGTCAATTCGCCGCCGGTTTCTTTATTGGTGGTATGGGTGGCGCTTTTGTGGCCTATTTCCTCCTAGAAAATCTTGGTGTCGTTGATGGCATCATGCGCGGGGTTTTTAATCAATAATTAACCCTTGTTCTACCTGATTATCATTTCCTTATTTTTTTACTAGGAGCATTTGACATGACTGGTGCCTACGCAGCTTCTTATCTGCCTTGGATTTTAATCCCGATCGTCTGTTGGTTAATGCCAGCCGTGGTCATGGGTTTGTTATTTATCTATATCGAAAGTGAATCCTAATTTAGCCTAGGATTCCTACAATTCAGGACTTGAAAATTAGCTATTTTATAGTTAGTTTTCGAGTCCTATTTTCTGAGGAAAAAATAAAAAATTGACGGTTCTTCCGAACTTACACTGTAGAAAATTCCTCAAGCTCCCTCTCTGCACAGCAATGCTCTAAAGTTGATAAAAATCAATCTAACAAAAACTCAAAGCCTTAGTGTACAAGCTTTACAAGCATAAGTTGTTGATAGTTTTACATGACAGGTTCGGTAGGGCCAAATTGACCAGATGAAAATTGGTAAAACCCCACACCCTACACCCCACACCCTACACCCCACACCCCACACCCTACACCCTACACCCACCGAAAAACTTTTTGCCGCAAACCCTACTTATAAAGCGGTTAGATAGCGGATTTTTTCCAACAATAGGGAGGGTTGAATCGGTTTGAGCAGATAGTCATCAATGCCATGACGACTGAGAAAATTAACGCTGATTTCAGGGGTATCATTCAAGATTAGCACTTTACAGGCTTGAGTTTGGCTGGATTTTTTTAAGAGATGACAGAGATGATATATATCGGGCATTTTCCGATCGACAATTATAATACTTGGCTGCACGATCTCAATTTTTTTGATAGCGGAGACACTATCGATTAACCAAATAACTTGATAATGTGCCACCATCAATAAATCACAAATAAGATTGGCAATTTCTTCGTCACTTTCGATTAAAACTACAGTGGGATGGTGGTGATTGAAATGGGGATTATGATCCGAGGGTTGGGGTTGAGATTTGGGGGGCTTTTGTTGAGGTAAACGGACGGTAAAGATGGAACCTTTATCTAAGCAAGATTCTACCTCGATCGTGCCGCGATGGATTTCCACTAATTGTTTAGTTAAAGCCAATCCTAATCCCACACCACCATAACGACGTTTGCGGGAGCCATCCAATTGGGTAAATTTTTCAAACAGAAGCGGTATTTTTTGAGCAGGAATGCCGATGCCCGTGTCCTCTACCTGAAAAATGACCTGACTGCCTTCTTTCCACAGTCTCAGCGTGATAGCACCCTGTTCGGGGGTAAATTTCAGGGCATTTTTTAACAAGTATAAAAGTATCTGTTGAACTCGATCATAATCGGCATAAAAATAATGATCTTTTTCGGTAATTTTCATCTCTAAAATCAGATGAATTTCTTTAGTTTCTGCCTCTGTTTTAATAATTTCTAAAACGTGATTACAGAGATATTTTAGCGAAAATTGTTTAATATCTAAAACGGCTTTCCCTGCCGAAACTTGCGAGAAATTAAGCAAGTCGTTAATTAATTCTAATAGTTTATTGCCGTTATCCTGAATCACTTGTAGATAGTGTTTTTGTTTGTCGGGAGGTAAAAAATTACTGGCTGCCGAGCATTTTTGCAGGGTACTGGACAAACCGATAATACAAGTTAGGGGAGTTAATAACTCATGACTCATATTATTTAAAAATTCACTTTTGCAGAGGTTAGCGGCTTCTGCGGCCATTAAAGTATCTTGTAATTCTTGGGTTCTTTCTATTACCCGGCGCTCAAAAATATCTTTTTGTTCCTGTACTTGAGAATATAATTGCGCTTGATAGATAGCGATGGCGAGATGTTCACCAATCTGACCTAAAAATTTCTTTTCTCGCGGCAACCATTGGCGTTTTTGTTGACATTGATGGGCAATTAATAAACCCCACAATTCTTCTTGTACCACAATCGGGGCGATTAATTTTGATTGCACTTGGTGTTGTCGCAAAAATTCGGACAAACAGAAGGAAGAAGAATAGTTAGCATCCACATCATCCACGGCCAGAATTAATCCTTGACGATACTTTTCCTTGTATTGGGGAATATAGGAAAAACAATCGTCTTCGGGGGTTAAATTTAACACCGAATTTATCTGGTCAGAAATGCGCGACTCGGAAGTTATTTTTCCCTTTACCTCACCGGTATCGGGGAAAAATTGATAAATTAACAATCGGTCCACTTGCAGAAATTCCCGCGCTTCCCTGACCACGGTTTCCAGAATCACCGGTAACTCCAGACTCTGACGAATTTGGGTGATGACTTGGTTTAATAATCTTTCCTGTTCGATTTGTTGGGATAGGGCAGCTTCTACCGGTTGACAAACAGAGAAGATGCGGGGACAACCCCCATCAGCAGACGGAGAAGAAGTTATCGAGAGAATTTTGACTAAAATTTTATTTTGAAAACTGCTGACATTAATGGATGGAGGCAAATTTAAAATTTGATAACCCTGCTGAATTTTCGGGTCATGGAGAGACTTGACGGACAGTCCTTGCAGAAAATTTTTAATCGTGTTCGCTTCAAAACTAATGCGGACTTCGTAATCAAAGTTATGCCCTTGGGGACTGGCTAACAATAAAGCTTGTAGGTCGGTGGAAAGCAAGAGTTGATAGATTTCCCCTGTCTGTGGGGGAATATCTCTTTCACTTAGACTAATCCTCGGCCCTGTCACCTGTATTGCCAACTGTCCCCACCAAGAACGAATTTGTTCGAGGTGAGTAGATGACAACACTTGACAGCAAACATAAGCGGGAGAAGCATTCATTTATCATTTATCATTTATCAGTTATCAGTTATCAGTTATCAGTTATCAGTTATCAGAAGGCAGGAGGCAGGAGGAGATAGGGTGATAGGGTGATAGGGTGATAGGGTGATAGGGTGATAGGGTTTTGGGGTTTTAGTTGAAATTCCCCCACTTCCCACTTCCCCACTTCCCCACTTCCCCACTTCCCCACTTCCCACTTCCCACTTCCCACTTCCCCACTTCCCCACACCCCAGTCATCAGTAAGGGGACTGGGGTTGGGTTTTTAGTGAAGTTTTCTTAATCCCTATCCCCTACTATTCCCTAATCCCTATTGCCTGTTCTTTAAATTGCCGCAGACAGATATAATCATCTCTATCTACCTAAAAATGATCCCTCGATCGAGACCCTGATTCTCAAAACCTAATCATTATTTAACCTGACTCTCAAAACTTATGCACCGAATTGCTCCCCAAGCGGGTGGTTGGACAGCAGATACCGAAGGGGTGATTATTATTGACCAAAATCCGGCCCCGATTGTTCTCCTCACCATGGCTGATACCGATATTCAAACTCTAGCGGCAGCTATCGACCATCTACCGGATAATTTTCCCGCAATTCGCGCCCTCAATTTATCCCAGTTACAACAGCAATACAGTATCGATAACTATGGGGACAAGGTACTATCCCAAGCAAGGGTGATTATTCTTCGCTTATTGGGGGGACGGGGGAGTTGGTCCTACGGGTTGGAAGTAGTTAAGGAAATTGTCGAGGAAACCGGTGCGACTTTATTTGTCCTCCCGGGAGAGGATAAACCGGATTTAGAGTTGATGAGTCATTCCACTGCTTCCCTGACTACTGTTAACCAGTTATGGTGCTATTTCACGGAAGCAGGGATAGATAACTGGATTAATGCTGCTAAATTTATCGCGCATACCTGTCTCCATCTCGACTATCCTCCCTCTCCTCCTAGGGTTGTCCCTAGGTTGGGAATCTATTCCCAGATAACCCTATCCCAACCCCAAGCACGGACTTGGATACTTTTCTATCGTTCCCATTATCTCGCGGGTAATACCAAAGCTATCGATGCTTTAATCAGCGCTTTCACCCAAAGAAATATTGAAACTGTCCCTATCTTTCTCTCCTCTCTGCGGGAAATCGAAGTGCAAGAGGAACTATTAACCCTCTTTTCCCACCATCCCCCAGACCTAATTCTCGACACCACTAGCTTCTCTATCCAGCGACCGGAAGACAAACAAAATCATCACTTCTGGCAGTCTCTCAATAAACCCATCTTCCAAGTTATCCTCAGCAGCAGCAGTTTAGAAGCTTATCAACAGGGTTATCAAGGTCTTTCCCCCCGGGATGTGGCCATGAATATCGCTTTACCGGAAATGGATGGCAAAATTATCACCCGTGCTATTTCCTTTAAATCTGTCCTCACCCGACATCCCAAACTAGAAACGGAAATAGTTATCTATCAACCCCTCCCCCACCGGGTTGATTTTGTCGCTGATTTAACCGCAAACTATTGTCAACTCTCCTCCCTTCCCAACTCCCAGAAAAAAATTGCTCTCATTTTCCCCAACTATCCCAATAAGGATGGTCGTATCGCTAACGGAGTCGGTTTAGATACTCCCGCTAGTGGTCTGGAAATTCTTCGCGCATTACAAAAACAGGGTTATACCCTCACCGACCTCCCCGACCATAGCGATGAATTAATGCGATTGCTTATTTCCGGTATCACTAATGACTTGGAGACAAGGGAATTAAAACCTATCTATCAATCTCTCTCCCTAGAAGCATATCTAGATTATTTCTCCTCCCTTCCCCCCGATAATCAAAGCGCTATGCTTGACCGTTGGGGACATCCGGAGGGGGATTTTCCTATCCCCGGCATCCAGTTAGGTAATGTCTTTATCGGTATTCAACCTTCTCGCGGTTACGACCTTGACCCGACTCTTAATTATCATTCCCCCGACCTGGAACCTACCCACAGCTATCTCGCTTTTTACCATTGGTTACGACAGGAATTCCAAGTCACTGCTGTGATTAATCTCGGTAAACACGGCAATTTAGAATGGCTACCCGGGAAAAGTCTCGCTCTTTCTCCCCATTGTTATCCCGAAATTGCTTTCTCGTCGCTGCCGAATTTTTATCCGTTTATTGTCAATGACCCCGGAGAAGGGTCCAGCGCTAAAAGACGTTCCCAAGCTGTTATCATCGACCATCTCACCCCCCCAATGACGCGAGCGGAATTGTATGGGGATTGGGAAAAGTTAGAGTCCCTCATCGATGAATATTATCAGGCAGAATCTCTTGATCCTTCTCGTTTAGCTCTGATTCGCGAGCGGATTAACGATCTGGTGGCGAAAACTAATCTCGATCGAGAGCTAGGCACGATCTCGCGTAGCGAGCGCGTTGCGACCAGCGCTTCCTTTGGTCAATTTCTCACCGTCGTGGATGGTTATCTCTGTGAACTCAAGGAAGCACAAATCCGCGACGGTTTACATATCTTCGGTCAATGTCCCCAGGGTCAGCAGTTAATTGATTTAATCCAATCGATCGCCCGTTCTCCCAGTCCCGACCGCCCCGGTTTAACCCGTTCCCTTGCCCTTGACCTCCATCTCGACTGCGACCCCCTGACGGAATATAACGATACTACTACCTATCTGGAAAGTCTCGCTCAGGATTTAATTAGCCAGAAAATTGAACCTCTAGGCGAAAATACGGCAAAAGAATTGGTTTGGCTAGAAAATCAGTTAATTCCTGCTTTAAAACAAACCCCCGATGAACTTAGCTATCTCTTAAAAGGTCTCGCTGGCCAATACGTCCCCAGTGGTGCTTCCGGCGCTCCTACCCGCGGCCGTCCTGATGTTCTCCCCACTGGCAGAAATTTCTATTCCGTCGATACCCGCGCAATCCCCACAGAAACCGCGTGGGAAGTGGGAAGAAAGGCCGCAGAGGCACTAATTGAACGTTATACCCAAGAAAATGGCGAATATCCCCGCACTTTGGCGATTTCTATCTGGGGAACTTCGACGATGAGAAATAGTGGCGAAGATGTGGCCGAAGTCATGGCTTTACTGGGAATTCGTCCCCTTTGGGATGGTTTTTTCCGTCGGGTGGTCGGGTTTGAAATCCTTACCCCGTCTAGCTTAGGCCGTCCTCGCATTGATGTGACTGTTCGGGTATCGGGCTTTTTTAGGGACAGTTTCCCCAGCATACTACATCTTCTTAATTCTTGCATAAATGCGGTAGCTTGTCAAGAGGAAGAGGAAAAAATTAATCCTTTAGCGGCGAAAGTGAAGACAGAGAAAGAGTTTTGGCTAAATCAGGGCTTAGGAGAAAAAGAGGCGAAACTGAGAGCTACTGCCAGAATCTTTGGCTGCAAACCGGGTGCTTACGGGGCCGGTTTACAGGGGTTAATCGAGTCACAAAACTGGCAAAACGATCAAGACTTAGCTAATGCTTATATTAACTGGAGTTGTTATGCAATTGATAGTCAAGGAACTGCCCATTCTTTACCGGAAGTATTGAGAAATAGACTGCAAGAATTAGAGATAGTGCTGCATAATCAGGACAATCGGGAACACGATATTTTCGACTCCGATGACTACTATCAATTTCAAGGCGGCTTAACTGCCAGTGTCCGGGCCTTAACCGGCAAAAATCCCGTCACCTATTTTGGTGATCATTCCCGTCCAGAAAATCCCCGCATCAGAACCCTAGGGGAAGAAATTCGCCGGGTATATCGTTCGCGAGTAGTGAACCCCAAATGGATAGCGGGAGTGATGCGACACGGCTATAAAGGCGCTTTCGAGATGGCTGCGACCGTAGATTATATTTTTGCCTACTCTGCCACTACTCATCTAGTGGAGGATTTTATCTATCAGGGAGTAGCCGCAGCTTATTTATTTGACGAGAAGGTACAACAATTTATTCAGGAGAAAAACCCCTGGGCATTGCGAGATATGGCCGAAAGATTATTAGAGGCTCAACAACGGGGATTATGGACCCAGGTGGATCAGAAAACTTTAGATCGATTGAGGGCAATTGTCCATGAGGCCGAAGGAGCGATCGAATCGGGTCAGTAATTAGACCTCTGGCAAAAATCAAAAATCTTCCGTTAGAACGTAGGTTGGGTTGAAGCATGAAACCCAACGCCCGCTCCTGTTACGCTACCGCTAACCCATCCTACAAATAATTGTGTCTCCCTACTTAGAATCAGTCTATACTATATATTCTCCGGGGAGAAATTGCTCAAATTACTTTAGTAATGAGAAACGGGACTAAATAATGGCCGGAATTGAGGGATTGAGGATTAAAAATTATCGAGCGCTCAAGGATATAACCCTGGGCAAGTTATGGAATACTCAAAATCGAGATTCTCTGACACCGATGACGGCCGTTATCGGCAAAAATGGTGTGGGAAAAAGCACACTTTTTGATGCGTTCGGTTTTTTATCTGATTGTCTTAAAGGAGGAGTAGAAGAAGCTTGTGATGCGCGAGGTCGGGGCGGGTTTGAGCGTCTTCGTTCCCAAGGTCAGGAAGGAAGCATTGAATTTCAGATTTACTATAAAGAAGATTACAATTCCCGACCAATTACCTATGAGTTAGCTATTGATCTAGATACGGATAATAGACCTTATGTAAAAAAAGAAAGACTCAGACAGAGAAGAAAAGGTCAAAAGACCGGATGGCCTTTTTCATTTTTACTCCTCGATGAAGGGAAAGGAATCGTCTGGAAAGGAGAAGAAGAAGGGAAACAAGTAGAAGAAGGTCAAGACCATTTTGATTTATTTAAGTTAATAGAAAAAATTCAACGAGAAGCTGATGAGGAAAGCAAGGAAACCGAGTTAGTGGAACTGAATGATAAGCGCAAACTAGGAATTGCTACGTTAGGTTCTCTCAAACCGCATCCGAGAATTTCCCTATTTCGGAGATTTATTGAGGGATGGTATCTCAGCTATTTTACTCCCGATGCGGCCAGAAGTTTGCCCCTAGCCGGACCCCAGAAACATTTGAATATCCATGGAGATAATCTCGGTAATGTGGTGCAGTTTATGGAAAGAGAGCATTCCAAGAAATTTCAGAATATACTTAATAGTATTTCTCGTAAGATACCGGGTATAGAAAAAATTAGCACAGAAAAAAGTCCCGATAATCGACTACTATTAAAATTTAATGAGCAGGGATTCCAAGATCCATTTTATGCACAACAAATGTCCTATGGTACTTTAAAAGTATTCGCCTATCTCTTACTGTTAGAAGACCCTTCTCCACCGCCATTTATCTGTATTGAAGAGCCAGAAAACGGCTTATACCATAAACTATTAGAAACCTTGGCTCAAGAATTTAGAAAACACGCCACAGGACAGAGAGGACGTTCTCAAATTTTTATCACCACTCATCAACCTTATTTTGTTGATGCTCTCCAGCCGGAAGAAGTTTGGATTCTGGAAAAAGGTGATGATGGTTTTTCTCGGATTAAACGGGCCAGTGACAATCCTTTAATTAAGAATCTCGTCTCAGAAGGATTGCCCCTTGGTAGTCTTTGGTATAGTGATTACTTAGATGAGAGATAAGACCATGCACTTTGAAATTTTGGTCGAGGATTTGTCGGGAAAAAAAGCACTTGATATTCTAATTCCTAAGATTATTGACATGAATGCAGGTCATACATTTAGGGTTCATTCCTATAAAGGCAGTGGTCATATTCCCAGAGACTTACAGTCTGTTTCCGATCCTAGTAAACGGATTCTTCTTGAGCGACTACCTAAACTGATTCAAGGATATGATAAAACTTTTTCTAGTTACCCTGATAATTATGCTGCTGTACTGATTGTGGTTTGCGATCTGGATAATCGATGTTTTCGGGAATTTCGACAGGAATTAGGCAATTGTCTGGAAAAATCTGCGATCAAATCCCAAATTTACTTCTGTATTGCTATTGAAGAAGGAGAAGCTTGGTATTTAGGTGATATTAATGCCATAAAAATTGCTTATCCCCAGGCCAAAAGTGCTATCTTGGATTCCTATATTAATGATAGTATCTGTGGCACTTGGGAAAAACTGGCAGATGCTCTATACAGAGGTGGAGCGAAACAATTATCTAAGTTAGGTGGAGCTTCTGTGGGTCAAGAGAAAACAGTCTGGGCAGAAAATATTTCTCCTCAGATGAATGTGGAGATTAATCGATCGCCCAGCTTTGGCTATTTTCGAGATAAACTACGTCATCTCAGTCAGGAAGAATCAAGATAAGCAATATTTTTTCAGGCTAAACTTTTAGGCATTTAAAATAATCGTCGAGAGCGGGCAGTAGGGGATATGAAGTATCTGGGTAAAATTATTTACCCATAGCGATCCTTGTCTAGCAAGGCTTTCAGCCCTCTGTGGCTGGTAATTAATTTTGCCTGACTACTTAAAGACTGATTAACAGAGGAATGTAGCGAAATATACGGAGCGCTCGAACCAATTTGTAATATATGTGGCCTATAAAATAGAATGATGCGAGCGTTGTCCATACTTGCATCGGGAGGGAACCGTGACGACTTTTCTGGCTTCGCTCAATTTACTGCTTTCTGATTCTCCCGCTGCTAATTTTCAGACTGGAGAACGAACTTTTCCCGCATTCTACTCGACTCTTGCTCCTGCGGCCCTAGCAGATTTAGTTTTTTCTCGTTACGAGATTGATGTACCGAAAAATTGTCAATTTTGGCATCGGGGTTTAAGTGATGTGTATCTCCTCGAAACCCTGACAACTCCCTACATTTTGCGCGTGTCTCACTGCCATTGGCGCAGCAAAATGGAAATCGACTTCGAGTTAGAATTATTAGATTATCTCGATCGCTCTCAGGTTCCCGTCGCCGCCCCAATTCGCACCAAAAACGGTGATTTATCGGTAGAAATTAATGCCCCGGAAGGGAAACGTTACGCCGTCCTCTTTCCCTATGCCCCGGGAGGAATTGCTATTGGGGATCTAGATATAGAACAAGCCTATCATTTAGGGGCGATCGTGGCTAATTTACATCGGGTGACAGCAGATTTTCAACCCCTAGCCTATCGTCATCCCCTCAACCTCAAATATCTTCTCGACGATTCCCTGCAAATTATCGCACCTTTTCTGCACCAACGACCGAGCGACCTAGACTGTGTTTTAGAAACCATTGGGGAAATAGAGGAAGAAACCGCTAAATTACCGACAGAATCTCCCTATTGGAGCATTTGTTGGGGCGATCCTCATAGTGGTAATGTGCATATCACCCCTGATAATCAGATGACCCTCTTTGATTTCGATCAGTGCGGTTATGGTTGGCGAGTTTTTGATATCGCTAAATTTCTGCAAGTTTCCCTACAATCCGGCTTAAATCGCCGGGTTCGCCACGGTTTTATCCAAGGCTACGATGAAACAGTGCCTTTAACTGATGGTGAATTATCTTGTCTTCAGTATCTCACCCAAGCGGCCTATATTTGGTCTTGGTCAATTAGCTTAAATAATCTGCGTTTAACCGATTATAGTCGTCTCTGTGCTAATTATTTTAGTAGCCGTTTGGCCATTCTCAAACGCTTAAGAACCCAAGAATGGGAATTATTCTAAAGCAGCTTCGATGCTGCTGGTGATCAAATATAGTTGCCAATTTCCCAATCACCGAGGCGGACTGAAAAATATAACTAACCAAGATCAACTTTCTTGCTGGTCAATGGCCAAACGAGGTATCGATCCCTGTATGCTGGTAGGTATAGATAATCGCTAGGTAAAGACTTTCTTCTCCATCTGCCAAAAGTGAAGCAAGCTTTACCGCTCTTGAATAGTCTCTCACAGCCTTACAGACAGATGGTATTATGTCCAGAAGAAAGAAGAAGTTTCCCTGTGGTCACAAGGGTTATGGCCAAGTCTGCCATCATTGCGCTGAACTAGATGCCGCTTGGGAAGAAAGAAAACGTCAAAAAAATGCTTGGGAAGCCACTTTTTCCCAAGATCCGATCGATCTGCGGGAATTACCGAAAAATGTCGTACTTAAAGCTAGGGAAATCCTGCAAGGATTGCAAGATCACCGCAATTATCGAGATTTCCACGGTAAACGATTGCGACACGATCGCTTTATTATCAGTATCCCCGTTACCCGCAATTATCGCCTCATCTGTCGCGACTACGGCAATCTCCTCGTTCCGGAAGCGGTGATCTCTCACGAAGATTATAATGTTTGTAAACCGGGTAGGTGAAGCTAATCTTTAGTTCGCTTGGGAAGATTTATCGCTGTTTATATCTCCCCAATCCGGCAGCCAATTTTGATCGAGAATCTCCTCTAGACTAGCTAACAATTCCCCGGGGAAAATACTGGCATCTAATCTGGTTTCGTCAATAAGCAGATTGCGAGCATCGAGATAACATTTTGCTAAAATTTCCCTTAAATAGGAATTTAAACTGGGACTATCTGCTAAAAGATCAGCAATTTGTAGGCGAAAATTCCTGATTTCTTTTTTCCATCCCGCTTGGTTGTAATCTCGTTGGGATTGCCAGTAGGTTAACTTCAGTAAATGTTCTAGGAGTCGAGTTAAGAGACTCTTAAGCGCTCGTCGATTATTTTTCCCCAAATCTGCCAACTCCTCTAATACATTCTGCCAATCTACCGATTGAAAATCCCCCCGACGCAATTGGTTGATAGTGTTTTCTAACCAAAGTTGATAATCGCTATCGTAGAGATTTGAAATAGTAATATTCATCATTTTAAAAATGGGTAAAAAGAAACGGGGTCTATACTGATAGTTTCTTCAGCAAAATAGTCCTAAAAGTCTTTGCCAGTAAACATTTCACGATTCTATAAGCAAAAATTATCACACAAAGTCGAGAAGAGCCAACTATAGAAGAAATTTGGGGCTAATCAATCAGCTAGTTTTGCCAGTTTAGCCGAATTATCCTCTCGATCACATCTAACTGCGAAAAAAACCGCCAAAAAGAGTGATAATAAACCTAGCTACTCCCAGAGTAACAAGGAAAGCCCGATGGTGAAAACAGTCATAGGTGTCGATTTAGGTGGAACCGCTATTAAAATTGGTAAATTTGACCAGGAGGGCAATTGTCTCGAATCTCTCACCTTACCCACTCCCCAACCCGCTACACCCAAAGAAGTCGCCCATACCATACATCAAGGCATTTGTCAAGTAAATTTAGATAAAAGTTGTCAAGCCATCGGTGTGGGAACACCAGGTCCTGGGGATGCTCAGGGGAGAATTGCCAAAATAGCGATTAATTTGGCAGGATGGCGGGATATTCCCCTGGCCGATTGGTTAGAAGAAAGTACGGGAATGCCGACAATTTTAGCCAATGATGCCAATTGTGCCGGTTTGGGGGAAGCTTGGTTAGGAGCGGGCAAACGGTTTCAAAACTTGATCCTGTTGACCTTGGGGACGGGAGTAGGAGGGGCAATTATCCTCGATGGTAACTTATTTGTGGGTAGCAAGGGAACGGCCGCAGAATTGGGCTTAATCACCCTCAATTTTGACGGTCCATTGTGCAATAGCGGTAATCAGGGTTCCTTGGAACAGTACACCTCCCTGCAAGCTATTCGCCGGATGACCGGCAAAGAACCGAAGCAATTGGCAGAATTGGCCGAAAAAGGCGATCAAGGGGCTTTACAATTCTGGCAGGGTTACGGTTGTTTAATGGGGGCTGGTATCGCCAGTTTACTCTATGTTCTCACCCCAGAGGCGGTAATTATCGGCGGCGGCATTAGCGCCAGTGCTAAGTTTTTCTTTCCCTCTCTCCTCACAGAAATCGAAAGACGGGTTTTACCTAGTTCCAGAGAAGGATTAGAGGTGTTAACGGCCGAGTTAGGTAATCGCGCCGGGATGGTGGGGGCTGCTAAATTAGCTTGGCAATTAGTGGACCGCAGCGGGGAGTCTATTATGGCAGGATCTGACTAAAATTGTCTGACTTGAAAGAGGGTGTAGGGTGTGGGGTGTGGGGAAAGAAACCTCTTTCATCTGTGGGGGTGAAAATTTTTTCATCAGGACTGACTTAATCGTGAATAATTAAATGGCGATCGCCATCGCTGCTCACCCATCCCTGACGCTGAAATTCGCCTAATAAACGCGTTACTGTTACCCTCGTGGTACCGATAGCATTGGCGAGATTTTGATGGGTTAAACGTATCTTTAAACGACTGCCCTGGGCGATTGGTTCTCCCATTTCCCGCTTTAATAGCTGTAGTAACTGCTGGAGACGTTCCTCCACTCGTTTGAGTCCTGCGATCGCAAGAAGGGATTCCGTTTGTTGTTGACGACGGATCATTTGATTTAACATCATCCTGGTTAATTCCGCCGAATTTTCCACTTCGGCGATCGTGTACCATTTTAGGTACAGTTCCGACAAGGCTCTGGCGTGATAGGATTCCAGATGGGTCAAATTTAAGCCAAAAAAGTGGGATGAATGAACCCAGCCTAGTAAAATTTCCTCTCCGTTCTCAGATACTTGACTTAGTTGCGCCATACCCCGATAAACTTGCCAGACTCCATCAACCACCAGAGGAATACTTTCCCCGCGATCATAGAAATGGAGCCGACGACTTTCGCTATAGTCTTCTCGGAAGGGTGAGGCGTCGGGATTATAGGTGAGCAACATGATCGAAGTTCTCCTAGGTGAAGGGATAGCAATTTTAACCCCACTTTACTGTATCAAGGTAAACATTAGGTAATCCCCAGATTAACAGTGAGCAGTTATCACTGAGTTGATAATCGCCTTGACTTCCAGATTGTAACTGCAACCTAAACCTTTTTCTAGGCTGATTTCTTCCTCTTGCTGATTGGGATGGGGAACGTATAGGGTAAATTGATAGGAGTCCTGTCAAGGGTTGCCGATCGCTTCTTCGTGTTCTTCTTGATAATCATGGTAAACTTTGCCTAGTTCTTGACCTACATGGCTATCTTGATCGCACATATTGCCCAGGAACCTATTAATGACTCCCTGCTCAAATCTTGTCTCTCCTAATACATTCATTTTCTCTCATTTCCTCCGCCTAATTAGTATCATTCAAATATGGGTAAATTAGTATTTATGTCAAGTTTTTAACAATTTTTTTGGGGAAAAAGCTTAAATTATTTTAAGTAATTTATCAGTTTATTACAATCCATGTCAAAATGGTATATACTTATCGCAAAAAGGAAAATTTCTGCTACCGATGGGAATGTTGATGATGATCAGATTTGAGTTAAGGGTTGCTGCTTCAGTAATCACTAAAAAAAGCTGGTCAACCTTCAGCTAATTTCTCTGCTTTTTTATCCCTGAAAACTTAATTATTTACCCAATCTAATTGCCATGGATGAGAGTCTATGAATCGATTTAAATCAAATCAAATTGTTAGTTTATCCTGTCAAAATAGCCAGCTATACGGAGAAGTAATTCAGGTGATCGAAAGTCGTTCTGCTCTTTGGGTGCGTCCTCTTTGGTTAATTGTGTCCGATAATTTTGAGACAATTGATGTGCGGGAAGGTTCCGATTTAATCCTACCGATCGACTTATTTAAACCCGCCTTAGATACGGAAGTTTTACCCCTATTTTCCCAAGTAGTTAAAGATAATTATATCACTAATATTTCCTATCCTCTCCAGGAATTTGTGCAGAAAGTTTGTCAAAATTATCCCGAATATTTTCAAAAAATCTATGATTGATGAAGGTTACGTTAAATATAATTGTACTTGGATTCCTGACCGTCCCTTAATAAGATCAGAGATTGCCGAATTAAATTATTGGCGCAATCGCCTCTATCGACTGGGATTAATCGGTCAATACGATAACGGAATCGGTTTTGGGAATGTGAGTCAACGAGGAAAAATAGACAAAGAAATTATTATTTCTGGCACTAACACCGGGGGAATCCCAGTATTAAATGAATCCCATTACACCACGGTTATAGACTACGATTGGAAAGAAAATCGGGTCACTTGTCGGGGAACAATTGCCGCTTCTTCGGAAACCTTAACTCATGGAGCAATTTATGAAGCGAATCCCCAGATTAATGGAGTGATTCATATTCACCATCGCCCCCTGTGGCAAAATTTGATGTATCGAGTGCCGACTACTCAAGAAAATATTGCCTATGGAACCCCAGAAATGGCCGCAGAAATTATCCGTTTATGTCAAGAAGATCGTCTAGAGGAGCAACAAATTTTAGTGATGAGTGGTCATGAAGAAGGAATTATCGCCTTTGGGCAAAATTTAGCAAAAGCGGGCAATTTACTATTATCCTATTACCGGCAATCTCAATCATCTTGAAAGTGACCTCCCCTCCAACTCAGCGCCAGGGAGACAAAAGTGGTTTTAATTTAGTCGTTTTTATGTTAACCTGTTTTGTAGATTTTCGCCTTTGAGGAATGCCATCGTGATCGACACCTTGCATCATCTATCTGTCTCGATCGACTTTTCCCCCCTTACCAATGTCTTGATGACTATTTCGGAGCAAGACGTGGATATCATCGGGAATGTCCAGAAAGCCTTCTCAAATTTCGTCAAAACTGGGCAAGCATGGGCCCTATTAATCGGTTTGATTGTCGGTTATATGTTTCGAGGTTTTACTTCTTATTAGCTTTTCGCCTATCGGTATTCAGCCAGAGTGAGCAATTATTGCTATTCTTATGCTTGTAGAGTTGGAGATTTTTCTAACCTGAAGCGGTAATGCTATCAGCACCGGATTATTCCCCAAAATTGTCCAGCATATTTTGGTTAACTTTATCCACAATCATCTAACGAAAACAGTGACAGCAAAGAAAACTTGGAGCGATCGCTTTGAAGGTAGTCTCCATCCTACGATCGTAGAATTTAACGCCAGTATTGGCTTTGATATCGAATTAATCGAGTATGATCTCACCGGATCGATCGCTCACGCTAAAATGCTCGCCCATACGGGTATTATCACCCCCGCAGAAGCTGATCGTCTCGTCTCTGGATTGGAACAAATTCGTCAAGAATACCGCACCGGCAACTTTAACCCCGGCATCGATCAAGAGGACGTGCATTTTGCCGTGGAACGTCGTTTAACCGAGATCGTGGGAGATGTGGGCAAAAAACTGCACACGGCCCGTTCGCGAAATGATCAGGTAGGAACGGATATTCGTCTGTATCTTAGACAACAAATTGATGATATTAGGCAAGAAATTCGCAATTTTCAGCAAGCTTTAGTCAATCACGCGGAAAACCATCTGGAAACCCTGATCCCCGGTTATACCCACCTACAGCGCGCTCAACCGATTAGTTTAGCCCATCATCTCCTCGCTTATTTTCAAATGGCCGAACGGGATCACCAAAGATTAGGGCAAATTCGCGCCAGGACTAATATTTCGCCCCTGGGATGTGGCGCTTTAGCGGGGACGACTTTTCCGATTGATCGTCATTACAGTGCCAATTTACTCGATTTTGAGCAGGTGTATAACAATAGTCTCGATGGAGTTAGCGATCGGGATTTTGCCATTGAATTTATGACGGCCGCTAGTCTGATTATGGTCCACCTGAGCCGTTTGAGCGAAGAAATAATTCTCTGGTCTTCCCAAGAATTTAGTTTTATCACTCTCACCGATAGTTGTGCCACGGGATCTAGCATTATGCCCCAGAAAAAAAATCCCGACGTTCCCGAATTGGTGCGCGGCAAAACAGGGCGGGTTTTTGGGCATTTACAAGCGTTATTGACCTTAATGAAGGGTTTACCCCTGGCCTATAACAAAGACTTGCAGGAGGACAAGGAAGCGTTATTTGATGGCGTTAAAACCGTGCGGATTTGTTTGCAAGCGATGACGGTACTTTTAGCCACCGGGATTCAATTTAAAACTGACCGATTAGCTAACGCGGTGGCGGAAGATTTTTCTAATGCGACGGATGTGGCGGATTATTTAGCCAGTAAGGGGATTCCCTTCCGAGAAGCTTATAATTTAGTCGGGAAGGTCGTTAAAAGCAGTTTGGCAGCCGGTAAGTTATTGAAAGATTTAACCCTGACGGAATGGCAAGAATTACATCCAGCTTTTGAGGCCGATATCTACGACGCGATCGCTCCTCGTCAGGTGGTGGCGGCCCGTAATAGCTATGGTGGCACAGGTTTTGAACAAGTGCGATCGGCTTTAATTCAAGCTAAAGCCATTCTCGATCATGATTGATATTGTTAGGGGTTTTGGGGTTTTGGGGTATTAGTTAAAATTTCCCTATCTCCCTATCTCCCTATCTCCCTATCTCCTAATTCCTATGGGTCGTGTTTGGTATTTTATTAAAAGTGTGATGGGAATTATCTTTCGTCATCCTGTAACTGGGGTGACAATAATTCCCCGGCTTGCTGATGGTACAATTGTTTTAATCCGACGCAGAGACACCGGCAAATGGGCCCTACCGGGGGGAATGATCGATTGGGGGGAAGATATTTTTAATACTGCTCAAAGGGAATTAAAAGAGGAAACGGGATTAAATTTAGTCAGTTTAGGGCGTTTAGTGGGGGTTTATTCCTCTTTTGAGCGTGATCCGCGCATTCACTCCATTTCATTGTTAATTGAAGTGACAGCGGCGGGGAATTTTCAGATCAAAGATACATTAGAAGTTAGTGAGGTGAGAGCTTTTAGCGTCGAAACTTTACCTCTAGGTAATCTCAGCCACGATAACGATCGCCAACTAGAAGATTATCTCAGGGGTGCCACTGTAGTGGCTTGATTTTGTCCTAGTATCTGCGACCCTAGTTTTTGAATATTTTGAGAGAAAACCCAAACTTCTGAAAAGATTCAATCCTATAGTTGTGAGAATTGACCAATTGCTTGCCGCTTGAAAATCACTGATCTGGCTTTTATCTTCCTCAAAAATTACATCTTTTACCCAATGTAACTGATTTTCTATTTTCCAATGTCCTCAAATAATTTCAGCATAAAAGCACCATTCGATCCCCCCCAACCCCCCTTAAAAAGGGGGGAGAAGAGTTCATGGTAGGGTGGGTTAGACGGCAACAATCTAGGGGGTAAAGTCAATCTAACAATCCGTAGTAACCCACCGCTTTAGTCAACAGAAAGGATATTTGATTTATGTTTGAAAATAAGATTGTTCAGGTTTTGGAGAGGATGTGATGACTAGCATAAAAGCGCCATTCGATCCCCCCCAACCCCCCTTAAAAAGGGGGGAGAAGAGTTCATGGTAGGGTGGGTTAGACGGCAACAAT